>Ga0194053_10002044_pt1 | contig 12330 bp, 10 predicted proteins | sample SepL228m_MetaG_FD_161684 | JGI IMG/M metagenome (GOLD analysis project Ga0194053, IMG submission 161684) | Anoxic zone freshwater microbial communities from boreal shield lake in IISD Experimental Lakes Area, Ontario, Canada - Sep2016-L227-8m | ecosystem: Environmental > Aquatic > Freshwater >... | reverse complement strand
GAAAAATATCATTTGGATCATTCAGAGAGAAAACAGCGGAGACTCTTGCAATCCTTTGCTCGGTACTAATGTCCTACAGGCAAAAAGGCATGATGGCGACTTACCTAAAAGGGGTGTGAGGGGTTACGTGCGTAGGAGAGGTGGCCATCATATCTTTTTTCTCCTCGAGGATATTCTGTTATCAATATGCCAGTGCATTTTCCAAAGGATGAGTGAATCCTTGGAGCGAGTCCTTTGTGAAAATGCTGGTATATTGGGAACAGAGCCGCAGTGGAGAAAAAAGATATGATGGCCACCTCTCCTTCCCCATTACAGATCATCGTACTCCATTATAGACATGAAAAATCTCCGCTACAGCGAGGCTATAGCGGAGGATGATAGAAAGAACAAATTCAAGGTGTATGATCGAACACCTGAAAGAACATCATAGGCTCATCAGTAGGGACTGATACATACGCCCATGGATCGACGGCCATATATATACCTGGCTCTTTGTCCCACTTCACGAGATCACGACTATGCTTGATAGTATAACCGTGTCCAGACCGAGCATTCCACCGAAGCATTGCTCCATTCGCAGTCTTTGAGAGAGTTACCTTCACCTCTCTCAGATGCGAGAACAGAAAACCCGATCGTATACCAGTAACCTTATTCAACAACTGTCCGACGATCTGGTTGTTCGTGTTGATCCCAAAGGCACGTTCTAGGACTATGTCTCCTTCCGAGATCAGGTCGTTGAGGTCACGGACCGCGTATCCGTTCGTTGTACTCGTCCACATACATGCGTGACCATTCGTGGTCCCGACGATGACACCCTGATCATTGATGCCATAGCACTGTGTCCCATTGCCGAATGTTACAGTCTTGGCTAAGAGTGGATTCCAATAAAATCCCTGGCTAGCATCGTATCCGACGATCTCGTTTTGATCGTTGATGGACATACCACAACTACCAACCAGAGCGGTATTGACCGTGTAGGAATGGAATCCGTCGGCCTGCAATTGAAAGAAGCAGGGCGAAGCGGTACCACCAGACACCCATTCGACATAATCTCCGCAAGCGTTGCTTGCATCATTGATGCCGAAACATCGGGACTGTGCCCGGCCGTTCTCAGTATGATCAGTGGTCGTATCGTTAATGAAGTATTCGTAAACGCCTCCGCCACCAGCAGAATAGTTCCATCCGGCGACACTTCCTTGACTGTTAACTCCTCGCGCTGCCACAAACCCAGGCACATTCATACTTTTTGAAACAAAGTTCGGCTGGGTTCTATCAAAATACCAGTATCCAGCTGTTCTGTTTCCGAGGTGAAATACGTCGGAAGCATTCCAATAATCAGATGTACCAACAATGATAAAGCTGTCATTGATAGCATACGCTGACGCTACACATCCCACGTACATGATGGGTAGACGAGGAAGGATTTGGGGGCTACCTTCGGGGGCCCAGATACAGGGAACAGCATATCCTCCTAGCATCTGGTATCCGACTGCGAAACCATAGGAGTTGAGTCCGTATGCACAACTTTCGTTGGTGGGACTCAAGATCGTCAATTCATAAGTTTCTGCATGACTGAAAAGACTGCACAGACAGGCCGCGATACATACTACATTTTTCATAGCTTATTATTTTGTTGTCAAATAGCGTTTTGTTATTTTAGCTGGCCGTATTATACCACATATCGCTCGACATTGCAAGAATTGGAAAATGACTTCGCATCACGCTCATGGGCATCAACGCTCCCGGGGTAGGCTTTTGTTTTCCTTGTTCCTTACCTTGGCTGCTTCGATGAACGCTGTGAACAACGGATGTGGCGAGAGAGGTCTAGCCAGGAATTCCGGATGGAACTGCGTACCCAAGAAAAATGGATGACTCTCTCGTCCCAATTCCGCGATCTCCATGAGAGTGCCGTCGGGAGATTTGCCTGAAAATATGAGACCTCCTTTTTCCAACTGCTTCACGTATTTCGGATTCACCTCATAACGATGACGATGGCGCTCTTTGATGAGCAACGAATCTGGCATCGGCTTATCACCCGCTTTTGATTTTGCATTATCATTCTTGCCCTTCATCTTTTCATTTTCCATTCCCTTCCAATATGCCTCGAGAGCTCTAGACCCTGCGCTCAGTTTCGCTGGATACAGACCGAGTCGCATCGAACCACCGTAGTTCCCTGCGGCAACCTTCTTCTTCTGATCTGGCATAATATCGATAACCGGATGAGGCGACTTTGGATCGATCTCGGCAGTATGCGCATCATGCAGATGGAGAACGTTGCGAGAGTATTCGACTGTCAACAGTTGCATACCATAGCACAGCCCAAAATATGGGATTTTGTGCTGACGTGCATAGCGGATGACGTTCAGCTTTCCTTCGATACCAGTCGCGCCGAAACCGCCTGGCACGATGATACCGTCGAACTGATCGAGGACTGAGCAATCTATCTCATTCTGGGCTGTCGATCTTGATTTCTGATTTTTGATCTTTACATTTTCGAAGTCTCCAGCATTGACCGCATGTATCACTACTTTCACACCAGCTTCATAGGCGGAAAATTTGATCGCCTCTAGAACTGACAGATATGCATCAGTCAATGTAAAGCTGCCCGTGGCAAAATATTTACCAACGATGGCGATATTCGCCGTATTTCGTTCATGATTCTTGATACCACGTGCCATCTTGGCCCACGCATCAAAGTCGATGAGTGAATCCCCAGATCGCGCTTGCCCAACTGATGTCCCTGATCTGGATGCATCTTTCAATTTTAAATCTTTCAATTTTGTAATTTTGGTATCTACATGCAGTGCCTTTAGCACGATGTCATCGATCTTGCCCAATCTGAAATTCACTGGCACATCATAGATACTTTCGATGTCCGGCGCAGAGATGACATTTTCGATAGGTATATTGCAGGCAGTAGCGATCTTCTCCTTGCGACGCATATCGAGTGGTCGGTCAGCGCGTGCGATCACGATATCAGTATTCACACCATATGAGGAGAGCTGCTGTACAGCATGCTGAGTCGGTCGCGTTTTCATCTCACCCAATTTCGACGGCACAGGTAGATAACTCACCATTATGAAAATGACATCCGAAGGATGTCGCATCTTGAGGAGTCTAGCCGCTTCGATGAACATCGTATTCTGATAGTCACCAACTGTACCACCGATCTCGATGATGGAAATATCTGATTTGTTAACCTTGGCGGCGTGCTCGAACCTGTGGACGATCTCGTCACGGAGATGAGGTATCGCCTCAACGCATTTGCCACCGAACTCCAGGGCACGCTCTTTTTCGATGACATGTTTATAAACCATACCGCTCGTGATATAGTCGTCTGGCGTCAGATCTCTACCGAGGAACCTCTCGTAGTTCCCCATATCCTGATCAGTCTCTAGTCCGCTGTCCAAAACAAAAACCTCACCGTGTTCGGTGGGATTCATCGTGCCAGCGTCGACATTCAAGTATGGATCAACCTTGACTAGATTTACTCGATAACCTTTACTCGAGAGTAGTGTGCCGATGGAAGAAGTAGCGATACCCTTACCGACTCCTGACATCACTCCACCGATGACGAAGATGTACTTTGGGTGCATCTTTGGTGTCGACTGTTTCATGGGTCATATTGTATTTGAAATGAGTACCGTTTGTCCACTCTTCCGCGATTGTCAAGAAATATGTTCTAATCATATGTAATTATCACTGGAGTTATTGGTCATTCTTGACTTGTTGCCCAGTGAAGAATGCCTCGAGTGACCCTCGCACCTGTTTGAGCGAGTATGTAATTGCAGACACAAAGCGAGTGTCGTTGGAATCAACAAGTCGAGCTTGTCGAGACTTGATTGATTCCCGATGCTTTGTGTCCTTGCAATTACACGAGCGAGTTTGCGGAGGGTCAGGAGAGGCATTGTTCACTGGGCTACTTGATTACTCGCCGAGGATATTAACCTTAAACCCTCAAATACCTCCTAGCCGCAATATAACTAGAAATGCCACCTAAAACTATGCCCGTTCCCATGATGATGATGAAGATCTGCCCAAAATTTTGCATGAAATATTTTGACAAGACATTTACTACCAGCTCAAAGTCCGCAGCTACAGATATGCCAGCGAAACGTAATATCACAGCATCACTCCAGTAGGAGAATGCCGCCATGATGACGAGAGTTACAGCACCAGAGACGATACCGTACATCACGCCAGAAACGATGAGGGGACCACGAACGTAGATATTGCTAGCACCGACGAGTTTCATAACGGAGATCTCGTCCTTGGATGTGTAGACGATCAGTCTGATCGTATTGAAAACAACGATCATGGCGACGATGATCATGATGATGGCGATGATCATACCCGCACTCTCGATAGCTGGGATGATCTTACTCAACCTGTCGATAACCAGTTTGTTTTGTTCATAATTAACTTTCTCAATGATCGGTGTACCATCGGACATGCCAGGATTCTTGTCTTGCAGATACTCAGCAATACTGCCGTATTGACCGGGGTCTTTGGCTTTCACATTGATAGTTGCAGGAAATGGGTTGTTACCGATCTCTTCTAGCCCTTGCATAATGAGAGTGTTATCTTGCCACTTCAACTTGAAATTGTTGAGGACTTGTTCTCGAGATAGATAGGTCGTGCTGGCGACTTCTGGTAGACGATTCAGATCTCTCTGTACAGACAGAATATCCGACTCAGGTGCAGTCAGGGCAAAGTATACATTTATATCGACTTTGTCTTTCACATCGGAGATGAGTGCCTTGCCGAATGCTCCGGCAAAGATGATGCTCCCCAGAGCCAACAATGACAGCGTCAGCACAACGATAGCGGCGAATGACAAGAAACCATTACGCCAAAAATTGACGAAACCTGTTCTAGTTATTCTTCTGAAATTTGTGAATATCATGGTGAAATTATACAGGGTTTAGAGTCTAGGGTATAGGGTATAGAAATATCATTCACTAAACCCCATCCACTAATCCCTATCCCCTCACAGAATGTACTTACCCGCCTTATCATCTCTCACAACCTTGCCTTTTTCCATCGTGATAACGCGGCCACCGATAGTGTCGACAACACCTTTATTATGTGTAGTGAGTAAAACCGTCGCACCGAGCTCATTGATCTTCTGCAATATACGGATGATCTCGTATGTGTTGGTCGGATCGAGGTTCCCAGTCGGCTCGTCGGCGATCACGATATCGGGCTGAGTGACGATAGCTCGGGCGATAGCAACTCTCTGTCGCTCACCACCAGAGAGTTCCTTGGGGAAATTCCAGATCTTGTGGCCAAGGTTGACTAGTTCTAGAACATGCGGCACATCAGCAGCGATCTCGCTATCCGTTCTTCCTGTGGCTTCCATAGCAAAGGCGATATTCTCGTATACGGTCTTGTTTTGTAGCAATCTATAGTCCTGAAAAACTGTACCGATCCTGCGACGCACTTTACTCATTTGCCTTTTATTTAATTTGTGAATGTTCGTTGATTCTAGATATACGGCTCCTTCTGTTGGCCAATCCTCGGCGATGAGCATCTTCATGAGCGTCGTCTTGCCCGCACCTGAGTGACCTACGATCGTGACGAATTCCTTTGGCTCTACTCCAAAGCTCACCCCATCTAGACCGACAGATTTGTCCGGGTATATCTTCGTAACTTTATCGTAGTAGATCATTGGATATATTTTAGCATTATTCTATTGACCGATCCAGCTAGTATACACCTCCGCCGTGCATTGGCTATTCATTAAAAATGCTCTAAAATGATGCCATGAAATCGACTCCATCAAAGATCTTCCTCGGACTCATCATAACTGCGGCAATATTATGTCTCATCTATTTCTCGCGCCAGACGACGGAGACGATCAAAAAAGCCTATCAAGCCCTCATTTCTGCAGTGCAGAATGGTCAGATTTCCAAGGAGAGGATAGATGAGAGTGTTTACAGAATTCTAAAATTGAAGGAGAGCAAGGATCTATAACTCCTTTTCTGCGTCGAGAAATGCCTGTATGTCACCTTCTAGAACTTTGTCTACTTGAGTTGTCTCATAGTCAGTTCGATGATCCTTCACCATTTTGTAAGGATGCTGAACATATGAGCGGATCTGATTGCCCCATTCGATAGACGTAGTCGAGGAGATCTGCATACCCTTTTCTCTGGCGATGCGCTCATCTTCCAAGCGTTTCCAGATCTTGCCACGCAAGATATCCATAGCCTTCTCGCGATTCTGTGCCTGTGAACGCTCCGAGGTGACATGGATAGATATATTGGTCGGTTTGTGAATGAGACGAACCGCCGTCTCTCTCTTGTTAACGTTCTGTCCGCCAGGACCACCTGACTTGGCGATCGAAACTTCCAGATCACTATCGGCGATAACGACGTCATTGGCGGAGGTTTTCTCGAACTCCGGCACAACTTCGACCATCGAGAATGAAGTTTGCCTTTTTTGGGCGGCATTGAATGGAGAGATGCGTACTAGTCTGTGGACTCCCGACTCATTCTTCAGTATTCCATAAACATTCTTGCCGATGATCTCGACGGTGACATTTCTATAACCGCCATGGTCGTTTTCATTCGCATGAATCTGTGACCACCTCCAACCCTGACCTTCGGCGTAGCGTTTGTACATCCGCAGAAGCATCGCTGAGAAATCTTCAGCATCATCGCCTCCTGCACCTGACAGGATGGAGAGAATAGCGTTGCCCTTGTCGTATTTACCGATACCAGCCAGACTATCCTTCAAGTTCTGAAGTTCCTTGATGATCGCCTGCGCTCTATTCTTGTCCGTCCAAAAGTCACCACCAGACATCGTGGTTTCTAGTTCAGCGATCTTTTGCTCGATTTTTTCCTTGTCTGTTTGCATACTATTCATATTCACACCCGCTTGTACATAGGATAGCAGAAGATGACAGATTGACAAAGGGCTATTTTTTGCTATCATTAGCCTATAAAGCTTGCGGAGAGTCATCTCCTCATCGACATCATTGTCGGGGGCAGGCATAAGAAAAATCCACCTTCGGGTGGGTTTTTCATTTCATATCCATGATACTCAAAAAATGTTTGGCCCCACTACCTATTTGTTGAACTACTACTGAAATAGTGGAGATAGTATCTATAGTATATGTGATTCTCCATAAATTCACATACGTACTCGTTTCGGCACTGATCTTATGCATTTTACGATGAACTGTTCGTTTTACAGTTCTTTTTTCAAGCACTTTACCATTTTCTAATACGATCCTAGAGTATTTCAATAATTTGAATCTTCTTAATTGATCTGCGATAGGTCGCATTTTTCTATTCCGTCTCAATACATGATCAAATCCAATATTTGAAAATCGAACATACTCGAACTCCAGACAAGGGCATTTTATGGATCCGATTGATTGGTAGTATTTTTTTGCTTCATCATATTTCTCTTTGTAATGATTCCTATTCATGAACCCACCCTAACACAATGCAGATCAAGATCTGATGAATTTTTGATGAAGATTTGATAAAGAAAGTATCAAATCGTGATGAAGAAATGGTAGATCTTCGTACGCCAATATACGTTGCAATACATGACTATGTCATCACTGCATAGCCCAGTTCACCAGAAATACCCCGTAAACTTATGACAGCCGTTGCACGAATCAGGCACATATGCTAGCATTATGCCCAATGAAGTCACTCCTTCCCTATATCCAGATCATTCTGTCAGTTGTTTTGATCGCGATAATACTCCTACAGCGAACCGGCGCTCAGGTCGGCGGTGCTTTTGGAGGCAGCGATAACTTCAGTTCCGCATTCCATACACGCCGTGGCATGGAGAGAGGGCTATTCATCATTACCATCATTGTTGCTATCCTATTCGCAGTATCAGCGTTACTCAGCCTCATTTAATAAACACTTTAGATACTAGTTCTGTAACGGTATTGAAAATACCAATATGCGAATAGTTACGAATGGTGCAATTGTAATGGTTTAGTGCGTTATTCGTAGTCATTCGCATATTTGTATCATTCGTATATTCGTATATTGGTATATGAAACAAACCTCATCAACTGTGACCAACCAATCCCCAAAAGAGCTCGGCTTCAAGAAAGGACCGACTATCATGAGTTACTTTCGACAATTTTCTGCAACTGAAAAGGTCATATTCGGTGTATTCGTTCTGACAGTGATCATTACGACGATCATAATGGCCCAGAAGGTCAACAACCTCTTCATGGTTGAGATACCAGGCCGTGGGGGTACATTACACGAGGGTATCGTCGGATTACCTAGAAACATAAACCCTATATTGGCCATCACAGATGTCGACAGAGACATCTCTTCCCTCGTCTATTCTGGACTATTGAAATGGGAAAATGCCAAACTAGTGCCCGATATCGCCACTTCATACAAAGTCTCCGACGACGGACTGACATATACTTTCATACTGAACGATAACGTGCGTTTCCACGACGGTACCCAACTCACTAGCGATGATGTCGCCTTCACTGTACAAAAGATCCAAGATGCGACATTGAAAAGCCCCCGCAAATCAGACTGGACCAATGTAACAGTACAGACGATTTCCCCTGTAGAAATCCATTTTGTTCTGAAACAGGCATACGCACCATTTATTACCAACATGACTCTGGGAATACTGCCAAAGCATATCTGGAACACCGTGAATGATGATCAGTTCATCTTCAATCATTACAATATAAACCCTGTCGGATCAGGTCCGTACAAGGTTGCCAATATCGTGAATGACGGCTCAGGCATACCGACTGATTATGAACTATCCACATGGAGCGGATACTATGGCAAGATCCCCTATATCAGCAACATTGATTTTACTTTCTTCGCAGATGAGGAAAAGGCTGTCATAGCACTAGAGAATGGTGCGATAGATAGCCTAGCGACAGTATCTTCGAACGAGGCCGCCAAACTGGCAGCTGACAAAAGTAGTGACTATACAGTCCTCGAATCAACCTTACCTAGGATATTCGGCGTTTTCTTCAATCAGAACCAGGCACCAGTCTTGGCTGACAAAATAGTTAGACAAGCATTGGACATGTCAGTTGATCGAACAGCGATCATAAAGAAGGTGCTTTCAGGATATGGAGTACCTATAGACAAACCACTCCCTTCGAATATCACTGCACCATTGAACAATCACGCCCAACTAGGAGCCGTCGCCGCTAGCCAAGGCACCTCGACTCTAGTAAAGACAGGAAATATCGCTGGTGCCCAAGCTCTTCTCGAGAAAAATGGCTGGAGGAAAGATCTGACGAGTGGCATTTACACCAAGAAAGACAAGAAGAACGTGACGCTAACTATCTCCTTTGATATATTTACAGCTGATACACCTGACCTGAAGCAAGCCGCAGAGATGGTCAAGAATTCCTGGACAGAGATGGGCGCCCAAGTCGACCTACGAGTTTTCAATGCCAGCGACCTATACCAGAACGTTATTCGCACCAGGAAATACGATGCTCTACTATTTGGTGAACTCATAGGTAAAGATCGCGATCTCTATGCATTCTGGCATTCATCACAGATCAAAGCACCAGGCCTGAATGTTGCCCTCTATGCGAATAGCAAAGTCGACAAACTACTCGAAGACATCCGTGCCACGAATGACGATGATGTTCGTTTAGCCAAATATACCCAATTCAACGACTTCATAACCACCGATATTCCCGCCGTCTTCCTATATTCCCCAGATTTCATCTATGTTGTACCAAAGTCATTGCGAGGCATAGATCTAGAAGATATCACGGTCTCATCTGATAGATGGAATTCCGAGTCGACTTGGTATCTGATAACGGAGAATGTGTGGAAATTCTTCTCGGGAAGGTAATTAGAAAAAACTACGTACGAATATACAAAGCATACAAATTTACGAATGTTACAAATATACGAATGACTACGAATAAGAAAACTTCTGAAAAAGTTATATACCCTGAGCTTTCTTACACTGTCACAGGTATATTGTTCTCAGTTCACAATGAATTGGGATCGTATGCACTTCACACATCAATAAATTATTAAACTATAAAAAAATGAACAACAACCAACCAAACAAAAACCCAGGAGCATTTGCACCAAAACCTAGATTCAGTCCTCGTGGGCCTTCTAGACCGTGGCAGAACAACAGTAACAACAATAGATTTGCGACGCGGACTTTGCGCAACCCGACGCCGACCAACAGGGTCATCCCACAGAAACCTGTCGGCACGACCGCCACTTCGGCAGGTGCGAAACCTTTCGTTTCAACCAAAACATATAGCTCTACCCCTAGGCCTTCCTTTATCCCTTCGAAACCTTTCGTACCAACCAAACCTTTGACGCCCACCACCCCTAATCATTCCCAAACCGCCAACTCGGCAGCTGGAACTAGCCATTCTCCGGTCACCAGTCACTCTCCTGTTTCCTCTGCCCATAATAGCCATCGTATTGTGCTAGGCAAGGGCGCCCACAAACATCCAGAAGCAGCCAAACACATCGCCGGCGCACGCATGAATGTTATCCGCAAAGAATCCCGCCCGATGAAGCGAGGACCCGCTCACGCCCGATCTCTAACCTACCAGAGTGGCGAAGACAAGATCCCGCCCATGGCAGCTGATACTATCCGTATCATACCGCTAGGTGGCGTCGAAGAAGTCGGTCGTAATATGACTGCTATCGAATACGCTGGTGAGATACTAGTAGTCGACCTCGGTTTCCAGTTCCGTGATGAGAACACCCCAGGTATCGACTATATCCTACCAAATACGAAATATCTCGAGGAGAGAATAGGTCAGATCAAGGCCCTCATCGTCACTCACGGTCACCTAGACCATACGGGTGGTATTCCATATATCATGCCCCGCATCGGCAATCCACCGATCTACACACGACTACTCACCTCGATCTTGATACAGAAACGTCAGGAAGAATTTCCTCATCTCGCCAAACTCGATATCAACTTGGTCGAGACGAATTCGACTATCACACTAGGTAAATTCAAAGTGAAATTCTTTGCCGTGACCCACACCATCCCTGATGCTATGGGCGTGATCATCGAAACTCCTTACGGATCGATCGTACACACCGGTGACCTCAAGATGGATCACCTAGATGGTAAACCGACAGAAGAAGAGTCCGCCGAGTATGAGAGAGCCTTCAAGAATGAAAAAGTCCTCATGTTGATGGCTGACTCGACGAACGTTGAAACTCCTGGATTTTCCATACCAGAAAAACAGGTGCACGCGAACCTCGAGGAATATATAAAGAACTCCAAGGGACGTCTCATCATCGCCACATTCTCATCACTTCTCGAGAGACTTCTCAAGATGGTGGAATTCGCAGAAAAATACAACAAAAAGGTCGTAGTCGAAGGTCGTAGTTTGAAATCAAATATCGAGGTATGTTGGCACCTCGGTCTACTCAAGGCCAAGAAAGAAACGATCATCTCTAACGACGACATAGACAACTATCCACCAGATCGTATCGTCATACTAGCAACAGGCGCACAAGGTGATGAATTCGCCGCTCTCATGCGCATGTCGAACAAAACTCATACCAAGATCAAGATCACCCCTCGTGATACGGTTATATTGTCATCATCTATCATTCCTGGTAACGAGAAAGCTGTGCAGAAATTGAAAGACAACCTCTCGCGCCAAGGTGCCAAGATCATTCACTACAGAACGGCTGAAGTGCACTCGACTGGTCACGCCTACCGCGACGAAACATTGTGGATACATAGACAGATCAAGCCTCGATTCTTCATGCCGCTCCACGGCTATCACTACATGCTACGCGTGCACGCTGACATCGCCAAAGAAGCCAATGGCCTCAAGGAAGAGGACGTCGTCGTTCCAGACAATAGTTCCATCATCGAGATACAGAATGGTGGAACCAAGCTAGTAAAATTGAAAGAAAAAGCTCCGGCTGGACTAGTTCTAGTCGATGGATTCTCTGTAGGTAATGTACAGGACGTCGTCATACGTGACCGTCAGGCGCTGGCCCAAGATGGTATCTTCATTATCTTTGGGATATTGAATAGTCAAACAGGAAAACTGAAGAAGTCTCCAGACATCATCTCTCGTGGCTTCGTCTACCTCCGTGAATCACAGGAACTCCTACACGAGGTCAGGATCCTGATCCGAGAAACTGTCGAGAATACCACGCGTGGTCAGAATCCGATCAACGTAGACTTTGTCAAAGATACCGTGACTGATGCTGTCAGCAAATACCTGATGCAGAAGACCGCAAAGAGACCGATGGTGATTCCTGTGATCTTGACTATTTAATAGGAAGGCTGGGGGAGGAAGGAGGAAGGAGGAAGGAGGAAGTGGCGGCGCGAAAAATATGG
>Ga0194053_10002043_pt1 | contig 12332 bp, 12 predicted proteins | sample SepL228m_MetaG_FD_161684 | JGI IMG/M metagenome (GOLD analysis project Ga0194053, IMG submission 161684) | Anoxic zone freshwater microbial communities from boreal shield lake in IISD Experimental Lakes Area, Ontario, Canada - Sep2016-L227-8m | ecosystem: Environmental > Aquatic > Freshwater >... | reverse complement strand
GACGTTAAAATTGTTTTTGTCAAAACAGACTTTAGTGTAAAACTAAAGTCTGTTTTGCTAATTAGCTTATTAAAACAATAATTGAACGCCATTTCAAAAACGACGCCGAATCTCACAACCGGGTAAAACTACATAAAGAAAACCGCAGTCGCGAAGCGACTGCGGTTTTCTTTATGTTGACGTTCACTCTCTATCGTGGTAGTCTGTGCTTAGTTGGTTTGGTTAAAACCCCCATGTTTTAAACCAAGTGTTGTACAATTTTTCACATTTTAGAGGAGAAGAAAAGATGGAAAAACCAATTCAAGTCAACAATGGAGTGCTGCCCAGAAATAAAATTCGTGAGCAAGCCAGAGATCAAGACATGAACTGGACAGGATATTCATACACGATGGTTTTTATCGTCGCTGGTATGGCGTTCGGCGGGCTCTGTCTCCTGTATCACGGCCTCGGATCTTTTTTTCAGTGGTTGGCTAAAATTATCTAAAAGGAGGATGTGTTTATGAAAATCAGTGCGTTTCTGAAGCTGTTTGTCCTGTCGGTGTTTTTCGTCTCCGGAGTCTTCACTGTTAGTGATATCAGGTTTAGCTCACTCAAAAGTGCGGCTGGCCTGACTTCCAGTTCAGTTATTATCTCCGAGGATCCTGGCGGTCAGACGGGTACTATCTGGTATCTGAATGACCGTTATGCACCACGGCCTTTAATTTTGAAACAGGTGCTGAAAGGAAAAAAGAGTATCGAAATTGGTGTGACGCCAGACGAAGAGTTTGTTTGGCATAAGTACCGAGTGGTGAATTCTGATAAGTAGTGGAAATCGTTGGGTAGGCCGGCGGATGCAAAGCATTCCGCCGGCCCCTTTTAATATTTAAATATAGCTATTTTCTTTGCTATAATACTCTCATGAGTAAATTAAGAATATTAATAGATAAATTTGATATTGTTTTGGTGGCCTTGCTGGTTTTGGCTTTGATTGGAGGTTATGCCCAGCAAGTCATTAATATGTTTATTGGTTCAGACTGGCCAAATATTTTACTTCTAGTTTCTGCTATTCTTGGTACTATTCCAGTTTTGTATAGTGCTTATCGAGCAGTTATAAATAGAAAAATTTCCGTGGATCTTTTGGCGGCGGCGGCCTTAGTTTTTTCTTTGCTCGCTGGTGAATGGATTGCGGCAGTTTTCATTAACTTGATGCTTACCGCAGCACGCATCTTTATGTCCTACAATGAACGCCGAGCCCGCAACAGTATTGACGCCCTGTTGAAATTGAAACCACACAAAGTCCGCGTCCAACGTGGTTCTCATATCGTGGACATGGATCCCAAGGATGTTATGGTAGGGGATTTGGTCATGGTTCAGCTTGGTGAACGTGTGTCTGTTGACGGTGTAGTACATTCTGGCGAGGCTAGCGTTGATGAATCATCACTAACCGGTGAATCTATTCCGGTCAATAAAGTGGTGGGGGATAAGGCCTTGAGTTCGACTATGGTGGTGTCTGGTAATTTGATAATTAAGACAGAAAAAGTGGCTGGGGATACAACTCTGGAAAAAATAATTAAAATGGTGGAGGATGCCCAGTTGGAAAAACCTGACATTCATACCTCGGCAGAAAAATTTGCCACTTGGTATCTGTTCACTGTTTTTATTGGTACTATCTTGGCCTATGCTCTGTCTGGGAATGTAATGATGACTCTTGCGATATTACTCGTGGTTTGTGCGGATGATGTGGCTGTCGCTGTGCCTCTCACATTTCTTACGGCTATTAGTTTCTGTGCTAAGAAGGGTATTATTATCAAAGGTGCGAGTTACCTCGAAGTTCTTGGTGATGTTAAAACTATCTTTGTGGACAAGACAGGTACTTTGACCAAAGGAAAGCTCAAGGTAGAAAAATTTGTCAGTTTGGACGATAGTTTAAAAAGTAAAAATTTACAGATTGGTGGCATGCTTACTTCATTGTCTGAACACCCAATTTCCAAAACAATTTTTCAATATGTTTGTGATAATAAATGCGAGGGCAGAACTATTCCCGACAAGATGCAAGAACTACCAGGCAAGGGTTTAATCGCTCATATTGCCGGAGAACAGTATTTCTTAGGTAAGAGAGATTTTGCCAAGGAGTTTGGTCTGCGTTTTTCTGCTGAATTGGAAAAACAGATAGATGGTGAGAATACTGCAGGATACAATGTAACTGTGATTGGAGTGGGGCAGGAGATTCGCGGATATTTTGTCTTGGCTGATGAATTGAAAGCAGGTTTGAAAGAGCAAATACAGGAACTAAAAGATTCAGGTGTAGAAGAAATAATTATGTTGACTGGAGATAATGAAAAAGTGGCCAAGAGAATTGCTGATACTATCGGACTCACCAGTTTTCATGCCAATCTTTTACCTCAACAAAAATTAGAAATAATTAAAGAGGCGCAGAAAAAGTCTGGCAAGAAACGCAAGATGGCGATGGTGGGGGACGGGGTGAACGACGCGGCCGCTCTAACTTTGTCTGATGTGGGAATTGCCATGGGTGGAGCTGGACTCGACGCCGCCATTGAGTCAGCAGACATTGTGCTTATGAAGGATGACTTTGGTAAGATTCCTGAATTAATTAAGATTTCCAAATATGTCATGAAAATATCCAATCAGGATTTCTGGCTATGGGGAATTTCTAATGGTATTGGACTAGCTTTGGTTTTGACTTCCTTCCTGGCACCAACTGGAGCGTCGTTGTATAACTTCTTGACCGACTTTATTCCACTTATCAACTCCACTCGAGTGTTTAAACTGTATTTTGGAAGGCGCTAAAAGCAGCAAATAAACAAGTAAAAAGAGGCTGGAAAATAGCGGGGAGAACCCGCAATTTTCCAGCCTTTTTAATACCCCGAGCTAACTATCAAAATATAATAAAATATGGCCTATAATAAGGCTAGACCAAGGACCGACCTTGGTCTGGATGGGGGGTAAGGAAGCTGTCCTTAACGATGCTTGACTTTTGTATTAAAATATGCTATCATATATAGTATCAAGTCTAGGCGGGTGCCCAGACAAGAGGAATATAGCTCTTCGAAACAAAAAGAAAAGGGGATTCAAAAATGAAATCCACTATCATCAAGTTCGTCATCGCAATCGCCGTCTTCTTCCTCGTTGCTAGTTTCATTTCTTCCTGCTTCACCAAGCCAGAAAATTTCGAAAAGCTGGTCAAAGACGAGGCTGACCGCTACCTGAGGCTGGATACTGTTCGCAATACAGAACGGATCAATGCTCTGAAAGGAGCTGGGCCGCGGTACGGTAAAGTTATCTCAGATCCAATTGAAAAACCTGAGTTGGAAGGTCTGTCCTTCTACAAGGTTCAGATGGATGACTCGACCGTCTGCTTCACTGTTCTCATGCCCAAGGGTGTGAAGAAAGGTGATGCCGTCAAGTTGACGACATTCATGACCTCCCGCTCGGACAACTTCACCGAGTACATGACGGTCGCCACACCTAAAAAGTGATGGCGACAGTCCAATCGCAGCCCGCTTCGTTTATCGAGGTGGGCTGTTCTTAATTTTACTTTTCAATTTTAATAAATTATTGCTATACTTTTACATATGAGAATTAATAGATTTTATTTTGCGTTTGATATAACAAAGAAGGAGGTGAGAATAGAAGAAGAAGGATTGGTCAATCAGATCAGAAATGTTTTGCGTATGGCAGTGGGGGACCCAATACAGCTTTTTAATGGCCAAGGTCAAGAAGCTAAATCTACGATTGCGGATTTTGATAAGAAGTCTGTGACCGTGTCAGTAGAAGAAGTTTTTGATGGTTTGCCGTCAGCTGATAATCAGGCAATATTATATTGTGCGGTGCTCAAAAAAGAGAATTTTGAACTAGTGGTGCAAAAGGCGACTGAGCTTGGCGTAGCTAAAATAGTACCAATTATTACCGAGAGAACAGTGAAATTGGGTCTAAACATGGAGCGGTTACACAAGATTATTATTGAAGCCTGTGAGCAAAGCGGACGAGGATTTTTGCCAGAGATTGTAGAGCCAGTTGATTTTACCTGGGTCCTATCCGAAGCCAAAAATAATGATGTGAATTTGTTTTTTCATTTTTCTAAAACTAAAATTTCTGCAGGAGATAAAATATCGGGGCAGGTGGGATTGTTTGTCGGTCCAGAAGGTGGTTGGAGTGATGAAGAGGTGGATTTGGCGAAAGAAAGTGGTTGCAAGATCGTTTCTTTTGGAGAAAACGTGTTGCGCGCTGAGACGGCGGCTATCATTGCGAGCTATCTTGGTGTAAAATAAAAGCATAAGAACTAAAAACCAGTCGGCGCTGTTCGAAAATCTGATAACGAACGGCGCCGACTGGTTTTTCTTTGTGTTATTGACATTTCTGTATGATAATGTATAATATTTTATAGATTTGCTATCGCCGACAGACATTGGTTCTGAAGGAATAGCTCACATTAGGTGTAATGCTGCAAAGGAGAACGTTATGGATAAGACGAACCGTCCAGATGGTGACTTGAGTGCAGATGAGCGTCGGAGGATACGGATGGGCTTTGCTACCATGGACGACAACTACTTGTTTGTCCACGAAGAGAGTATCCCGTTCAATGTCCGCCTACCCAAAGGCTTTGCCTCGTGCAAGGTCTTTGTCCCGGACCTTAACACGGTCGTTATGGAGAAGGGTGTTCGAGATATGTTGCGCGGCGGATCTGAGGGTTTTCTCGGTGGGCCGGAAGAGATGGAGCATTATTGGTTTAACCAGCACGACTTGCCGTCCGAGATAATGGACGAAGTCAAAATTGGTAAAATCAAGACGCTGATTTTTCTTCGAGTGCTTTGTCGCTCTGTGACTCCAGGGATGGAAGAGGTTACTCTCATTCCATGTATGATATGGAATGAAGACAAAAAGTACTGGGTCCTCGGCACCTGTCCGTTCGATCGCAGGATCAGTGAGGGAGAAGCATACGTGCTCCGTATCACTGAATAATGCATTGGCGGAACCAATATATGGCGGGCTTGGAAGAACTCCAAGCCCGCTTTTTTAATTCAATTTTATAAATAAACGAGCCCCGCGAGATGCGGGGCGGGGAGGTACATTATTTTTGCTGTACGCTCTGTGGCGGTTTTTTTTCGTCACTAGATTTGGGTTTAGGTAGAGGAAAAACCTCTGGCGGTTTTGCTTGCTTCATCAACTCATCAAATGGTGATGGTTTGGGTGGAGGGGTGTTCATGAGACAATTCCTTTGTTTTTTGGGTGGAGAGAACAAGATATGTTTACATATATAATATACCCACTTTTTTGGGTTTTCAAGGATTAAACTGTTGACAAAAGCCCAATTATCAATATACTTATCCCCATAGGCCATAGACAACCGGCATTCATAAGTCCGGTCGAGGTTAACTCACTGCTTTTTGCAGCTCGTCCTAAGTGCCTTTTTATAAAGGTCGTTTTATCCCGTTGTAGATTTTGGCATCAAAAGCATAGCTTTTAAGTAAGTTAAAAAACTTGATCTCCATGAGACCAAGAGAGCTAGATGTCAAAAATGGCTTGTTTGTTAAAAACAATGCCAAAACTCACAACCGGATTTAATTTTTTAAGGAAGATAATTCCGATAAAATATGTCAATTACAATAGATAAGAAGAAAGAAGTTGTTGCTGATTTGACCAAAATCTTTAAAGATTCTAAGTCAGTCGTGTTCTATAAATTTCATGGTTTCAAAATGCCAGAAACCAAAGCTATGCGACGCAAGTTGCGTGCTGAACAAATTGGTGCCACCGTGGCTCGTAAGACTTTGATGAAAAGGGCTTTGAGCGAGGCTGGTATTACTGGAGAATTGCCAGCTTTGGAAGGGGAAATCGGTATGGCTTATGCCGTCGATTTGACCGCTCCAGCTCGCGAAGTTTACAGTATTCAAAAAACTGCAAAAGATTCTTTGGAAATCGTAGGTGGTATCTTTGAAGGAAAGTTTATGTCAAAAGAAGAGATGATGGTTATTGCCTCTATCCCTTCACAAAAAACTTTGTACGCTCAGTTTGTTATGCTTATCAACTCACCAATCCAGAGATTGGCTGTTGGTTTAGATCAAATTGCTAAGACTAAAACAGTTTAAGAAACTGTTCGTCCGAACAATTTTTAATAAAAAAATTGTTTTAGGAAGAAGACTGCCTAGTCACTATTACTCAGAAAAATCGACTTTTCTTAAAGTCGTCCCCGCGTAGGCGGGGATCCAGTCAAATAAGATGGATTCCCGTTTTCACGGGAATGACAGAAGGGGAATGATCGCAATTACTAAAATAAATATAAAATATTATGGAAGAAACAAAAGTTGAGGTTCCAGCAAAGTTTAAGACTATTGTTGAAGCTATCGAAACCATGTCAGTTATCGACTTAAACGAGTTGGTGAAATTGTTAGAAGCTAAGTTCGGTGTATCTGCTTCAGCTGTTGCTGTTGCTGGTCCAGCCGCTGGTCCTGCTGCCGCTGCGGAAGAGAAGAACTCATTCAAAGTTGAGCTCGCTGACGCTGGTGCATCAAAGATTAGCGTTATCAAAGTAGTTAAGGAAGCTTTGGGTCTTGGTTTGAAAGAAGCTAAGGACTTGGTAGATGCTGCTCCTTCAGTTTTGAAGGAAGAAATGCCAAAGGCTGATGCTGAAAAATTGAAGAAAGACATCGAAGCTGCTGGTGGTAAGGTGAATCTAAAATAATAAAATGGGCTCGAAAGAGCCCTTTTATTATTTTGAGGAATCCCGTCCCAACCCAGGCCGAGGGCGTGTGCGAACCCGATACAAAATCTCGAAGACTCGCTTTGTCACGGGCAAGTAGCACAAAATACTGTTTCATTCGCGGGCGACGTGCCCGTAAAACTTCCTAGTTTTTTCGGGAGACCGAGGCCGTATGACCTTTGGGACTGGGGTGAATCTAAAATAATAACCATTCTGGTTTGGAAAGACCGCACGAGAAATCGGGCGGTTTTTCTTTTGTTAGACCAAAAGAAAAACCGCCCAGAGCACGTGGCTTCAGGCGGTTTTGGGAAGGAGAGTGGCAATCTCAGTAGAAGATCATCGTCACAATTTTGTCTGTGGTCCGTTCCTTGAGGATACGGGCGCCACTTACTGTGTGACTGTAGATACCAGCCAAGCTTTCTGCTAGGCGCAGTGGATCAGTCGGTGGAACCGGTGATGGTTGTTGAACACCGTTCTCAGATGGTTGAGCTGTGAGGGCTACACGGACAGGCTTCTCACGCCAGAATTCGACAGTCATCGTTTCGAGATTGAAAACCATGATGTCATTGGGCTGAATACCGGTCGGTTTCATTCCTTCGTAGAGCATATTTTGCTCCTTTCCTTTATGTTGTTAGTGAATGAACAATTACAGAAATAAGATTACATTGTTTTATTGCTTTGTCAATGTATTCCTTTTCGTTTCTCCGACGTGCTATAATTCTTCATCATTAGATAATTTAAAAAAATATGGAAATACTAGCAATGCTTTTGGGTGGAGTCTCTCGGGTGAAAATGATGCGCCTATTTCTCTTTAATAATACCGGGGTGTTTACCCTGACTGATTTAAATGAACGCCTTAAAATCAAACCAGCTGAAGCTAAAAAAGAGCTAGCACAATTGGAGAAGATGGGTTTAATTAAGGGTAAATCTGTCGTGAAGGTAATTGAAAAAAAGAAGGGTAAAAAAATTGTATCTTTAAAAAAGAAGGAAATTGGTTTTAGTCTCAGCGACGAGTTTGCTTATTTATCATCTTTAAAAAACCTTTTGACTGGTACACAGTTATACACCAATGAGGAGATTGTTAAGAGACTGGCCAATGTTGGCAAACTCAAGATGATAATTATTTCTGGAGTGTTTACTCAAGATTTTTCTAGTCGCGTCGACCTCTTTGTGGTAGGTGATCACCTAAAGAAAAATGTTTTGGAGAAGGTGATAAAAACTATGGAAGCTGAGATTGGTCGTGAATTATCCTATACCTATTTTGAGACAGCCGACTTCCTGTACCGTACTGATGTTTGTGATAAGTTGGTTTACGATGTTTTGGATTTTCCGCATGAGACTATTCTGGACAAGTTGGGCGAGCAAAAATTTAGGAGCAAATAGTATAGGCAGAAAGCCCTAGTTTCGCTTTGCGAAACTGGGGCTTTCTTTGCCTTTTGCGTTTCCTTATAAAATGATATAATTAACCCATGGTTGTTGTTTGTCGGCGGCAACCGCATTTTAACAAAGTTTATTAATCGGTCGTTCACGAAGGTGAATTACCAAATTTAAAATTAAATGTTGATTACTACTTGGGGTAACGTTATGGCTGCTTCATTAAAAGGTATGTGGCTTGCCGTTGCTTCTTATCTACCATCTCTCGTCTTTGCTATCGTTGTCTTCATCCTCGGATGGGTCATCGCTGCTATGATTGAGAAGTTTGTTGCTAAGTTGATCACACTCACCAGAGTTGATTCTATTTTGGCTACAACTGGTCTAAAAGAATTGTTGGCTAAGGCTGGTGTTGAATTGAACTCTGGCGCTTTTGTCGGAGCTCTTATCAAGTGGTTCTTGGTCATCGTCTTCTTGGTTGCTTCATTTGATATCTTGGGTCTCTCTCAGGTCAACGAATTCTTGCGTGGCGTCGTCTTGTCATATTTGCCAAACGTTATCGCTGCAGTTTTGATTCTCTTGGCTTCAGCTATTGTGGCTGAGTTTTTGAAGAAAGTGGTCATTGGAAGTGCAAAGGCTGCTGGTGTAGCTAAATCAGCTTTCTTGGGTAGCGTTACCAAGTGGGCAATTTGGATTTTTGCCATTTTGACTGCTTTGACTCAACTCGGAATCGCTGTCTCTATTATTCAGACCGTGTTCATCGGAGTAGTAGCCGCTTTGGCTCTTGCTATCGGTCTATCATTTGGTTTGGGTGGTCGTGATGCCGCCGCTCGTGCGATTGAAAAAATGCGCGATGAAGTTTCAGATAGATAATATTTGAAAAACTCATAAAAACACCCGCAATTCACAAGATTGCGGGTGTTTTTTGTTGCTCTTTTTTTACCTTTTATTTTCCACACATTCCCAAAAAGCCTTATATAATATGGCTATTTTCCAAGGATATAAAACTGAATATATAAAGCCTTAAAATGTCTTGACTTATTTTATGGTTTGTATATACTGATGAGCGTTACTGAATATGTTGAAAAACCAAACAAAACAGCGGAAATAAAGTAGCAATTAAATTCGCTATTTTAGATGCCGCTCAAAAAAGCGGTTTTTGTTTACCGAACGACTGACACTTTGAAAATTTAATTCTGTCACAACGCAGACTGTAAGGGTCTTTTGAGAGCGTTGGAGACAGGCAGGTAAAATCTGTATCACATAATAAATTTTATGTAACAGATTGGAACAATAATAATGATTGTGGTTTTTAAATTTCCTAATAGGAAATTTAAGAGTATATGGTGGATGCCTTGGCTTCAAAAAGCGATGAAGGACGTAGCGTAGCTGCGATAAGCTTCGGGGAGGTGCCTAGCAACCTTTGATCCGAAGATCTCCGAATGGGGGAACCCTACCAATTTTTTGGTAATCTTACGCTGGTCGTAAGATGCATACCCTGGGAAGTAAAACATTTCAGTACCAGGAGGAAAAGAAAACAATGTTCGTAAGAACGATATTACCTAAGTAGTGGCGAGCGAAAAGGTAAGAGCCCAGATTCAACACTGCTCTCTGTAGATAAAAGATTATCTTTAGAGAGCAGTGTTGGAAGTTGTAAGGCGTTGGCGTCATTTTTTAAATGAGGAAAGTTACAAAATACTTTGTTAGTTGAATTTGCTGGGAAGCAAAACCGTAGTGGGTGATAGTCCCGTAAACGAAAACAAAGTATCTTTCTTGCCGACGTCCTTGAGTACCCCAGGACACGAAAAGCTTGGGGGAATCTACCGGAACTAACCGGTAAGGCTAAATATTTTTGAAGACCGATAGTGAACTAGTACCGTGAGGGAAAGGTGAAAAGCAGCCCGGTGAGGGCGTTGAAATAGACCTGAAACCATATACTTACAAAGAGTTGTAGCGGGCTGCATGATGCGTGCAAATGTAAAATGTAAATAGCAAAATGTAAAATTAACGAATTGATTTTGAAACAAAATCAATAAAATCCTAATTCGGATTTGTCTGCCTTCGGCAGACCCAATAATTTTTATTTTTGATTTTTAAATTTTAATTTTGTCTGTATTGTGCAGTCCGTCACAGCGTGCCTATTGAAGAATGAGCCAACGAGTTAATGCATGCTGCTCGGCTAAGTCCTTTACCGGACGGAGCCATAGGGAAACCGAGTGTGAACAGCGCGTTTGTATTATGCATTAGACCCGAAGCCAGGTGAGCTACCCATGTGCAGGCTGAACCTTGTCGAAAGATGAGGGGAGGGCCGAACCGGTGAGTCGTGCGATTCTCTCGGACGACATGTGGGTTGGAGTGATAAGCTTATCGAACCTGGTAATAGCTGGTTCTCTCCGAAATAGCTTTTGGGTTAGCGTCTAACGTACCCTCTGGAGGTAGAGCACTGGAAGGTCTCGACAGGTAGAAATATCGCGAGACCTATCAAACTCCGAATGCCAGAGGTAAAATATTAGGCAGTTAGACTGTGGGGGCTAAGCTCCATTGGTCAAAAGGGAAACAGCCCGGATCTCCATTTAAGGTCCCTAAATCTATGTTAAGTACACTTAAGGTGGTAATTTTTCTCAGACAGTGAGGAGGTTGGCTTAGAAGCAGCCATCCTTTAAAGATAGCGTAACAGCTCACTCACTAAGAGATTTTGCGCCGCAGATAATCGGGGTTAAACATAGTACCGAAACTGAGGATTATAATTTATTTCGATAAAATATATTGGTAGGAGAGTGTTTCACACTGCGATGAAGCCAAAGGCGTGAGCCATGGTGGAGTGTGTGGAAGTAAGAATGTTGGCACAAGTAACCACAATGCGGGTGAGAACCCCGCACGTCGAAAGGTCAAGGTTTCCTTCGCAATGACAATCAGCGAAGGGTTAGTCGGTCCTTAGGAGATGGCGAAAGCCGAATCTGATGGACACATGGTTAATATTCCATGACTTTATATTGTTGCGATGGAGAGACGAAGTTTAGTAAGTTAAGCGCATTAATGGATTTGCGTGCATGCTGTCAGGGCGTTACCCAGGTAAATCCGGGTACTGTTTTTAATAACGAGTCCAAGCAGAGTGCAAAATTGGTGGTTCGCCACTGGTGATTTAACTGAGCAAGCTTCCAAGAAAATCTTCTAAGCTTAAACAATATGAATCCGTACCGCAAACCGACACAGGTGACCAGCTCGAGTAGAGTAAGACGAACGAGTGAGATTTCTCCAAGGAACTCGGCAAAAAAGCAGCCGTAACTTCGGAATAAGGCTTGCCCCAGCAATGGGGCCGCAGCTAAAGTATCCCTGCCAACTGTTTATCAAAAACACAGCTCCCTGCGAACTCGCAAGAGGATGTATAGGGGGTGATGCCTGACCAATGCCAGAAGGTCAAACGACGGCGTTCTTATCCGCAAGGGTAAGGGTGACTGTTGTAAGCCCTGGTGAATGTCGGCCGTAACTATAACGGTCCTAAGGTAGAGAATTTGTTGTAAAACGAGTTCTCTAGGACTAGGACTTGTTGTAGAAACAATGATAAAACAGTTCAGCAATAGAATTATGCAAAAAAATGCTACCTATAATACAGTAATGTATATGTAGTCCAAATATGACTAACGAGAGACCAGCGTCATACATCCGAACTCGTAAGAGAGGATGAAGATAGAGTCCAACTGAGAGGAATAGTTGAGCGAAATTCCTTGTCTGGTAAGTTCAGACGCGCACGAATGGCATAATGAGTGGGGAACTGTCTCGGAGAATCGCTCGGTGAAAATACAGTACCGGTGAAGATGCCGGTTACCTGCAGATAGACGAAAAGACCCTAGAAGCTTTACTACAACTTGGTATTGAGTATATAGGCCTGATGCGTAGCGTAGACGGGAGGATTTGATGTTTTTCTTTCGGGAAAGATTGATCCGCAAGTGAAATACCGTTCTTCAGTTTTATATATTCTAACCAGCACGGAAAAAACGTGTTGGGACAGTATCTGGTGGGTAGTTTTAGTGGGGCGCTATCCTCCCAAAATGTAACGGAGGAGCCTATTAAGGTCAGCTAACCGCGAATGGAAACCGTGGTGATAGTGTATTGGCACAAGCTGGCTTGACTGCGAGATGTACATATCGAGCAGGTGCGAAAGCAGAGCAAAGTGAACCGACGGCCCGTATTAGATGCGGCCGGAGATTATCGGACAAAAGCTACTCTAGGGATAACAGGCTAGTTCCGCCTAAGAGTTCATATCGAC
>Ga0194053_10002040_pt1 | contig 12348 bp, 7 predicted proteins | sample SepL228m_MetaG_FD_161684 | JGI IMG/M metagenome (GOLD analysis project Ga0194053, IMG submission 161684) | Anoxic zone freshwater microbial communities from boreal shield lake in IISD Experimental Lakes Area, Ontario, Canada - Sep2016-L227-8m | ecosystem: Environmental > Aquatic > Freshwater >... | reverse complement strand
ACGCTCTACCTTGCGGGATTCGATGTTGAGACCGGAGCGCTCACCCAAATATGGCCGTGCTTCCTCTGCTCAAAGATGATCGTGAACTCCGGAATAACCAATGTGATCATGCGAACCAGCGATAAGGAACACCGTGAGATGGACCCAATGGTGCTCTACCAGATGCGGAGCCGCGAATCGTTAGGAGAGGACGGGAAATAATTTTAGTATAATTCTCGTAATGGAAGGTAGCGACCATGACCGATTTTTTTGAGAAGGCAGCAGTAGTCTGGGACAAGGATCCCGGGCGGGTGCAGATGGCAAAGACGATTGCCGATGCGATGATCAACGCCCTGCACCCTGATGGAACAGAACTGGTGATGGATTACGGTACCGGCACCGGTAACATCGCGCTTGGGATCGCTCCGCATGTCAAAAGGATAATCGCAATTGATTCAGCAAAAGGCATGCTGGAGGTGCTTAAGAAAAAACTCGTAACCGATGGCATCACCACCATCGAGCCGCGGGAATGGAGCATTGGTCAGGATACTGCAGACCTCCCGGTGTTTGACCTGATCGTGAGTTCGATGACCCTGCACCATGTCAGGGATATTGCGGCTGCGGCCCGGACGTTTCATCAACTCCTGCTGCCCGGAGGGAGAATTGCGATTGCCGATCTGGATTCCGATAACGGGGAGTTCCATGAAGCCCCCGGCATTGCGGAGCACGATGGTATTGACCGGAAAAAACTGCAACAGGTTTTTGAGAAGGCTGGGTTTGATTCTGTCAGGTTCAGTCAAGCCGCGACGATACATAAGACATCGTCTGGCACTGGCAAGCCCCGGGATTTTACGATCTTCCTGATGACGGCAAAGCGGCGCTAAATTTTTTAATTACGGTCACCGGAACGATCAGGGCACCTGCGATTGTGTATTCTCCTATGCGGAGCGGTCTAAACTGTGTATGATATTCACCCCTCCAAACCCTATTTCATAAACTTCCCGGTAGTTTATTACCCCGTTTTTAGGAATTTCGCTGCTGTTTTATGCGACCCGGTGCACATCGGAGGTCATCAAAGGTATTATTTTTTTGTTTTTGCTTTGCAGTTTCGGGTTGGTTTTCGATCTTTATTTTGGCAAGTTGAGTATTTTTCCTTACGGGACTTCTCGTGAGCCGTATGAGTTGAACCGTTTTTCCGACCGTATTGCATCAGCACCCCCGTAAGAATATGAAAAAAATGAGCACGTAGCGTTGAGAAAAAATCGTTCACTTCTTAACGATTTTTTGATTCTGGTGAGTTACCATGTGTTTTAGGAAATTCCGGTCAATTCATAATATTCATATACCCCTTTTCTTCCTGTGGAGCGGACGGTATATAAAGCCCCGATTGGCATGGCACGGGTTTATACACGATTGTGATTGGTGGTTTTTTTCCATTATCCAGATCCTTTCGCGCGGATAGGAAACAGTGCTGTATCCATTCTGTGAGTTGATCCTTCAGCGGTCATAGAATGTCCCCTAATCGAAATCTAACTGACAGAAGAGCAGGTATCCAGTGGAAATGAAGCTTGAAAACTGATGAATCATAGGTAAGGCAAACCGACCAAACGTTATGATCCATGGAAGCATTTGTCCGGGAAAAACCCACTGGCTCATCGTGCTGTGCGAATTATTAATCTGCTGAAACTTGATATTTGACCTGCCAGCTGATGAGTCCCACCCAGTAAGTCGCCATTCTTCATGTCACATGCTGGATATTCTGTTACCGGTTCCTGGCATTGCAAAGAAAAGGAATTGCAATTTCAGTCCCTCTCCTACGGTTATATGCCCCTCGTTCAGGTCATACGCAAGGTAAACCGGATCGCAGTACCAGACTTAACGTCACCTGCGATCCTGTCCTCTGCCCAGACCGTGCCGCCATAACTTTCCACCAGCATCTTGACAATATGGAGGCCGAGCCCGTAACTGCCTCGCGTCTTTTTGTCCTGAGCGAACCGGTCAAATACCAGTGGTTTTTGAGAATCGGGAATTCCCGGCCCGGTATCGCTGACAGAGATTTCCAACAGGCCCTGAGGCGTATCTCTGGCGCTTACCGTTATCTCGGTATTCTTTCCTCCGAATTTTGTGCTGTTGGAGAAGAGGTTGTCAAAGACTACGCCGAGCATCTCGTTGGCGAGCACTTTCCTGTTGCAGTGTTCCATTATAATATTAACACCCGTGCGGGATCCCATCTCCTTTTTTATGATGACAGCAAGGTCCATCTCCTTTACCTCCGGAGGATTCTTGTAGATACGGCTGATGGTCTCGATGTTCCGGATCACATCGTCACTCCTCTTGGCAAGCCCGATGATCTTATCGGCGAACTGTTGTTCTTTTACCCCGGCAGTAGTACGAACCAGTTCAGCATACCCCCGCAGTCCCATGATGGCGTTGAGGATTTCGTAGGTGATGGCGTCAAGATAGATATCGAGATAGAGGTTTGCCTTCCGGTTCAGCTCCTCGAGATCCCGGTTACGTGTAGCAAGTTCCTGTCGGGCATCCGTCAGATCGTCCCGCTGCTGCTCGATCTCTTCGATCAACTCATGCATCTCATCCCGCTGGCGCTGGATCTGGCCGAGCATCAGGTTGAGGGAACGGGTGAGAGAGACCACCTCCTCATCACCAATCTCCGGAATGCGCTGGGAAAGATCTCCGGATTCACCGATGGATTTCATTCCCGTATCGAGTTCACTTAATGGTTCAATGACAAAGTGCTGGAGGAGAAACTGGACAGCCAGAAGGAAGATGATACTGAGGAGGATGATGACACCAGCCACGATCGCAATAGAGTTTTTTACCTGCTGGTACACCGGTCGTGTGGTTTTAATGGTAAGCAACAGGAAGGTCGGCTTGTTTTCGATCCCGGTAATAATGGCATAACCGTCCAGCTGGTCGTCACCGGAAGGGTGGACAATGATTGCCCCCCCTTTTGCGGTTTCAGTTTCCTGCGCTGACAGGGTCTCGTCGCCCGGTTTTGGGGTGTAAGGTACGAGCGTTCCATCCAGCTGCAACCTCTGGTCAATGTCGCCGATCCTTGTGGCATCGAGAAGCCGCGCCATGACAAGGGTGCCTTTTTCTGGATCCGACTGGTTCCCGTACACAACGGGATAACCTGCGAGAATTATCGGGTTATTTTTAATGGAAGACACCCCCCTCCTCCCGGAAATACCTCCTGACACCCCCTTTATGATAATACTATCATGAACGATGGTATCGATTTCGGGAGGAACCGACTGAATCGTATTCCCGTCATTTGTAATGGTTTCAGAAAAAATACGGTACCCGCTGGTATTATAGATCATGATATAATCGATGCCGAGGTTTTTCATGGAGACCGGCTGGAAGAACCGCGAGGGATCCTGCACACTGCCGGTTTCTGTAAAAACTGATGCGGTTTCATCTCGGAGTGCCCAGTCGCGGCAGCTTGCTGCCACATCTTCTACCTCGTTGTTGATCTGGGAAACAAAACGCTGGACATGGGATGTGGTCTCCTGCTTCTCAATGGTCCCAAATGACTGGAGGATCACTGACTGGGTGATTAAACTAAGAACGATAAGGAAAATTACCAGAGTGGCAACAAGGATTAGTCGTGAACGGGTCCGTATTTTCATTGAGAAAACTCTTGAATAGTATTTATCTGAAATTGCATATCATATCTTTCGCCATAAAATCAATATAACTATAGTGTTGTATCGGGTTTATGATTAGTGCTATTAAATAATCCAAGCAAATCATAGTGCGGCCACTCGTTGGATCATCGTAACGATAGATATATAAAAAATATTGAGAAATTACTCAATCTCACAAAAATTTTAAAATTTCTGGTGATCATATGGGAAAACTTTGGAATGTATCTGAAAAAATTAATGAAGTAATTGCAAAAAAGGGTTTAGACAAGATGAAAACCCGAGGTAAGATCGGTCTTAAGTCTGGAGTGCTGCTCTCTTTTAGAGAAGATACTCCTGATGACCCTGGAAAACTAGCAAAGGTTCAAGCAGCAGCGAAGGAAATTCTCGGGGAGGCGGTTTAATTGACCAGCATCAAAACGAAGCTGTTGCCGGTAATAATTATAGGAATCATTCTATTAGCCGGCATATTTTATTTCTTTTCAGTTAATACTCAGGAAGCCAATCTGCAGAAAATAACTTTTGATGGAATAACGTCATCCAAAAATACCTTCGTTAATCTGCAGCAGGATGATGTCAAGATGCTTAAGATGGGCATTAACAATTTCCTGGCAAACCCGGATACCATGCAGTTATTTTTGAAAGGAGACAGGGTTACGCTCATCAATGAAGCCCTGCCAGCATTTAATAAATCAAAAATATTGGGGCAAAGTGTTTACCAGATAAATAAATATGATCCAAATAACGCTGCCAACCTTACGGTGTTTGCCAGAGTCCATAACCCGGCGAAATTCGGGGATGCTGTGTCCAGAACTGCAAATCGTGTTGCAAAAGATACCAAGGACTGGGCAAGTGGAATTGATTTAGGAAACAGTGGATTTGCCTTGAGAGTTGTATCTCCAATTTTAGACAATTCAGGTAATGTTATTGGGGATGTGGAATTTGGTGAGGAGATAGGCCATTTTCTTGGTTTGATGGCTAAGCAGACCGGAAATGATTTTGTAATGGTTGTTGATAAATCCAAAGTCACTGCAGATGGATGGAACACTTATACTGCGGGTAAGGGACTCAGAAACAATTACAATGATATGACGAATTCTTTGGTAATTGATTCCACGTTACCAGATGCCAGAATAATTCAAAACCAGTGCCTCAATGAAAATAACATCAATAATGCTCCCCCTGAAGGAAAGATCTTTTCACAGTTCACCAGCAATGACAAAACATTTGTTTGCGGTGGTTTTTCCTTTAATGACGTTAACAATAAAAAAATCGGGACTATTGTAGTCATTGAAGATGTCACAACGCTTGACGCGAATGCAAAACAAAGTAATATGACGGTTTTGATCGTTGCAATCCTGTCTGCTATCATCATTGGTGGGATTATGGTACTTCTGGTTTCAAAGATAGTCATCAAACCATTAGAAAAAATTGTAAATGTATCTACGAGGGTGGCTGGTGGAGACTTTGACGCTAAAATAGAGGTTGAATCCGATGATGAGATTGGCCAACTTGCTGAAACTATGGAACAGTTTAAACAAATAATGATTAATACTGCAAAAGATTTAGAGAAATCTCAAGAGAAAAAATAGATTTTTCTAATTTTTTTTATGAATGAAAAATTGCCAATCCTTCTGGCTCTAAAAGTACTTTTAAATTAATAGGTTCTGGTAACCGGGGTTGCCTTGCCCGAATTGCCGTAGATTATATATGCGCCTTTTGTTGCAGAGATATACTGCGACTGTGTGTTTTTGCCAATACCATTTTGATCCACCTTAAAGATGAGTCCACTCGAATACCGATATCAAATAAGTTTTGACGTGAGGTGAAAGAAACAATTCTGTATCTTGTTCATTACGATGGCCGGATCTTGTGTTGGCCCAAGTTGTGATCCATGTGACAGCTCAGCAAGTTGTGGGGATTATTACCTTGGGTGAAATGATCACTTCTCCCCATTTATCCCTTCTCGGTTACCTCTGGAATCAGGGGGTATGTACCATGAGAGAAAACAAGCCCAAATTGGGCTCCGATTGCCGGTTTCCGGTCCGGAACCCCCCTAAAAAGCCATCAGTTTCCGGAATGTGAAAATAAGTGCCTGAATCTCGCCCCGTTTGCCAAAATACGGCTATTTTTGGCTTTAAAAATGAGTGCCGCCAAGGCCCTTTAAATCGCGGTTTGTTTTTCCCGGTGTGTTACCTGTTTTAGGGGAGATCTGCCATACAATGGGTCGTTATCGAGGTCGTTTTTTCCGGTGGTTGGGAAGCATGGGTTCGTCATCAACGTAGAGAACCCGGATCACATCTGTCATTATGTAATCTTCCTCTCGATACGCCACATACCTTTCGGCACTGTCATCTCAAACCGTGCACCCTTACCCGGCTCGCCGGTCTCGGTAATTGTGATGCCGGTGATATCAAGAATTTCCCGGGATAGGAAGAGCCCGACACCTTTCTCCTTCTGGAAATCCGGTGAAAACATTTTGGTCTTGGTATCTTTTAGTATGCCCACGCCATTGTCTTCAAAGAACAGCGTTATGGACTCCGGACCACTGGTATAGGTGAGTGTTACCTGCGTTGCCGTTTTCCCATGAATGAGGATATTATCCGCAAGGATCTGGAATACCTGTTCCAACAGAGGATCGGCGTAGATTTCAAGCCCGTCAAGCAGGACCGTATGATTTATTTTCAGGAAATCCAGGTGGGAAATCGCCAGGAGAAATACATGGTTGACATCCTGCCATTGGGGTGGTTTGAGTCCAAGATCCTGGTAACTCTGGGCGAATTTCAGGGAATGGGAAATTTTCTGTAGAATCTCATCTTGTTTTCCGATAATTGATTTGACTGGACTTTCTGTAATTTTCTCTTTTGCAAGTTGCTGATATCCGGAAAGAGTGAAGATCATGTTCTGGATATCGTTGAATGTTACATAGTTTAAGAGATTCAGTTTCTTCTTGGCCTGGTCCAGGGCTTTTTGTGACCGCATGCGTTCGGAGATATCGATGGTCGTACCTTCATAAAAGAGCACCGCTCCCTCAGTATCCCGGATGGTCCTTGCGGTTATTGAGACCCAGAAACGTGTTCCACATTGTTTAATGTGCGGAGCTTCATAGTTCTCTACTCTTCCTTTTTCTGCAAGAATATGGAGCACTTCCTGTCGGTCTTCCGGATTGGCATACAGTTGCCTGACATTCACACCGGCTTTCAAGATTTCTGCTGAGCCGGCATATCCGTACATGAGGGCAAGTGCATTGTTTGCGCTGGTCATCCGACCGTCTGGTGCGGTCTTGAATAATCCTACCACTGAATTTTCAAAAATATCACGATATTTTTGCTCGCTCTCCTTCAGCCGCTCTTCCCCCCGCTTTTGCTCAGTAATGTCGGTAACAACGATTGTAAGTCCTTCCCCGGATGGAAAAACTCTGACCGCTGTCCAGACCTCATATGGTGCATAGTAATTGTCAAATGCTAACGGCACCTGCTCCCGCATGGCTTCATGGTATTTATCCCAGAAAATAGTTCCCACGATGTCGGGAAAAACATCCCATATACTCCTGCCAATGATCTCATCACGGGTACCTCGGATGAGTTTCAATGCGGTGTCATTGCAGTAAGTATATCGCCACTCTGTATCAAGAGAAATGACGGAATCAGTTATGCGGGCAAGAATCCTGTTCAACAGATTACTTACCCGGTGCAGTTCCTCATCCACCCGCTTTCGTTCAGTAACATCCAAAAGGGAGGCGATGCTCTTCTTAGTTCCTGGAATGACCCCGACAGAAAGGTGGATAGCGCGAAGATCACCGGATCTTGTGACAAACCTGAACTCATAATGGGTGAGTGCTTTTCCCTCATCCTGCTGGCGCAGCCGGTTCTGGGCAAGCATTCGTTCCAGATCTTCTTTGTGCACAAACCCGGTCCAGATCTTTTTTCCCTCTATATCTTCTTTGGAAAAGCCGCTGAGTTGTACAAATCCGTTATTGGCGAGACTGATTATACCGTTCGCTTCGAGAACAACCATTGCAGTGCCGGTATTTTCAAAGACCGTTCGGTATCTCTCTTCGCTCTCCCGGAGTTCCAGTTCCTGCCGGGTAAGTTCGTTTAAATTGGCATGGAGTTCCTCTTCTGCTGCTGCAATCTGCTCATATGAGGCTTTGAGTTCTTCGTTTTTCTTTAACAGTTCCTCTTCTGCCACTTTACGTTTGGTGATATCGCGATCAATGCCCGAAAACCCTGTGACCTGACCGTCAGCATTCAACATCGGGCTGGAGGTACTTTCGAATGAGCGGACGGAACCGTCTTTGTGCAGCCATCGGATGGCGACATTGTGCCACCCCACTTTCTGCTCAATGCACTGTTTCAGCATGTCCCTTACAGGTTGTCCATCATCGGGGTGTATAAGTGGAAATGCGTTGGTTCCCACAATTTCATTGACATTGTATCCCAGAAGCTGATAGACCGAGGGGTTGGTGTACGTGTGGCATCCTTCGAGGTCGATCCTCCAGACCCAGTCCGGAGAGATTTCAACCAACTGGCGGTACTGGGCAACGTTCTCGCGCAGCGCTTTTACTTCCGTATCTTTATTTTTTGCAGCCATCATTCACCATCTCCTGCCATCCGCCACGCCCCTTTAGGCACCGTGATCTCAAACCGTGCTCCTTTGCCCGGTTCGCCAGTCTCGCGAATGGTGATGCCGGTAATCGAAAGGATCTCCCGGGAAAGTGCCAGACCCAGCCCGGTGTTCTTCCCAAAACCCCGCTCGAAGATCTTCTCTTTCTCTTGTGCAACGACACCATCACCATCATCTTCGCACACCACAACATGATCGCCATCCCGTTCCTCAACAGAGAACCGTATTGTTGTGATCTTCCCGCCGTACCGCACAGCATTCGCTATCATCTTGTTAAACACATTGGCGATGAGGGCGTCAGAAAAAACTTCGGTGTTGGCTGGAAGATCGTTTATGAGCTGGATGTCCCCAACAACATCATCTTTTCTTGCGGTATCAACGATGGCACTGACATCCACCCAGACCGGTGTATTGACTCCGATCTCTTCGTATTCCCGGGTGAACCGCACAATGGAAGAGATCCGGTCTGTAGCAATTCCAATCTTTTTAAAATACTCCTGGTACGATGTGTCGGGTAGCTTATTTTCCAGAATTTCAAGGTATAACTGTAGTGCGGTCAGCTGGCTGATGATGTCATGTCGCGTGATTTCTGAGAGAAGTGTGAGTTTCTTGTTTGCATCATCCAGCGTCTGGTTATAAAATTTCATGAGTTCCTTTTCATGGTACTCCATCTCTTTTTCAAGTAACTCACTTTCCCCCAGTGCTTCCTCAGAATGTTTTCTTGAAACCGCGTAACGAATTTTATTCGATAGCTCTGCAAACTGCGACTTGGGCTCACCGCCTTTCTGAATGTAAAAATCAGCACCATTGTTGAGCGCCTCAATCACAACATCTTCACGCCCTCTGCCTGTGAAGATAATGAACGGGGTTTTATTTCCCGAGGCTCTGATCTGTTTGAGGAACGTGATGCCGTCCATCTCCGGCATCTGGTAATCCGAGAGGATAGCATCATATCGTTGAGTGTTCAACCGCGTGAGTGTTTCAGAGGCAGAAGTGAGCGTATCAACAATAAACGTTCCATCTATCTCAAGGAAGAGTTTTCCTATCTCCAGAAGACCGGGTTCGTCATCAACGTAGATGACCCGGATTGCTGTTGCCATTATGTATTCTTCCCTGCGATCCGCCACGCCCCTTTAGGCACCGTGATCTCAAAACGTGCACTTTTGCCCGGCTCGCCAGTCTCGCGAATGGTGATGCCGGTGATCGAAAGGATTTCCCGTGAAAGTGCCAGACCAAGCCCGGTGTTCTTTCCAAATCCCCGCTCAAAGATCTTCTCTTTCTCCATAGCAACGACACCATCGCCATCATCTTCGCACACGATAAGATGATCATCGCTGGATATTTCTACAGAAAAGCGGAGGGTTGTGATCTTCCCGCCGTATCGCGCCGCATTGTCCATTAAGTTATAGCAGACCTTGACTACCAGCGGGTCCGCGAACACTTCTGTTCCTACAGGAAGATCGTTCTTCACCACAATTTTTCCGAGCGGAGCTTCCTTTGCCGCAATGTCTACGAGTTTGCGGCAGTTCTGCCAGACCGGGGTATTGACGCCGATCTTCTCGTATTCTTTGGTGAACTGGATCATTGATGCGATCCGCTGTGCAGCGATTGAAACCTTTGAGAAATACTCATTCAGTGTAGGATCGGATTGCTTCGATTCAAGAATGTCGAGGTATCCCTGTAGCACTGTGAGCTGGTTGTTGATGTCGTGTCGGGTGATTCCTGTGAGAAGGGTGAGTTTGCGGTTTGCCTGCCGTATTGCCTCTTCTGCCACTTTGCGTTCGGTGATGTCGCGGGTGGTTCCGGCAATGCCGGTGATCGTGCCGGCACTGTCATGCAGGGGATTTAACACCACTTCATAATGGCGGATTATTCCATCAGGCATTGGAGTAGATGTGAAGTCGGTGACTGTAGTGCCGGTTTTAAGAACCCGGCGGTGCAGTTCATCCCAATCCCGGCACTGGGCATCCGGGAACCCCAGTTCGGCATGCGTCCTGCCAACGATCTGATCGGCACGCAACCTTAAAGATGCACAGAGATTCCGGTTAGCGCTGGTAAAACGGCCGCTCGTGTCATAGCTGAAGATGAAATCAAGGCTGGCATCATTGATCAGCCGGTACCGTTCTTCACTCTCTCGCAGTGCCTGCTCCTGCCGGGCCAGTTCATTTAAATTGGCTCGGAGTTCTTCTTCAGCTGCTGTCACCTGCTCATAGGAAGATCCCAGTTCCTCGTTTTTCTTTAAGAGTTCCTCTTCTGCCTTTTTGAGTTGTGTAATGTCCCTTGATATGCCTAATACCGATTGAACCGTTTTATCTTTAGAAAATTCGGGTGTCAGCATCCAGTCAAGAACAACATGTCCATCAACACTGTCCCATGCAAACTGGATCTGGAAAGGTTTTCCAGTTTCAAAAACCCCGGTAATCTTATCTTCATAGAACCGGCTCTGGGCCTCATCAAACCCGCTTTCACTGTGAGTTTTTCCGATTATTTGCTCATTTGTAAGTCCTGCAACACGGAGGGCTGAAGGGTTCATGTATGTATGACGGCACTGCCGGTCATACCGCATGATATAATCCGGGCTGCTTTCAGCAAGAGAACGGAATTTTTCCTCGCTCTCCCGAAGCGCCAGCTCGCTTTTGGCGAGGTCATCAACATTCTGACGAAGTTCTTCTTCAGTTGCGGTCAGTTCTTCAAAGGCTGCATGGAGTTCTTCTGAGTTCTTAAGCAGCGTTTTTTCCGCCAGCTTACGCTCTGTTATGTCCTCAGCCAGAGAGAGCATGTAGGTCTTATCTTCGGTCCCAAATACCTTTGCAGAAAACAAAATATTCCGGATATCTCCAGATTTTTTCTTAAATGTTACTTCTTTCTTGTGTACAATTCCTTGCAAATTCAATATTTTTACAACTGTATCCCGCTCTTCTGGCGAGATCCAGAAATTCAGGTCACGGGTAGTTTTACCCGACATCTCCTCTTGCAGATACCCTGACCATTCTTCAAATGCACTGTTAATATTCAGAATAGTACCATTCTGGATTTCGGTGATAGCGATAGGATCAGGACTTGCTTCGAATGCTGCGGCAAACTTTCTCTCTGAAAACTTAAGTTCCTCTTCCACCTGCTTACGTTCGGTGATATCAGTTAAGAAATTCAGCGTGGCAGGGCGTCTTTCCCAGTCTATCGCAGAGACACTGATCTAAATCCACCGGGTGCTCCCGTCCTTTGAACTCAGCCGAAAGCTGTAGCGGGACGGCCCCTCCTCACCCTTCATCCGCTTCTGGTACCGCTCCATCACCATCGCACGATCATCAGGGTGGATAAACGCAGAAATCGACATGGACAGAAGTTCCTGTTCCGAATACCCGGTGAATTCGATCGTTTGATGATTGACCATCTTTGGCATCCCATCCTGTACAACGACAATTGCCTCGTTCGAGTGTTCGATCAGGTGCCGGTATTTCTCCTCGCTCTCATGGAGCGCATCATCAGCCCTTTTGCTGAAGGCCGCGGACTTAATCTTTTGCTTGAGTTCGGCAAACTGTGCGCCCGGTTCACCACCTTTCTGGAGATAGAAGTCCGCTCCGCTGTTGATCGCCTGGATGACTACCTCTTCCCTGCCCCTGCCGGTAAACAGGATGAACGGGGTCGGTCCAAAGCGAGTCCGCACCTCAACAAGGAACTGGATGCCGTTCATTCCCGGCATCTGGTAATCGGCAATGATCGCATCGAACTTTTCCTGTTCGAGCAATCGGAGCGCTATGGATGCGCTAATTGCTGTTGTTACGGTGAAATCTCCGGATTCCTCTAAGAACAACTTGCCTATATCTAGCAGATCGTGTTCGTCATCAACGTAGAGAACCCGGATTGCTGCTGTCATCATGCACTCTTCCTGACTTGACTTGTCCTGTAATGTCCAGATTTTTTCCAGCAGACGAGTCGTCAGATTTTTCATCGTCTCAAATCTTTTGGATTTTTTATGCGGGCATTGGCAGTTCGTATATCCCGTGCAATAATTCCGGCACATAAGTAACTGCATATTTTTTGTGCGCTCGTTATCACAGGGGGGAACACTATACGAAAC
>Ga0194053_10002036_pt1 | contig 12364 bp, 8 predicted proteins | sample SepL228m_MetaG_FD_161684 | JGI IMG/M metagenome (GOLD analysis project Ga0194053, IMG submission 161684) | Anoxic zone freshwater microbial communities from boreal shield lake in IISD Experimental Lakes Area, Ontario, Canada - Sep2016-L227-8m | ecosystem: Environmental > Aquatic > Freshwater >... | reverse complement strand
TAGTAATAATGTATTTAAAATATAAATTAATCTAATACTATGAATATAGAATGTATAAAAGAAAAATTATCATATGCTCTGAGTAAAGCAGAGAAGATAACAGGAAAAAATATAACACTTCCTATTTTGAGTTGTGTGTTACTTGAAGCAAATAATTCCACTCTTACTATCAAAGCAACAAATCTTGATCTTGGTATTGAAATCAATATTCCAGTCAAAGTTATAAAACCAGGAATGGTTGCTGTATCTGGGTCAGTTCTCAATAATTTTATTTCAAATATATCAAATGATAAAAACATTATTCTAGAAGAGGTTGGTGGAAATATAAAAGTTTCAACAAAACATTCACAGTCACTTATAAAAGCATTTCCAACAGATGATTTTCCAAGTATTCCAAAAGTTTCAAAAGAAAATCAATTCAAAATGAATGTAGGAGATTTAACCAAAGGATTCAAATCTGTTGCATACAGTGCATCTGTATCAACAATACGACCAACATTATCGAGTATTATGATGTATCCGGAGGAAGAAACTGTTATTTTTGTGGCTACTGATTCATTTAGACTTGCAGAAAAAAAGGTTAAAGTGAAAAAACACAAGGATTTCGGACAAATTCTTATTCCATTTAAAAATGTTTCAGAAATAATTCGAGTTTTTGAAGATATAAAAGATGAAGTGGATGTTGTACTCAATAAAAACCAAATAGCACTCGAATATGATGGAATATATCTAACTTCACGAGTTATAGATGGTACATTTCCAGATTACAAACAAATTATTCCAAAAGAAATAAAAACAGAGGTTGTATTGCTCAAGCAAGATTTGGTTAGTGCCCTCAAAATTTCAAATATTTTTTCTGATAAATTTAGTCAGGTTGTATTTACAATTTCTCCAAAGGAAAAAATATTCAAAATTGCAACAAAAAACATGGATGTAGGAGAAAACATAAGTAATCTCGATGCTGTACTTAAAGGAGATGATATTACGGTCAGTTTCAACTACAAATATATTATTGATTGTTTTCAATCAATTGATTCAGACAGTATCTCCTTGAATTTTTCTGATATGAATAGACCAATGGTTGTCACAGGGGTGGGGGATAAGAGTTTTACATATCTTGTTATGCCAATGAACAAATAATATGTTAAACATTGCTAAATATCTTGAAAAGTTTACAAAAAACGTACAATCTTCAGAAATACAAAAAAATCAGATTATTGAAATTTTGAAACAACAAACAGATTTAGATTTCACACAGGATTCTATTGAAATAAAAAAATATATTCTCTATATAGAAAGTTCTCCGGCTGTAAAAAATAAAATTTTTCTATACAAAAAAGCGATACTTGAGAATATCGCTTCTTCTACATCAATTAAAATTACTGATATTAGATGACTATTGGTATCCATGTTCTGATGCCCAGATTCTTACAGAATACTCCCATCTGGTAAATTGTGAGTTGTTCTCAGGATTTGTTGGTGCTGGTCCGCGAGGATCATTTTTGTTTAACCAATAAAGGATTGAATGTACTCCACCAGAAAGTGTTTCTTGGATTGAATTATACGGAACATTTGGATCAATGTTTGTATTTTGGGTAATATTTGATATTCCACCTTGCCATTTACCTCGCAGAACAGGTTTTAAAGTATAGTTATCATCTGGCTGTGGTTTATTAAATGTCTCAACTGGAACTGTTTTGAGTACCTCATCCATAAATGCACGCCACATTGGGGCTACAATGAGTCCCGAGACCTTCTTTGCCATAGGAGTGTTGTCATTGTTTCCAGCCCACGTACCAACCACTACAGAGGGTGTATAGCCTATAATCCAAGCATCTTTGTAGTTGTTTGTTGTTCCTGTTTTTACTGCCACGTCTCTGTCAGGGAAATATACAACAGAATTTGCTCCGTAGAGTGGTGTACGTGCCACGTTATCAGAGAGAATATCTGAAATTTTTCGTGCAACCTCGGGGTCGAGAACTTGTGTTGGGTGGGGAGTCGCTTGTTCTAACACATTTCCATTTTTATCTTCAACACGCAAAATTCCTATATAAGGATTTCTAACTCCTTCTGTGGCAAAAACACCATAGGCGGATGTCATATCGAGAAGAGAAACCTCGCCACCTCCAAGCACAAGAGTAAGTCCATATTGATTTGCATCACCAAGACTCTGGATTCCCATATTTTCCGCAAGATTTATTGAGTCTGTTATACCAGCGAGATACAGAGCCTTTACAGAAGGTACGTTTATGGATTGAGCTAGAGCATCACGGAGTGTCATTGGACCACGAAACTTATCATCATAGTTGTTTGGTGCATAACATGAGCCATCGGGTTTTGTTGTAAAATTATCTATTGGACACTTGGTTGAAAATTGTGTCGGTAGGTCGAAAAGTACTGTGTTTGGAGTGTAACCCTTTACAAAAGCTTCTGCGTATACAAACGGCTTGAATGTTGATCCTGGTTGTCTGTGAGCCAAAGCAACATTGAAATTTCCATCAATTTCTTTGTCAAAATAATCTCGAGAACCAACCATTGTCAGAATTCCTCCTGTTTTTGGGTCGATTGCAACAAATGCATCATTTGAACCGTTAAAATTTGTTTTATTTTGAAGAGCGTATGTTTTTGCAATTTCTTCAGCTTTTGCTTGTAAATCGTAGTTGAGTGTTGTGATAACTTTGAGTCCACCTTGTTCAATAACATCAGTACCATATTTTTGTTCCAAATAATCTTTTACATACATCACAAAATGAGGGGCTTTTATACCTTTATCTGTTTTTGGTAAGAAAGTAACTTTTTCTTTTATTGCTGTATCATACTCAGTTTGAGTTATCCTTCCGTCTCGGAGCATTTCTTTTAGCACAACATTTTTCCTTTCCTCTAGTTTGTCTAAATTTTTTCCATACGGAGAATAATATGATGGTGCTTGGGGAAGGGAAGCAAGATATGCCGCCTCGGCAATAGTCACATCTTTGGCGCTTTTACCAAAAAAATCTTCACTAGCTTCTTCTACACCATAAATACTACCACCATAAGGGATTTCGTTGAGATACATACTGAAAATTTCATCTTTGGTCAGAGTTCTTTCAAGTTTGAGTGCGAGTACCAACTCTTTCAATTTTCTTGTTGGTGTTTTGTCTCCGGTTAAAATTGAGTTTTTTACAACCTGTTGGGTTATAGTGGATCCGCCTTGACTAAAAGAGAGAGATGAAGCGTTTACAAAAAATGCACGTAAAATGGAAAAAGGTTTAACACCAAAATGACTATAAAAATCCTTATCTTCAATAGAAAGAGTTGCACTTTTTATGTTTTGTGAAATATCCTCAAAAGGAACGATTGTTCTACGGGTGTTTTGATACACATCGTACAAAAGGATTTTGCCTGTATTGTCATAAATTTTGGTAGATTGGCTGACTTTTCTGGCTTCTACGGTATCAAGCGAGGGTATTTGGAATGTTGAGACCCAAATCAGCACTGCACCAACCAAAAACACACCACAAGAGAATATAAAAAGGAGAATATTTCGAATTCCATGTTTTTTTACTTTACGAGCCTTGTTTTTCGAGTACTCCTTAAAGAACTCAATTTTAGATTTCATATATTTCAAATAATATCATAAATATGGTATTCTGTTTATATGTTTGGAATACATAAAAAAGTGAATATTGATACAGATCCCACAAAAATCGAGGAGCTTTTAACACGTGGAGTTGAAAATGTTTACCCAACACCTGATTTTTTGAGATCTAAACTTAAAAAAGGAGAAAGATTGACTATCTATCTCGGTATTGATCCAACAGGACCAACACTTCATATTGGTCACATTATTCCAATAAAAAAACTCGGACAATTCCAAAAACTTGGACACCAAATTATTCTTCTTATGGGAGATTTTACTGCAATGATCGGTGATCCGACAGACAAATCTGCTACACGCAAAAAATTAACTCATGAAGAAGTTATTGCTAATTTGAAAAGATACAAAGAACAAGCAAGTAAATTTATTTCATTTGAAGGAGAAAATCCTGCACTTATTAAATACAACTCGGAATGGCTTGGAAAAATGAATTTTCATGATGTGCTCGAGCTCACTTCTCTTATGACAGTTGAGCAGATGTCAAAGCGAGATATGTTTGTACGTAGAACCGAAGAAGGGAAGCCAACCTATATACACGAATTTCTGTATCCGCTTATGCAGGGGTATGATTCTGTTGCGATGGATGTCGATGGTGAAGTTGGTGGTAATGATCAAACATTTAATATGCTTACTGGGAGAGATTTGATGAAAACACTCAAAAATAAAGAAAAGTTTGTGATTACAACAAAACTTCTTACAGATTCTTCTGGTAAAAAGATGGGAAAAACAGAAAACAATCTAGTCTCATTTGATTTGAGTCCAGAAGATATTTTTGGAAAAGTGATGAGTTGGGGAGACGATGTTCTTATGTTGGGTTTTGAAATTATTACAAATGTAGAAATGTCAGAAATTGAAGAAATGAAAAAAGCCTTAGAAAGTGGTGCGAATCCAAAAGAAATAAAAATGCGTCTCGCGAGAGAAATAATACAAATGTATTTTGGAAAAAATGAAGCAGAAAAAGCACAAGAGAGTTTTGAAAACACTTTTTCAAAAGGAGGGACACCTGACGAGGTTGTCGAAGTTTCTGTGGCTGAAGGGACACTGCTTGTAGATGTATTACTTGCAGAAAATATAGTTTCATCAAAGTCTGATTTCAGAAGACTTGTTTCAGAAGGTGCAATATCAAAAACAGAAAACAGTGAAAAAATTTCAAACATAGATGCAAAAATTGAAAATGGAATTTACAAAATAGGAAAAAGGCGTTTTATTAAAATAAAAGTTATATAAAACAAAAAACCGCACAAGGCGGTTTTTTTGGTTACCAATCAGTTTTGTCTCTATCATCATACGGTTCATCGTCCTCCTCGAGTTCGTCTTCCGCAAGTTTGTCGAGAGAAACTTCCTCATCATCTAAATTAGCATCAGGATCAAGTTCTTCTTCAACAGCGTCGTCATCAAGTAGACCACTTTCCTCTACTGGGTCTACATTTCCTTTTTGCTTTTTAAAAATAGCTTCGTCATCAACTTCTTGTTCTACATCTTTCTCTTCATCGTCCATATATATTGTTTAAAAAACTTATAATAATATAACCAAGTGTTATTGGTTTTTCTGTTCGTCTCTATAAACGAAACAGATTTTCCATATTTGTACCAAATTCTATTTTTTTTGCAAATATTTAAAAAACGATTTTTTGTGGATAACTTATTTCTAATCATTTTTCATACCACACAATGATTGAAAGTTTGTATTTGTATGCTATTGTATGCCTATATGTTTATAGATGAAATAACACTCAATATATGGGCCGGTCATGGTGGTAATGGAATTGTCTCATGGATGCATGAGAAGGGTATTGACCATGCTGGGCCAGGAGGAGGTGATGGTGGAAAGGGTGGTAGTGTATATCTCAAAGGTGTTCGAGATATTGGACGACTTGCTGAATATCGATTTATTAAAGACTTTAAAGCTGAAAATGGACAAAACGGACTTGGAGACTGTATGCATGGTAAATCAGGCAAGGATTTGATTTTGGAGTTACCTATCGGATGTGTGGTAACAAACATACAAACAGGTGAAAGTGTAGAAGTTTTGACCGAAGACACAACCTTTTTTCTTAAAGGTGGTCTTGGGGGATTTGGAAACGAACATTTCAAAGGATCAAAAAATATCAGACCAAAACAATCAACAGATGGTAAACCAGGGGAAGGGGGAGAGTTTTTTGTGGAACTCAAACTTGTTGTTGATTTGGGTCTTGTTGGACTTCCAAATGCAGGCAAGTCTAGTGTGCTCAATGCTCTAACTCGAGCAAAAGCAAAAATTGGAAGTTACCAATTTACTACACTCGTTCCAAATCTCGGTGATTTGTACGGTTTTGTTATTGCTGATATTCCTGGACTTATTGAAGGTGCCTCAGAAGGAAAAGGATTGGGACACAAATTTTTGAGACATATTTCTCGTACAAAAATGATAATGCATTGTATTTCTTGTGAAAATACAGATTTGTTGTCTGTCTACAACACTATTCGAGATGAAATTAAAAAATATGATCCAGATTTGGCACAAAAGCCAGAAATAATCCTTTTGACCAAAACAGATACAATAGATGCAAAACAACTCAAATCACACATCTCACTTTTCAAAAAAACTCACAAAAATATTTTAACAGTGTCTGTTATTGATGATGAATCAATAAAGAAAATGAGTGATGGGTTGGTAAAAATACTCAAAAATTTATAATATATAAAAATATGGAAGGGTACACAATGACAATTGGTCTCGAAATACACGCAGAACTAAAAACTAAAAGCAAAATGTTTTGTGGTTGTATAAACTCACCAGAAGAAAAAGAGCCGAATATACATATTTGTCCGGTATGTATGGGTAATCCGGGAACATTGCCAACAATAAACAAAGAGGCGGTCAGAAAGGTATTACTCGTCGGACTTTCTATTGGAGCAAACCTCGCTGATTTTACAGAGTTTGATCGAAAGAACTACTTTTATCCAGATATTCCAAAAGGATACCAAATCAGTCAATACAAATATCCTCTAGTCTCAGGTGGTTCTATTGCTGGTGTAGAGATCACACGTATTCACCTTGAGGAAGATACTGCTCGTTCATCACATGATACGAAAGATGTCAGTTTGGTTGATTTCAATCGGGCTGGAGTGCCACTTATGGAGCTTGTGACAGAGCCAGTCATTCATTCATCAGAGCAAGCGGTTACTTTTGCAAAAGAGCTTCAACTACTCTTGCAGTATTTAAATGCATCAGATGCAAATATGGAAAAAGGGGAGATGCGAGTAGAAGTAAATATCTCTGTTTCAAAAACAGAAAAATTTGGAACAAAAGTAGAAGTAAAAAATATAAACTCATTTAGAGCGGTTGGTCGTGCGATTGACTACGAATACAAACGACAAACAGCTTTGCTTGAAAAAGGGGAGAAGATGGTACAGGAAACAAGAGGGTGGGATGAAAATAAAGGAATAACTTTTTCACAAAGATTAAAAGAGTCTGCTCATGACTATCGATATTTTCCAGAACCAGATCTCCCAAAACTTTTGATTTCAGAAGTTCCAGAATTTTCAAAAAATAAACTCAAAGAAAGTATTGTAGAATTGCCGTGGGAAAAAAGAGAAAGATTTATACAAACACTTGGACTCAAAAAAGAGGACGCTGAGATGTATGTAAACAACATGAGAGTTGCTGAATTTTTCGAATCAGTAGTAGCAAAGATTTCTCATTTAGGTACAGAGGGTATACAAAGTGCATCAAATTATATTACATCAGATTTGGTCGGACTTTCAAAAAGTGTTGGCACCGAGTTTACGTTCGGAAAAGTTTCCGTAGAAAGTTTTGTTGAACTTATAACAATGATAAAAAGAGGGGACATATCTTCTCGTGGTGCAAAAGATATTTTGAAAATACTTTTCGAAGTTGGGGGTTCTTCGGAAAAGATTGCAAACGAAAAAGGACTCATTCAAAAAAGTAATACAGATGAATTGAAAAAAATTATGTCTGAAATTGTTTCTGCAAATCCAAAAATTGTAGAGGAATATAAATCAGGAAAAGAATCAGTACTACAATTTTTTGTAGGGCAGGGAATGAAAACAACAAAAGGATCTGCAAATCCTGAAGTGCTGAAAAAAATAATTCTAGAAATAATCAAACAATAAGACAACCAAATACAAAAAAATACCTCTTGACGGAGGTATTTTTTTGTATTTGGTTGCTATTCATCTTTCAGGTGTTTTACGATAAGTTTTCGGATTTCTTTCTTTGGACTTTTTCGTAAACCACTTCCAATTTCTATTTCTTGGATGACTTGTTCGAGGTCTTCGATCTTGTAAACTCGGTAGTTATTCATTGGGTGTCGATGGGCTTTCAGCTTTCCATTCTTGTCCCAATTACGAAGAGTGAGGGGAGAAACCCCTAAAATCTTTGAAGCCTGCCTAATTGTGATATATAAGTTAGCCATTGATTTTATTGATTAGAACATTGATAAACATTACTAATGATTACTATTAAGTTTACAACCTTTAATATTGATTATCAATCTTTATAAATTGAATTGTGTGTATAACTAATACAACAAGTTTTTAATTTTAATTGGACCAGCTATTTCCGGTATTCAGATTTATTTCAAAAAAATTCCCTTTCAGGGACTAATCCTTCGTTAAAAGGATTATTTTTTTACACAAAAAATAAAGAAAAAAAGGTCATAATTAGGGCTTCATTTTTTGATCAGTTTTTCAAAAAAATTTTAAAATTTTTTGTATTAAAAATTTTTACCAAAATCTCGGATAATTTTTTTATCTCGGATATCCGAGAAAATGAGTATTATCCACACTTTTTTGTTCTTTTTGGAGATGGATAACTATATAATTATTTCAATGGGTTCTGATCTATTTTTTGAAAATAAAAAATACATTCTGGTAAAAAATGCCAGCGCTCTAACTGGCTACTCAAAAGACTATATTGGTCAGCTTTCCCGATCTGGAAAAATTGACTCCAGACGTATTGGGCGAGCGTGGTATGTGTGTGAGGAGTCTTTGCTCAAGTACAAGAACTCTCCGACAGATTATGATTTTACGAAAAATTTTGCGGGAAAAAATGAAGAGATGCAAACCCCAGTTTCCCAAGAGGTTTTTGTTGCAACCAATGAAATTATTCCAGTTTCAATTATCCCCAAAGAAACCGTTTCTGACACTAAAAAGGAAAACAAAGAAATCGTCAAAAAATTCAACCTTCCTTTTCCTGTTAAAAAAGTACACGAAAAAGTATTTGACTCTCAATTTTCTCTAACAAAAAAACTACTTCCTTTTGCTATTGGTTTGTTTATGACGATTGGCCTGTTTTCTCTCAAGGATGGTTTGCTTGCATTTGCGGATACAATATCACAGGTTTCAAATACTGTTTCTGCTTTAAACAATACTGTAAAATTTAGTACACAATTTGCTCTCACTCAAATATCAGATTCAATATCAAAAACTCCCAACAGTATTTATTCTAACTTTGATGATGTTTCAAGTTTCTATTCAGAAAAACTTTCATCATTCTATACAAATTTTGGTTCATCTATCAAAAAAATAAGTTTTGCTTTTGTTGATGAATCTCTTGGACTCATAAAAAATCCTCCGCTCTATATTGTCACACATTTGAAATTTTTTGCGATGCAAGAAAAGAACATTGTTGACCGAGGAATGATTTTTACAGGTCAGTCAATCTATTCCGCACATAACAAATTATTTACATTCATATCAGACTCTTTTGATGGTGTGCCATATGTCACATCTGGTCTAGTTCAAAATACAACAAATCTCACAGCTCAAGTTTCAAATGCAATCAAACCAAAAATAAACAATTTTGATAAAGCCGGAATTTTTGTGTACGAAGAGATAAATAGTTTGTTCTACAACGGTGTATATTCTCCACTCGCATCACTCTTTAATAAAAAACCAAATATTGTAAACACTGTGTATGTTGTGGAAAAAGACACAACCCCTATTGTTGCAAAAGTTCCAACAAAAATTTCTGTTCCTGCAAATTCTCAAACAAGCAATTCTCAAACAAAAATAATCGAAGTTCAAAAAACAATCGAGAGAGTTGTGACTTCAGATGTTACAAAAGATTATTTGGAACAGCGATTGCAAGAAATAAACAACAGCATTCTTTCAAAACTTTCGGCGTTATCAACTGGCAGTGGGGGAAATATCACAAATGTATATAATCAAATTGCAGGTACACAGAGAATCGATAATCTTTCTGGAACACAAATTTCAAATCCAAACATAACTGGAGGATCTATTTCTGGGGCATCTATATCAGCATCAACACTACAAACAAATAGTTTGATTGCAGAAACAGCTTCAACAACAAACGCATTTATCACAAATCTTTTTGCAACAAACACATCACTTGGCACAACATCAATTACAAATCTCGCGGTTACAAATACTGGAACCTCTACATTTGCTGGTGGGATAGATCTTGCATCCGGATGTGTTTCAGTTAACGGAGTTTGTCTCGGAGGAGGAAGTGGATCTGGATCTGGCACAGTACTCTCAGGTCTCCAAGGACAAATTCCATTCTTCAGTGCAAACGGAACAACGCTCACAGCAACATCATCTTTGTTTATTGCACAAAATGGAAATGTAATCACAAAAAATATTTTGCCAGATATGACAGGTGCGACAACGAGTGTTTCCTTGCGATCAATCGGAGATGCAAATAATCGTTTTTCAGATCTTTGGGCAAACGAAGTCCATATCGGTGCAAGTTCTTTGTATGTAAATGGTAAAAAAGTTATTTCTGATGTTTCCAATGTGATGAATTTTACAACAGATCTTGATCAGAGTATGGTTGTCAAAACAATTGGAACAGGAAACCTAAGTATGCAAACAGAAATGGGAACCCTCTTTTTGAATGCAGGAAATCAGGTGAGTGTAAATGGTATCGGAGGTATTGCCCTCAATGTTCCAGTGACAACACCATCACAAAATATAAATCTAACAAACAATTCTCTGAATGGAAATATTACACTCACTACGCTTGGTAGTAATTCCCAAATACTTGCAAATGCACAACAACAAATTGCTCTTACGGCTCCTACAATTTCCCTTTATGGAAATGTAAATCTCGGTTCAAATACAATTACATCAGGTATTTGGAATGGTTCAACTATTGGTGTCTTGTATGGGGGTACAGGATCAACAACGGTTGGTTCTGCTGGTAGTGTGGCATATTCAAATGGATCATCATATAACTTTAATTCTCCAGGTTCATCTGGACAACTCTTGATATCAAATGGTTCAAGTGCTCCATCATGGATTGCAACATCATCTCTCGGAATTGTTGGAGGTATTCAAAGTATAAATGGACTTTCTACACTTTCTCAAACCTTTGCGACATCATCAGACAATGGGGGATTTGGATTTACATCTAGTGGTTCAACACACACATTGAATATTCCAACAGCTTCAGTTTCATCACTCGGTCTTCTCTCGTCAACCGACTGGACAAACTTCAACAACAAATCATCATTTGCATTTCCATTCACTGTAAACACAAACTTTAACTCGACATCAACAACACTCGGATTTACGAACGGATTCTTCTCCACTGCATCATCTACTATCTCAGCACCACTCTATCTTCCAACACTTTCTCAAGGTCTAGCATACGTTGGTTCAAATGGTATTCTCACATCTACTGCTTCATCATCTCTCTTTGGATTTACACCAATCAGTAACTCTCTTGCAAAAGGTAACTTCCTTGTTGGAGATGACAATGGTACTGCACAAGCAACTACATCAATATTTATTTCTTCAACTGGAAATATTGGAATTGGAACAAGTACACCACCATCCAGACTAACAATAGGTACAGATACACCTCTCGGAACAAATCCATATTTACTTATCGGTACATCTACACTTTCTGGAGCAAGTGCAAATGGAACATATATGGGTATTAATGCTCCATCTGGATTTACTGGTGAAGTTTTGAAATATCAAAAATCAGGTACAACTCAACTTGTTATTGAAAATCATGGAGGTATCTCCACTGGAGCATTTTTCTCAAACGGTGGAGGATATACGACTCAAATTAGTGACACATATTCTGCAACATTTGGTTATAATGGAACAAATTCTTTTCCCAGAGTTGCAACTGAAAAAGTTCGCAATGTAATTAGTACACCAGGAACATATAACCCAACCACAAACGAAGCTTGGCTTGGTTTAACAGGATATGATTGGACAACTAGTGGTAATTTTTCTCAACAATGGGTTTATGTTAATCCTTTCTATAATCCTTCAGCTGCTACCAACCTATCAAATATAACCATGTTTCAAGCTGGTGGTTATTTTAGTCCAACTGTAAGCAACTCCACAATAACTGGAAGATGGATTGGTACAAAAATCAATCCAACATTTGGCACTGGAGGACAAATTTATAATTCTACTGCCTATACAACAACCATGACAGCTCTAGCTGTTGAGCCAATAATAAATGTTTCTCCAACATCAATAGTTGGTTACGCCGGACTTATAGTTAATCCACTTGAAATAAATACTTCTTCTTCTGCTACAAATTATCTCGCTCTCTTTCAAAATTCCTCATCAACCAAAATGGTTATCACAACCTCCGGTCTTGTTGGTATCGGTACCACCACCCCATTTACTCTCCTCCAACTTTCCTCCACCACAGCTTCAGCAACATTCAAACCACAACTTGCACTTTCAGACTACAGTGCAGGAAATAATTTGAAACACTGGACATTCTCT
>Ga0194053_10002035_pt1 | contig 12380 bp, 6 predicted proteins | sample SepL228m_MetaG_FD_161684 | JGI IMG/M metagenome (GOLD analysis project Ga0194053, IMG submission 161684) | Anoxic zone freshwater microbial communities from boreal shield lake in IISD Experimental Lakes Area, Ontario, Canada - Sep2016-L227-8m | ecosystem: Environmental > Aquatic > Freshwater >... | reverse complement strand
GGCAACATGGTCAATGCGACCGAGGAAAACCAAAAGCACTTCATCGATCGCTACATCCAGGAATGATTGCGGCCGGATTTCTGGTGGATGGATGCGGGTTGGTATCCGCCCAACATCAGCAAGAACGGCACTCAATTGTGGGCGTTGACCGGAACCTGGGAGGCGGACAGAAAGCGCTTTCCGAACGGACTGCGAACCGTCACTGACCATGGCCACCGGAACGGGGTCAAAAGCATTTTGTGGTGTCAGCCGGAGAGGGTGTCGCCCGGGACGTGGCTTTATGAGACCCACCCGGAATGGTTGCTTGGCGATACCGGCGCCGACAAGTTGATGGATTTTGGGAACCACGAGGCGTGGCAATGGGCGGTGGATCATTTCAGCAAATTGGTCACGGATGAGGGCATCGATATCTACCGGCAAGACATGAACATCGGGCCAGTGGGATTCTGGCGGGCGAAAGATGGGAAAGACCGGCAGGGCATCGCAGAAATCTATCATGTGATGGGGTATCTTTCGTATCTGGATGAATTGGCGCGGCGCAACCCGCAACTGCGGCTGGACCATTTCAGGATCGACCTGGAGACGCTTCGCCGGGCGGCGCCGTTGATTCTTGGCATCGATTTTGAGCCGACTGGCGACCAATGCCATAATTATCGATTGGCTTCCTGGATCCCGTGGCATGGTCTCTGTATCCGGGTCATCGAGCCTTATGCCTTTCGAAGCATGATGTGTCCGGCCATCGTGACCGGCTGGGACTTGCGTCGGAAGGACTTGGATTATTCGCTCGCCCGACGCCTGGTGCATGAATGGGAGCAAGTGGCTCCGAATTATCTCGGCGACTTTTATCCACTGACACCTTACAGCGTCGAAAATGATGTCTGGATGGCCTGGCAGTTTGATCGGCCGGAAGCGGGCGAAGGCATGGTGCAGGCGTTCAGGCGCAGCGAAAGTTCGCAAGACACGGTTGTCTTGAAACTCAGTGGACTGCAGGAACAAGCGCAATATACAGTGACAAATCTGGATCGTCGCAAATCGCAAGGCTTCACCGGCCATGAATTGATGGGAAAGGGCCTGAAAATCCACCTTCCGAAGCAGTCGGGTTCAGCCCTTATCACGTATAAAGAGCAGCGATGAAAAACAAAAGTCTCGTCTTGCCGTTAATTGTCGTCGGTTTTGGCAGGGACTTTACGGCTTATGCTGGCAAGTCACCGGCTGCACGGACATTCTCGCTGGGCGGTGTCGCACCCCGAATCGCCGAAAGTGGCCCCGCGTGCAGTCGCAGGGAGTCGCAGACATCGCTGTTTATCGCGGCGCGAAGTTTAATGTCAAATCCGAGTTTTAATTACCTGATCGGGAAGTTGTCATGAAATCGAAAACTAGACGGAGTGCTTCCATGTTAATGCTGCTATTTGGCATGGTGTCGTCCGCGTTAGCGGCGAACCCCGAACCCTCAGCTCTGGATAAGCTTATCGGCCAGCCAGCCGACATCGCCGCCAGCGCCTACTCGTACCGCGCCGACCGCAAGGCCGGAGAGAATCCGCCCGAGGCCTGGATTTTGCTCCTGCAACATGGGAACCTCCCGTTCAACCAACCGGTTGACGTGAATGCGCCGGCAGTGAGAAAGGCCCTCTGCGGCCTGCTCTGGGAAGAGGTCCGGCCTGTGAGGCGGGTGGAGTTGTCCTGGCCAGGCGATGCGAAGAACCGCCCTTCAGTGGACGAACTCGCCTTCGATTGCTTCGATGGCACGGATAAGAATCCCCACACATGGTGGAACCCGGGGACCATCAAGGCGGCGGAAAAGCCCGAAGTGTCAGCCGACGGCCACACCTGCGTTTACAGCATCCCGGTGGACTCTTGGGGCGTGGTGGTCAGCGTGCGTGGCGAAAAGGATGCGTCGGCCTATGCTGTCCCCACCATCCGGGCGTTTGGCCAGGATGCGTGGAAGAAGATGGACGTGGAGATCGAATGGGGTTTTGACGGGGCAACGGCTGCCTTGGGATACGATGGCCGTATCGAAGCCTACGACGGCATCATCGGCAACGTCAGGCCTCTGCCCGACGATGCGGGCACAGCCATGACGGGTCCTTATGCCTGGCGTTCAGGTCGCCACGGCGGCACGCGCCGGGGCCTGCACTTGAGCCTGTTATACATCGGCACGTCTCGATGGCGGCACGTGCATCCTGATCGCGCCCAGCAGGAGGATGTGGCTCGGTCAATCGTCACCCTGTGGACCAAGTCCGGGAGCTTTTCGTTCCGGGTGTCGGATTTGGAGCAGGGCCCAATTCTCGCGCCTGAGCACGGTTTCTTCGTGCGCGCCACCGCCAAGCCCCCGAGCAGCCTCGCATCGGAAGCGCCCTTCACCATGGAGTCGGCAGCAACGACCGCGCGGGATTTCCTGAAGGAACTCCAGGGCAAGGGACTCCAGACCATTCGCCAGCGGGTTCGGAAGCACACCGAACAGACATGGCAGGACGCGGTCGCAGCGATGTATCCGGACAAGGAGTTGCCGCCCCAGCCCAAGCCCCCATTTGAACCGGCCATGCAGGTGGAGGTGCCGGACGAGAGACTGACCGCGCAGTGGAAATTGGGCGCGTGGCATATCTTGCGGAGATCGGTGAAGGACCAGAACGGAAAATGGTCGTTCAACGACTATCCGTTTGGGATTCTCGCCGCCGAGACCGGTGAGATTCTCCGGGCGTTGGATTTCCAGGGCATGCACAAAGAGGCCGCCGACGGACTGGATCAATGGCTGAGCCTTCCCATGCAGGCCAAAGCGACACTAGGGTCGCAAGGGCTGCCCGATCGTCCCTTGGGGCATTTCTCCGACGGCCGAGGTGTTTTCACCCATGCCGTGGGGCCTCCGGGCGTGGGCGGAAACATGGACGGCATCCACCCGCTGGGGCCGGGCATCATCATGCATGCCATGAATGAGCACTTTCGTTTGACCGGGGATAGGGAATGGCTCAAAGCCAACGCGCCGCGCATGAAGGCAAATGCGGAGTGGATTCTGCGCCAACGCCACTTGTTCGCCGACAACTTTCCCGGCGGGCAGCGTCTTTGGAGCAAAGGTCTGCAACCGGCGATGTGCGGCACCACGGATGCCAACGTCATGTACACGCAGTTTTACCTGATGGATGCCTACTATTGGCTGGCCGTCAGAGAAATGGCGGAACTACTGGCGTTCGTTGACCCGGCAAGCGGCGCCAGGATGTCGGTCGAGGCGGATGCGTACCGGAATGACATTCTCACGGCGTTGAACCGCTCGATCACGTTGACGCCCATCATGGCGGTGCGGGATGGAACCTACCGTTCCTTTATCCCTCTCTCGTCATACGCTCGTGGCTTGTGCGCGGGGGCCTGGGGATGGCAGCGATGCCAGGGGCACACCGGCGCTCTGTACTGGGACGCGGGATTGGTGACTACCCCATTGATCAATCCCGCCGGCCTGCTGTCGGTTCACGATCGGCGCGTCCAGGGTTTCTTGGATGTCCTGGAGGACCGTTTGCTGCTGGAAAATCCGAAGGTTTATCAGCGGACGAGCGGATACGATCCTGGGAAGGATTGGTTTTCACACGCCGGTTGGCAGTACCAGTGCGGTTTTGAGCGAACCCCCCTCATCCATCTGGAAGCCGACGATATCCCGAATTTCATCCGGTCCATGCTCAACCAATACGCCGTCGATATTCAACTGGAAGAGTACACATTTCGCGAGCACACAGTTGGTGGACCACCTGATAAAACATTCGAAGAGGCCTCCTTCCTGGAGCGGTTTCGCCACATGCTGGTCATGGAGGAGGGCAACACCTTGTGGCTGGCCCGGGGCACGCCGCGGGCGTGGCTGGAACCGGGCAAGAAAATCAGCGTGAAGAACGCGCCGAGTCGCTTCGGGACGGTGGCGTACGAAATCGTCTCCGACGTGGACAACGGCAGAATTAAGGCGACCGTGGAGATGCCGTTGCGCAACCCACCCAAGTCTCTTTTCCTGCGGTTTCGCCATCCCACGGCCGCCCCGATCAAGAGCGTGACGGTCAATGGCAAGGCTTGGAAGAACTTCGCCAAGGACAAAGAAATCATTCATCTGGAGCGGTTAACGGGCAAAGTGACCGTCGTGGCGGATTACGGAACCGCGGCTAAATGATGACGACGACGCATCCGAAGAGCGGCTCCTGCGTAACTTTCTCTGCTGGGGCGCTCAGGAAATGAGCAAACCTCCCGCAGCACACTCCGAAATCCTCACCCGCATTTCCCAATGAAAGACTAAATCGAATGCAAAAAATACTCGCCCTTGGCTGCCTCCTCACGTTGCAGTCCTCTATGTTTCTCGCCGCGGCCGAAACTGCGACCAAAGCGCGCCCGGCCGCACCCAGAGAAATTGTCACCCAGAGCTTTGCCAGTTATCCTGCGCTTTTCGTGACGGAGACAAAAACTCCGTTCGATCCGATGGACCTAGCGCGAGAATCCTGGAAGGGCTGGATCACCAAGCGCGGCGTACCCTGGGGAATGACACCCGAAAACCTGCCGACGATCCGTCTGAGCTTCGACTGCCGCGCGCTGCCCTGGCCCAGCATCAAGCAGCACGGCGTTGACGGCCCGGATAACAACATGCGCGCACTAGGGGGGCTGGCTTTCTTGCAGGATATGTTCGGCGATGAGTTCAAGAATGATCCCGCCGCAACGGGAATTATCGGTTACCTGCTTTGGTGTACCGACCCGCTAACCGGCATTCCATACAATCCGGATTCGATGTCCCGCGGGTGCGCTACCGGCCATGGCGAACATGCCAAAAACCTGGTGCTTATGTACCAATACACGCATTTGCCGCAATGGCACGATTGGGCCGCGCGAGCGCTCAAGACGTTGCGCTATTATGCAACCGAGAGCGAGGAACCTGGCATCGGACCGGTCGCCACCTATAGACAAGGCGCCTTCACGCCGGGTGATCCGCCGGATAGAAACAGCAAAGAGACGACTTTGGGCGGCTGGATGCATTTGGCATTGGGCTGGAATCTTTGGGCCTTTTCACAATGGCATGAGGCGACGGGCGACTCCAATGCGCTGGCCTTTGCCACCGCGTTGGGCAATCGACTCTGCCACGGTGAGGATCCGGACGGCAACGACGGTTGTTTGCGGCCGGATGGTTCCTTCGGAGGGAAATCGCAGCAGCACGTCGCAAGCTGGCACATGCATGGACACACCCATGGCCTGCCGGGCTTGGTTGAATTGGGCAGCCAGTCGCTTCAGGCACGCGAGCGCGAGGCGGGCTTGCGTTTTCTCACCCAGGCCAGCCGCACGTTCGATTGGCTTTATGATCCCAAGCTGAATCCTGACGCAGGAAGCATGACCGGGTGGCTGGGAGAATGGTTGATGGTTGCCACCGGTTGGGCGCGGGAGGCGGACTGCGAAGGTTGCACGATGGGTGATGTGGTGCAGACTGCCTGTGCGTTGGGAGCGGCGAGCCGGCTTGATCCCAGCTTGAAGCATTTTGTCAGTTACTACGATCGCGCGGAACAGTTCTTCACCGGGCAGTTGATGGAGCAGACTTTCCGCTTGCGACCGCGTTACCTGGCGGTGGTGAAGGAGAATATTATTCAGCGGGTGAACAGCGAGGCCCTTGGGGATGTGATTTGGCTGGACCAATCGGGTAAAAGCACTCGCCTGCGATTGGCCCGGGGGAACGTGCAGCGGGCGGAAGGGACATTACCGAAAGGGCCGCTGCCGGTGATCCGGTTTCATGGTCAGGAGTATTTCGGGTTAACCAACAGCGCGGCCTTGCGCCTGCCCGAGTTCAGCATTTACACGGTGATCAAAGTCCTCAGCAACAGCGAAGCCCAGAGTATCTACTGTAACTACGACAACCCCATTAACTGGGGCAAAGGGGTCAATTTGCAGATCAACCCGGACCGGAAAGTCTGCTTTTTCACGACTGCCGGGGCGGAGACCAATTACGATCCGATGACATCGAGCAAGGCGCTGTCGGAAGGTTACCATATTATTGCCGCGACCTACGAACCGAAGCAGAAGAGCATTTGGGTCGATGGTGAGCCGTTCGGCAGCGCTCCGAGCAAAGCGCTCGATTACGGCTCCGGCTCGGTGGCGACCGTGGGGGCGCTGCGCGAGTTTGGTTTCGAGTTTCAAAGTGATATTGCCGAATTGATTGTCTGTGATTCGGTGGACGCGGCCCAGCGTGCGTCGGTGGAAGGCTATCTGAGTGAAAAATACGGGATCGCGACGCCCGCGCCCGGGAAGAGCGGCGGGGTGAAAAGTTCGGTTCTGTGGGTGAAAGCCGATGCTGGTTTTACGCAGGACACAAGCAATTGCACGCCGGAAGCGAAAGCGAAGGAAGTGGAGCGCCGATATGAGGAAGCCGTCCGGACTGCCGAGCGGATGGTGGGGCAGCAATTGGGTGCCTGCGGCTTTCCAGACTGGGTGAACAAGCTGCCCTCGGATCTGGACCCGAAGCTGCCCGGCATTCACATGCAGGGCTGCTGTGCGGACGCAACGATTCGGGCGGCGCACCCGATTTGGGCGGAGACGGTGACCGGGGACGCGACGGAGGCGCGGGTTAATCTGGCGTTCAACCGCAAGTCAAAGTTGCTGGATGTGGTTTCTTGCTTGCCCCACCGTGGCGAACTGAACCTCCTTGTGCATGATGCCAGGAAAGTCCTGGTCCGCGTCCCCGAGTGGGCGCCCAAAGCTGATGTCAAAGCCTTCGTGAACCGGCAACCGGTTCCGGTCTCGTGGGAGGAAAGCTACGTTGTTTTCGCTGTCACTCATCCGGGCGAGCAACTCACCGTGACCTATCCGTTGCGCATCGCGGAAATAAAGGAGACCGTCGGCTCGCTCGACGGCACCCGATACACCGAACGCTGGCGCGGCAATACCATCGTGGACATCTCACCTTCTGGAAAATGGATTCCTCTGTTCCAACGGCCTGAATTGGACACTGAACGATTGCCGTGATTGGCGGATCGATCTTCTGTATGATTTTCTCGATACCCTCCAGCGCGACCATCCGTCTCTCATCATCGATAATTCATCGGCGGCCGGCCACCGGCTCGATTTCGAGATGGCCCGCCGCTCAATATGCCGTCAGCGATTTTGGCCTGCCGGGAGTGAACTACGCCTCTGGTTCTGACTTGATGAACCAGGGCCTCCGACTTTCCACCGCCACCCAACCGGGCGCGGTCGTCAAAGTTTATCAGAAACACCAGCCCCTGCCTCGCCCAGCCAGTGTATTCTGGTCAAATTCCTCCGCTTTTCCTGAGGGACATCCGTGAGCGTCCATCCGCCCTGCTGCAACACAACTCGCACGTCCTGGCGTCGCGACTCGGTTTGTTGTCTGGTGATCGTCGGCTTTGTGCTGGTCCTTGCGGCAAAACAGGCGCTGGCCTTCACGCTCCAATCGGCCCGTCGAGGTTGGACTGACCACACCCAGATCACGCTGACGTTTTCGGAGGCCGTCGATCCGGTCACGGGGCTTGATCCCTCGCGCTATGCGGTGGACGGCGCTGCCGTGCAGAGTGCCCAGTATGGAACCAACAATGCCTCAGTGGTTCTGCGCACTGCTCCCATTGACCAGGGGCCTTCTCCCACGCTCCGCCTGCACGGCGTCCGCAACGCGTCGTTAACCCAGACACTGGTAAACGTCCCCGCGCCGGTCAGCATCGTTGCGCTGGTGCCCGCCGAAATCGGCACGCCTGTAAATGGCTTTCAGGACGATTTCGATTCTCTTACGCGCGACCCGCGCTGGCTTCCGATCGGACCGGACGTTTATTTCCAGAGCGCGGGCCTGCTGAATGTCAGCGCCGGCGGCAGCGACCCCAACCACCTGCTTTTTGCGGACCCCAGTTACCAGGGCGTCGGCGAGGAAATTCTGGCGCGGGTCCGCTTTTCCAACGCCAGCACCCACGATGGCGCTTACCTCGGCTTGGCGGTGGGTGTGCCAACGAATAGTCTGTCCCAGACGATCCGAGGCGGAATGAATCTGCTGCTCTTGAATGCCAACGCCTATGGTGGGCCGCCGAGCCGCCATGCGCGGTTGCTGAATGACTATGTCGCGTTCGGCAATCCAATCAGTTTTCCGTGGCAGGCCAATACCTGGTACTGGCTGCGGCTGGCGCAGGCCCCTGATAGCGGTGCAGGTCAGCCGGACGTTTTCGCGAAACTCTGGCTGGCGGATGGCGACACCCCCGAACCCGCCAATTGGCAGGCGAGTTGGGACTACTACCCGGGCTATCCCAGCGCGCGCACCGGCTATGCGGGGTTCCGCGCAGGCGTTCTCAATCCGGCAAATACGGTCGCTGATTACCAGGTGGACTACGTCTTGATAAAGGCCAGCGGCTTGCCGCTGATCACCCCGGCACCCTCGGCCTATGCGGACAACCCTTCGGCCTTCCAGCTCACAATCGCCGAACTGGGCAACACCGTGGGGGTCTCCTGGCCGGCTTCAGCCGGCTTTACTCAACTGCAGCAAAGCCCGGACATGCGAACCTGGAGCCCGGTGCTGTTTCCAATCGGCTCGAACCAGGGCCGCTTCAGCACTGCGATTCCGGTCACCAATTTGCTGAGCTTTTTCCGCGGCGCACCCGCGCCGCAAATCCCTGCTCCCCCGGCCAGCTTTGCTTTTGCGGTGGGTGGCCAGCCTTGGACGACCATCTCCAATTCCTGGCCCTCGGCTGAAATCGTCACGGCGTTAGACTCGAACCGGACACAACGGCTGCGCACTTACACCCAGCCTGGCGGCCCGCTGACGATTCAAATTCAGTCTCTCGATTACTCCGATTTCCCCGCCCGGGAATGGCTCTTATGGTTCCAGAACAACGCTCCGGTTACCCCGGGCATTGCCTTTAATTTCTCCATCAACCATACCGGCCTGGCTGGCGCCGCCAATACAGTCACCTTTTCCGAGCATACCTACCGCCTGCCAAGCTCCGGCTACCCGGCCAGGCAAATCGTTTCAGAGTACGCCGACCGGGGCATCTTCTTTGATAGCGCTGCGCCGGCCTATTGGACGTCCGGCAACAGCGGGAACGTCTCAGGTGGCCAACTCTTGAACTGGCAGCCGTTCGGTTCCGGGTTTACGCAGCCTTCCTTTCCCATCCATTTTACCCAGCCAGTGACCAACGCCGCCTTTGCCATGTTCGTTGAAGGCGGCGCGACCAATGCCACCTTCGATTTAATCCGCAACGGCATCGTCCTGGCCTCAACTAATGCCCCGGTGAGTGCAGTTAATACAAGCAACATCTATGTGTTTTCCAGCGCCAGCAGCGGCTTCGATGCGATTCGCATCACTCCGAATCTGCAACCGGCCTACATCCACCTCGACCTGGTGCAGCATAGCATTAATCAGGGGGCGAGTATCTCGGTGGATTTCAACGGATACTCTCCCGGCAGCGATCCGATGCCGGCGACTTTTGCCGGCGGTGGACCCGGCGGGGCACGCATTTCCGGCGGCAGCAACTGGAACGGCATCCTTTTGCCCAGCGGTTCCCAAAACACGCCTGCGCCCGTCAGCGGTTTGGTGGCCGGCGATGGCACCCTCAGTCCGGTCACGGTTCAAATCAGCAACTTCGCCGGGGCCGATTTCTACAACACTGACAACTACGGCTCTCAGGCGTTGTTCGATGATTACATCGTCCAGACCAGCACCGCGGGACCAGGCACCATCACCCTGGGCGGGTTGGTGGCCGGGGCGACTTACGAGCTGTACCTCTTTGCGGACAACGACGGTGGTGGCGCGGGCGCAGTAATCACCGTAAACGGCAGTCCGGCCAAAACCGCGACGGCTGGACCCGGCACACCCTTCTCCGAGGGGCGCGATTTTCTTCACTTCACGACCCAGGCGGACGGCAGCGGACAAATCTCGATTCTTGTGACCGGCGAAGTCGATGTCGGTGGCGGCACGATGTTATCGGTTATCAATGGGTTTCAACTCACAGGTCCGTCGCTGCCTGCACCGTTCTCGGACAATGTTAACACGCCGCTCATCTCGAATGCGTGGCCGGGACAGCTCACGCTTTCTCGTCCGGCCACCGGCGAGTTCATCCTCCATTACGCCGATGGCAGCACGGCCGTGGCAACCGACTTTCAACCACATACCGCCATCTTGGGCCCGGGCATCCAAATGGACTTCGCCCCCTACGGCGGGCGTTCATCCGACGGCGTGCTGCCTTACTTCAATATCGAAACGCCGGACGGGACCGGATTGATCGTTGCCGTGGGCTGGACCGGGCAATGGAAGGTTTCGTTCATTCGCGATGCCGGCACCAACCTCACCCTCCGCGTCGGGATGGAGGATTTCAATCTCAGCCTGCAACCGGGCGAGCGCATCCGCACACCAGCGGTTCTGACCCTCAGTTATCGTGGTTCATGGATGATGGGACAAAACGCGTTCCGCCGGTTGATGTTGGCCCACTATTCCCCCAGGCCAAATGGCCTGCCGCCGGTTATGCCGGTCGCCGCTTCCGGCGCCACGCTCGGGTTTAACAACGTCAATGAAACCAACCAGGTTCAGGCGATCAACAATATTGCCGCCAGCGATCTCCCGGTCAATACGTACTGGATCGACGCCGGCTGGTCCGGGGACGGCGCGTGGCCGACCGGCATGGGGACCTGGACGCCTGACCCGACGCGGTTCCCCAATGGGCTGCGGCCCGTTGGCCAGCGAGCGCACCAGGCTGGACTCCGTTTCCTCCTCTGGTTCGAACCGGAGCGCGTCATGCCCAACACGTGGCTGCGCAACAACCATCCGGAGTGGCTTTTAGTGCCTTCCAGGATGCCGGCCGACGTGGCGTACCAGCAAAACGACGGCTGGCGGCTGCTGAATTTCGGCAACCCGCAGGCGCTCAATTGGGCGAAGACCAATTTCTCAGCCTCGATCAGCAACTGGCTCATCGACATTTACCGGCACGACTGCAATTTGCACCCCCTGTGGTACTGGCGCACCGGCGAAGCCTCTGACCGGAAAGGAATGAACGAGATTCGCTATGTGATGGGCCTTTATGACTATTTCGACACCTTGCAGGCCAATTCTCCCGGTCTGCTCATGGATAACTGCGCCAGCGGCGGGCGGCGTTTTGATTTCGAGATGATGCGCCGCACCGTCCCGCTGCTACGCAGCGACTACCTCTGGGATCCTGTCGGCGCCCAAAGCATGGAATACGCCCTCTCCCTCTGGTTGCCCTTGCATGGTCAGGGCGGCGTCAGCACAGCGAATTACGACTTTCGCAGCGGCATGGGCAGTTGCGTCACTTATGCCTTTGATTTTTACACTGCCAACAGCGGCTTTTGGCCGCCTCTGATCCAGGAAGTGGCCAGCTATTTGCCACTCCAGCCGCTGTTTGCAGGCGACTTCTACCCGCTGACGGGCTATAGCACAAATGCTACTGCCTGGATTGCCTGGCAGTTTGACCGCCCGGACCTGCAGCGGGGCCTGGTGCAGGCATTCCGGCGCTCGGCCAACCTGACCGAAAGCCTGGGGTTGGTGCTTTCCGGGCTGGACCCGGCCGCCCAATACCAGATCAGGAACGTCGAGACTGGTGTTCTATCAACCGGCAGCGGCTCGCAACTGATGCGCGATGGTATCACCGTTCTGCTGCCGCCTTTGGCTGCCAGCACCTTCTATTACCAGCGACTCAGTCCCTGATCGCGCGCCCGGGACCATTATCCCTGGCGTTCTTCGGTCTTGACGGTTTCTTACTCCCAGCCAACCAGTGGGCGCAAGGAGGCTGCAGGTGCGGGCGTCACCGGCTGCCGTGGATGGCTGCGGGCATTGTGCTCCTCGGACTCGCGATGGCCTTGGTGCTTTGGAAGTTCGAGCCCGCCCGCATCCACCTGCCGTCAATCGGGTTTGCCGTGGCGGTCGTTCCTGGACTCGTTGTTGCATCGCATCGCCGAGCAAACCTGCCTGCAGCCGATGTCGCACTTGTCGCTCGCGCAACGATCACCGTGCTCGCAATGACAGGCCCGTGGTTCAGCATGGACAAAGCAATCCGCTTTTATCTCATCGCACTCCTGCCTGCGCATCTCAGCAAACCTGTCGGCGTGCCGGCGGAATGGGCCGAGTAACTTGACCGACTTGGCTTGGCTTGGAGGCAGTTCCAAAGGCGGCAGCCGCGTATGGCTTGGGCAGGTAAACCAAAGTCTTCACTCCCGCCCGGCTGGCTTCCGCTGCAAACATCTCTGGATCAATGAGAGCAAGGTGGCAGCCGGGCTCGGCTTGGGCAGGTAAACCAAAGAGAAATCTGTTGCCTTGCTCAGGTCCGGCATCTCGGTGTTGTACCCGCTGGTGATAATCACCTTCACCCCAGGTTTGTCCCCCAAAACGCGCTGCGCCAGATCGATTCCTGATAAGCCGCCAGGCATCACCATGTCGGTGTAAA
>Ga0194053_10002034_pt1 | contig 12382 bp, 15 predicted proteins | sample SepL228m_MetaG_FD_161684 | JGI IMG/M metagenome (GOLD analysis project Ga0194053, IMG submission 161684) | Anoxic zone freshwater microbial communities from boreal shield lake in IISD Experimental Lakes Area, Ontario, Canada - Sep2016-L227-8m | ecosystem: Environmental > Aquatic > Freshwater >... | reverse complement strand
ACATAGCCGGTCATGCGGGAGAGCTGCTGCATAGTGCCTGAATCTTTCCCAAACCGCTGTTTTAGGCGTGCAGATATGTTCGGTGCTTCGAGCAACATAAAAAAGGTTGTTACCCCGACAAAAAAGAGGAACATAAATGCGTCAAAAATGCTCATAACCCCGACAAGTCCCATGGACACGATATCTGTGAGGTTGATTGTGGGCGCACTATTTGTGATACTGGAAATGCCCACAGAGGAGAGAATAGTTGAGAGATCCTGGAGACGGGCATTGAGTTCTGTCTGGTATTGCGGAAGATCAGCAATAAGGGAATTAAATGACAGGATGGTTGCAAAAATGATACCGACGATTACAAGTGTTGCAACAGTTGTGATGACCAGCACCGCATGTAAATCTGAAAGTCCTTTATTTTTCAGCCAGAACAGGCAAGGCAGAAGAAGGAGAGTGAGGATGAGTGCCATTAAAAAAATGGTGATGACATAAGCAGTCATTTTCACTGCAATGATAATAATAAAAATAAGTGCGATGAAGAGCAGTATGCGCTCGGTCCGCGATGCGTCACCGGGAAACATAATTATTATTCTGTGTGTTGGTTATTATACATCCTATCCTGCGCGATCTTTTGTAAAAATGAGAGTTGTCCCATCATGCGGGTTTTTTAGTGTACAGATAAATATGATGAATCATTCTTCATCATCGTATTTTATCTCTGAATTCAGCATATAGTTATTGCAGATTGTTCATATCCAGCGTTTGGATTATGATATTAATTCCCGAAATCTTAATAAAAATCGTCTGAACAAACCATGAACAAAGACCAGCAAAAAAACGAGCAATGGGGTTAGATATCCTTGAGTGATACGATTCTTATAGTAGATGACAGCTCGTTTATCGTTGAGGGGCTTGTGGCAATCTTAAAAAAGAGTTACCGTCCGCTTGCTGTGTACGGCGGACAGCAATGCCTTGAGATACTCCAAAAGGAGAAACCGGCAATCATCATTCTTGATATCATGATGGAACCCATGGACGGATGGGAAACTCTGGCGCGGATCAAGGAAAATCCAACCACACGACATATCCCGGTCCTGATGTTCTCTGCAAAAAAGATCAGTGCTGAGGAAGCAGAAGAGCACAGGATCAGCATCGATGATTTTGTCTCAAAACCGGTGACTACAAAAAAGCTTATCGAAGCGATAGAAAAAGTGCTCGCACGTCAGAAAGCAAATCGCCTGAGCATAGAGTCATGGCAATTAGCGGGAATCGGTCAGGAAAGGATCGATGAATTTACCTCGCTGACGACAAACCTTGATGTGGATATGAGCCTTCTCCAGAACATGAAGGTTCAGCTCTCCCTTGTTCATGATGATGACCGCAAGAGCCGCACGGATTTTGAAGCGGTTATTACGGCTATCGAAAGCAGGATACAAGAAGAACGCCTGCATGAAGAGGAACTCTCGAATGAGATGCATAAATCCGTTGCAAAGGATGCTGAACGAAAAGAACATGCAGGGCCGGTTCCAGCTATGAATGAGAGCGAACCGGAGAGTCTGCCTGCGGATAGGGGGACTGAATCAGTAGCTAAACCGGAACTCCCGGATGCATATGGAAATTTTAAAGATGAAACAAATTCATCTTCCACAGAAGTGAGCATGTCTCATGAAATCACCGTAAAGGAAATCCCCACAATTCCGGAGGTTCGTCTGCCGGATAGCAGTCTTTTAGATACAGCGATAATTCCTGATACTACCGATTCAGATTTTCTTTTTGAGAGCGAGAGTATTGAACAATTCCCACTGAAAAATCCTGTTCCGGAGACACCTGTAAAATCTCCTTTTGAACAACCCGGACATGCCCCTGTATTATCAGGGTTGTCATCAGGTATAGAAATCCCAAAAACGAATCCCACCACACCCCCATTAACTATGGAAACACCGTCAGGCAATGTTAGTAGTCGGGTTTATGTTTCTTCGGACAAGAAGATACCCGTCAGGGAACAAAAATCCCCGGTCCCCGCTTTGCCCATCCCTATAACTGCAAAGACTCTCGAAAAGAAGCCTGTTGTTCCGGAGGCACCTATCCCAATGGTTGCAGGTTCCGGAACGGATCTCTCCTCAAGAATAAGCCTGTCCAATCCTCGTAAAACCAAAGAATTGACAATAGATAACCCGTTCATGCCCGAAACAAAGGTTGCTTCACCATCCGGTGGCTTCTTTTCTAAAATTATTTCAATGATCATGGGGATCTTTAAACGTCATTGAAAAGAACCGTTCTTTTTTTGTTCTGAACAAACCCTGAATGTGTAGATTTGTTGAGCGGTGACTGAGAGATCATTACAATCTTTAAATCTTTTTTACCATACTAACTTTCGATTAAAAAGCACTTCATTTCCGGTCCATCTTTTTCACAAGCTTTATTTTCAATAATACCCATCTATCATTATCCAACATGAGTGTGAATATGCAGGAAGAACCGTTTGCAATTTATGTTTTTGATCCGGGTTGCCCTGAATGCTGCTGTAACGAGTGCGGCGAGGAATTTTCATGGGATGGCAATACCCGCCCTGCCTGCCCGTCTTGCAATTCCAAAGACATACGGTCAGCGTAAGGTGCGTTTTTTTTTAGCCGGTAATTTATCAATGGTAGATTTTCATTCGGAATATTAATGGTAATATGATAGAACCTTTCACAAAAAATGCAAACCGATTATTCGAACCAACTCTTTTTTCGGTAGTTGTTCCATGACCACGGTTCAGGATTGTCTGCAATGCGGTAAGTGCTGCGAGAAGTGGGGTTGGGGACAAAAAGGGGTAATCGAAGATCTCATACCGTGGATTTTGGCTGACCGGCAGGATATTCTTGAGCATGTTTTGATTAAGTTTGCAAACGGGAAACGCTGCACAGGAAGAAATCTATCAACTGAGGAACTGCCCCATGTTGTCCGCATCGACTACTGGACTGATCCGAATGGCCGGACATTATCGTACTGTCCGTTCTTCTGGCGAGCAGAGGATGGAAAGGTGTACTGTAAAATTCATGACACCAAACCAAAAGTCTGCATCGGTTTCACGCCATGGAACGAAGGCATTCGGGATTATGCCCTGAACTGCCCGGCCTGCCGGAACAATGCGCCGTAAAAAAAAGATTTGCGGGTTAAAAAAAGGAAACTCACTTGTTGATGTGCACAACCTTTGCCGGCGGAAACCCGTTGAAGTACGTGGATGAGGCATGGGAATAGGCCCCGATGTTCTCAGAATAAACGAGATCGTCAATCTCCAGATCGGGCAGCTCAGCTGAGAGCGTGATGGTATCAAAGGCGTCACAGGTTGGACCAAAGACTGCTGAAATATTAGTCTCTCCCTCCTTGAAGGGCAAGACCGGGTAATTGCTGTGGTCAAAAACCTGACCGGAATACGTGTGGTAGACACCATCGTTGATGTAATAGCAGGGTTTCCCATCGCGGAATGCCTTGCCCACAACTTTTGCAACTACAGAGCAGGCATTGGCAACTAGGAAGCGGCCGGGCTCTGCAAGGATCTGCATATCCTTGGGAAACAGCCGTTTTATCTCGGCAGTCAGTTGTTTTGCAAGGATCTTAAATGACTTGACCTCCGGGTTATATTTCACCGGGAACCCGCCTCCGATGTCAAGTATCCTGAGTTTCTTTTCCGTTCGTGTCTCTACCTCATTGATGATATCTGCGGAGAGTTGCAGGGCCTGGACATAATTCTCGAAATTGGTGCATTGGCTGCCCACATGGAAACTGATACCTTCCACAACAAGTCCCATGTCAAAGGCTGCAACAATCAGGTCAACAGCCTCCCCCGGATGGGCACCGAATTTTGACGATAGTTCCACGAGGGAACCGGTATTTGGTACCCGAATCCTGAGTATGAGTCCCGCATGGGGTGCATGCTGGCGGAGTTTTTTGAGTTCTTCAAGATTATCGAATGTGACCAGCGGGTTGTATTTATCAAGTGCCTCTAAAGTTTCAATCGGCTTGATGGTATTTGCATAGATTATTTTGTCCCAGATCCAGTCCTGGCGTTCCTTTGCAGGCATTTTCCGGATATTTTCATAGACTATCATGAACTCCGGCATGGATGCAACATCAAAACTGCTGCCCATCTCATACAGGGTCTTTACTATATCCGGGTTTGAATTCGCTTTTACCGCAAAATAGACCTGAACTTTTGGCAGGTTCTCACGGAATTCCCGGTAATTATCCCTAAGTTTTTCGTGATCAATGACAAAGATGGGGGTACCCTGCTCATGGGCAAGGTTCTGCAAGAGTTCCTTTCTTACATCACTGATATGATGTACCCCGTCTTCAGTCTCTTTCTTCTTTCTCTTCTTCTTTGCATCGACTGCTATTTTTGTCATTACATGATTCATTCATTGCACAAATAAGAAGTTTTTGAATTGCCAGACATCTTCCCTGTCATAATCATTCTCAGGATTTTCTTTGAAATAGATTGTCCGGTTTTTCAAAGGCGTCCAGTCTGAAGCACCAGAGTAGAATTCTCCAAGATATGGCCTTGCAATGTCTAACACAAATTCATGGGGCAGATCATCAGGAAGGCAAAAACCACGCTTGGGATTTTCAATCATCCACATGACTGCAGTGACTACTCCAAGACCAACCTGCACAGTCGTTGCGTTCTGACCGGGTGCGAGAGTCTTTGCTTCCTCAATAGAGAGGATGCTTCCTGTCCACCAGGAATTATAGGGGTGTCCCATCAGGAGCGCGCCTAATGCATCCGATCCGCTGATAATTTCCCGGTCGTTTAGGATCCGTAACTTCGGTTGCAGCTCGTAATTCCTGCCGCGCAGCTCGTGGAGCGATGCAATGGTTGCATCACAGGGCTGGTATGCGTAGTGCACAGTTGGCCGGTAGATTGCCGCGCCGTCTTTCCAGACAGTCCAGCGATCCGATATGCCAAATGCTTCGCCGTGCCGGATGACCATTCCCACGATCTCGTTGTGAGGAAGCCAAGAGCGCACCCATGTATTGATGCCCATCTTTGCAAGCAGGATCTCATTCTTTGGTCCAACCGGGGGAATGGTGGCTTTATCCGGGAGTTCTTTTTCATGTGTCCCCCATCCGATCTCTGCCGGAGCGGTTCCTTCTTCCCTGAGTCCTTCAATACACCAGGTTCCGACAAATTCGTCAACGGTTTTGGGTGAACGGGAGATCTGGGTATCCCTTTCTGAACAGTGGATTACCTTGACGCCCGTTTCCATAGCAAGCCCGGCAAAATTCTGTTCCAGGATCAGGTTCTTCATCTTTTCGGGATCCGGGGTGATGTTGTCGGCAATCATCCGGCGCGCGATATCACAGAGACCCTGTCGGGCAAAATGTGAGATCAGGCCGGGATTTGCACCGTGATCAACCACACAGGTAGGACCGTCATGCCAGTCCTTTGTGAGTTCATGGAGTTTCATCTGCCGGAAATACAGGGTCTTTTCATACGGGCTTGCTGTGAACTTCTCGGCATCAGGATCCCAGGCTTCCACGGACGTATTCACGTACATGACATTGTGGTCATGGCACCACTGCACCAGCTCGCAGCAGTCAATGTTCCACGCAAGGTCGATTAAGAGTCCGCCATCTGCGAGATATTCCGAGAGGATCTGGCTTAAGTTGTCTCTTGTGACCTGTCTCTTGAAAAAGCGGAGACCTCCCGTTGTCCATGCCTTGAGATCCTGAGCTTTGTTTTTAAAATCAATGATTGTGATATTTTCAAGTGGTATAGTTACATGCCGGAGTAAGATTGGAAGTGTACACTTGGACACAGCCCCATACCCGATGATTAAAACCTTATTTTTAAACTCCAATCTGACCCCCCGGTTTATATTTCCTGCACCGGATCTTCTCGTAGGAATTGATCATATTACATGATAAACTGTTGAGCAAATGAGGGTGGTGTGCTAACAGAATGAGGTAAAATATGGCGTGAATCGATGCAGGAAATTTTTATAAAAACTGATATTTTTAAAAAACCGTTTTAATGTTTTGATTTTTTATTTGCAGAGCAGTTCGACTTCGGTTGCAAGCTGGTACATCCGCTTTCTCACCTTGCGGGGCAGGTGAGATGCTGAACTGATACTATCCTCAATGCTCATCCGTCTGGTGCCTGCAAGCAGGTTGTCGGCATGGCAGACAATCTTCTCTTCAGTGGTTGTGGGCATACAATTCCGCGGGATCAATCCCAACAATGAACATTCATCAGCAGTCAGACCGGCGCCGGTATGACATTCGACTATCCGGGCAATTTGTTCAGAAAAACCTTTGGCCCGTAAGAGATCTGCTCCCACTTGTGCGTGTGCGATCGAGTGGGTGCTCCCCCGCCCGATATCATGGAGCATCGCACCGGCCTGAACCAGAGAAAAATCTACAGAGGAGTTGGCTTTTGCGTATTCACACGCACAATCCGTAACCGCACTGCAGTGAGCTATGATTTTTGTGCTGCATCCGGCATCATGCAGCATTTTTTTTAATATTTCGATCGTTTGATCAGGCATGGCCGAGCGACTCTTTGATAGAGCCGATGCGATGCTTGAGCGCTTTTAAGAGCATCTCATTGTCAAAATGTCCCATCGGCATTGAACATGCAGGGCATTTGAATTCATTGTTCATTGCAAGTGGAAAGGTAAATATGATGTGGCAGTCCTTGCAGATGAAAAAGTCGTTCTCTTCTTCGTACTTCTCGCGCCGTGAAAGTTTTTCTAACACAAGTCCCATGTCCTCGCGTATCGCATCATAGATATGATCCGGGCGGAGCTGCCAGAGGTAGGTAAGCCAACCGGTCTCATTGTTCTTGATACGGTGATATTCGGCCAGCCGTTTCTCATACAGGGTATAGAGCGTGTGCCGCACGGTGTTTAAGTTGATACCCGTACTTGCGGCAAGGCCTTCATCGCTGTGCTCGCCTTCTTCGGGGTACCGTAGAATAAGGTTGAGCCCTTCATCGCCGATCATACGGTGCAGATATGCTCTTATAGCCGGATCATCAAGCATGTCTTTTGCAGAAACCATCACCGTATGTATTGTTTAACGGTGCTAATATGTTTATCCAGCAAAGAAAATGCTGCTTTGCGTGTACTTCCCCATCCATAGACGCTGACGAGTGCCTGACCTTCTTCAAAAGAGGTGTCCGGGTGCGGGATGTCGGCAATGCAGGATTTCAAATGTTTGAGATTTTCTTTTATGGTAATATTCCTGTCAGCAAAAAGAATGCTGCGAACAGCTACCTGTTTTTTCTCCGGTGAAACCTTAGGAAGGGTGCCTGCACATGCGTCAATATGGTACTGGAAAAGATTGCATCCATACGCCCGCTCAACCGTATCAACGGTTCCCTGAAAACGGGGATTGATCTCAATTGCATATGGCTCATCACCAATAACAAAATCGATCCCTATGGTGCCTATGCATCCGCTTGCGGCAACAATCTGCTCTGCCATTTGCATCATCGTTTTGCAATGCGGATGATCAAATGGTGTAACTGAGCCACAAAACCCAAACGATGATTCGCCATCACCACGAAGGATCTGTTCGTTTGTTGCGATCGCCCGTGCCTGTTTACCGTCAGCAACGCAGCATACGCTTGCCGGGATTCCGGCAATCATCTCCTGCCGGATATACTCTACATTCTTGTTCAGCTGATCCCATGCTTCCTGTTCAGCAGCGGTGTTGACAATTGCATTCCGCCAGCCTCCGGCACCGCGCCGGGGTTTGATCATGGCAGGAAATTCACTACTTTTAAGAAGGCGGGGAACTGTGACCCCATTTTCTTTAAAAAAATGCTGTATATCGAGTTTATCTAAGAAGCGCGCAACTTTGTTTCTGGGAGTACCGCAGAGTGGAATGGAACTTAACAGGTCTTCTGCTCCTGATGTGACAATGAGCATGTCAAACGCATGCCGTCGGCTCATCTCGTCAACAGCATCCGGAAGATCTGCAAGTTCCTCAAATTTAATCCGGTCTTTTGTGTACCAGAAAAGGTCCTGGTCGCAGAAATGATCCACAGCGCAGACTTCATAGCCTGCATGGAATGCGGATTGCACCACATGGCGTGTTGCAAAACCTGCGACAAGGACCCGGCCTTTCACCGTTCCACCGTCTGTTTTCCCATGCGTGACGGGATGATACTGATCTGTGCGCCAGGAAATTTGCCAGAAAACTCTTTTCCCAAAAACAAATTATCCAGAAAAAGCGCAAGACTTGAGATTTCGGAATGGGGCTGACCTGTGACTGCTACATTGTAATCTGCAAGTCCGTAGATGTCGCCCGGCACTTTCTCGGCACCAACGATGACCAGGATCTTATTGTGCGGCCGGATCTCACTGATCACATCCGGCAGGTTAAGGCCGTACATGGTGAGGTGGACAACCACACCCCCTTGCACCTTCCAATCCTTGATGCAGGAGCGCCATTTGATATTATCTGCGCAGAAGAACTCGCCGCCCCAGCGTTCAACCACATCTGCTATGCTCTCTACCACCCCTTTGTCGGCAGCGGCAAGATACATGCCTTTTGCACCCAGTGCCCGGGCTGTGAGGCCGACGTGCGTGGTCACCCGCTGGTCGCGCTCGGGGCGGTGACCTATACGGAGTATGGCAACTTCATGATGTGTCATGGTAAATGTTTCTTCTCCTTTATCACGCCGTTTTCAAAAACAATCGGGAAGTCATCAGAATATTTCACCTGTGTTTTTATGAGGGACTCTCCAAAACTGAGCACCCGTACAGCATCTCCCGTCCGTTCGATTAAGAATGCCTTCTGAAGGCGGGCAAGTGAGGACTCTGTTGCTGCTGCATCAAGTCCGCTTGCGGCAACAAGATTTTCTGTAGTAACTCCGGGTTCGCGTGCGATGATGTGATAGATCATCCAGTCGATATCCTCATCTTTCACCTTTACACATTCCCCATCAAGAAAAATAAGGATTGTGCAGGTTTTTTTGGTGTGATCTCTATCCGGGATATTTTATGCTTCTTAAAACCAATGACTGCTCATGAGTGAGAAAGGGGCAACCCAGCCATATTCCCGGCTCGTTTCCGTTGCGGATAAACTGCTCGAAGATGCAGATGATGATGTGGCACGACTTGCCCGAAGTATCGATGCACTCGAACAACCCGTGCGTGATGAACTTTTAGTATCGGATCTGTTAAACGCTTATCAGGTTTTTTATTATTTTTTCCGTATCGAACCGGATATACTGGTACAGGAACGACTTGACCTTGAACCGGCATCTTCGCTCATCAATGGATTAAAGATCGAAGAGACGGACCTGCTTGATATGTTCTTTGGAATCCGTAATACAATGTCGGTCATTGTTCTCAGCGATGGGGATAAAGTGGTTGCCACGTTCTCCGGTAAATCCGCGTATGAGCAGGGCCGTATGTTTCTTAAGAATCCGGAATACCAGTAAGCGGATTTTTTTGTATTTTGCCGGTCCGCTGATGGATTATACGAAACGATCTCTTTCTTTGTTAATCTGTATGATGCACATTTTTTGCATTTTATTTCCCGCGTTTACTGAGTTCAGAATCTGATTACAGAAACAATTTCCTGTTCGTTTCGTTATTTTCACACTGCTTCATACAAGCGTATATATCAGGAGTTACTATTGACTGGAGATGCACCCGATCCGGTTGCAAACGTTCGCATCTCCTTGAATTAAAAAAAGCATGCGCAGAAAATACGGATCTATGTTCAGAAAAATCACATGAAAGGAGTTTACTTTGAAAAACACACAAACAACTGTTAATAAATTAAAAACTATTTTGTCCTCTCTTTCTAAATCTCTTTAGTTTACGCCGCAATTAACTTTATCTTATCCAAAGTTGTACACATCTTTACATGGACATCAAACACAAGCAGCACAAACACCCGGACGGGTCCGAGTACAAGATGCAGCGGCTCTACAAGAGAGTTGATAAAAAATTCATACCATGTGCCTGGATGTGTACTAACTGCGGGTTGATGCTGCCGGATTAGTACGTCTACATACATAAACACCGGGATAAGAGGCCCACCAATGCCCTTTAAACGGCAGATCTCCTGCGTGATGGATGAATATACCCTCACGATTAAAAGAAGCCCATTTTTTGGAGTGGACGCTCGGTTCCAATCGGGAATTAAAGATCTCTCGAACGTTTAGCAGATACAGAAGGGAATAACATCACGCAGATAAAATATTCCAAAGGATGACACTATCAGAAGATACGGAAGAAGAAGTCCATAGAAAAAGGGTTGAAGCGGGAAAAAAAGGTGCTGCAACGCAAAGGAAAAAACGTAAAGAAGAAACCCGGAGGAAAATAAGTGAGGCTAACAAAGGAAGACCCAAATCGGAAGAAACTCGCCGGAAAATAAGTGAGGCGAAGAAAGGAAAACCCAAATCGGAAGAAACCCGTCGGAAAATGAGTGTGGTGAATAAAGGGAAAACCTTATCCGAAGAAACGCGCCGGAAAATAAGTGAGGGGAATAAAGGAAAAACCCTATCCGAAGAAACACGCCGGAAGATAAGTGAGGGAAATAAAGGAAAAACCCTATCCGAAGAAACACGCCGGAAAATAAGTGAGGGGAATAAAGGAAAACACACCATTCAAAAGAAACTTGCCGGAAAATAAGTGAGGCAAAGAGACCAATCAATTCCTAATAGATGCCCCAGCACTGACGGCAGATCCTGGCAGATACCAAAGATCATAACATCCCCCGGACAAATACACAATACCCTGCCTGACGATTGCCCGCCGTTTCTGGTAGTGCAGGCATATCTGTTCTCTTTCGTGCTGGCCGTCGCAATGATTCAAATTCTCTTAATGATCATCTCGTTAAGCGCATCGGTGCCTTACTTGCATACGTTTTCATTGCAGCGTTTGTTATTATGGGATTGATTTCCGCTTTCAATATTTACCGGATGTTATTCTCTGCTCGTGCAGGACGATCGCCTATCCGGCACTGATGGCAGCGCACGGTCACGCAACTTTAAATCACGGATCTCACGGGTGACTGGTGAAATGATCGGTCCGGATTAACTCTATTTTTTCATCGTAAGGGTATATTCAACCATCACACAAGAGATCGTCAAAAGAATGGGGTATTTACTCAAAGGATCGGATGGATACTGCAAGACATCGGACAGGATCTTGAAAAGATCGGCCCGGATTAAATTTTATCTCTTCTTACCTTATCCTCATAGCATGCAATACTATCGGCAAGATCGTCTGGGATAACACCTTTCCCCATAATAGACCATGGACACCATCCATTCACTATATTAAAATCGCCAGTTTCAAAATTATTTTCAAGAGCAACTTTTCCATTATAGACTCTGATCGCGTCCCTAAGGATCGATAAATTATTCTCGACAACGCCATCAGGATCATTCTGGGGCATAACAAAACCTACATAGAACTCGCCCTTTGGTGCAGGATTTGTTCGACCGGATAATTTTGTGTGTCCACCACTGGAGGCATAAATCCTGATTCCCGGAAATCTGTTTAACACGCCAACCAGTTTCCGCATATTCCGTTCAAGTTTAACTGGGTATTCTGCTGCCATAGGTCTCTTCAATCACTTGTCTGCGGGGTAATAAAAGCCTCACCATTGCGTTTCTGTAATTGTTTCCCAAAGGGGATAGATAACTTTGTATTGTATAGACCAATATCAGATTATTTGAGGTACGAATGATGAACAACGACATAGAAACGAGAACCATAATCGGATGGGTTGTTCTCTTATTTGGAATATTCATAATCTACTGGTTTTTTTGGAAGGGGAGAATCAAATGAAAGTATCCGGTATCGTGTGGGGAGATCGCCTATCAATCACTGATGGCAGACCTCGCCATTGCGGTTCTGTTGGCAGATCGCCCGGTTCACGGTGGAATGTATGTTTCAATTAAAAGAACCCCCGTTTCAATTTTCGGGCTAACAAAACTTTATCACTCATCCTACCAAGAGTGCTAGAACTGGAGATGTGTAAATGTCCGAATCTCAGCAATCCGATGCACTGAAGAATCTGGTAATATTCATTATATGCCTTGCCATTCTCGGAACTATCATTGCACTAGCATGGTATTTCGCTGTGGACCTCCCGATCCAGCAGGCAGCAGCACTCCACGCGCCCATGAACACACCGTATCAACCCCCCGGAATAAAGTAATTGGCAGATCACCCGGGTGAGTGAACGAATATACCGATTAAAAAAGAATATTATTATCTTCCCGAGTATGTCCGGATCATCACGGCACCGGCAATAATAGATAGGCAGGCAAACAGGAGCAACAACCCGGCACCGGCACTTACGCCCGTACTCGTGACCGTCTCAAGTAAAGTGCCCGTCTCATTGACTGTTGCTGATGTAGTAGAGCCATAACTGT
>Ga0194053_10002033_pt1 | contig 12391 bp, 12 predicted proteins | sample SepL228m_MetaG_FD_161684 | JGI IMG/M metagenome (GOLD analysis project Ga0194053, IMG submission 161684) | Anoxic zone freshwater microbial communities from boreal shield lake in IISD Experimental Lakes Area, Ontario, Canada - Sep2016-L227-8m | ecosystem: Environmental > Aquatic > Freshwater >... | reverse complement strand
GCCCCGGGGTTGCTTTCCCGCCATGCCTTCGCAACCACGGCTAAAGCGAAAAACTCATCCTCTTCACTATCGGCCGTCAGGCCGCTTGCATCACCAATTCACCCACGAATTGTGCGGTACAGCCCTATTTTCGATGGTGTAGCAGAGGAGTGGCACCTCATTTCGGCGTGCCCATCGGGCTAAATGGATTGCCAGCACACTTGCCGGGTCGCCTTCAAGGTAGATGGCTCGCGGCTTCCGGATTTCGAGGATGGTTTGCAGCCCTTCAAAGCTCCAGAATCGCTGATTGGTTTTCCCCTTGACCTGCACCCAGTGAATCGGGGGATCCTCAACTCGCTTAGGGTCTGCCTGACGGCTATCGAGCCCGGGCAGGTATTGTGGGATCACCAGTTCCAAACGCCAGCCTAGCGCCACTAGAGCGGCATAGATATTCCGGTTGATGGCGGTAAAACCCGCATGGCCGACTACAATCATATCAGGCGGTGCGAGGACACTGGCGGGGATCAATGGCTGAAAGCTCTGGGCGTGGTTGAATTTCATGGTTGCCGTGTCAGGCATTGTTGCACGTTGGCGAATTCCCGCTTAGCCATCTGCACCTTGGCAGTATTTGTTTCGACCGAAACAAGGGCGCTTGATACTGGATTGGGTGAGTAACGATGTAGTAGAGGCGAAACATGAGCGTTTTGCGGGATAGCAGATTAGTTCTTCGGTCTTTTCTATCTGGCTACCGTCGACCCCTTCCAACCAGTAAGCCGCTGACAATAATAATTGGCAACACTTCGCGTGGAGTTGATGGGAATGAGTAGCCAGAAAAATTATCGGCCGATTCTCTTGCAACAATCGGCGCGCACCGCACAGAACTTTAAACTCGGCACCTTCGACATCGATTTTTACAACATGCGGTGCAGGATTACTGTCGCGATAAACAAATTCGTCAAGTGATATCGCATTAATGTCCAAATCTCCGTACTCGGAAAGTTGGCTGGCTGACCGATCCTCCCCCCGTTGGAATCGCAGCTTGGCTGACCTATCACTAACAGCCATGCGGTGAACCGACACATTGGTGCAATGGTTTAGAATACTATGTTTTTCAAGATATACCAGATTTTCGGGCAATGGCTCGAAGGCAAACACCTTGCCAGATGGTCCAACGCAGGCCGATGCCAGCAAAGTATAAAGTCCGACATTCGCCCCCACATCATAGACAATATTTTTCTCAACAACACAAGCTGCGAATTTTGCCTGCTTGGACATTTCGCAACTGCCCAACCAACAGCCGCGTGTGGACGCATTGGCAATCCAACGATAACCTCGAAGCCTGCCTTGAAGAACCCGAACTACCATGCCTTTTGGAATTAACGCTAGTGGAAGTCGAAGCAACCGACCTATGAGACCAGCCCGGGAAACGCCTGAGAAGTTTAACATGGTATCACGATGTCTCTATTTATCTATTATAGCGAAAGACGGTTGGATCGGTTTGTGGTTTGGTGATTTCTGTAACCTGCTTTAGCGCAAGTCGTTGTCGAGGTAGGGACACCGGTTGCCCGGCGCCCCCCTCACAGATCCCGGCGTGCAGTATTCCCGCACCGGGCTCCTCAAGCTAACACGCGGTGTATCGCCCGCAGGAAGGTTTGCCAGTGATAATCGGTCATTCTTACGGCATCTGGTTGCCTGTGCGGGCTTCGTTAGCCTGTTCGCCCCTTCACCTGCTTCCAAACTCGCGTCTTGCCGCAGGCTACTATGGACGAATCCGACTCCCTGTCTGACTTCGGGTCGTTCTTCTGGTCGTTGAACTCCCCTACCCGCTTGCCCGAACTGGCTTTCATGATTCAACTCGCTTAAAATGCTTTGCTGTCCTCGTTCGCCACGTTCTCAAGTATTCATTCTGGAAAAACGCGCGCTCACCCTTCCAGCAATGGTTAGTTTTTGAGTATTTGGATCTTCGATTGGAATCCAGTCTTCAGTCATGGGAATGTCATGCCACCAGGGGGTTCGAGCCAGCTTGAGTCCATGATTCATCAGGCCTGCCGTAAAAGAAAACCCGCTTGGACTTGTTACAAGAATGTCCGCGGAAGCCATCTGGTGAAACGTCCAGATCGGATCCCTGTCCAGCAGAAAGCTCGTTTCTCCAAAGTGTCCCAAAGTCTTCAGACTGTCCGGCTCTCCTTGGCTATGTATTTCCACGGAGAACTTCCGATCCCCAAGTCCTGCAACCACTGCACGAAGCACCGCCTCAAACCACGAAACTTCCACATGCCGCTCGCGCCATTCCAATATTTTCAAAGCCTTGTAAACTAGCACATCTCCCCGGCGCACATGCACAGCAACCCGGATCATTCGCCCGTATTCAGGACTTGCTGTAGATTTGCTCCCTGCCCGGCCCCAATACATTGTACGCAGTTCACCGGTCGAGTCGCTCTGGCGGTAAAGATTTTGCCCATCCGCGAGGAAGATGACCGTCGGCTCCGATGTCCCGACTGCCGTAGCAGCCAAGGCACTGATTTCCTGCACCGTCTCGCTCCGGCTATGCCATTCAACACTGGGCAAGTGAATGATCCTCGGCCGCGTCCGCTTCAAATACGAAGCCGCATCAGGAAAGTGGCCTGAAATGCCCAACTCATCGTCCCAAGGGCTGCCAATCCCTGCATTTAAGAATGGAAGCTTCAGCCTCCGGGCGACAACCAATCCTGTGTTCCATTCAGCGAAGCGATGGCCAAACCCGGTCGTTGGATGCGGAACGCACGTCAGATAAACCCCGCCCCTTTCTGCCGCTATTTCGAGAGGCGCCTGCACTGCCAAGAAACGTGCAGTGCTGGGTGGTGGGAACCTCGTGAACCAAACCAGCAGTGGAATTCTGCGCCGCAGCATAGACCACCTCTGCAGGGAAGGGAGTTTTAAGAAGCGTTTTAGAGCAGCCCATCGCGAAAGCAAGTATTTGAAGATATTCCCATCCTTCCTTACCAACGGAATGTGCTCATAAGATTGCTTGTTCATGCAGGAATATCATCTTGGGACTTCACATGACAACAGCCGCCCGCAAAAGGGGGGTTAACTAGCCTGGAAACCACTACCCTCTATCTTTGAGACAAACAATCGCAATGTCTGCGATTGTCACCATTTGGCATTTTCCCACAACCGCCTCTCGCAACTCTCGAAAAATCGGGTATTCGCTATTCTCCCCGAAAAGGCGGACATCATCAATGGCAAGCACGTGGTTGTAGCCGGGGTTAGATGTGATAGCTCGAACCTCACGCAGTATCGGATTCGCTTCCCCGCTGGCGGCGTAGCCTTGGGCATGTGCATCTAACCAAAACAGCGCAGGTCCATCCAGTAACGGCAGAACAGTATTCAAAACATTACCGCTATCTCCATAGTAACGCTTGACGTTAGGAACATTTCTGAACCGAAGATCCACAGCGTCGAATAGTTGTTTAGCAGCCTCAATCGTGTATACAAGCCGAAACGAACTTGCCAATCCGGCACTAGTATCTCCGAAATATGTGCCGGTTTCAACCAGCAATTCCAGCCTATGCCGCTCAGCGATATCACGTAACATCGCTTGTTTTATTGCCGGAGGAAACGGTGCCCCGCGCCCTCGCGCGGCCCAACTGAAACAAACTATTCCATTACGCAGGGCCCTTAAAACTTTGAATTGGTCAAGAATCGTGCGATATCGAATTTGAGCTTGTAGCTTTATATTAACCGGGGATGATATAGACACAAACATAGTTAACGGCAATTTCCCATTTGGTTTCTTACCCACGACCGGCACAGGCCTTTTTCGCGATCTTCTTTCTGCTCAACAGATTCATAAGTCCTTTTCCCAGTCTGCCCTCGGTTTTTCTCTGGTAAAGGGAGAGCTTCGTTGACATTTGTGCCTGCCTATGTCGCGGCGTCGGCGAGCAGACGTCGCTTCTCTTCGCGACGGACGAATAGTGCGTCACCTGTTCTGGTCGCACCCAGAGCACCACTGCCCACACCGTAAAGGGCAAAGAGGTCCATTCCAAAGTCCTCAAGAAACGCAGCGATATGGTGATAGAGTGCGCCCTGCTGCCAGAACCGTTCGAAACTGACTTCACTGTAAATGACTCGGATTTGACTGGCCCGCAAAAGTCCAGAGGCGCCCTTCAAAACATTCAACTCAAATCCTTCTGTATCCAGTTTAAGCAGGTCAATTTTGGGTATTTTGGCCTCCTGACAATAACTGTCAATGGACCGTGTCTTAACCAGGTAGGAGCGACTTACGGTATAGTCTCCGGCAGCCCAGTAGTATGGAATCAGATCACTTTGCTGTAATGCACTGCTGGATTGGCCTGCGATAGTTTCGTGGAAGCTGATTTCGCCGTCTGCCACACCTAGCGCAACATTATTCAATATAACTCGACCGTCGCCGAGAGTCTTTCTGCGGCATTCATGGAAGAATTCAGTGACAGGCTCAAAGGCGTGAATGGTCGCCGCTGGAAAGAGCGTGCGGTAACGCGCCGTTGTTTGCCCACGATTTGCCCCAACATCGAAGATCACTGGCTGAACTCCAAGATCTCCAATGATCCGTGCTTGCATATCAAAAGCCGTCAAGGTCGTGCCTTCATCGAATGCTTTGAGCTTACCTATTTGGTAGCCGTGCCGCGCAACCCATTCGCTTAGCCTCATCTTTATCTGTCGTTTTATGGAAAGTGGAATGTAATTCATGTGATTGTTAATCGTTTACCTGTTAACGGTTTTTAAAACGCCTCGCGTAATGGGGATTGAGCTGGTATCACAAGTTCGACCTGAATGGTATGCTTTTCTACGCACTTGCAACTTGTATCGATTACGCCGCACGGTTACCGAACTGCAATCGTCGTGTCCGGGCGAACACAGACCACTTTCTCCGAATGAATGTAATTATTAAACGAAACGCCGGTACTTTCCATTGCCAAGACCAAGCGAGAGCGTGCGTATGTCGCCTCGTGATCCTGTCGTGCCCACCTCGAAGGCGGTAGCTAAGAATGCGGCGACCATAGCAGAAAACAAAAGGACTCGGCAACGTCGCGGGTAGAGGCAAGTGCTGGGAGTTCGGCGTTCAGCCCCAGCAATGACTCTACCACCTCTACGCCGCAGACAATCATCCGCAAATGTCTCTCATGCACCGCCAATTGCGTCCTGATTTGAATCGCGAATTGGCCTCGCGCACCACCGCCAGCACCGCCGCCGCTGGGCGGCTATAGTGGGTAATGCAAACAGGTATCCAAGGCATAACAAATGGCAAAGTTAAATTATGTTAAATCAACGCGGCGGCGATCCGGCTGCCGCCGGGCAATCTAATTAGGTAGGCGGCCATTTGTTGTTTAATGAAAAGAGGCAGGTGCCGCAAATAACTAACTAGAATAACCGTCAGCATGGCCAGTCCGACAAACAGGAACCCAAAATGGAATCTGGGAAACAAGGCAATTCCAAACATGGCGGTTCCGGCGGCCAAAACTGACAGGATAACTTGATGAAATGCTTTTCCGGGCCAATTAAGACTATTTTTGTTCAGCCAGACAGCAGCTTCGTTTACATAGCCAATAGCCGCGACGGTTTCGCCCATCAGCAGCGACCAGCCGGCACCGCGAATCCCAACCTTTGGCACAAGCAAAAACATACCTCCCATAACAACCCCCCCGACCAACCCGGCAAGAATTAATTGAGGACGGACCAGGTTGTTTCCCTGAACCACCGCCATCGCTGGCTGAGCCGCCGCATAAACCAAAACACCCAATGACAACAGCGCAAATAAAATGGGATCAAATTGGATTTTGCCATGAGTCCAGATCCTAAATAGTGGGGCAACAATTACTTGCAATATTACCACACTTGGAGCCATCGCGGCGACGACAACCACCCATATCGTGCTAAAAGCCGCTTCCATGCGTGCTTGATCACGCTGATTTAGAAAACGCATCAATTCGGGAGTAAGCGGGTTTGCAATGGTTCCCAACCCCTGTAAGGCTGCGTTGGCACCTGTCCGCATTGTCGCAAACGCGGCAAGTTCCTCGGCACCAGCGAGTGGAACAAGGATGAGCCTGGCACCCTGTTGTCTGGCCATTTCGAGCATCATGCGGATACTCAGCAGTTGCGACCGGATAAAGTTATGAACACCTAATTGCCAACGCGCGGACTGATTTCCAAGATAGGGATGAATAATCTTAATCATGTCAAAAAGACATGCTAAATTGTACGTCAGTAGGGCGATCATGAGGACAATCGCCGCTTCGAATATACCCGCTCCAAAAGGGGTTACAATCAAAGGAGCCAACCCACGAATGAGAGCATCGCCCACACCATACAGTTCGGTTCGTGGATAATACCCAAGTGCATAAGCAGCGCGCACCCAAACACCGCCCCAATTCCACACAAGTGAGGAAACAACCGTCATCGCGATGAGAGCCCATGCAGCTTCACTAGTAAAAGCTTGATTGCCATGTCCCTTCAAGACCACTACAAGCCCGGCACTAATCATGCACGCCATGAATAGTTCCAACACTCCATAGGCAGCGCCAATCCATGCAGCCGACCGCAGGATGCGAGTGAACGCGCGTTGCCGCCCGGTGACGGTTTTCATCAACTCATAGCCAACATATTGTTGGTGACTTATTCCGGGTATTTGGATCAATGATGCTGCCGCAACAATAGCTAGCCAAATGCCATAAGTTTTGGCCGACCAGAAAGCCAGAAATACGGGAGTCACGACAATCTGGATACCGAAACCGGTTCCCAGTCTTACCCAGGCAATTGCGCTGCCCCTCATAAGGCGACGCGAGGTTGACTCTGATTTGTTCATTAGCCTTTGGCTGCTGGTCTATTCGTCCGTACCGCTTTATCGTTAGCACTGCAACCAATATCCAGCGCCAAGCCGGGTGATTTTCAATCGCGCTCCAAAATACATAGGTTGCCTTCGTTTCTGGAAATTGCGTGACGAACGCACAGGCAGTTAGAAAGATTTATCAGCAAGTCTGTCTTCTATCGTCCCTTGACGGTACGACAAGATGGCTCGGATGCCGCTCGGTATTTTCCCCCAACGTTTTGGTTTCAAACAAAAATAAAGATTTTGCAAACGAAGGCGAAAGAAAAGCTTGTCCAATCGTTTGGAGAGTTGTTCATGCTCGCAATTGTCATCGGGATAACGCCGCTTGGCGTTTAGCCGGTGAATTCGCTCATTTTCTGCCACGATCGACCAATTGACGTCGCGACTGATATGGTCATTTTCCCGGGCTGCTATGTTGTACAGCACTTCGTCAATAAACGCCCCATCGAACTTCAGCAGCAATCGCAACCACATGTCAACGTCCGCCAAAACCGGGAATTGTGTGTCAAATGGTCCCACGCTCTTGACACAGGATTTCCGAACCATCACAATTCCAAAGATGGGTGAGTCCCACCGAAGGATCATTTCGTCAAACAATCGCTGCCCTGAAACCAAAGGGGGGTAGGGATGGTGAACGATGACAGTTGTTTCGCCTGAATTATTTAATAACGCCACGTCATTGAAAACGAGCGCCGCGGTAGGATATTTGATTAAAGCAGTCACCCATTTCTCAATCAAATCTTCCCGATAAACATCTCCATCATGAACGATTGCCACATAGTCTGATCGCGCGCGGTCAATGGCTGCGTTTTGATTCCCCGCATAGCGTAAATTGCGTTCATTCCGACAATAACGCACTCGTGGATCGCGTTTTTCATAGGAACGGGCAACCGCCTCCGTCTCATCAGGCGAACAGTCGTCATTGATAATCAATTCGAAGTCCGGGTGAGTTTGAGCCAGGAGAGAATCCAGCGACCTCCCAAGATTTTTCGCCCGTTTATAGGTAAGCAGGCAAATACTGACAAAAGGAAGTTTGTTCATGCTGGAATAAGCGACCGGTGAATTTTATGCTGTCCAGGAGGGAGGCAAGTTCTTGAGGATTTCTATGTGTTCGAACTTAACCGGAACCGCCAGGCCGCGACTCTTTACCCATTCGGCCATCTTTCTGATTCCGTTGTCAAGTGAAACCGGCTGCCTTCTACCAAAAAGCTTTTGTGATTTATCGTGAGATGAAAAGGCGTTAACAACTTCGTTCCGCGCAGGCAGATGTTCTATTTTGCATTCAGTCCCAAAGGCTTTGGCCACCTGGCCGGCGAGCTCAAGAACGTTGTAGGGAGTGTCGGCACCAATATTTATTGCCTGGTTGCGCGCCCCGGGAATCTCCGGCGATTCTGCCATGGCTGGAGCCACATCCTGGATGTAAGAAAACGCCCTCGTTTGCAGACCGTCTCCAAATACTGTCATGGGTAGTCCCTGCAATACTTGATTCATAAAAATCCCGATAACGTTCCTATATTTATCGGCTATGTTTTGTCTTTCGCCATAAACATTGTGCGGGCGGAAAATGATGTATTCGAGCCCAAACATTTCATGCGCGGCCTTTAGATCTAGCTCGAAGGCGTACTTTGAAATTCCATATGGATCCTCCGGCTGAGGGATCATATCTTCGGTCATTGGAACCTGATTCTTCCCGTACACGGCGATGGACGAAGCAAATACAAAGCATTTGACCTCATTTTTGACCGCCTCATTTACGAGATTTACAGAAGCAATCAGGTTTGTCTGGTAGTTATACCGTCTGATGAAGTGAGAAAGACCTTCTGCCGCATAAGCCGCAAGGTGATAGACGTAGTCGAAAGGCCCCTGCTTCCAAAGCTCCGCAACCACTTTAGGGTTACGGAGATCAGCTTCCACAAAGAGCGCGCCGGAAGGAACATTTTCGAGAAAACCACCTGAAAGGTCATCAACTGCCACGACACCCATTCCAGAACGCAGGCAGTGTTCTGCGACGTGCGAGCCGATAAACCCAGCGGCGCCAGTAACCAGCACTTTCTTGTTCCTCATATAACAGTTTTATACAGTGGCACCAAAGCGGGAGGCAGCAATCGAAACAATACCATTCGGAGTCAAAGGGTATACCCGGCAGATGCTGCATCTTTTGCAAACATTTTCACCGTATCCAGGGACATGGCTTCCAAAGATACTCCATACAGCTTTATCAGCTTGGCCAGAATGTCATGTGGTACCGTGACAATATCGCATCCGCAGGCGGCGGCTTGAAATATATTGAGCACTTCCCTAACACTCGCCCAGAGCAACTCTGCATTCGGCAGTCGCGTTAGCAAATCTCTGCTTGCACGCATGATAGGTTCCGGGTTCACGCCAGTGTCCGCAATACGCCCTGCAAATACGGAAACCACGGCCGGTGTTTTGGGATCCAAGTGTTCCGATACTCCACGCACCTGTTCGAGCGTGAGAATGGCAGTCACGTTCAACTTTACTCCCTCGTTGGCCAACTCATGAACCAACGGCAAAGAAGAGTTTCCGCGGGTGTTTGTGATGGGTATCTTGACGTAAATGTTCTTCGCCCATGACATGATCTTCAGGGCCTGCCGCCGCATTTCGGCAAAATCATCTGAGAAGACCTCAAAGGAAATTGGCTTGTCGGTCACTGTTTGCAGAATCTCGTTCGCAAAAGCTTCGTAATTGGTAATCCCGGCCTTCCGCATGAGCGTGGGATTCGTCGTCAACCCCTTGATGTAAGGCTTGGCATACAGGTCCAAAATGCCTTGCTTATCAGCCCCGTCCGCAAAGAGTTTTATCGGTATGGATTCAATGGTGTTCATAGTTTTGTGTTGGCAATCAACTCTATCGCAAAAGGGTAATCAACCTTTGCGGCTGCCGTGGTTCCAGTCATGTTGCACCCCTAATGGAAAGCGGCAATGGCGTCATCATGTTGTTCCGGGCCATGATTTGCGGGCTCGTGCGATTTGTCTTTCAGAGGTTTGAGAACCGACCTTGCGCCCTTTGCACTGCTATAGTCCACATTGTTCGCAACCTGCAAAGAAATGTTGCGTCATTCTGATCTTCCACTTCGCACTTCGGATTTCCGGCTCCGCCGGGCTGCGCTCCTCTGTGGTGCCTCTGACTGCGGCTCGGGCACTCGCCCAGAATGATCCTCACCGCTGCGGCAAAGTTGCTCACTGTATGGGTCGGCGGTGCCACGAGTTTCTCATGGTAGCCGCAGTCAATGAAGATGGTGCGACAACCCGCTGCCCGCCCGCACTCGACATCCCGCCAGCGATCGCCGATCATCCAGCTTTGGGCCAGATCAATCCCCAGCGCCTCCGCAGCGGCCAGAAGCATACCTGGGGCAGGCTTTCGCAGCGAGGACGGGTCGCCGTCGCCGGAATCGTAGCAAACTTCCACTCGGTCAATGGGAAGCAAAGAGCGCATCCGCCCATGTATGGCTTCCACGACTTCCCGTTTTTGTGTGCCGCGACCCACATCCGGCTGGTTCGTCGCCACGACCAGCAGGAACCCGGCGGCTTTTAACGCGGCGCAGCCCTCTGGCACGCCTGGCAGGATCTCAAACTCCTCAGCCCGAGCTGGCGGATATGGCTTACCATCGCGCACCACCGCCCGGTTGATCACGCCGTCACGATCGAGGAAAACGGCTTGGGCGGCGGGGGCGCGTTTGTTGGAAATGGCGGGCACGGGCTGGGGGTTAATGACTAATGAGTGAACCCTAATGACGAAATAAACCCTAATGATGGGAAGTGGCGGGCACGTGTGCGGGTTAATGACCAATGACGAAATAACGCCCAATGACTAATGAGTAAACCCTAATGACTAAATAATTCCTAATAACGGAATAAATCCTAAGGACGAAGTGAAGCCCAATGGCGAAATAATTACAGAGAATGAATGGCTGGGGCGGTGGGGTATCATGATTTTCTCCAGATGGCGGCGAAGATGAGATGAAGCTCCTTCGCCTCCTGCCAGAGCTTGCGGGCTTCGGCTTTCAACTCCGGTTCAGCGGTGGCAATCATCCGCAACCACAGCTTTGTTTCGCGCGCTTCCTTGCGACATGTGCCAATCTTGTTTTTGAAATCCTTTTTGGAAACAGCGTCGTCAGCTTCACAATAATTAGCTCCGACGCTCGTGCCGGACCGGACAACCTGACTGATCAGCGGCGTGGTGACCAAGTTCTTCGGAATTGACTTCGCAAAGCGAATCACAGTCTCCCCAAACAATGCCGTTCTCTCCTCCAAATCATAAACCGGACGCGAGCCGGATTTGTCATTCGAGTTTGGAGCTTCATTAGTCATTAGGTCTTAGAAATTAGTCATTTCGCTGACTCCCACCTCGTCTTCCCCACTAGCGGCGTGGTGACAGAATTGTCTTGGCAAAGCGAATCACAGTTTCGCCGAACAATGCCGTTCTCTCCTCCAAATCATAAACCGGACGCCCACCGGATTTGTCATTCGAACTTGGAGCTTCATTAGTCATTAGGTCTTAGACATTAGTCATTTCGCTGACTCCCACTTCGCCTTCCCCACTAGCGGCGTGGTGACAGAATTGTCTTGGCAAAGCGAATCACGGTTTCGCCGAACAATGCCGTTCTCTCCTCCAAATCATAAACCGGACGCCCACCGGATTTGTCATTCGAACTTGGAGCTTCATTAGTCATTAGGTCTTAGACATTAGTCATTTCACTGACTCCCACTTGGTCTTGCCGATTTTGAGTTTCGGGTGAGAGACGATCAGGTGCCACACGACCGCCTGAAACGCTTCCGAATGCGGCGTAACGTGCTCGGGATTCACCGTCGGCACGATGACGCAGGCATTCGCTTCCTTCGCCGTATAACCGCCATCGCGTCCCACAATGCCGATCACCGCTGCGCCGACCTGTTTCGCCACTTGGATCGCACTGACGAGATTTGGGCTGACATTCTTCTCCATGTTGCCTCCGCCGACCGAAAAGATAAGCAGGCCGTCCTTGGAATTGATACGGCTGCCTTTGAGCCACTCGGCGAAGATCGTGGCCCATCCCTCGTCATTGGTGCGGGCGGTGAGTTCGGACACATTATCCGTCGGGGCATAAGCCTCAAAGCCGCAGATTTTGCGGAAGTCATTCACCGCATGGCTGGCGTTGGCCGCGCTGCCGCCCACGCCGAGGATAAAGAGCCGTCCGCCGCGCTCGCGGATGCCCACTAATTCGTCCACGGTTTTTTCAATAGCATCCGGATTCAGTTGTGCGGTGACTTGCTGGACTTCAGTGAGGAACTGTTTGGCAAAGCTCATAGTTTTGGAGGGGAATGAAATACGACGGCGCTAGAAAGTAAAGACGCATGGTTAATTCCTAAGCCCTAATGACTAATGACTAAATAATTCCCAAATCCGAATGTAATCTCGTCACCGGTCATTGCTCATTCTTTAGTCATTAGGCCTTAGGATTTAGTCATTCCCCCCTACCCAATAGTCCCCAAGCCCGAACGAAAATTCCTCATTGCTCATTAGTCATTGCTCATTCTTTAGTCATTAGGCCTTAGGGTTTAGTCA
>Ga0194053_10002031_pt1 | contig 12400 bp, 16 predicted proteins | sample SepL228m_MetaG_FD_161684 | JGI IMG/M metagenome (GOLD analysis project Ga0194053, IMG submission 161684) | Anoxic zone freshwater microbial communities from boreal shield lake in IISD Experimental Lakes Area, Ontario, Canada - Sep2016-L227-8m | ecosystem: Environmental > Aquatic > Freshwater >... | reverse complement strand
GCCGAGGGATAGCGCGTGACCCGGGCCGAGCAGGAGCACTTCACCGCGCTCCTCCGCCTGCTACGCGGGCTCGCTCGACGTGGTGACGCTCGGGCCATGCTCTCCATCCTGACCAGCATCCACACTGCCGACCCTCACCCGTCCATCGCCGTGCTCGTCGCCAACATGAAGCGCCAGGCGATCGCCTCCCCACTCACTGTCCTGAGCGACTGCCCCCTCCAGTGCGAGAATGTGACCGCGGAGACGTGCGTCGCGAGGCAGGAGCGCAACGAGAAGCGGGGCCCCTCCTCCGGCTTCTCTTGGCAGGGAGACGAGGACGACGCGACCGCGAAGAAGCGGGGCAAGTCCTACCGCTACCCCAACTGCGTCACCCGTCACTGCGAGGTGGGCGCGCATGTTCGCCTGTCCCTGCGGCGCAAGGCGTCATGACATGAACGTGCGACCCTGCACCCACCCCGGATGCCCCGCCCTGGTGAAGAAGGGCAAGTGCGCCAAGCACCAGGCGCAGGACGACAGGGCACGACGTGCACAGCCAGGACGCGCGCTCTACTCCACGCAACGGTGGCGCAAGGGCCGGCTCGTCTACCTCGCATCGCATCCACTGTGCGTGGAGTGCGGCGCCGCAGGGCGCGTCACCGTCGCGACCGTCGTCGACCACGTGTCCGACCACAAGGGCGATGAGGCGCTCTTCTTCGACCCCGCCAACTGGCGAGCTGCCTGCAAGCCCTGCCACGACCTGCGTACCGACGCCGGCGACTTCGGCCGCGACCCACCAGGGGCTGACAGGCACGCCACACCCCCCGTCCGGGTGCAACCGCCGACGCCACACCCCCCCGGGGGGTCTCCATCTCTGGCGCCCCTCGTCGCTGGCGACCGGTCGCCCGTCTTTGTCGTGCAAACCTTGCCTGTAAATTCTACCGCCCCGGAAGGGTCCTATGTCCCGTCCCGCACTAAACGCGCCTCGCGCCAGCCGCCCAACACTCTCAGTCCTACCCCCTCCGCCGCGATCGATGCGAAAGAAGCAGGCGGCCCATTACCGCCGCATCGGGGGACTCATGTTCGCGGCGGGGACGCTGGCGGCGACGGACGTTCCGATGCTGGAAGCGACAGCGCGGATCCTCGCGGAGTTGGACGACGCGTACGCCGACGAGACGGCGACGCGAGGCGCCCGGGCCGCGCTCGAGCGATTGCACAAGGAGCAGCTCATTCAGCTCGGGCTGACGCCTGCGTCGCGAAGGACCGTGCACCGGGCCGAGGCGCCGCCGGACGCGCAGAGCGATCGCCTTCGAGGCCTGCTCGCGTAGTCGAGCGCGACTACGCCGCGCTCGCTGCGGAGTGGGAGGACGGGGTCCTCGGCGGCACCATCCCCGCCGGCGAGCTCGTCCACCTGGCCATCCAGCGCCAGCGGCGGGACCTCGAAGCCCCGCCGGACGGCTACGAGTGGGACGAGGAGGAGGCGCGGAAGGCGTGCGCGCTCGCGGAGCAGCTCCGATACCCGAAGGGCCCGAAGCGGGGCGAGCCGTTCATCCTCGAGCCGTGGGAGATCTGGCTCCTCCGCGGGATCTTCGGATGGCTGGACGCAGTCACACGGCTCCCCCGTTTCCATGTGGTGCAGATCTGGCTACCGAAGGGCAACGGCAAAAGTCCGCTCGCGGCGGCCATCGGGATCATCGTCCTCGCTCGTGGCCGGCGGATCGGCGCGAAGGTCTACTCGGCAGCGGTCACCGAAAAGCAGGCGAACAACGTCTTCGAGCCGGCGCAGGAGATGCTCCGCCTTGCGTCCGACGTGCGCGAGGCCGCCGGCCTGGTCGTCGGCGAGCACGCGATCAAGGGCATCGGGGACGCGCGCACGTTCGAGCGGGTGAGCGCCGAGAAGCGGAGCGCCGACGGCACGGTGGGCGACTGCTACATCGTGGACGAAGTCCACCAGCACTCCACCCGGGCGCTCTACGACGTGCTCGCGAATAACGCATCGAAGATCGACGGTAGCCGGATCGTGATTATTTCGACCGGTGGCACGGACCAGTCACCGACGGCGATCGGGTGGATTCTGTACAGCGAGGCGAGGGCGGTGCTCGAGGGTACGGTCGACGCGCCGGCCGTCTTCTCGCTCATCTTCGAGGCCGACCGCAAGCGGCCGGACGGGACGGACGCGGACCCGTTCGACGAGGTCACCTGGCGCCAGGCGAATCCCAACTACGGCGTCTCGATCTCGGCGCGCAACTTCAAGACGACAGCGGAAGCGGCGCGGCTCGACCCGACGGCGCAGCCGCACTTCTTCGCCACCCGGCTCGGATGGTGGAGCCGGAGCGCCGCGGCGTGGATGGACATGAAGCTGTGGAACGCTGCCGCGGGCGACGTGACGGACGAGCAGCTCGCCGCGGCGTCGCGAGTCCTCATCGGGATCGACTACGCGCCGAAGCTCGACCTGAGCGCGCTCGTGCTCCTCGGCGTGTCGCTCTTGGAGGACGGGCGGCGGAGCTACATCGCGCGGTTCCACGGCTTCCTGCCGGAGGGCTCGCCGACGTTGAACGACCATCCCGAGTTCCGTCGATGGGCGCGCGGGGACCCCGACTGCCTCACGCTCACGCCCGGCGACGTGCTGGACGCGAGCTACCTCCGCCCGCGCATCGTCGACGACGTGAAAAAGTACCCCGGAGCGGAGGCCTGCCTCGACCCGTTCGGATGCGTGGAGCTGATGGCCAGCCTGCCGAAGGAGGGGATCACTCCGGTCGAGGTGCGGCAGGGGTGGAAGTCCCACAGCCCGCCGATGACCGAGGTCCAAGTGTCTCTGTCCCAGGGCCGGTTCCGGCACGACGGCAGCCCGCTCGCGGCCTACTGCCTCTCGAACGTCATCGCGCTGCTCGACCGGAACGGGAATGCCGTGCCGTCGCGGTCCCACGACGGGAAGAAGATCGACTTGGCGGTGGCGCTGCTCAACGCGATGAACCGGGCGATGCTCGTCGACCTCCAGCCCGTCGATGAGCGGTCCTACCTGGAATCGCATGACCTCATGGTGCTCGCATGACGGAAGACCGGAAAGCGCAGCTCGTTGCCGCCCTGGTGGTGCACTCGCGCGACGCGCTCATCGTGGGGGGCGTCGTACTCATCGCGGTGGGAGCGTACGAGATCCACCGGGCGGCCGGACACATCGTCCTTGGGATGCTGCTCGCGGCCATCGGGCTCCGCGGCGTGCTTCGCGGATAGGGGAGGGGAACTCATGGAGCCGAGGGTTGCGATCTGTCTGCCGCTCTACCGGGACGTGCACGCCGAAACGCTGCTATCGATGCTGGCGCTCCGTACGCCGTCCCGCCCGCTCTGGTGTGTCGTGCGCGGCCGACCCGTGGACGAGGCGCGCAACGAGGTGACGGCGAGGGCTCTGGAGCCAGGCTTCGACACGACGCACATCCTCTGCCTCGACGGGGACGTGGTCTTCCCGGTGACCGCGCTCGAGCGACTCCTGAAGCACGACCTGGCCATCGTGAGCGGGCTCTACTTCAAGCGGACGTGGCCCTATAGCCCGCTGCTCATGGACGACTGCCTCGACGGGACGTGCTCGTTCCGCGAGGAGATCCCGGCGGGCCTTACCGAGGTCGACTGCACGGGCGGCGGGTTCCTGCTCGTGAAGCGCGAGGTGTTCGACGAGATCGGCAAGCGCCTCGGGCCCGGCGAGAAGTGGTGGGACCGGACCGTGTACCCGAACGGCACGAAGCCGGGCGAGGACATCGCGTTCTGCCGGCGAGCTCGCGCCGCTGGGTTCCGGGTGATGGTCGACTGCGACCTGCGCATCGGGCACCGGGGCGAGATCACCTACACGCAGGACGTCGCCGAGCGGCTGACGGGAGCGGTGGTCGAGTAGCGGGCGCAGCCGCGAATTGACGCCCGCGCCCCCGGGGCGCTATCGGCGGGCCATGAGCCTTCAGGGGCACGCCCGCGAATGAGTCTCTTCGGAGCGATACTCGGACGCGAGCAGAAGTCGGTGGACGTCACCGCGCTCACGTTGCAGTCGATCCTCGGAGAGGTTCCCTCGAAGACGGGGATCACCGTCAACGCGAACAACGCGCTCCGGGTATCGGCCGTCCTCGGGTGCTGCCGGGTGCTCGCCGAGGGCATCGCGCAGATCCCGTTCAAGCTCACCCAGGAGCGGCCCGACGGGAGCACGAAGGCGGCGCGCGACCATCGGCTCTTCGACGTGCTCTGGCGGCGTCCCAACGACTGGATGACGTCCTTCGAGTTCCGCGAGACGCTCATGTACCACGCGATCCTATCGAAGGGCGGGTTCGCGATCATCAGCCGGAACATCCATGGCGAGGTGCTCGAGCTTCTCCCGCTCGTGCCGGGGAACGTGAACGTCCGCCAGGACTCGGGGCGGAAGGTATTCTTCGAGGTGACCGACTCGGCCGGGACCGTCGGGGTATTCCCCCGCGCGTCGATTCTCCACATCCGCGGGCCATCCTGGGACACCGTCCGGGCGCTCGAGGTGGTGCGCCTGGCGCGCGAGGCGATCGGGCTCTCCATCGCGACGGAGGAGTCACAGGCGCTACTGCACGCGAACGGCGCCCGACCCGCAGGCCTGCTCTCCTACGAACGTCCGCTCACCGAGGACCAGCAGGCGCGGATCCGCAAGTCGTGGAACAAGGTCTACGGGGGCGAGAACAAGTTCGGGACCGCAGTGCTCGACCTCGGGGCGAAGTACTCGCAGCTCACCATGAGCGGCGTCGACGCGCAGCACATCGAGACCCGCCGCCACCAGGTCGAGGAGATCGCGCGGATGATGCGCGTGCACCCCCAGATGCTGGGGTACCACGAGAAGTCGAGCACCTACGCGAGCGCCGAGCAGTTCTTCACGGCCCACGTCGTGCACGGCCTCGGGCCCTGGGTCGAGCGCTGGGAACAGGCCTGCGATCGGGACCTCCTCACCGAAGAGGACCGCGCGGCCGGGTACCGGACCAACCTCGTCGTCGACGGGCTCCTCCGCGGTGACGCAAAGAGCCGGTCGGAGTTCTACAAGGCCTCGCTCGGGACGTCGTCGTCGCCGGGGTGGAACACGCCGAACGACATCCGGCGGCTGGAAAACCAGGACCCGATCGCAGCCCCGGGCGCGGACAAGCTCGTGACGGTGGACGAGCTCAGTGGAAGGCAGGCGCCGGCGACCGGCGCGGGAGGAGCGGCGTGAAAGAGCGACTGGAGACGAAGCGACTGGCGAAGCCCTTCACGTTCAAGGCCCTCGGCGAGGAGGGGGGAGCGATCGAGGGGCACGGTGCAGTCTTCGACGAGCCATGCCCCACCAGCTCGTGGGCGCTCCCGCCGGACTGGATGGACGTCGTCCGCCCGGGCGCGTTCAAGAAGACCATCGCCGAGGCGAAGAAGCGCAGCGTGATGCCCGCCATGCTCCTTCAGCACGACCGCTGGGGGCTCCCGGTGGGCGCCTGGACGAGCGCCGACGAGGACGCGGACGGACTGAAGCTCACGGGCCAGCTCGCGACGAAGACCGAGCAAGGCGCCGACCTGTACGAGCTCATGAAGATCGGAGCCATCAACGGGCTCTCCATCGGATTCTGCCCCGTCAAGTTCAAGCTCGACGAGAAGACGAGGACCCGCGAGCTGATCGAGGTCGACCTGGCGGAGGTCTCGATCGTCACCTTTCCCGCCATCGACTCCGCCCGCGTGACCGACGTGAAGAGCGCGGACCCGGCACTGAAACGACATCTCGAGACCGTCCTGCGCGACGCAGGCCTGTCCCGGACCGAAGCCAAGGCGATCGTCGCCGAAGGCTTCAAGGGTCTCGACCTGCGCGACGCAGGGGGCGAGGTACCCGGCCTCAACGAGTACGTGCAGTCGATGCAGGACCAACTCTACAGATAGGAGAAGCACACATGGACTTCGAGAAGCTGAAGGGACTCCACGAAGAGCAGAAGAAGGCCTTCGAGGAGTTCAAGAGCGCCAACGACGCGCGCCTCACCTCGATCGAGGCGAAGGGCCACGCCCCCGCCGAGTTCGAGGAGAAGCTCGGGAAGATCGCCGCCAACCTCGACCGCATCGAGAAGGAGACGAAGCGCGCGCAGGACGAGATCGAGAAGAAGATGAACCGGGCCTCCCTCGGCGCCCCCGGGACCGACCCGGCGGACGAGAAGAAGCGGGAGTACAAGGCCGCCCAGAACCAGTACCTCCGCCGGATGGTGGTGGAGGAGAAGACCCTCGTCCGCGGCGACGACTCCGCGGGCGGCTACCTCGTCAGCGACGAGATGGACAACGCGATCATCAAGGCCGCGGTGCTCATCTCGCCGGTGCGCGAGCTCGTCACGGTCCGCCAGGTCTCGAAGACCGCCATGAAGGTCCCCAAGCTCACCGTGGCGCCGGCCAAGGCGGCCAAGACGAGCGAGGTCGGGACGCGCTCCGAGTCGACGAACCCGGGCTACGGGGTCGTCGAGCTGCCGACGCACGAGTTCTTCGCGATGCACAAGGTGTCCCACATGCAGCTCGAGGACTCGGACTACGACATCGAGGCCGAGATCGCCGAGTTCATCGGCTGGCAGTTCGGGCTCCGCGAGGGGTACGACGTCGTCAAGGGGACGGGCGTCGGCGAGTCGCGCGGCTTCCTCGACAGCGGCGCTGGCGTGGCCTACTCGGCCTCCGGCGTGGACGCGAAGATCGCCGACACCGACGGCACGGCCGACGGCATCATCGACCTGGTGCACGCGGTGAAGAGCCCGTACGCCGCCAACGGCCGGTTCGTCTTCAACCGGACGACCCTCGGGGCGCTGCGCAAGCTGAAGGACACGCAGAAGCGGTACATCTTCGAGCCGTCGCCGGCGACCGGGATGCCCAACACCATCCTCGGGCACCCCTACACCGAGCTGCCGGACATGCCCGACATCGCCAGCAACGCGTTCCCGATCGCGTTCGGCGACTTCAAGCGGGCGTACCGGTTCCACTCGCGGATCCAGTCGTCCATCCTCCGCGACCCGTACTCGTCCAGCGACAACGGGCTCGTGAAGTTCACGGTCTACCGGCGGCACGGCGGCGACGTCGTCCTCGCCGAGGCCATCCGCCTCCTCAAGTGCAGCGCCTCGTAGTCACGGGCGCACAGAAAGGAAAACGCACATGCCTTCCCGCGACCTGCATCACAAGATCAAGGTGCTCCCCAGCATCGTCCCCGCCGCCGTGAAGACGGCCAACGCCGTCACCACCGGTGCCACCATCGACAGCGCCGGCTTCGAGTCCGTCGAGCACGTGATGCAGACGGGCGTCATCACCGACGGCACGTTCACCCCGGCCGTCTTCGCCGGCGACGAGTCGAACATGAGCGACGAGGCGGCCGTCACGTCCGCCGACGAGCTCATCGGCACGATCGCCGACGCGACGTTCGCCGCGACCGACGGCAGCAAGACCAAGAAGATCGGCTACCGCGGCCCCAAGCGGTACTCGCGCGTCAAGGTGACCCAGGCCGGCGCCACCACCGGCGGCTTCATCGCCGCCGCCGCCGTCCTCGGGGACGCCCGGTCCCAGCCGCAGTAGTCCCCTCGGTGGGCGGCCGGTCGAATCCCGACCGGCCGCTCACCACCTCTCCGAGGCGCCCCTGTGGCCTACGCACTCGTCACCCCTCCGCCGGTGGAGCCGCTCAGCCTCGACGAGGCGCAGGCGCATCTCCGCCTCGAGCTGGACCGCGGGGATGTGTACGTGGGCGGGCTCATCTCCGCGGTGCGCGCGTGGGTCGAGGAGACCATCAACCGCGCCCTCATCACGCAGACCTGGGACCTGGTGCTCGACGCTTGGCCGCGCGTGCTCGTGAACGTCTCCCGCCCGACGCCGCAGCTCGCCGGGATCGGGATGGACTTCGAGCGCGTCCTGTACGGCCGGTCCGCCATCGACCTCATGAAGGGCCGCCTCCAGTCGGTCGAGTTCGTGAAGTACGTCGACGACGCGGGCGTCCTACAGACGCTCTCCCCGTCCGCCTACATCGTGGACACCGACAGCGAGCCGGGCCGAATCGCCCCGGCGTACGGGCTCCTCTGGCCAACCGCCCGCCAGCAGTTGAACGCCATCCGGGTGCGGTTCGTGGCCGGCTACGGCAGCGCCGGGACCGCGGTCCCGCAGTCCATCAGGGCCGCGATGCTGATCATGATCTCCGACCTCTACGAGCACCGGGAATCCGAGGTAGTGGGCGCGACCGTGTCGCGGGTGCAGTTCGCCGCGGACGCGCTCCTTGCCCCGTTCCGCCTGGATACGGTGGGCTGATGGCGATCCGCGCCGGCGAGATGCGCCACCGCGTCCGCATCGAGCAGCGGGTGACGACCCAGGACACCTCCGGGGAGCCGGAGCACACCTGGGAGCTCCTCGCCGAGACGTGGGCGGGGGTAGAGCAGTTCCCCGGGCGCGAGCGCCTCTCGGGCGAGCAGCGGCTCGCACGGCAGCCCACCCGGTTCCGGCTGCGCTTCGTCGGGGGGGTCACCCCCGACATGCGCGTGGTCTGGGGTGAGCGGGTGTACGACATCCGCGACGTGCACCTCCCTCGGGGCATCTCCTACCGCGGCGCCGAGATGGTGCTCACGGCGGAAGAGCTCGTCGGCGAGCCGCCCTAACTTGCACTCCTCCGCCCCGGGGCGCTATCGGCGGCGAGTGAGCGCGGAGATCCGAGTCGAAGGCCTCGCGGACCTCGAGGCCAAGTTGATCTGCCTCGGCGAGGTCGCCGGGCTGAAGGTTCTCCGGTCCGCGGCCCGCAAGTCGTTCGCCCCCGTGCTGGAGGAGGCGAAGCGGCTCGTCCCGGTGAGCGACGCCGAGGGGCCGCACCTCCGGGACGCGCTCGCGCTCACCACGAAGGCAGCGGGCTACATCGGGCAGAACGTCGTCGCCACGGTCGGGATCCAGGTGAAGCGGCTCCCCTCGAAGGTGCGCCGGATGCTCCGCAAGCTGCGCAAGGAGCACGGGGTCACCCTCTCGATCGCGACGCCCCGCCGCTACTGGCACCTGGTCGAGTTCGGCGCGAGCCGGACCCACGCGCACCCGTTCATCCGGCGGGCGATCGACGCGAAGAAGCTCGAGGCGCTCAACGTCCTCCAGTCCGAGCTGCGCAAGAAGGTCGAGCGGGCCATGAAGAAGCAGCACCCGGGGGAGTCGTGACCTTCGGCGAGGCCCTCTACGGGCTGCTCTCCGCGGATGACCAGGTGGCGGCGATGGTCCGCGCCAACGGGCTCGTCAAGATCTTCCCCGACGTGGCCCCCCAGGGCGTCGCGCAGCCGTTCGTCGTCTACCACGTCGTGGACGACGCATCGATCCAGACGCTCGAAGGCGCGAGCGCCAGTCTGGCGCAGGCCCGGATCCAGGTGGACTGCTACGCGAAGGCCTACGCCTCGGCGCAGGAGCTGGCGCGCCGCGTGGCCGCCGTCCTGTCCCGCTACACCACAGCCTCCCTCACCTGCGCGCGCCTCTCGGGGCACGACGCATACGACGACGAAGCGATGTTGCACCGGGTAGTTGCCGATTTCTCGATGTGGAAAAGGAGCGATCTATGAGCAGCGCGATGCAGTCCCAGGGCGTGAAGCTTCAGCGTGGCGACGGGGCAACGAGCGAGGTCTTCACGACCGTCGCCGAGGTGCTCGGGCTGAAGGGCCCGACCGAGACCCGGAAGACGATCGACGTGACGAGCCTCGACTCGACCGTCCGGGAGTACCTCCCGGGGCTGAAGGACGGCGGCGAGATCTCCTTCGACCTGAACCTGATCGGGAACAACACCGGTCACCAGGGCCTGCACACCGACTTCGCGGCCGGCACGAAGCGGAACTTCAAGCTTCTCCTCACCGACGACGCCACCACCCCGTCGACGGCCGCCTTCGTGGCCATCGTGACCGAGTACGGCGTGGACGCCTCGGTCGACTCGCAGATCAAGGCGTCGATCAAGCTGAAGCTCACGAGCGCGCCCACCTGGACCTGGAAGACCTAGTCCATGGCCATGCTCACGAAGGAGCAGATCCTCGCAGCCGAGGATCGCCGGCAGGAGTCCGTCGAGGTGCCGGAGTGGGGCGGGACCGTCATCGTCCGCACGATGTCCGCCCTTCAGCGGGACCGGTGGCAGCTCGCGCTCATGCGCAACCGGGAAGATCCCGGGAGCGTCTCCCCGAGCGCGATGCTCGTAGCCTCCTGCCTCGTGGACGAGGCCGGTGAGCCGCTCTTCACGCCCGACGACGTCGCGGCGCTCGAGCGGAAGTCCGGCGCGGCGCTCTCCCGGGTGTTCGCCGTCGCGGCGAAGCTCAACGTGCTGGGGCAGAAGGACGCCGACGAGCTGAAGGGAAACTGATTGAGCGCCCGGGCCGCCGATTCGCATATCGGCTCGCCGCCCAGCTCGGGCGCGTCGATGTCGATCGGATGCTCTCGGAGATCTCCTCCGAGCAGTTCGCCGAGTGGGCGGCCTACTACGAGCTGGAGCCGTTCGGCTGCGAGGTCGAGGACCAACGGACGGCCCTCCAGTGCGCGACGGTTGCAAACTCGTTCGCCCGATCGCGCCTCACGGCGATCGACTTCATGCCGAAGCGGATCCCGGAGAAGCCGATGTCACTCGCCAAGCGCATCGTGGCCGCGCTCGGCGGTACGGTCAGGGGGTAGGTGATGGCTCAGAGCCTTGCAGACCTGCTCGTTTCCCTCTCGCTCGACTCGGCGAAGTTCTCGCAGAGCGTGAAGAAGAGCCAGGACGAGATCAAGGGATTCTCCGCCTCCGCCGCTGAAGCTGGGAAGCGGATCGCGCACCTCCTCGAGTTCGAGGTGGTGATGCACGGCGCGGAGAAGTTCTACGAGTTCATCCACCAGGGGGCCGAGGCCGCCGACCGGATGGGCAAGCTCGCGCAGTCCACGGGCATGGGCGTCGAGGAGTTCCAGCGTCTCGCCGTCGCAGCGAAGATGTCGGACCTGGGGCAGGACGGGCTCTCGAAGGGGCTGGAGAAGCTTTCCCGGAACATGCAGAAGGCGGACGCCGACTCGGGCGACGCGGCGAAGGCGTTCGGGGCGCTCGGGATCGAGGCGACCAACTCGGACGGGAGCCTCCGCAAGGTCAACGACGTGTTCGGTGACGTCGCGGATGCGTTCGTGGGGATGGAGGACGGGGCGGGCAAGACGGCGCTCGCCATGATGATCTTCGGCAAGTCTGGAGCGGAGCTGATCCCGCTCCTGAATAAGGGCCGCGCTGGGATCGACGAGTTCGCCGACGGAGCGCAGCGGGCCGGGAAGATCCTCACCGAGGACGTGATCCGTGGAGCGGACGAGTTCGTCGAGACGACGAAGCGGCTACAGGGCAGCGCATCGGCCCTCGGGGCCATGGTCGCGGCGAGCGTGGCGCCGGCGTTCAAGAACCTGGTGGACAGCTTCACCGAAGGAGCGACCGGAGCGGAGCGGTTACGCGACGGCACGATCGGTCTCACCGAAGTCCTGAAGGGAGGCGCGCAGATCGCCCTGTGGGTCGAGCACTCCTTCATGATGCTCGGCACCCGGCTGGGTGGCATCGGGGCCATGATCGCGAGCGCGGGCCGGGGCGACTTCGCCGGCATCAAGCTCATCAACGAGGAGCTGGCGAAGGACTTCAAGGCGCTCGACGCTCTGTACGAGAAGCGCAAGGGGATGATCTGGGGCCCGGAGCACGCGACGGTCGAACACGGGTCGGGCGGCACCGCGAAGAAGCCCGCGCCGATCATCCCGAGCTCGATCGGCGGATCGTCGCAGGAAGTCGACGAATACTGGAAGGCGCTGGAGATGATGCGCGCCGAGGCAGACGCCCTCCAGATGGCGCTCGTGAAGCTCGACGGGACCAAGGTCAGCGAGACGGTCGCGAAGATCAGCTCGAGCAAGTTCCGGGAGGCGCTCGGGTACCTCACGCCGGGCGAGCAGGACGAGTGGATCGCCCGCTTCAAGGCGGCAGCACAGGCCGTCGACGACCTGAAGGCCAAGACCGACGCCGAGGCGGAGGCGGCCCGCCGGTACAACGAGATGATGCAGGAAGGCGCCCGCGTCACCGACGCGATGCGCACCCCGGCGGAGACCTACGTCGACACGCTCGCCCGGATGAATGACCTCCTCGCCGGCGGCGCCATCACGTGGGAGACGTACGGCCGTGCCCTCGCCAAGGCGAAGGCGGATATGGAGCAGGCGCAGCTCTCCAAGAACGTGCTCGCCCGGGACCTCACGAACGGGATCCAGGGCATCTTCGAGAACGTCTTGCAGGGCAACGGCCGGATCGACCAGATGTTCGCGGACCTCCTGATCCGGCTGGCGTCGAAGGCCGCGGCCGAGGAAATCATGCTGAACCTCGGATTCAACGTCTCCGGGGAGGGGCTGAAGGGCTTTTCTGGCCTGCTCGATATCTTCAGCAAGCTCTTCGGGGGCGCGGGCGACGTGATGGACGGCGCGGGGGGCTTCC
>Ga0194053_10002029_pt1 | contig 12407 bp, 8 predicted proteins | sample SepL228m_MetaG_FD_161684 | JGI IMG/M metagenome (GOLD analysis project Ga0194053, IMG submission 161684) | Anoxic zone freshwater microbial communities from boreal shield lake in IISD Experimental Lakes Area, Ontario, Canada - Sep2016-L227-8m | ecosystem: Environmental > Aquatic > Freshwater >... | reverse complement strand
TGCCGTCCACTTCCAATTCCAGCAAAGCGTCCATTTCCCGAATCAACCCCTGGGCCACCTCCGGCTTCCTGCGTGTGTCAACCAGATTCCGAAGATTCGCAACATCAGTGTCCGACATCTGCGAGATCGGTCAGTCGTCCTTTCAGGACTTATCGTGCTGCGGGCGATGGTTCCCAACGTTTAAACGTTGGGCTATTCTCGAATGTCCCTCCGGGACAAAGACTTGGATCGGTTTCTCTGGCCTTCTCTGAGATCAAATCCTAGTGGCATTGGACATTTTTGTCCGCAACGCAGAGGTGGTCAACACCGAGGCGGACAAGAATGTCCGCGCTCCAGAAAAGATGCGCACGTAACGGGGATCTTACCAACGCAGTCCGCCTGCTTCGTGGAAGCCCGTCGGCTGTCCCCACAACATGAATTGACATGGGAAGTGAAATGCTGCGGAATGTGCTGATGAATTTGCCCATGAATCGCCGCTCATTTCTTCAACACACTGCTCTTGGTGTCGGGAGTCTGTGCATAGCCAACATCTCGTTGGGCGGCAGCCGCCGAATCTCCCCAAACGAGAAGCTGAACCTGGCGGTGATTGGTGTCGCACACCAGGGCGCTTCAGACATGGGCCAACTCGAAAGCGAGAACATCGTGGCTCTGTGCGATGTCGATGCAAATTACCTCACTGCGGCAGCGCAAAAGCATCCGGGGGCCAAGACCTACAGCGACTTCAGACGTTTGCTGGACCAGAAAGGCATCGATGCGGTGCTGGTGGCCACGCCGGACCATACGCACGCCGTCGCTGCGGTCGCGGCGATGAAGAGCGGTTATCACGTTTACTGTGAGAAGCCGTTGACCCGCACAATCTCCGAATGTCGGAAGGTGATGGAAACCGCGCGCAAGATGAAGCGTGTGACCCAGATCGGCACTCAGATTCACGGCGGCGACAATTATCGGCGCGTCGTGGAGTTGGTCCAAAGTAACGCGATTGGACCTGTTTCCGAAGTGCATGTGTGGGTCGAGGCGGTCTATGGCACGAAAGATCGCCCCCAGCAAGGGGTGCCGGTGCCTTCGGAATTGCATTACAACCTCTGGCTCGGGCCGGTGGCCGAGCGTCCCTACAGCCCCGATTACATCCCCGCGAGCTGGCGCAACTGGTGGGCCTTTGGCGGTGGCTCGCTGGCTGATTTCGGGTGCCATTTCATGGACCTGCCACATTGGGCGTTGGATTTGCGGACACCACTCACCGTGGAAGTCCTGGATGGTCCGCCACCTCGGAACGAAGCAGTGCCGCCGTGGATGATCGTGCGTTACGAGTATCCAGCGCGCAAATCCCAGCCCCCAGCAGTGCTTACGTGGTATCACGGTGGACGCAAACCGTCAGCCGATGTTTTAGCCCCGGAATATGCCGCGAAATGGAATAGCGGTGTTCTTTTTGTAGGCAAGAACGGCCAATTGCTGTCGGATTACGGTCGGCACCTGTTACTGCCCGAAAAACAGTTCGAGGGCTTTGTCCGGCCGGCTCCTTTCATCCCTAATTCAATCGGCCATTACAAAGAATGGGCGCAGGCGTGCAAAACGGGCGCAGCAACCACGTGCAACTTCGAGTACTCAGGCGCGCTCACCGAATCAGTGCTGTTGGGCAACGTAGCCCATCGTTGCCAGTGCAAGATCGAATGGGATACGAAACATTTGCGTTCCAGAAACTGCAAACAAGCCGAGGAGTTCATTCAGCACCACTACCGAAAAGGCTGGAAGCTCTGACGGTTTGCAGCGGGGAGCGTCAGATTCACCCCCAGCCAAGACTACGCCCATCACCTCGTTCACGATAGACATGCCGTTTCGCGCCACCATCTTTGATCTCGACGGCACGTTGCTCGACACACTCGATGATATCGCCAACGCCGCTAATCGTGTTCTGGCTGCCCGCGGTTTTCCGACACACCCCAATCCGAAGTATCAGACGTTCATCGGCGAAGGGGTCGTCAAACTGATGTTACAAGCACTTCCAAAGACACATCAGGATGAAGCTACCGTGCAAGTGTGCGTCGGTGCCTATGTGCAGGAATACGAGCGAACTTGGAAAGCCAAAACCAAGCCCTACGCTGGCGTGCCTGAAATGCTCGACGCCTTGGTGGTTCGCGGACTGAAGCTGGCGGTGCTATCAAACAAGCCGGACCACTTTACGCAGCGGTGCGTGGGCGAATTGCTTGCGGAGTGGGCTTTTGACGTGGTCCTGGGGGCAAGCGATAAATATCCGCGCAAACCCAACCCTGCCAGCGCCATAGAAACCGCCAGGAGACTCGGAGTTTCACCTGCTGAATGCCTCTACGTGGGGGATTCGGGGATTGACATGCAAACCGCCCGCGCCGCCCAAATGTGCTCCGTTGGAGTGCTCTGGGGATTTCGAGGCAAAGAGGAGCTGCTGAAAAATGGGGCGCAGCATCTGATTAACAAGCCAAGCGAGGTTTTGGATTTACTCAATCCTAATGAAAACCACTCTTAGCTTAGCCTTGTTACTCAGCCTTCTTGCTCCCTGCCGGGCAGCAGACGTCCCGCCAGACACTCAGGCTCCGATCTCCACGGTCTCAAAGGCATCGCCCAAATCGGGTGATGCCGATTTTCCGACCCCGGCGCCGAGCACGCGCCATACGGAGAAGGTCGCGGCGGTCAAGTCTGGCCACTACAAGCTGGTGTTGATCGGTGATTCCATCACCCACACCCTCGGCGAACTTGGCGGCAAGTATGAGCCGCTCAAGGCCGTTTGGGAGCGGCACTACGCGCCGCGCAACGCCATCAATCTGGGACACAACGGCTATCGCACCGAGCAGATCCTTTGGAACCTGCAAGATGGCGAACTCGACTTCGACCAGTCTCCCAAGGTGGCAATACTCCTCATCGGCACCAACAACAGCGACGACCGGCATTTTCCGAAAGTCCACACGCCGGAGGAGATTTTTGCAGCCACCAAGGCAATTGTGGAACTCATCAAACGCCGTCATCCAACCACCAGGATTCTGATTCTGCGGATTTTTCCCCGCGGAGGCGATGGCGAAAAAGGGCTGAGTCCACCGGCGTTCAACTCGTCCGCGCAGTGTATCGAAACCTGCCGTCGCGCCGGGGAACTCACCGCACGACTGGCCGACGGCAAACAGGTGTTCTGGCTGGATGTGAACCATGTTTTTCTGCGGGTGGATGGCACCATCAATACGGATCTGATGTGGGACTTACTGCACCCGAGTCCGGCTGGCGCGGAGGCCTGGGCTCAGGCCATCGAACCGACCCTCGCTCAACTGATGGACGACAAACCGCTCGCGATCGAGGTGCCGAACAATTCCGCCCTCATTCCGGCGCCGAAATTGGAGAATGACAGTTACGATTGGTATGCCCGCCATGCGGACGTGCTGCGTGTCAAAAATGGGCTTAATCCCGAAGTGGTGCTCATCGGAGACTCGATCACTCACTTCTGGGGCGGGGAACCTAAAGCAGAGCAAGCCAATGGTTCCAGGAACTGGCAGTCCACTTTCGGCCAATGCCGGACCTTGAATCTTGGCTTCGGCTGGGACCGCATCCAGAATGTCCTCTGGCGTCTCGACCATGGCGAACTGGATGGATTGCACCCTCGTGTCATCGTGCTTCACATAGGCACGAACAATACCAGCGATACTGCCAATGCCCGCGAGAACACGCCGACGGAAATTGCCAATGGTATCGGCGCCATCGTGCAACGCATTCGAGCAAAGGCGCCGGACGCTCGCATCATCCTCATGGCTGTATTCCCGCGCGAGCAAAGGCCCGATCATCCACGCCGTGCCCACATAGTCGAGATTAACAAATTGCTGGCCGAATTCGGCCAGGTGCCAGGCATCAGCTTCCTCGACATTGGTCCCAAGTTACTCGAGCCCGACGGTACCATCTCGGCTGAAATCATGGCGGACTTTTGCCACCCGACGGAGAAAGGATACCAGATTTGGGGCGAGGCGCTCGCTCCTTTGCTCGCGGCCACCATTCCATCTGCATCGGCTGCGGATAAAACTCTGACGCCGGAAAAGGTCGCTCTCTGGCCGGATCAGGCGCCCGTGGGAGATGGGGCGTTTGAGAAGTCTGATGCCATCATGACGGTTTATCGCTCGCCGAAGGCGAATGGAGCCGCGGTTGTGATCTGTCCCGGCGGCGGATACGGCGGTCTCGTGACGGGAGCGGAGGGTCGTGGCATCGCACAATGGCTGAACGCGCATGGCCTCACCGGAATAGTTCTGGAGTATCGGCTTCCGCGCGGGAGGGCGTTTGTGCCCCTGCTCGATGCCCAGCGGGCGATTCGCATGGTCCGCGCCAAGGGAAAGGAATGGGGCTGCGATCCGCAGCGCATCGGCATCATCGGCTTCTCGGCTGGCGGCCACCTTGCCGCGACGGCTGCAACCCATTTCGATGCCGGCAATGCCGCCGCGACGGATCCCATCGAGCGCGTGGGATGCCGGCCGGACTTCGCCGTGCTCGTGTACCCCGTCATCACCATGAGCGAGAAGACCCACAGCGGCTCGAAACAAAATCTGCTCGGGCCGGCTCCCTCTTCTGAAACCGTCGAGTTGTTCTCGAACGAGAAACAAGTCACCCCCATGACCCCGCCAACGTTTCTGGCGCATGCGCTGGATGACAAGGCCGTGTCGCCGGATAACAGTCGCCTGTTCTACGAGGCCCTCCAGAAGCAAAAGGTCCCGTCACGTTACCTGGAACTTCCCTCCGGAGATCACGGGCTAAATGGATACAAGGGTCCGATGTGGGACGCGTGGCAGAGCGGTGCTTTGAAATGGCTGGCTTCGCTGGGACTCATCCCGGAGCAGGATGTGGATTCTCCCCGCTGATGCGCGAAATCGTTTGCTGGCGCAAGCAAAGACCAGCGTTCCCACTGAGGATGCAGAACCTTTTCGTCATTCTTGGAACCAATGCCTCCGGAAAGAGCGAGCTTGGCATTCGTCTGGCGAACCACCTCGGCGGCGAAGTCGTCTCCGCCGACTCTCGCCAGGTCTATCGCGGTTTGGACTTGGGCAGCGGGAAGATCACCCCAGCCCAGGCCGGCACGGTAAAACACCACCTCATCGACGTCGCCGATGTGTCCGAATATTTCTCGCTGGCGCAGTATCAGCGGGCCGCTTACAGCGCCATCGACTCCATTTCCGGAGCCGGAAAAAGGCCCCTGCTCGTCGGCGGAACCGGTTTATACATCAGCGCGATCGTCGAAGGTTATGAACTGGTGGATGTCCCTCCCAACGACCAACTGCGCGCGGAACTCGAGGGCCTTCCCCTGCCTCAATTGGTCGAAAGACTTGAAAAGTCCGACCCGATCGCCGCTAGCCGCATCGATAAAAGCAACCGGCGCCGGCTGATACGAGCCATCGAAATTGCCGCCGCCGGCCGCGCGCACTCGGCAGCCCACCAAAGCTCCCCGCGCTACAACTGCCTGCAACTGGGGTTGACCTGGCCGCGCGAACTCCTTGAAGAAAGAATCGGAAAACGCCTCCGGGACCGCCTGGCTAACGGCATGATCGACGAAGTCGCCGGACTCCGCTCCCGGGGCGTGTCCGACATCCGGCTCGACAAACTTGGGCTGGAATACCGCTACATCACGCGCTATCTCCGTCGAGAATTGGCCACCATCGAGGACCTGAGCCTGGAGCTCGGAATTGCCATCCGCCAGTTTGCGAAAGGGCAGATCACATGGTTCAAGCGAGACCGCCGGATTATTTGGCTGGACCCCTTCCGCGACTATTTTCAAGAAGCTTGCGACCGCATCCGGGAATGGGAGGGGAAACCTCCGTGCTTCGAGCCAGACTCCGGAGGCTCGGTCTTATGTAAGGGTCATTCCCCCTTTTAGGATCAGAATTGGGTGCTTGCGCTCATCCAGCACCTTCCTGTATGTTCCGGCGCGACGCGAACGCGCGGCAATATAAGTGCTTGGTAATCAGTGTAGCCGATGTGGCGGAATTGGCAGACGCGCTAGACTCAAAATCTAGTACTCGTGAGAGTGTGTGGGTTCGACCCCCTCCATCGGCACCATGAAAAGCACCGCGTTCAATGCATTTTTCAAAGCGCTCGTTGCATTCAGCTATCTCCCCACACCCATCCTGCTGTAGTTTATACCCAAGACCTGTAGTCATCTTGCCCGGCACTAGGACGAACGAACCGAGCCACGCGGCCAGCGGCTACTGAACACGCTATAATGAACTTGACACCGCAGAACGCTCAGGCAAGGCCCAAGGCTGGACTAACGACGTTCACTCGCGTGGTGGTCCTTATCGCGGTTTACTTCCTCGGCGGGCTGCTCGGCAAGCAGGCGTCTGTCTTATCGGGCACCATTGCGCTGGTCTGGCCGCCTGCGGGAATCGCTTTGGCGGCTTTGCTGTTGTTCGGCTATCGGTTTTGGCCGGGGGTCGCTTTGGGCGCAGTATTGTTCTCGTTCATGAACGGCGTGCCGCTGGGCTTTTTCACCCTGGGCACGGCACTGGGAAACACGATGGGCGCCATCGTCTGCACGTATCTCCTCAGAAATATCATGGCTTTCGATAATGCCATGGAGCGAACGCGGGATGTGGCTGGCTACATCGGATTGGCCTGCTTCCTGGGCACCACCGTCAACGCAGCTTTCAATGTGGTGGGTCTCATTTATGCCGGAACGGTCTCGTGGTCCGAGCTGTTTCCACAAATGCTGGAATGGTGGGTGCCCAATGCCCTGGCCGGATTGGTGGTCGCGCCTTTTATCGTCACCTGGGCAACACCGACCAGCCTTCGGTGGAATACCCGGTTGATTGTGGAGGCGGTGGCCTGTGGTCTGGGGTTGGCAGCCGGCACCTGGATTTCCTTCCATTCGTGGTTCGTCTATGGGGTTCAGAATTATCCTCTGGCTTACCTGCCGTTTCCGTTTTTGGTCTGGGGAGCCTTGCGATTCGGTCAACGCGGAGCAACCGCAGGCACCCTTTTAGTCTCGGCGATGGCGATCTATTCGCTGGTTGGCGGACGCGGGCCGTTCCTGGCCGCCACCGAGCGGGTGAGCCTCATGCTGATTGGAAGTTACATCGGCATTTTGGCGATCACGAACCTGCTCTTGGCGGCAGCCGCAGCCGAACGCCGGCTGGCCGAAGCCGCAATGGCGGAAAGCGAGCGGCGGCTGCGCGCGGTGGTGGAAGACCAGACCGATATGATTTGCCGGTTCAACCCGGACGGATTGCTCACGTTTGTCAACCGAGCCTACTGTCTTTGCCACGCTAAACCCAAAGAAGAGCTGCTCGGCATGAATTTCCTGCAGTCCCTTGCCCAGGACGACCTGGAAATTCCATTAAGCTGGTTCAACGCCCTGCCCCGGGAACAGCCGGTGGTCTCGTTCGATCACCGGGTGGTCGGACTCGGCGATCTGATCGCGTGGCACCAATACACCGTCCGGCGCCTGTTCCGGGAAGACGGAGGCACGCTTGAGTTCCAGGCCGTCATTCGGGACATCACCCATCGCAAACAAACCGAGGAGGTTCTGCAGGCGAGCGAGCAGAAGTATCGGTCTCTCGTGGCCAATATCCCGGACATCGTTTGGACGGCCAATGCCAAACGAGAACTGACTTACGTCAGCGGTAATGTAGGGAAAATTCTTGGTTACACACCCGAAGAGTTGATGCGAAGCGGCGGCGCGATGTGGCTGGACCGCATCCATCCCAACGACATCCCCAAGGTCGAGCTTGCTTACCGCATGCTGTTTTCCAAGGAAATCGGATTTGATGTGGAATACCGATTCCGCCGCAAAGATGGTCAGTGGATCTGGCTCCACAACCGGGCGCCGGCCACGCAGGTGCGCGAAGGGCTGCTCTACGCCGATGGGTTGATCTCGGAAACCACCCGGCGCAAGCGAGCGGAGGAAGCCCTCCAACAGGCCAAAGACGCCGCCGAGGCCGCCAACCGCGCCAAGAGCGGCTTTCTCGCCAACATGAGCCACGAGTTGCGCACACCCCTCAACGCCATCATCGGCTTTTCCGAAATCCTCTCCGACAAGATATTTGGCGACTTGAATGCCCGCCAGTCCAAGTATGCCAATAACATCCTCAGCAGCGGCCGTCACTTGTTGCAGCTCATCAACGACATTCTGGACCTCTCCAAGATTGAAGCGGGACGGCTGGAATTGTCACGCGCCCCTTTCGACGTCGCCACCGCATTGCAAAACGTGGAGGCCATCGTGAAAACGCTTGCCCACAAAAAAAGAATCACACTTGCCTTCGAGACGCCCCGCGATCTGCCGCTCCTGTTTGCCGACGAGGCGAAGTTCAAGCAAGTCATGTACAACCTGCTCAGCAACGCCATTAAGTTCACTCCCGAGGGCGGCAAGGTTTCCGTGACGGCGACGCGGCTCAACAAACCCAACGGGCACCCCGCCGCCGAGCCAATCGGCCCCCTCTCGGGCGAGTGCCTATCCGTGACGGTGACTGACTCGGGCATCGGTATTCACCCCGAAGACCAGGAGCGCATTTTCGTCGAGTTCGAACAACTCGACTCCTCTTACGGTCGCCAACAACAAGGCACGGGGCTGGGTTTGACGTTAACCAAAAGGCTCATCGAAATGCATGGCGGCAGGATTCAGGTCGTAAGCGAGGGCGTCGAAGGCCGAGGCAGCCGCTTCACGTTCTGGCTCCCGCTGCCAAAAGTCGAGGCCAAGCCCTTGCCGCCTGACGATGCAACTCCGGGCGATGATGCCCTCCGCCCGCTGGTTTTGGTCGTAACAAACGATGCCTCAAGCTGGCGGTTGGTGGGCGGCTACCTGACGAGTGTTGGCTATGGCATCGCGCTGCTTCCTGATATTGCCGCCTTGGGCGAAGCACTCCGTAGCAAACGGCCCTACGCCGTCGCGATTGATCAACGGACCACAGACCAGTCCAGCACGCAGGAGTTAGCCGAGTTGCGCCGCCGTATTCCGGCCAGCCTGCCCGTGGTGGTTTTCCTGACCGGCGCCGATGGAGCGCCCAGGTTCAGTCTGTTGACACCCAGGCGCTCCTCGGAAGCTCCGCCGAGCCCCCGGCTCATCGATGCAGTCCGCCACTCCAACCGCTCGTCCGGCAAAGAGGTCAAAACGGTGTTGATTATCGATGACGAGCCTGCCTTGCTGGAATTCCTGGCCAAAACTCTCCTCTACAAAGGCTTCCAGGCTCTTCAGGCTCCCAATGGCCGGCGGGGCATCGAGCTCGCCATCGGCCATCATCCCGATGTTATCATTCTGGACCTCACTATGCCCGAATGCAGCGGAATCCAGGTTGTTGAGCAGCTTCGCGCCCACTCCGAAACCAAAAACATTCCGATTATGATCCACACGGGCACCGCGCTCACAGATGGGGAACGACAACGGTTGGCCACCCACGTGCAATCCATTACTTCCAAGGCGGAGCCGGAGGCCCTGCTCGCAAACCTCGACCGCATCGATGCTCTGCCGCCTCAAACCGTTGAATCAGGAGACAACAGATGAGCGACACCATATTAGTCATCGAGGATAATCTCTTGAACCTTGAGTTGGTCACTGACCTTCTCGAGGCAGGCGGCTTCATCGTTTGCAGCGCGCGCACGGCCGAGGAAGGTCTCCAGTTGGCATGGTCGATTTCCTTCGACTTGGTTCTCATGGACATCAGTCTGCCGGGCATGGATGGATTGGCCGCCACCCAGGTTCTCAAAACCAGCCCGGCCACCAGGCACTTGCCCGTCGTGGCCCTTACCGCCCATGCCATGCGGGGGGATGAAGACCTCGCGCTAGGCGCCGGATGCGACGGTTACCTCACCAAACCCATTGACACCAGAACATTCGCCGCAAAGGTCGCCCTCGTCATCGCCACCGCAAAAGCGCACTCGCCAAGACCACCGGACACTTAACCGATTATGCAAACTGAAATCCTGAACAAGACGACCGCCCCCCACCCAAACCGGGGTCGCGGATTGGTGCTCATTGTGGACGACGAAGAGCAAAACCGGCTGTTGCTGCGGGACCCGCTCGAAGTGCATGGTTACGAAATCGTCGAAGCCGAAAACGGAGAGCAGGCGTTGGAGATGGTTGCGCAACGCCCGCCGGACGTCATCCTGCTCGACGTCATGATGCCCAGGATGGACGGCTTCGAGGTCTGCCGGCAGCTCAAAAAAGAGGGCCGCACGCCGCCCATCCCGGTGCTCATGGTCACTGCGCTGTCCGAACGCAAAGAGCGGCTGATGGGCATTGCCGCCGGCGCAAGCGACTTCCTCACCAAACCCGTCGATATGCATGAAGTGGCTCTTCGGGTCGGCAACGCCGTTTCCGCCAAACACCTCTTCGACCAGCTCAAAGCCGAACGCGAGAAGTCCGACCAACTGTTGCTCAATATCCTCCCTCAACGCATCGTCGAACGATTGAAAAAAGGGGAGGTGAACATCGCCGAACATCACCCCGACGTAACCGTGCTGCTGGCAGATCTGGTCGGCTTCACAACTCTGTCGGCCCACGTCGCGCCAGAGCAGGTGGTCTATCTCCTGAATGAGATTTTTTGCAGTTTCGACGGGCTGGCGGAAAGACATGGCGTGGAAAAAATCAAAACCATCGGCGACGCGTACATGGCCGCAAACGGCATTTCCTACCCGCGACCCGACCATGTCGAGGCGGTGGCCGAACTCGCGCTCAACATGAAGGCGGAGATCGAGCAGTTCAACCACCAGTACAACACCTCCATTCACATCCGCATCGGGATCAGCACCGGCCCGATTATCGCGGGTGTCATCGGACGAAAGAAATTCGCCTTCGATCTTTGGGGCGATACGGTCAACCGCGCCTGCCGGTTGGAATCACTCGGCCACGCCGGAACCATTCATGTCTCCGAGGCCACCTACGACCGTTTAAAGACCAAATACCTCTTCGACAACAAGCGCAGCATCGATATCAACGGTCGCGGCATGGAAATGGTTTACGAGCTCTCCGGCCGCCTCTGAATCTCCCCGGATGCAACACTCCTCATGAATGCCATCCGCTGCTGGTTTCTGCTCTCGTGCCTCACCGCCCAGCTTGGCTGCGCCACCGGCCACACCTCGGAAAGCCAGACTCAACCCTTCCTGAAATCCGAACTCATCTTCCCGTTGGAACACTGGCACAACCACAGCTCGTGCATCGTGGAATGTCCGAACGGCAGCCTGTTGGTCTGCTGGTATCACGGCTCCGGCGAGCGAACGGCGGACGATGTGCTCGTGCTCGGCGCGCGCCAGAAGAGAGGCGCCCGTCTGTGGAGCGCGCCGTTCTTGATGGCCGACACCCCCGGATATCCGGACACGAACCCGGCCATGTTCATCGACCCGCATAAACGGCTGTGGCTCTTCTGGCCGGTCATCCTGGACAACCGCTGGGAAACCGCCCTGATGAAATACCGCATCTCGTCAAGTTACGAAAAAAGCGGCCCTCCGCTGTGGAGTGCCAACGAGGTGTTGCACATCACGCCAGGCACGAATTTCCAAAAGGCGGTCGAAGCCGGCCTCGACGCCCTGGGCAGCGGCCCGCCCCCGGAAATGAAACCCGCTGAGTTCGAGAAATGGCTGAAAGAGAAACGGGCGATGGTGGCGGATAAACTCTCCTGCCGGCTGGGCTGGATGACCCGGGCGCATCCTTGCGTGCTCGATGGCAAACGTTTGATCCTCCCGCTCTATTCAGACGGCCTCGAGTGCTGCCTGATGGCCATCACAGATGATTGGGGACAGTCCTGGTTCACAAGCGCGCCTCTGGTCGGAATGATCAACTCGCAACCGAGTCTGGTGCGAAAGCAGGATGGCACCCTCGTGGCCTTTATGCGCGATGACGGGTCCGCGCTTCACCGGGTGCAGGTAAGCGAATCGACAGATCGGGGCGCAACCTGGAGCCGGGTCGTAAGCTCGGATCGACCGGACCCCGGCGCGGGAGTCGAAGCGATCGTCCTGCGAAGCGGGTCGTGGCTCCTCATCAACAACGATCTGGACCAAGAGCGCCACAGCCTGGCCGTCTCCCTCTCCGACGACCAAGGAATCACTTGGAAATGGAAGCGGCACCTGGAGCACGACACCGATGCCGACATCAAAGCCGGCGCCGGTTCGTATCATTATCCTTCCATTATCCAGTCGAGAGATGGCACCCTCCATGCCACCTACAGCTTTCGTCAGAAGAAAAGCGAGACGAAACCGCACGCCTCCGGCAAGCCAGCGAGCGAATCCATCAAACACGCCCATTTCAACGAGGCCTGGGTCCGGCAATCAACCGTTGCTTTAAACGGGAAGTAACTTATTGGTAACTCAGGACGACGTTGCCGCCCAAGAGCGAGATCCCGGCAACATTAACTTTGCTCGTCCAGAGGACGCGGTAAAACCTGACGCCGCTGGTTTGCGGAACAGTGAGCCGAGTGCCCCAACTCCCGCCGCCC
>Ga0194053_10002028_pt1 | contig 12411 bp, 12 predicted proteins | sample SepL228m_MetaG_FD_161684 | JGI IMG/M metagenome (GOLD analysis project Ga0194053, IMG submission 161684) | Anoxic zone freshwater microbial communities from boreal shield lake in IISD Experimental Lakes Area, Ontario, Canada - Sep2016-L227-8m | ecosystem: Environmental > Aquatic > Freshwater >... | reverse complement strand
GTTTATAGTAACTCCCACCCCGGATGCTCGGCCAAGCGGTAGGTTCTCAACCAGTGGCAGAACACGGCATCCGCCGGATTTCAACCTGATACCAATTTGAACAGCTTCTCCGTTATCTCCGTTTGCTCCTGTTCAATCCCAAACCCATGAACCAACTCTCCGAGACGCTATCGCGACCATCACGCGCGTCCGCAGTTCCGCCAGATTTTGGAGTGCGTCCGCCCCGCCTGCACCTTATACGTATCTTCAGCGACGAAGATGTTCCCAGCTCCGTTAGGAGCGCCATGTTTATAGTAACTCCCACCCCGGATGCTCGGCCAAGCTCCAGCGGAGCGGCATGAATGGCATTTTGCATCCCACAGCCCGTCAGTGGTGGGGCCGTCAACCCGAACCCATGCCGCTCCGCTGGAGCTTGGCGGACCCGGTGGCATCTGTGGCTATAAACATGCCGCTCCAAAAGGAGCTTATTGCCTCGTCGCGCTTGCCTCGCCGCCGGGTGCAAGATGCTTATAAGGAGCAAGCAGCGCTCCTGCGGCGCTTTTTCCGTGGCGCACTCGTCCACCCAGCGGCCCTTTCGCCAATCGAACGGTCTATCCGCTGAAAAAGGTATCAGCCTCTAATCCCGCGAGGTATCAAATCATTCGCCCCAGCTTCAGTGTTCTGAGTGGATTCTCCGCTTGTTCGAGAAAGATTCCTTCCTTCCCCTCGCCTTGAGGCGTTGCGCCATCAGAAGCGCAGCAAGGCGGTGAAGGAACTGCTGCTCGCGCTCCGAAACAACCCGGACGGAAATCTGCTCCGGTGTCAGCGGGCGGTCAAAACCAGCCATCCGTGGCCGAAATCGACCCACCCACCTGACAAATGTCAGAGATCATGAAAGACTTTCCGATGGGAGACATGAAGACGCCTGTGGTTCCCGGAAACCTGGAAAATCTTTTCCGCCGGCAATCTTTTCATCCTCGCCTCGCGGCGCATCTTCGGTAACCTCACCCTCGACCCGAGTTTCTGGCTCGAAGCAGATTTCCGGGAACCTTTGTGTCTGCTCGAACATCATACGAACAAGAGCCGGTGCAGGGCCGACTGGACTTCCAGACGCTGGTGGACCAGTTTTACGGCCCGCTTTACCGGTTTGCCATGAGCTTGACGCACACAGAGACCGATGCCGCCGACTTGGTGCAGGAGACTTTCCTGGCCTGGGCGACCAAAGGGCATCAGTTGGAGGATGTCTCGAAGGTGAAGTCGTGGCTATTTACCACGTTGCACCGGTCCTTCCTGCAATCCCGGCGCCGGCTTGTCCGCTTCCCACATCTGGAAATCAGTGAGGTGGAAGCCGACCTGCCTCATGTCGAACCGGAACTGGTGAACCACCTGGACGCTCAGGCGGCCCTGGAATTGCTTGCGCAGGTGGATCCGCAATACCAGGCGGCGGTTGCCCTCTTTTATCTTGAAGATTACCCCTATAAAGAAATCGCCGGTATCCTCGAGGTTCCCCTGGGGACGGTCAAATCCCGCATCGCGCGCGGTTTGGCGCAGTTGAAGGAACTGGTGTTGCGCTCGACCCGGCCGCCGCCAGCCCTGAAAAGGAAAGACTCATGACCCTCGGCGAAGCTAAAGAGATTCTTCTGCTGTATCGGCCGGGAACGGCCGACGCGGAAGATACACAGGTCGTCGAGGCCGTCGAGTTGGCCCGGCAGAACCCGGAGATGGCTCGATGGTTCGAGCAGCACTGTGCTTTCCAAAACGCCATGCGCGCCAAGCTCCGACAGATTGAAGTGCCCGTCCATCTCAAAGCCGCGTTGTTGGCCCGGCAGAACATCGTTCGGCCCCCAATCTGGTGGCTGCACCCCGTTTGGCTTTCGGCGGCTGCCGCGGTGGTTCTATTTCTCGGCCTGGCAGCCGTCTGGCTGAAACCCGCGAACTCAGATCGGTTTGCTAATTTCCAGGCCCGCATGGTGAGCACCGTTCTGCGCGAGTACCGGATGGACCTGGTCACCAATGACATGGGCCAGCTACGTCAATTCATCGCAGGCAAAAATGCGCTCTCCGGGTACCAATTGCCCAAAGGGCTGGAGAAACTTCAATTGACCGGCGGTGGCTGCTTGCAGTGGCGCAGCCACCCCGTTGCCATGGTCTGCTTCAATCGTGGCGACGATCAGATGCTCTTCCTTTTCGTGATGAAGCGATCTGCCCTGAAAGACCCTCCCGCCGAGACGTTGCAAGTTTCCAAGGTGACGGAGCTTCAGACGGTGAGTTGGACTCAGGGTGAATACACCTATGTCCTGGCGGGACCGGACGAGCCGCAGTTCCCGGGCAAATATTTGTGAGTCAGCGCTTGGGAGACTGCTAATCGATCTTCTTGGCGCCTGCCCAGGACCGAGCCACTTCCGCTCACCGCGGGCCGATTGCCGGTGAGCGATCAAGAGTTGCAAGCGATGCCCGCCTGCTCAAGGGACGTTAGTAACCACCGGTGTAAGTGTTCGGGTAGGTTTCCGTGCTCATTCGGTCCATGAGCCAGTTAAAGTCGCCTTGCTCGGCCGCCGGAATATAGAACGGCAAGTGAGCTGCGTCGGGCTGTTGGGCCAGTTTGGTGCTCGCGAAACGCCAGCGATGTGTCTCACTATGGCCGTCGGCAAAACTCAAGTTGGCCGCTCCGCCATGCCAGGAAGCCGGCAAATCCATCCACCTATGGGTCTCCGGTTGGTCGATAAAGTACCCGTCATTGATGCTGTCCGGGTGCTCTTCGATGAAGACGAATATGCGCGACGGCTCGGGCACCTGAGAGGTTTTGAAGAACTGCCGGTAGTAGGGATTGTTGACGTTCCCGCCGCTCCGGCTGAATTCTCCGGCATCCCCGATCATCATGTTCATGGACAGGCTCCGCACTCGGCGCGTCCACCCTGCGCCGGCCTGCACATCGCTGACGACTGAGTCGTTCGGACACCTGTAAACTGCCGCGTTGCGGCTTACGTAAGACCCTATGCCCCCTGCCGTCAGAAGCACGGCATTCGTATTGTCCGAGTCCAGTTCCCAGTTCAGCACGGGACTGGTCCAGTTCATAAACTGCCCCCGCGCCACCGTCTGCTTGATCTCAGCCGTTCCCAGATTGTAAGGCAGCCTCTCGCTGGCGTCGCCCGTGTAAAGCAGGCAGGCCAGGCTGATTTGGCGCTCGTTGTTCAGGCAGGTTATGCACCGTCCTTTTGTCTTGGCCGCGGCCAATGCCGGCAACAGCAACCCGGCCAGAACCGCAATGATGGCAATCACCACCAGCAATTCAACCAGCGTAAATCCGGCCGGGGCCGCTCTGTATTTCTCTCTGGACATAAATGCGGAGCACACTCGCCCTTCCGCAGAAGTGCGATTGCTTTGCGCAAAACAACCTATTCTGCGCCGGATTATATGTCAAATGCGATTATGAAGATAACAAGGCCCGTTAATGTGATTCCCATGCAGCCCCTGCTCCTTATACGCATCTTTTGGAGCGTCATGTTTATAGCCACAGATGCCACCGCGTCCGCCAAGTTCCAGCGGAGCGGCATGGGGTCGTGGTGACGGCCCCACCACGGAAGGGCTGTGGGATGCAAAATGCCATTCATGCCGCTCCGCTGGAGCTTGGCCGAGCATCCGGGGTGGGCGTTACTATAAACATGCCGCTCCTGACGGAGCTGGGAACATCTGAGTCGCTGAAGATACGTGTAAGGTGCAGGGATGGATCGGCACACTCTGCCTCCCATCTTCCCTCTCCGCTCTTCCCTCTTCCCTCCCCCGCCCCGGTGGGATTACTCGAGGGCCAACACCACCACCGACTTTGGCGGCAACGACGTCACAAACCCGGTATCGGTAGTTTTGAATGCGCTAAAGTCCGAGGGTTTAACATCTTCCGGCTGATTGAACGTGTTGTGGGCGGTGATTGCCGGCGCGGTCAGGATACGGCCCGAGAGCTTCTGGACTTTGAGGCCTTGCAATTCGCAATTCACTTCGGCGGGGGTGCTTGGATTGAGGTTGCAAAGCGTAATATGAATTGTTCCGGTCTGGCCGCGCGAGGCTGACACGTTGACTGCGGGGATTCGGTCCGAACCGACGGCATAATCGGCGCTGCGCAACTCGATTGGCAGCAGTTTGGCGTCGTGATGGACGGTGAACATCTCGAAGACATGATAGGTGGGGGTCAGAATCATTCTTGCCGTATCGGTGAGGATCATGGCTTGCAGCACGTTAATCATCTGAGCGATATTGGCCATCCTCACACGGGCGGCGTGGTTGTTGAAGATGTTGAGGGTGCTGGCAGCCACCAGGGCGTCGCGCAAGGAGTTTTGCTGGAAGAGGAATCCGGGATTCGTGCCTGGCTCGACCGCGTGCCACGCCCCCCATTCATCCACCGCCAGGGCCACTTTCTTGTCCGGGTCAAACTTGTCCATGATCTCCGAGTGTTTGGCCACCAACTCTTCCATGCGCAGAGCGTTCTTCAACTGGAAGAACCAATCCTGCTCATCAAAACTGGTGGCGGAGCGGCTTTGTTTGCCGGACCCGCAGTAGTAATGGAGCGCCAGGCCATCCATGCGCTGGCCAACCTCGCGCATCATTACTTCCGTCCAGTGATAGTCCCCGCCGTTGGGTCCGCAGGCGATTTTGAAGATGCGGTTGTCGCCAAAATTCCGGACGTAGGTGGCGTAACGTTTGTATTGGTCCGCGTAGTATTCCGGGGTCATGCTGCCGCCGCAGCCCCAATTCTCGTTGCCGACACCGAAGTATTTGAGTTTCCACGGCTGCGCGTGGCCGTTTTTCTTGCGCCAGTCCGCCATGGGACTGACGCCTGGGAACGTGATGTACTCCACCCATTGCTGCATCTCCAGCACCGTGCCGCTGCCGACATTGCCGCAGATATATGGTTCGCAGCCCAATTGTTCGCAGAAATCAAAGAACTCGTGCGTGCCGAAATGATTATTTTCGGTGACGCCGCCCCAGTGGGTATTGATCATCGTGGGCCGGTCCGCGCGTGGTCCGATGCCATCTTTCCAATGGTATTCGTCGGCGAAACAGCCGCCTGGCCAGCGCAACAGGGGCAGCTTGATCCGCTTCAGCGCCTCAACAACGTCATTGCGAATGCCGCGCGTGTTGGGGATCGGGCTTTGCTCTCCGACCCAGACTCCTTCGTAAATGCAGTGGCCAAGGTGTTCGGAAAACTGGCCATAGATGTTTCGGCTGATGGTGGCTTTAGCGCGGTCGGCGTGGATAACCAGCTTGCTTGAATCGGGGACTGGCGCGGGGTTGTCGGCCGCGGCTGCGAGCCGAATATCAAGAATCGAGACGAATGCGAGCAGAGCAAACAGTTGGGTCCATTTCATGGCTATAATTCACGAGAAGTGAAAGGCGCGCGCAAGCTTTGTTTCGACAACAAATTGAGTTGTGACTGCGCGGAGAACAACTAAACTGTGCAGATGAGCACTGGTGCCGGGATCAAGGCCGCCCGCGAAAGCCTCTGGCAACTGGATCGCTTGAGGCTTGCGAGGTGATGTCTTTTCTGCGTTTGTCCATAATTCTCAACCGCACTGCCGGTCTGCCCACGGTTTGGTCGAACTGCCTGGCGGGTTGGTGGCTCGGGGGCGGGGGCAATCCACGGAGGCTTCCGTTTCTTTTCGCGGGCGCAACGTTGCTCTACCTGGGCGGGACGTTCTTGAACGATGCCTTTGATGGAAAGTTCGATCGCCAACCTTGCGGCGCGCAGGTGACCACGGCGTTTGCCTTCCGAGGTTGGGGGCTGGTCTTTTTGGCGCTGGGGGCTGTAATGTTGTTTTGGTTGGGAAAAGTCACCGGCGGTTTCGGAGTTGCGCTGGCGTTTTGCATCATCCTCTGTTATGTGATTCCCCGGCTGGCGGTTTTCTCGGGGCTGCTGGCCGGAGTCAGCCGGTTGTTTCTTTATCTCATTGCTGCGTCAACCGGCACGAACGGGATTACCGGCTGGGCCATCTGGTGCGGCCTCGCGCTGGCGGTTTACGTCGTGGGTGTGAATTGTTTCATGCGTCAGGAAAAGGTGGCTGGTTTGGGGCGTCATTGGCCGATTCTCCTGCTGGCGGTTCCGATTCTCCTGGCTTTGATTATGAATGATGATGGACGCCGCGAAGCCGGGCTGCTGCTCTCGGCCATCCTTGCCTTGTGGACGATCCGTTGCCTGCGGCACGCGCTATGGACGGCAGAAAAGGACTTTGCGGCGAGTGTTTCCGGCCTGCTGGCAGGAATTGTCTTCGTCGATTTGCTGGCGGTGGCGGATGCGCCAAAAGTAATCAGCCTCATTTTTTTCCTGTTATTCGGAGCGACGTGCCTGTTTCAGCGGCGCAGCGCGGCTTGATACTGCTTCGAGAGCGGTCGGCGCACTTTTCCTCAATTACTGAGATCAGCGCCGACTCCCGTCGACGGCTACGATTTTGCAGGCTCTTGACTCCGCCCTGTGTCCGAGCCCGCCGGAACCGGGAACCTCCAGGCGATCGGCTCAGGCAGCGGCTCGCCAGGCTACCGGTTCCGGTACGAGTGGGCGCACAAAAAGCAAATTCTTGAGCGCCAAGATGAAGTCTGGCTGCTCCGAGGGTGGAAGTCCCTCAAGTTTGGGGCCGACAATCCCGAGAGTTTAGAACGAAAGAACTAGATGGAAAGGTCTAACCGACCGCCCAAACCCGAGTGTTGCCTGCAACCAGGACAGGAGCCGGAGTCCCGAGGGATGACGGAACCGAAGAAGCACGCACAGGCACCCAGATGCCGTAAGAATGACGGCTCAACACTGGCAAACCTTTTAACGCTACGCGGGGCAAAAGGGAACGACTTCCCGTTCGCTTTGGCTTGGAAAGAAGATTCGGTCAGGCGGCTACCAGCTTGCGGCGAGGCTGCACGATCTTCCGCACACCGTTGCCGATGGCCTTCTGGCTGCGCATGAACGCCACATACGACTTGGAAAGCTTCAAACCATGACGGGCGGCAAAAGTCGAAGGGCTAGGCCCACACACGGCGGGAAGCTTGTCTTCAATCGCCAACAGCTCTTCGATTGAGCGGATGCGACTGCTTATCAACTTCATCTTCATGTCATCAATTTCCTACGTTGTTGTCCGGCGTGCAAGCATTTCCTGCTGCGCCCGGTGCATTTCCTCCCGGCAGTGCGCCATCACGTCGTCTTCGATAAAGAAATGGTCACGTACTTCTGCGATGGCCAGATGATCCTGATACCACTCAAACGAATATTCCGTCGCTTCGCCCCAGATGCAGGGAACGGTTAGCTGTTCGGCCAGTGCGACGATTTGATGAAGCATGGCATCGCCAACGCCGCCGATTTGTGCATGCCGCCTGACAATCACTTGTGGGTGCGTGGCGAAGAATTCCAAAAACAGATGGTTGCACCAGGTCCGCCGCAGGTAGGCGATGCCGATCGTTGGGATTGGCGAATCCCACGCTGGACGAGCAATCAGCACCATCGCCACTTCCGCGTGGGGATGCTCATGAATGGCATGCCTCAACCCATCCATGCTTCTTACCGTGGAACGTTGCCGGTGATAATACCGCCAGCGGTTGGAGGCGAGACGCGCGAACTCGACCGCATCAAAAATCTTTTGCGCCACCGCAGGGTCTTCGGGCAAAGGCCGGGGAATCCGCCAATACGCGAGCCGTTTCACCTCGCGTTCCGAAGCGAAGTTGATTTCGGCTTCACGCCACTGACCGTCAACCTTGACTGGAAACCTTCCGTTCATGTGATGCGTAAAAATTTAGAATAGCGCTTTAGGATGGCCAACTGGCGGAGAAGGTAGCCGTCCGCGAACCGCAATGGAATCTCAATTCTCTGGCCTCAGCCTGGGAAACAGGGAGCAGATTTCCTTCCGGGCCCCACTTGGAGCAAATCTCAAGCTACACCGGCATCCCGGCCTGCCAATTTCTTTACTCGGGACCGGGCGATTGTCCCCTGACGGCTTCATCGCCGTGGCATATTCATTCCACGGTGCCCGTTTTTGCATTCAAAACGGCCTATGTGCGACCCGTCGTCCATGACATTCCACATAATGTGGAAAAGAACCGTGTGGCTTTCGGATGATTCTTCTTGAGAGTTTCTCGGGAAAGCACTAATCATAGGTATTCAGCAGATCGGAAGCCAAGAAAAGAATTGGAACAATAGGATTAACGCAGGGCGGATTCAAGAATCCACAAATCTGTAGTCGCCGACGGCAGTCGGCGCACTTTCCCTCAATTACTGAGATCAGCGCCGACTCCCGTCGGCGGCTACGATTTCTTGAATCCGCCCTGAAACCGCCTTCCCCACTTCAGTTTCTGTTTTCCCTTCTCCGTTATCTCCGTTTCCTCCTGTTGGTTCAGGGGTTTGGGATTGAACAGGAAGAAACGGAGATAACTGAGAAATAGATCTGCCATTGCCTGAATCGGTCAGGCGCTTATGTTGGTTTTCTCCGTTCCATGTTCAACCACCGCCTCAGGGCGGATTCAAGAACCTGCAAAATCGTAGCCGCCGACGGCAGTCGGCGCACTTTTCCTCAATCACTGAGATCAGCGCCGACTGCCGTCGGCGCCTACGATTTCTTGAATCCGCCCTGGTCTTTGCGAGCGCGTTGAGGATTCTCCTTGGCAATGTCTCGCTTTGACCGCCAAGATTCACGCAATGGCTTGGTTTCATGCGATGGATATAAACCTGTTCCACTTCATTAACCTGAACTTGCGTCATCCGGCGCTGGAGTGGGTAATGCGGTTCTTGAGCGGGAACGCGCTGTTTGCCCCCGTCCTGGCGGTATTGGTTGGGGGGCTGCTCTACAAAGGAGGCGCAAGGGCGCGGGTGTTGGTTCTCATGTTGGCGATCATCCTGCCTTTGGGGGATGGTTTTGTGGTCAACCCGCTCAAACACACCATCGGGCGTGAGCGGCCGGTGGATGGAATGGCCGATGTGCGATTGGTGGCGGGCAAGACTGAAGGACGGAGCATGCCTTCGGCGCATGCGGCGAGTTGGTTTGCGGCGACGATGGTGGCGTTTTTCTATTATCGCCGGAGCTGGCGGTTCATGCTGCCGTTGGCGATGGCGGTGGCCTTCTCGCGCGTCTATGTTGGCGCGCATTACCCGGCCGACGTGTTGGTTGGGGCGGTGATTGGGGCCGGCTACGCGGTGGCGGGACTGGTCGGGCTAAACGCTTTGTGGGAGTGGGTGGGACGAAGCTGGTTTCCGCTGTGGTGGCGTCGGATTCCGTCGCTGCTTCACCCGGAGCGCGGGGAGGCGGCCGGTGCCGGCGCGGATGCTTCGGTTTCGGAGGCCCTCAGCCAGCATTGGATGCGAGTTGGTTATGTGGTGATCGCGGCTGCAATGCTGGGTCGGCTGGCGTTCCTTGCCGGCGGCTCGATCGAATTGAGCAAGGACGAAGCCTACCAGTGGCTCTGGTCCAAACACCTGGCGCTTTCGTATTACAGCAAGCCCCCGATGATTGCGTACGCGCAATGGCTCAGCACATCGCTCTGGGGCGACACGGCATTTGGCGTGCGGTTCTTTTCTCCAGTCATCGGGGCGGCACTGGCGCTGCTGCTGCTGCGCTGGATGGCGCGGCTGGCCGACGGCCGCACGGCGTTCTGTTTGGTGCTGACGTTGCTGGCGACGCCGCTGCTCGGGGTTGGCACAACATTGCTGACGATTGATCCTCTGCTGGTGTTTTTCTGGACGGCAGTCATGGTGTGCGGCTGGCGGGCGGTGCAGTCAGACGCGACCGTTTGGCACTGGCTGGGGGTGGGGCTGGCGATGGGATTGGGTTTCTTGAGCAAATACACGGCTCTCTACCAGGTCATCTGCTTTGCGATTTTCTTCGCCTTATGGCCTGCCGCGCGGGGTCAGCTTCGGCGTCCGGGCCCGTGGCTGGCGCTCGTGCTGGTGCTGCTGTGCATGGTGCCGGTACTGGTTTGGAATGGGCAAAACCACTGGGTCACGCTGTCTCACGTTTCAGAGAATGCGAGCCTCCGTCAGCATTGGAAACCAACACTGAGCTACATGCTCGAGTTCATCGGTGTGGAAATGGGGTTGCTCAATCCTGTGTTCCTGGTGGCAGCACTGTGGGCGATGGCGAAGTTTTGGCAACTGAAACCGGAACGGACGGATTCGCCCGCCCGCCAATCCCGGGCCTCGAGGCGTGGGCTAATGATTTACCTGTTCTGCATGGGCGGCCCGGTTTTCCTCGGGCACTGGCTCTACACATTGCACTCGCAGGTTCAGGCCAACTGGATTGCGCCGGCGATTGTGCCCATGTTCTGCCTGATGGTTCTCTATTGGGAGCGGCGTTGGCGCGACGGCACACGGGGGATCGTTGCCTGGTCTCAGGTGGGGTTGGTGTTCGGCTTTTTGGTGGTGATTCTTTTGCACCAACCGGGTCTCGTGGAAAAGATGGTTGGGAAACCATTGCCGCCGGATAAAGACCCATTGCGGCGCGTGCGCGCCTGGAAAGCAACCGCCGGCGTGGTGAGCGCCGCGCGGGATCGGCTGCTGGCCGAAGGCAAGCCCGTGTTCATCATCGTGCATCATTACGGCATCACGGGCCTGCTGTCGTTTTACCTGCCCGAGGCGCGGCCTCGAGCGGGTAGCGAACCCCTGGTCTATTCGGTTCTCGGCACGGTGCCCGAAAACCAGTTCTTTTTCTGGCCGGAATACCGCTACAAGAAGTTCCGCAAAGGCCAGAACGCCATTTTCGTCATCGAAGCCGAGTTGCCGTTATCCTCGATGAAGCAGTGGTTTGAATCCGTGCTTACCGGGAAACTCGAACCGCCGCTCCCGAGGCCCACTCCGGAGGTTTATATCGGCCCTATGCCCTGGGAGTTCACCTCGGTCAAGGATTTGGGCGTTTTTCCCGTTTTCGATCGTGATGGCATTTACCGCTGGGTGCAACTGGTCGAGTGCCGCAACCTCCGCTGATCTCCGGGGCCATCAACTTCGCGGCTGCGTTGGTTGGTCGTTGGAATTGCCTCAGCAGTGAGGTTGAGGGGTCTCACAAGCCAACGGCTTCCAACGCCTGGCAATAGATCCAGTGGCCGTAATCGTTGGGGTGATTGATATTGTTTGCCAGAAGGTCTTCCGGCTTCTTCTTTGACGCCACCGTCATCCAGAGGCGGTACACGTCCGCAAAGGCGCAGTCCTTTTCGCGGGCAACCGCTTCGGTCGCGGTCGCGTATGCCTCCATGTTGTGCGAACCGAAATGCCATTTCGGGTTTGGGGGAAAGGCGGAGAACAAGACCACCTCGGCGCCGGTGTCGGCCCGGATTCGGTCGATCATTGTGCGCAGATTCGCGGCAAAGTCGATCAACGGGACGCCATAGCCTTCCCGGTTGTGGTCATTCATGCCGAAGCCGATCAGGACCAGGTCAGGATTTGCCTGGAGAACTTTCGCCTGGAGCCGCTGCAGTCCTTGCACCGTCGCGTCTCCGCCGGTTGCGCCGTTGATGGTCTCGATGCTCGCGCGCGGGTACTTGCGTTGCAGCGACTCGGCCCAACGTTTCCAAAAGATCAGTTTCGGCTCGGAAGCATCCCCGCCCGCGGTGATGCTGTCCCCAAACGCCACGATGCGGACCTTCTCCCCTGCCAGGAGCTTCTTTCTCGTGTTCGGCAGCCGCCCCGCACCCAGCGTCGCGTTGGTCGCAGGTCGCTCCCATTTCTCGCGGTGGAAGTAATCCACATAGACGAAGAACGGCCCGTTGCCGAAGCCGGGGAACTGGTCGTGCCGAAAATCCTCTTTGCCATAGAGCATGTTGGTGCCGAAATCCGGAATCCGCGATTGGCCGGTTCGCCGAATCTGACCCGAGGCCTCCAGGGAATAATCACGCCCTGCCTCATAATGGATCGTTTGAGGCAATCCGTCCCGATACGTGCTGCGGACGGTCACCGGCTTGGCGAGCGCCGGAGCAAACGCCAGGTTCGCCGGTGTCTCTCCTGCCAGCACGACCGATTCGCCGGTCTGAGATTCGAGAGCAGTCCGCGCACGGTCGCAGATGCAGCCGTTTAGCAGAAGTGTTGTGACCAAACCGAAAAGACCAGTGACCCAATTGGAGTTGCCGTTGCACATGCGTCAGACATGCCCGGATTGGGCGAGAAGCGCAACCGATTTTTCATTAGGCCACTGGGGCCGGCGTGCATGTCTGCGATAAGGTCTAAGTTCATAAGGGCTAAGGCCACGAGCCGGGGGAGAAAAACCACCCGCACCCATACCCATGGCGGATTCAAGAACCTGCAAAATCGTAGCCGCCGACGGCAGTCGGCGCACTTTTCCTCGATTATCGGAGTGTTAGCGCCGACTGCCGTCGGCGGCTACGATTTCTTGAAACCACCCGCACCCATACCCTCGCAACGAAACCCGTAGTTGACAATACGACACCCGGGGCCGCTGCGGCCGACGCCGCGGCGGATAGTATCGCTGT
>Ga0194053_10002026_pt1 | contig 12425 bp, 12 predicted proteins | sample SepL228m_MetaG_FD_161684 | JGI IMG/M metagenome (GOLD analysis project Ga0194053, IMG submission 161684) | Anoxic zone freshwater microbial communities from boreal shield lake in IISD Experimental Lakes Area, Ontario, Canada - Sep2016-L227-8m | ecosystem: Environmental > Aquatic > Freshwater >... | reverse complement strand
CCCCCCATGCCAAAACCCAAACCCCATCCCTCTCCCCAAGGCATTATTTTCGACTGCGACGGCACGCTGGCCGACACCATGCCGCTGCATTGGCGCGCCTGGCAGGTGATTGCTGCGCGGCATCAGTTCCGCCTGCCGCAGGACCGTTTTTACGCGCTCGGCGGAGTGCCATCACGGGACATTCTGAAACTGCTCAGCGCCGAACAGGGTCTTCCGTTTGATCCGCTGGCGGTGGCCCGGGAGAAGGAGACCGAATATCTTCCGCTCATCGCCCAAGTCGAACCCATTAATACCGTGGTCCGTGTGGCGCGCGAACATCATGGCCGAATTCCCCTCGCGGTGGCTTCGGGCGGAACCAGGCGAATCATCGAGCAAGTGCTCAATCATTTGGGAATTTGCCACCTGTTCGATGCCATTGTCACGAGCGAGGACGTAGTGAACCAAAAACCGGCGCCCGACATCTTCCTGGAAGCGGCGCGCCGCATCGGTGTGCCGCCGCGGTTCTGTCGCGCTTACGAAGATACGGATCTGGGGATGAAGGCGATTCGCGCCGCTGGCATGGATGCGGTGGATGTGAGGGAGTTGCTCGGGAAACGTGATGCGTGATGCGTGAGACGTGATGCGTGAGACGTGATGCGTGAGACGTGATGCGTGATGCGTGATGCGTGAAACGAGAGGCGTTGCGGGAGGCGTGAAACGGGAGTTGGGAGACGTGAAGCAATCGCGGTCTTCCGATCACGCATCACGTCTCACGCATCACGTCTCACGCATCACGTCTCACGCATCACGTCTCACGTCTCACGTCTCACGTCTCACGTCTCACGTCTCCCGCCCCGGCCTCTTCCACACGTATCGGAACATAAGAACCCGCAAGGCGGCCGTCAGCGGGATCGCCAGAATGCCGCCCAGCAGGCCGCCGAGCAAAGTCGTGCCAGCCATGACTGCGATGATAATTGTGACGGGATGCAACCCCACGCGTCCGCCCATGATCTTGGGCGAAATGACCAGCCCTTCCAATGCCTGAACAAACCCAAATACTGCCAGCACCAACAGCGGATGGAGCCAGTCACCGAATTGGACGAAGGCAATGACGAGGGCCGCTGAGCATGTGATGATGGCGCCCAGAAAAGGAATCATCGTCAGGAATATGGCCATGACGCCAATCAGCACGGCATAGGGAAGGCCGATGAACAGAAAACCGATCCCATACAGGATGCCGTCACATATCGCCACGAGCACCTGGCCCCGGAAAAAGGCTATCAGATAGCCATTAATCGAGTTGAGCACGAACACCATCTCCTCTTTGAATCCCGAATCCGCCACCGGTAAGTAATCGGTCCAGCGCGAGGAGATGGCGCGTTTTTCCAGGAGGAAATAAAAAGCATACACCGGCACCAACCCCAACCCGGCCACCACCCCGAACCACGACGCCACGCGGCCGAACTGGCCGAACAGCCAGACGCCGACCTTGGGCAACGCGCCGGCCAGCCAGGAGGCGGCGCCTTGCATGCCTTCCTTGTCCAGCGCACCGCCGAACAGCGATGGGGCATTGGTGATGTCAGAAATGGCAGCACCGGCATGGTTCGCGGGAAATGTCGGGGCGGGTTGATTCGTGGCGGTTTTGGACTCGCGTGAGCCTTCGATGCCGGGGTTTCTCTCCAGCAACCTGCGGAGCAGCGCCGGCGGATGGTTCACCCAAGTCTGGACGCGCTTCTCGACACGGACCGCATAAGCCGGGACCGTAATGATGAGCTGCTGGGCTTCGCTGATCAACTGAGGCACGACACTCCCGAACAGCGCGGCAACCGTCACCAGGGCAAGGGCAAAAACACACACAATGGCGCGCACTCGCGATTCACCTTTGCGCTCGATGAAATCGACAACCGGATCGAGCAAGTAGGCAATGACGCCCGCTACCGCCACCGGCCAAAGCACCGGAGACAGGATGGCCAAAACGCAGCCAAGCCCCCAGACGAGTGCCGCAGCCAGCGCCACCAGCACCGCGATGGCCAACCCGGTTAGCGCGAGCCAGATTAACCGCGCCTGACCCTCAGTCGGAGGAGGCAGGCTCATGAGTCGAGCGACTGTCCTAACTTTCTGGATTTGTCGGCAGCGGCGCGGACGGCGCTGATCAGAGTTCCGCGTACTTTACCCTTTTCCAGCTCATGAAGACCCTCGATGGTTGTGCCACCCGGGCTGGTAACCATGTCTTTGAGCGCGCCCGGGTGAAGCCCCGTCTCCAGCACCATTTTCGCGGCCCCCAACACGGTTTGGGCCGCCAGTCTGGTCGCGACATCGCGCGGCAGGCCCGCCGCCACGCCGCCATCGCTCAATCCCTCAATGAACAGATACACATAAGCCGGCCCGCTGCCGCTCAAACCGGTGACCGCATCCAGAAGCGCCTCTTTGACCTGAAACGCGATGCCGACGGCGGAGAAAAGCTTCTGGGCCAACTCGCCATCGGTCAGCAATGCCGATTTGCCCAGCGCATAGGCAGTGGCCGAGGCCCCGACCAGCGCGGGCGTGTTCGGCATCACGCGAATCAACCGCCCCCCCCCCAACACGGCTTCCACCTTCGCGAGCGGCACGCCGGCGGCGATCGAGATCAAGAGGCGATTCTCTGTGAAGTGGTCACGGATGTCGGCCAGCACACCGGGCACCTGGTCCGGTTTGACCGCCAGCACAATGACATCGGCGAACTTCACCACCTCGGGGTTGGATGACGTCGTCTTTGCCCCGGTTTCGGTCGCGAACGAGGCACGCGCCGCCTCGCTCGGGTCGCTGGCGATGACCCGTCCCGCGGTGACGAGTTCGGCCCGCATGAAGCCTTTGGCCAGGGCCGTGGCCATTTTACCGGCGCCAAGAAAACCGATGGTGAGCTGTGCAGACATGCCGGGTTTGTAACACTCCGGCGACCGAATCGGAAGCGAAAACATGGGTGGATGGGGGATTGCACTCACGCTCTAACCACCGTGCATCCGCCCCGCAACGACTTATTCCGCCTTCTTCCCGCCAAAAGGAATATCGACGGAACCACCCACCCAAAGCTTGGCGTCGCTGTTGTTGCCATCCACCACCGTCTCCAACTGGAACCCGTAGCGCCAGTGCCGTTTGGATGTCGTGTAGCTGAAGCCTGCTTGAATCGAGTCATGGATTTCCCGCACGTCCCTGGGATAAATGATGGTCGAGAGGTCATCGGGGACGACGAAGGTGATGTCGCTGCCCGAAATCGTTTGCAGGTGTTTGTAACCAACGTCCAGCTCCCAACCCTTGATTTGCTGGAACAGACCCACGGCGATGGAGTAATTGTCGTTGCCCGTCGTGCGGTTCCAGCGGTACAGCGCGTCCCCATAAACCCCGAGACCCGGCCAACCAAAGTGTTTGCGCAGCAGCAACTCGGGTACGATCGCCGCCGACCGATATCCGGGAGCATAGGTGAAGTTTTCGTTGTATGTGCCGGGCAAGACGGCCCCGGCGCGGAATGTCAGCGTTGGCACCCAGGGCGAATTGGTGCATAGAGCCTCATTAAAAATCTGATAGCGGACGCCAAACGAAAAGTCCATCAGCCCCGTCGTGTATTTAATCTGGTTGCCAGGTGAAAAGGCGCGCCAACCGCAGGTCGTGGCGCCCACTTCCAGGTCCGCCGCCCACTTCTCGGTGATTCCGTATTGGACCGCTAAATAGCCTTGGTTGATGTCGATGCCGTAATTCTCGCCGCCCGACCGCGTATTGATGTTATACTGCTTGCCAGCAGCCCATATTTGGTAGGATTCGGATTCTTCGTAAACCAAACCGACCACGATTTGCTTATTGGCAGGCACGTCTGCCCAATAAGCGAAGGGCCGTTGCGCCATATTCTCGGAACCCAGCGCAGCCTGGCCCAACACTGCCGTCAGCACCAAGCCGGCACAAGTCGTGAATCGGCGCACCAGCTTCGGCGCTGGGTCTTCGGTTCGGTCAATCTGAAAGGTCAACTGCTTCTGATTCTGATTCTGATTCTTCATCGATCATTTCTTTCTTCTGTGCCGGACCCGCGCTTCTTTGATCGCGGGAACATCGCTCACGCTAACTTTACCCGATGCATTTTCAGTTACAAGCGCACAGATGCCCGGAACCTGTCGAAACAATCTTGCCAAGCTTCGGACAAAATGGAATTATGAGAGCGGCGATAATGAACAATTCGGATCGCGCAAAAACATCACATCAAATGAACTCGACAAACCGCCCAGAATCAAACCTTACCACGCGTCGTGAATTCCTCAAAACTTCCGGCGCCGCCGTGGCCGGCGCAACACTGGCCGGCGCACTGGCCCGGCCGGGCTATGCCGCCGAGGACAATACGATCAAGATCGCCCTCGTCGGCTGCGGCGGACGCGGCTCCGGCGCCGCCGCGCAGGCGTTGTCCACCAAAGGCCCAACCAAACTGTGGGCCGTCGCCGACGTCTTCGAGCACCGTGTTCAAAACAGTCTCGCCAGCCTCAATCAAGCGCATGAAAAACAACTCGACGTGCCTCCGGAACGCCAATTCATCGGCCTGGACGGATTCAAAAAAGCCATTGATTCACTCGACAAAGGCGATCTGGTCCTGCTGACGACGCCCCCGGCGTTCCGCCCGATTCACTTTGATTACGCGGTGCAGAAGGGTGTGAATGTGTTCATGGAAAAATCGTTTGCTGTCGATGCCCCGGGTATCCGACGGGTGATGAAGACGGGTGAGGAAGCTACGAAGAAGAATCTCAAGGTCGCCGGCGGCCTGATGAGCCGCCATGCCAAGTACCTCGAGGAAGCCGTCCAGCAAATCCATGATGGTCTCATCGGCGACGTCATCACCTCCTGGGCCTACAGGATGCACGGGCCGGTCGGTCTTAGCGCCAAACAAGCCGACATGAAGGAACTGGCTTACCAGATCGCCAACTACAGTTGCTTCACATGGCTCAACGGCAGCTTCATCGAGGACTGGCTTATCCACAATATCGACGTCTGCTGCTGGGTGAAAGACGCCTGGCCCGTTTCGGTCCAGGGCATGGGCGGCCGCCAGGTGCGCCAGGACGCCGATCAGCTCTTCGATCATTATGCCGCGGAATATACCTTCGCCGATGGCACCCGCTTCTTCGCCCAGGGCCGGCATATCGCCAACTGCTGGGATTTTTTCGGCGATGTCATCCAAGGAACCAAGGGCAGTGCCGTTCTCGGTGAGGGCCAGCCCAAGCCACGCATATTCAAAGGTCACAAGCAGACCTCGGAAAACGTCATCTGGAGCTACAAAGGACCGACGAGCGATCAATACCAGGTCGAACATGACTTGCTCTTCGACGCAATCCGCAACGACAAGCCCTACAATGAAGCCCAACGCTGCGCCAAATCGTGTTTCACCGCGATCATGGGGCGCATGGCTTGCGAATCAGGGAAGATGATCACCTGGGATGATGCGATGGCTTCCAACGTCGAACTGGCTCCCGGGCTGGAGAACTACAAGTGGGACTCGAACCCGCCTGCCATGCCTGGTCCGGACGGCAAATACCCCGTTGCCATGCCAGGCCAGACGCAGGTTCTCTAAAATTCTTAATCAGGTTCCGGTTTCGGATTCCGGGCTTCGGACTTTCCGGCGGTTTGCCCCAAAAGGGCCAGCCGCCTATCCCTTTCCTTCTTCGATTGCTTCGCCAACTGGCCAGCCGCCCGGTAAAACTTATCGAGGTCGCCGCTGTTGAGTTCCAGCAGACGCTCGAAGGCGGGCACGAGATCGTAATAAGCCGCCACAGAGTTAAGCTTGGCATTATTGACTCCGCGCGCGAACCACAGATCATACTGAGCGTCACCTCCCCATTGTTCTGCTTTCATTCTCGAGTATTCAAGTTGCAGACGGTCGAGGATCTCTTGTTTGTCCCGCCGCAACCGCTCGGGCTCCACCACGCGCCTTTCCTTTGCGGCTTTGAAGCTCCCCCCATCCACTGCCTGATCTCCGTAGAGCGCCGCCAGTCGTTCGCGCGTTCTCGCTATCAGATGCACAAACTGATCCGTGCGCCGAAGCTCTGTCAAGTAATTGGCGCGCGCATTGGCGCCTCCCCGGGCCCGCAGCCACCGCTGCGCGCCTTCCTGACCGACCGTCGTGGCGAACGCTTCGTTGAAATCCGTGTCGCCGTGCGCAAACACACGCTGATGGCCCAGCTCGTGGAATATGGTTTCAGCCAGATCAGCTTCCGCCTGGAAGATGAAGGTGTTCAGCACCGGGTCTTTGAACCAGTTCAAAGTCGAGTACGCCGTCACGCCGCCCACGCATACGTCATAGCCCTTGGTCTCCAGGCGCGCTGCATACCGGTTCGCCTCACTCTCGGTAAAGTAACCGCGATACTCCAGGCTCCCGACAAACGGATACCACCAACTCTTCGGCTCCAGCGAAAACTCCGGCGCGGCTTCCACATTCCACACCACGAATGGCCGATGCACATCCACATATCTTTGATAATGTCCATCCACCGCAAGCTTCAATTGCTCTCGAGCGAACGCCCGCAGGCTTTCAACCATTTGCAGCTTCTCTTTGAGCCGCGCCGGAGTCTGTGCGTCGCCCAACAGCTTTCCTATCTTCTGTTGTCGGGTCATGATCTGATACTGGCCTTTGATGGCTTGCCCGTAAAAGCTGAGGTTTTGGCAGCCAGCCACAGTCAGGACCACCAGCATGAGCAACAGGCCCAGTGCCCACCGTCGGCGTCGCACCGCCATTGGGCCAGGGACGCGTTCCAGAGATTGTCTCAGAACCGTTTCTTCGGGAGCGCGAGCATCCCTGCAAACCCCATTGTTGGGACATGTTTGGGCTCGCGCAGACGCTCCCCCTCCCGGTTTAGTCTCTCGAGACGGTCTCTCCACCACATCCCTGGGTTGGTCGTCAGCGGCCTGTTCCGGGTTTGCATTCATCAAGTTGTTTCCCTCCCCATTAAGGGGAATCCAGCCGCTTGGCAAATCTTGAATGAGTGAATGGGACTTGTCTCAGCTGCCGTTTTTCTTTGTCCTTCGGCGTTCTTTCGTGGCAAAATCTGCTCCGGTGGAAGTTATCATACAGTCGAATCAAGAAGCCGCTGCCGCACTGGTCGCGCGAATCGTGGCCCGCGAACTGCGCGCCAACCCGAACCTTGTCCTTGGCCTTGCCACCGGCAGCACCATGGAATGCGTCTATCGCCACCTGGTGTGCCTGCACCGGGACGAGAAGCTCGACTTCTCGCTATGCCGCACTTTCAACCTCGACGAATATGTTGGCCTGTTCCCCTCCGACCCGACCTCCTACCGTTATTACATGAATCAGCACCTGTTCCGCCATGTGAACGTGGACCAGCGGAACACCTATTTGCCCAACGGCCTGGCGAACGACCTCGACGAAGAATGCCGCCGTTACGAGGCGGCCATTCAACGGTTCGGCGGCATCGACCTGCAACTCCTGGGCATCGGCAAGGCCGGGCATATTGGCTTCAACGAGCCCCTGTCCGCGCTGCGCTCCCGCACCCGGGTGAAAGCCTTGTCGCCTACGACCCTCAAGCAAAATGCCCCTTTCTTTGGCGGCGAGGAGAACATGCCGCGTCGAGCCATTACGATGGGCGTTGGCACTATCCTGGAATGCCGTCGTTGCATCCTCCTGGCCACGGGCGACAGCAAGGCCGATGTCATTGCCAAAGCGGTCGAAGGTCCCATTACCAGCATGATCTCCGCAACAACGCTGCAATTGCACCCCCGCTGCACTGTCATCGTGGATGCAGCCGCTGCCAGCAAGTTGGCCGAGCAGGAATACTACCGCTGGGTCTTCGCCAATGAGCCGGAGTGGGAGGATTACAGGTAACTGACTCTAGGCTCCGCTGTGGCCGCGTATAACGATGCGGCCACTTTCCCCTCCAGCGGTCATTCAAAGCACAACTTGCTTGAATAGTAACTTCAGCTTTTCAGAGTGTCTGTCGTCCCGTAGTGCATTGAACCATCGTGAGCAGATGAGTGGCGAGTGACCTGGGTTATAAGTTCCAACTCGAGAATCCTGATCATCGGCGCGGGTGGCGCCGGCACGGACGCGCTCTGCGTTGCCCAGCGGCTGTTGGCCGCCGGTAGCGCCACGTTCGCCGGCTTGCAGCCGGCTTTAAACGTGCTGAAAGTGGGGCTGGACAACAACAACAGATCGGCGGAACGCATCGGCTCGTCTGGCTTAAGCCGGTCGCAGACCGGCGCTCCGGCCATAATGAGAATTGCTATTTCGGCTCGTTGACGTCTTGACTTCGATTTGACCTTTATAGTAGTGCAGTGCTGTGTTCTTACGAGATACACTTTTGGATGTCCTGAAGGACCAGCGGCCTCCGGCCCCGCCCCAGCCCGAGGTGGCGCGCACGTTGGTGGCGTCTCTGCCGGCCGCCTCAGCGCAAGCGATCGTCTTGAAAGGGGTCCGGCGTTGTGGCTAGAGCAGCCTCCAAGCGCAGTTGATGCGTCGCACCGGGACCGCCTTTTACTGCAATTTGGAGGACACGCGGCTCTTCGGTCTGTCGCCCGCAGACTTCCCCACCATGCTGGCGGTCATCGACTAACTCGCCCCCGGTGGCGTCCCTGTGTTTTTGGACGAGGTGCAGGAAGTCCCGGAGTGGGAACGCCTGGTTCGCTCACTACTAGATCGCGGCCGGCTGGTTTGCGTGACGGGTTCGAACGCATCCCTGCTGGGCCGGGAATTGGGGGCCAAGCTCACCGGTCGGCATTTGTCCTTTGAGGTCTTCCCATTCAACTATTCAGAGTACCTCGCCTACACCGGGGTTGGTGCGGACGCGGCGTCCTTGCTCACCTACCTGGACGACGGCGGTTTTCCTGGTTATTTGCGCGAGCGTTCGCCGCAGATTTTGCAGGAACTGTTGCGCGACATAATTGAGCGGGACATTGCCATGCGCCACGGCCTGCGCGAAACCAGGCATGTGATGAACCTCGCCTTGTTTCTGCTGGCGAACACCGGGCAGCCCTTTTCCCTGCAAAAGCTGACCAAGTCGCTCGGCATCCCTGGCGTGGCCCAAACCGCCCGCTATCTGGAATACCTGCAGGACGCTTACCTGCTGTTTGCCCTGCCCAAGTTCAGCCCCTCCTTCAAACAGCGCGTGGTGGCCCCGAACAAGTATTACCCGAACGACAACGGCTTTCGCCGGGTCAATTCACCGCAAACCACCCCGAATCGCGGGCATCGGCTGGAAAACCTGGTCTTCTTGGCGCTACGGCAGCAGGGGACGAATGTCTCTTACGCGGGCGAGCGGAACCTCTGGAAATGTGATTTCGTCACCGATACCCTGGCGATTCAGGTGTGCGCGGAGCTCACTCCCTTCAACCGGGCGCGGGAGACCGAAGGGGTGGCGCACGCGTGCCGCCTCCCGGGCCGACGCCAGGCGTTGGTCCTGACCCTTAACCAGCGCGACCGCCTGAGGGAATTGGACACCACCGTGGAGGTGCGACCGGTTTGGGAGTGGTTGCTCGCCGGCCAGTCGCCCGCTGGCGTCTAATGGCCCTGTGATTCTGCGCGATCGGGCGGGGCCTGAGGTCCGTGGTCCGTGGTCCCGTGGTCCCGCAGTCAGTAGCCCGCAGACCGTAGTCCCATTTGTCGACGTAGGGACGCCGGTTGCCCGGCGCCCTCCTCACACATCCCGGCGTGCAGTATTCTGCATATGCGTAAACCGCGGCTTCGCCGAAATGGGTCATAATGCTAGGTGGAATGGGTCACTTGCAGGCGTAACACACGCTCTCCGGCGGCACGGATGTTCTGCTCGGCGTTCGGGGTGAGCTTGCCGCGTACCACGGGGAAGAATGGGCGAGGGGGGATGCCTTTACTGCCTGACATGATGGACTCGGGAGTCTGGACATAACGACTTTTCTTGGGCTGGATTTGACCGATTTTGACGCCGGCAATGTGCCCTTTGGCTCCGAATTGATGGATGGCGGCATAGACCATCGGGTTGGAGACGGTGGCACCAGTGTTGGAGACGGATAGATGGAAGGAACTGGATAGGGTGCCGGATTTTTGGAGGGTCGATTGGGTGCCGTCCTTCTTCGCCGGCCAGCTTGCGGGGCGGTAGGCGGAATCTTTGTTGCCCTGGGTGAGACTCAGGAAGGTGGTGCCCATGGCGCGGAAAATGGGCTCTGGCCGTCGGGCGGCGGCGGCCATGCGAGTGAGGGCGGGGCTGACGTCGTCGTGGGTGATTCGGAAGCTGAGGGCGGCCATAATGTCAGCGCCGACTTCCGTCGGCGGGTACTTGGTTTGGAGGAACGGGTGCGCCTTCCGTGTGTAGAGTATCGTTGCCGATTGCTCCATCCGGTGAGGGATGTCCAGGTTTCGTAGGGGGACGTACCCGCTCCAAATTATAGCCCATGAGCCTGACGCTGTGTTTGCAGCTTGTGTCTCCATTTCTAATGAATAGTTCGGCGTCGAGCCAGGCGGCACCGATTGCAATGGCATCGTTCATTTTGCTTACTGTGATTGATCGTCTATATCCACTTGGAATTTGCGTTTTAGGTAGAAGGAATAATCACGAGCCCGTTCGGCGCCCACGGCCGCAGCCAGTTCTTTGCGCGCACGAAATGAAAGAATGGTCCGTTTGTTCTCGACGTCATAGGTTTTGACAAATGCGGTTTCCGGTGAAATGGCGCTTCGGGCGCCATAACCAAGCAACTCGCCATTTTCAGATAGGATGGTGGCCATGTGAATCTTGTCCAGGAGACGCTCGCCGGGATAGGACGACGGATCGCGGTCGATGATTTTTTGGACCACACTGGGGCGAAAAACGTACAGGTGACCGTCACGCTCCGAGGCTTCGACGCCCGTGGGCAGAATCCGGCGGAGACGCTCCGCCAGGATGGGTGATAACTCTAGATATTCGTCGTGGTAGAGCGGCTTTCGGCCTGCGGCAACGGCACCAATCTCCGCGCCGAAGCTTTCTTGAAGTCCAAGATCGAACGGCGTTCCATGGTATTCGGATCGAAGTCCTCTAAGTAATTCTTCTGCACGATGGCCAACTCTTCGGGAGTAACGGTCACTTTGCGCGTCTGGCCGCTGGGAGAAACTTCTATCACTGTGTGCATTGCTATTACCTTTCTCTTCGGTGGGTGTTTTTGCAAGGTCTTTTTTCTGGTCGATGATACGCTGGGTAGTGCGTGCGATTCTCTGGCGCTCCTGGTGGGTCTGGGCGGGCTGTTGGCCGTTGAGCCAGTTCCAAACGGTTGTTCCGGGTTGGACCAGGGTGCGCCGGGTCCAGAGCTCGAAGGCGGTCCAGACTTGTGGGTCGTAGCGTTGCTTTAACTCGCCGATGGGAATGCGCAGATCGTCTGGGTGCCATTTGTAGGCGCCGGGTTGTTCGGGGGGGGGCGACGTTGTGGCGGATGCCATCGCGGTGGATGCGCGCGATCGTGTCTCATTGGGGAAGCGCAGATCGGCCGTGCTGAAGCACCATTTTGGCCCACAAATCAGCCTGATTTCCTATCCTTCACTCAAACGAGCCAATGAAAAATCACCAGGAAACTCCGGAAGAGCCCGTAAAAGGTGCAGGCAGGCGGACGCACTTGCTCCTTGTAAGCATCTTGGACCCGGCGGCGAGGCAAGCGCGACGAGGCAAAAAGCTCCTTTTGGAGCGGCATGTTTATAGCCACAGATGCCACCGGGTCCGCCAAGCTCCAGCGGAGCGGCATGGGTTCGTGTTGACGGCCCCACCACTGAAGGGCTGTGGGATGCAAAATGCCATTCATGCCGCCCCAAAAGGAGCTTGGCCGAGCATCCGGGGTGGGCGTTACTATAAACATGGCGCTCCTAACGGAGCTGGGAACTCGGAGAGTTGGCTCATGGGTTTGGGATTGAACAGGAGGAAACGGAGATAACGGAGAAATAGATCTGCCATTGCCTGAATCGGGCAGGCGCTTATGTTGGCCTTCCGTCTCTGATCCCTCGGATATTTCCTGTGGCACCTGTGGCGGCCAAGATGGCCGAAGAACTCAATGCCACGGAAACCATCTTTCCAGGCACCAAACTGCATAAGGTGTTCAAATTGGTATCAGGTTGAAATCCGGCGGCTGCCGTGTTCTGCAATTGAGCGCGGAGTGTCCGTGCAGACATGCGCGGCGTCCTTGTCGGGCAGACTGCTTCAACGGGGCCGCGCTCAATTGAGCGCGGAGTTGGCGAGGCTGCCGGTAAGGGAGCCGCCGACGGTTTGGGCTTCAACGGGGCCGCGCTCAATTGAGCGCGGAGTTCTGGTGACGTTGCTGCATGAGGGGACGGTCGGCGAGTGGCTTCAACGGGGCCGCGCTCAATTGAGCGCGGAGTTACGTCGGCAACAAACAGCGGGGACGTGACGTTTACGACGCTTCAACGGGGCCGCGCTCAATTGAGCGCGGCCCCGTTGAAGCGTCGTAAACGTCACGTCCCCGCTGTTTGTTGCCGACGTAAC
>Ga0194053_10002023_pt1 | contig 12438 bp, 13 predicted proteins | sample SepL228m_MetaG_FD_161684 | JGI IMG/M metagenome (GOLD analysis project Ga0194053, IMG submission 161684) | Anoxic zone freshwater microbial communities from boreal shield lake in IISD Experimental Lakes Area, Ontario, Canada - Sep2016-L227-8m | ecosystem: Environmental > Aquatic > Freshwater >... | reverse complement strand
CCCCAGGTACATGTTCAAGTGGTTCCCCCACTGCCATAGTCACTAGTGGTTGTATTAGTTACTGGGCTTGTTCAGGAAAAGCTTGTTTGAACGGAGAATTAAAAGATTCACAAACGTCATGCTCAAAAGTAACTGGAACTCCAGTTACTGGTCTTGCCGGTGTTTGTAATAATGCAACTTTGGGTGCATGTGTCCAAGGCTCTGCCTCTGCCGTAACCTCTAGCAGTTGCAATAGTAGTTGGACTTGTTCCGGAAGTGCCGGTAGTTGTGGTGGAGCGACTGGGAGTACAGCAAGTTGTTCCAAGGCAGTTTCAGGGACACCTGGCACCAATGGCTCCTGTGGTACAACCCAGCAATCATGTGGAGCTACATCAGGTCCTGGCGGGAATTGGAGAGAAGATGCTAATTTTTATTACTGGGATTGTTATGGGAAAGCAGGTACCTGTAACGGAGCGTCTGGAAGTACCGCTTCTTGTTCATGGCCTAAACCAGTATTAACTTGTACCACGCCAACAACCTGTGGTACTACCTATGGTGCCTGTAGTAATGGATCATTACTCTCTGGTAACGGTTCAACTAGTTGGACTTGCAAACCAACCGATACTAAATGTTCAAATCAATCCTGTGCTATCTCTTTGCCTCCAAATCCAGCTCAATGCGGAACTCGAGCGACCACCTATCCTGAAAGTGTTGTAGATTGGCCATCCTCAAGTACCTATTGCTTGATTGGAAGTAATAGTTCTTCTCCTGCTTTCCCAAATGTAAATAGTTCTGTCTCCTGGAATTGTACCTCTGGTTCTAACACTGCTTCTTGTACGGCCAATAGAACTCAAAGTTGTAAGATCGCTAATATAACCCTAGATGCTCCAAGTGATGGTGCTATTTACCATATCCCAGTGGGAGCTGATTCTGTCAACGTCGATTTGGTTGCCACGATAGATGGCTGTCCAAATGAAACTAAAAATCTTCAGATTGTCTTTGCTTCTTGGCTAGATGTAGCAGGTTGGAGAGTAGCAGGAGCTGGGAGCTTTACAGGAGTACAAGCAAGATATCAATTACCCATAACCGTCAATTTTAAAAGGACAGAGATTGAAAATCCCCTAAATACTCAAAGAGATGGGAGTAATAATTTCGCTTTAACCTATGGTTGGACGGCAAAAGGGGCAGCGGGAGATAGAACCCTAGGATACCAAACTCCTGTCCCGTACTTTACCATTATTGCTGAAAAAGCGATTATCCCTGACAACTCACTCTCATGTCAAATACTACCAGGAAAGGGGACTGCACCTCTAGTAACTAAAATAAGGCCAAATGCAACCGGGACTATTACTGGAGACTACACCTTTACTTTTGAAGATGGGGGCAGCCCGATAGTTATCAGTAAAGCTAATGAGTTCTGGTATACTTTTAAAAATCCAGGCAAGCATGTGGTGACAATTAGTAGAGGAGGATTAACAAACACTTGTAATGTTCTGGTCTCAGAAGAAAGTTCTTCTACTGGTGGAGAAATCGCTCCCTAAATAGTAAAGGGTTTAGATATATGTTAAATAGCAAAAGTAGAAAATTAATTATTGTAGCCGCCATCCTAGTTATTATGATGGTGATTGGCTTTGGTCTATTCTATTGGTATTTAGGTAGAAAAACTGAAGATAAAAACACCACAGAATATCAAAAATATCAAACAATAAAAAAGGAAGAGACTCAAAAAGTTGATGCAGATAAAGCAAATATTCTTCCTGCTGGTAATGGAGAAGAAACTAAGACGCTAACCCCACTACCAGAAGGAGCAAAAGCTCTACCACCATTACCGAATTAAGTACACTTTTTATACCGTAAGTTGAGTCAATTGAAGATTTGTTATAAGGGAAAGTTTTTTCGTACGTTCAAACAAGCTTTTCCTGAACAAGCCCAGTAACTAATACAACCACTAGTGACTATGGCAGTGGGGGAACCACTTGAACATGTACCTGGGGTTATCAAATTGCACACCCCAGCGGTAACTGAACCATTTGGCTTACTTTTACTACAAGCCCATTGTCCACATGTCCAACCCCAACGACAATCTGATTCCATCTGACGGCCAGCACCACCAGACCAATTATTACATGTATACTCCTTATATCCATCTGGGTTAGAAGGTGGGTTATTTCCACAGGTTGAAATGCAGTGACAAGCATTCCTTTCACCCGGATGACACCATCTGAAAAGAGGCGGATTGCAGACCAATTCCGCATCCCCCGCTATCTGCCATGCCCTTGCTTCAGTAAAGAGCGCTTTGTTCTCTTTTTGGTTAGTTAGGGTTAATGGTCCTAGTAGGTAAAACTCGGGACTAATATCAGGGGTTTTAAAGATGTATTCAAAGGTTTTTATCTCTCCTACCTTTAGGGTTTCACTCCAGGTTAAGAGTTTCTTATTAGCAACTTCTTTTATGGTAAATAGACCGGGGGTAATTGTATAAGAGGCAGGAACTGCTTCAGTAATTTCACCAGTAAAATCTCTATTAGCCTTTACGGTCATGATCATCTTATAGGTTTGAGGTGGATAGATTCTAGTTGGTGCCCCTCTGGTGATATCAAAGGTTGGTTTGTCTTGGACAGTAAAGTAATCATCTATCTCTTGAGTCCCATTCTTGGTTATACCCTTAAGGTGCATTTGGTAAGTTCCAGGAAGGGTTGTTTGGTATTCAGTTGAGAAGTCAGGTTTGTCAGTTATAGACTTGGTACATTCATCAGAGATGATGATCTTTTTGTTTTCGGTTGAGAGTGAGACGGTCTTACCGGCGGGGTTGGTAATATCTAAGATTACTTTTGCGTTACAATCCATCTCCCCCTTATCATCTAGAACAGATAAATCTATTAAAGCTTTTTCGCCTGGAGTATAGATTGCTTTATTAGGGTTAAGAGCTAGAACTCCCCATTTGAAGTCTTGGGTGAGAGTACGGGTAAAAGAGTTCTCTGCTTTAGTGGCTAAGGTTAATACTTTATCTATGCCAGACTGAACACTTGTCTTTGTAGCAGCATAAGTGAGATTAGACATTAATGGCTTGGTCTGTCCCAAGAAAGCACCAGTGACAACTAAGACCACGACCAAGGCTAATACTATCTTTAGGGTGATTGGTTTCTTTAATTTCTTGTCTTTATTCTCAATTAGTTCTTTTGTATTTGTCTTATTAGACACTTAGCCCTCTTTATTGTCTATGTTTATGATATTACGCTAGTCTTTTCTTAGCAAGTGGTTTGTCTTGTGGCTGGTGGTGCTATATTTTACTATATACGAGTCTCTCATTTGATCCTTCGCCGTGTTTTATCTAATTATGTTTCTGACGACTGAAACTAGTCCAGGAACTCTTCTAGTTAGGCAAGGCCGGTATAGGCTTTGACCCAGCTGGAAGTGGTGTTAATGTTTTCGTCGCTCCGCCGTTTCCAGAAGGAAGTATATCTACTTTATCGGACTCTACTTTCTGATTTTGCTCTTTTTTAACAGTTTGAAATTTTTGATACTCTTTTGTATTTTTATCCTCTGTCTCCCTCCCGGCGTACCAAAAGACAAAACCAACCAAAGTTAGAGCCAAAATGATGACTAGCGTTATTGTTATTAAAAATTTCTTGTTTATTCCTTGTTCCATTTTTTCCTAACCTTGCTTTTAGGGAGCAATTTCTCCGCCAGAACCAGCTCCTGCCGCTGCGATAGTCACACTACAACTATTCGTTAATCCCGCAGCACTAATGTTCACTATCTGTTTACCGGCTGTTTGGAAGGTATATGTGAAAGCACTGTTTTGATTCCTTGTGGTTGAACTACTGCCTTCATTGATAACAAAGTTATAAGGACCTGGGGTTGTCCCAGTCGGGGCTATCATTGTGGTCAAAGGAGCAGTTCCTTTGATTGGCGAAATTGTACAGCCTAGACTATTTGGTGGTGGTACAGAGTTTTCCGCCGTAATGACAAATTGGGGTATAGGGCTCTGATAGCCCAACGACCTGCTGTCAGAAGCTCCTCTTGCTGTCCAACCATATGCCAAAACATAATTATTACCATTTTTTATACCAAGATTTTCTACTTCTGATCTGTTAAAGGTGACTGTTATGGGAAGCTGGTACCTTGCCTCAGTTCCGGTATAGCTGCCTATTCCCGCAATCTTCCAACCTGATTGACCAGCGGCAGCAAAAACAATCTCAAGACTTTTTGTTTCATCTGGACAACCATTTATCGTCGCGATTAAAGTAACCTCAACCTTATCGGAGCCCGCCGGTATGCGGTAAGATGCCCCATCACTAGGTGCATCCAGTGTTATATCAGCAATACTGCAACTTTGAGTTCTATTGGCCATACAGGCTGTAGTGCTAGATCCTGAGGTACAGTTCCAAGAAACTGTGCTATTTATCGCAGGGAATGAGGGTGAAATATTATTTGTTCCGACCGAACAATAAGTGCTCCCAGCTGGCCAATCTGAAACACTCCCAGGATAGGTTGTGGCTCGGGTCCCACATTGAGATGAAGGCAGCGAGATACTACAAGATTGGTTTACGCAATTAATATCGTGGCAACCTGTACTGTAAAGCTAAATTACGACTTTACTCCAGCTAATCAATATGCACCGTTAACAGTTAATTTTTCTACTGGAACAAACACGAATGCTAATCCAGCCTCATATGTGATCAACTATGGTGATGGAACATCCTCACCAGTTGGTAGTAGTAGTGGTACTCATATATATAACCCGAGCTCCAGTACGACCTATACCGCAACTTTGACAGCAACACATACGGCGTCAGCAACTTTAAGTTGTTCAGACTCACTCACCATCAATACAACGGTGAAAAAATGTAGTATCTCTTCCTTTACGGCGACTCCATCAAGTGGTAATGAACCCCTAAATGCAAGCTTGAATGCGGTGGCTGGGAATTGGGAAAACGGAACCGCTGATGCTAGCGACAGTCGGAAAAACCATTCGACTGTTACTTATAACAATAAAATGTATATTTTTGGTGGGAAAAATGGTGTGACATATCTTGATACGATGCGAATTTATGATTTTGGAACGGGCACTTGGTCATCAGGAGCGACTGATACTGGGAATCCAAGAGAAGGCCATTCGGCAGTCGTTGCTAATAATAAAATGTATGTCTTTGGGGGTAAGGCTAGTGATACTTACAGTCCAATACTTGGGAGCGACATTCTTGATAAAATGCGAGTCTATGACTTCGCGACTAACACCTGGTCGGCAGGGATCGATTATTCAGGTTATAATAGAAAAAACCATTCGGCTGTTACCCATAACAATAAAATGTATATTTTTGGCGGAATTAATCGAAATGGACAAACACAATCAGGCATGCAAATATACGACTTTGCTACAAGTTCTTGGACAACAGGCCCAGCATACGCAACTGCCTCATCTTCAGATCACTCTGCTATCGTTTATAGCAACAAAATGTATCTTTTCGGGGGTATTAACAACATGTTCAGTTCACAAGATGGTATGAAAATTTTTGATTTTACGACCAATACTTGGTCTGATGGGTCCCCAGACACGGGCAATGCCAGGAGCACTCACTCCGCAAATCTATACAATAACAAAATGTACATTTTTGGTGGAGCTTATAGTGCAAATCTTGATACCATGCGTGTCTATGACTTTGCGACTAGTACTTGGGCAGCCGGTTTCGCGGATTCTGGTAATGCAAGAAACGAACATACAGCAGTTACCTATAATAGCAAAATATACATTTTTGGTGGGAGTACTATATACGATGGTACTTCACTAAATACTATGAGAGTTCATAATTTTGGAAATAATTTTGTTTTAGATTATTTTGGGGATGGTACATACGAAGACTCAACAAATGGATTACCTCCTCTAGCTCTTCCAAAGATTAAAACATATAACACAATAAATAATCTGATTACTCCATATACACCTAGATTAGAAGCTTTTGATGAGTTCGGTGTTCCCTGTATCAATAGTCCCATATCAACCACGGTTACAGTCAACCCCAAGCCAATACTAAAATGGACCATACTTCCTCTCGAAGGCAACACACCGCTATTAGTGAGAGTAGATTTTTCAAATTCAAATGTATTAACCGCTGGGTCTACAATTACGACATGTTTTGAAGAAAATGCAGCGGGGACAGCTTGCCAAGCTGGCAGTGAGAAGACTACCTCGGCATCACCAGGTCCAGTCTACTTTACTTACCCAGTCTTAGATATTGATCGAGAATACAAAGTCTATGTTACGACCAACGACCCATTAGTGACAGTTGACCCCCCCAAAAATACAGTCAAAGTAAAAGCAAAAAAAGCCACTGGTTCACCCGGAGGGATTGAAACTACCCCATAAAGGATAAGTTATTGTATGAAACAAATATTAACAAAAAAAGAATTTATCTTAATAATGTCCGTAATAGTATTTATCTTAATCACCGGTCTTGGTGTTTGGTATTACCTAGATTACTCTGCTAAGGACAAAGACGAAAAGAACAAGAAAGCAACTGAAACGGTACAACAGTGCGGTAACCTAGAAGCAGAAAGAGGGATGACCTCTGGAGTCGCCCCCTTCTCCCCTGTCCTGAAAGCAAAAATCACCGGTAACTATGATCGAACCAAAGCCGTCTGTCAATGGACTATCAATAGTGTGGCTATCCCCGATACTTATCCAGTTCGTGGTAACTGTGTCTTTGGCGGACGATCTTTTGCCACTGCTGGTAAGTACATCATTGTTTACAAAGTGGCTGGGCTGAGTGGTTGTCCGAAAACAGTGACGGTTGGAGTAAAGTGATAGCTTCGATAGTTATGGTTAATATAACGAGATAAACCTTGTTGACAACCACCTATTGTAATATCATAAACATAGACAAAAAGGGGCTTGAATGTCTAGAGTACTAATGGCAGATCAACTTATTGAGGAAAAAGAATGAACCACAAATTATTTAAAATATTTTTTGTATTTAGTTTTTTTGTATTAATAGTGACCACGATATCGGCTCTCAACCTAACAATGGCTAAGCCAGCTCTGGCTCATACCGAAACCCACATTTTGGGACTCATCTCACCGACGAGTGGCGGCAACTATGCACAGAACTCTATCATGAAAGTTAAATTTAGGACACAAGGCTACGCGGAAGGGATGTACGGTGTCTTTGTCCGATACTCTCCACCTGGTGAATATTATCAGACTAATTATTATTACTGCACGGCATTTGTATTAGCAGACGCGGTGGCTGGTAAAACAGAGTTTGAAGTCGACCTCCCACTTAATGTGCCTCTAAGCGTGAAGAATAATTCTTATCAGGTAATTGTCGCCTATATGTCATCTGCTCAACATGCTAACTATAAATGGGCAAATGGTTCTGGGGACTCCCCAGCTTGGGACGTATATGGTTGGTATACAAGTCCGTGGTCGTTTAATGTAACTTGTTCTACAGCCTCCTGTGGTACTTCAAATGGTAAGACTTCAATAAGTCCACCAAGTTCCGGATTTTGCAAGGATGGCTCAAACCCAACAGTGACGGGGACGGGGGTTACAGTCCGTAATGAGCCCTGTTATTATGGGCTTGAGCCAGAACCAGGGGAATCCCCGTGTTTAGTACCCCCACATCTTGATAGTGGCAATAGTTGGCGCTGGACTTGTAATAGTGGAACCTCTGCATCTTGTGGTTGTGGTACTCTTGCAACTGATAGTTCTTGTCTGCTAAGGGATTGTAATGTACCGCTAGTTGCTAGTCTGATTAAACCTACGGATAACCTACAAATTGCGTCTAGCGAAGATGGTGTTGCAGTGGTCGATTTTACAGCGACGTCAGATGGTTGTAAGAGGAATGGAAAGCTAAGTTATTATAAAGCAGCAGTTTCTTCGGAGCAAAGGAGCGTTGATTATAGTAACATCCCAGCTGAACCAAAGACACATGAATATACTTCGCCAAGATCAGGTACATTTTTAACTGATGGGACAATAACCTATGATCCAAAATATACAGTGACCTTACCTTCAGGCAAGAAAGCAACCGAATATTATTGGGGCTTCCAAGTTGAAGATATATATGGTGGTAGAAAAGAAACAACCCAACGAAGATTCTATGTTCTTGAACCACCACCAATACCCAAAACACTCAATTGTACGATCTCTCCTAATAAAGGGAGCGCTCCTCTGACAACCAAAATCACCGCAGCAGGAACCGCCGCTGGTCCCTATAACTTTGTTGTCAACGATGGTAGCGGTCTGATAACCAGAACAGAACCGAAAGAATTCCTTTATACCTTCAAGAATCCTGGTCTACATGTTGTTAATGTCAGCAGTACGGAAGGTGTATCTGGCAGCTGTAATGTAAACGTTGCCTTAACCGCTGGCGGAGGTACCAGTAGTGAAATTGCACCATAATACAAGGAAGTCATGTTAAATATTATTAGAAAACAAAGTAAATTAAATAAAATTCTGATATTAATTGTTACGCTCATACTGATGCTAATGATAGGATTAGTAATTATTTATTTTATATTTCTAAACAAAAAGACAGTTGAGTTAGATGATAAGCCCAAAACCATCGTTCCTAAATATTCAGTTGGAGAAAATTATTTAGAGAAACCGGGAACTGGAGCAGCGACTGCAGAGACACCACCTCAAGCTGACGGAACTCCTCCATCCCCATTGCCTGCACCTCCCTCTGCTCCGAATAAATCCTACGAGAGTAACATAGTTCCATTTCCAGTAGCTCCACCAACCTCACAATAAAACCTTGTTGACAAGAGACCAATGTATTATTATTAAATAAGATAAAGCTGGAGGGTTTAATGTCTAGAGATGTATATACAAAAAAAGAAAAGATTAAAAATAGTAAGAAGTTGAGATATCTCCAGTATCCACATTTGGTCCAGATATCGCCGAAAGATTAATTATTTGAGGACCACCATTATCTGTAATCCCGATGGCCAAAATCCTTGCTTTATTATTGCTCTTTAAGGCGTTGGCTACATCGACAGCTCTGCTCACTGGAGTACCGGGACCATTTGCTGTATTAGCCCCGCCGTCTGAAGCAAAAATAACTAAATTTGGACGTTCTGTTGTAACAGGGAATGTTGACCGACCTTTTTCTAGCCCATCCTCCCAATTAGTACTCCCTCTTGCTTCTACTCTTTTGATAGCTGCCTTAACTGCATCTTCGTTTGTTGTAAATGGCTGCAATACACGACCCATAACATCAAAATCAGTCACAGAAAATTGTGTATTTTTTCCGCTTAGGGCATCAACAAAGGATATAAAGGCATTTTGGTAGATATTCATGTTATCACCAATACTACCTGAGCTATCAATTACCAGTGCCACATTACAAGGTTGGGATAGCGGTGGATTTGCGACAGTCGTATACGCCAAAGCTTCGTTCTGGGACAACAACCCAGCTACGATAAAACACCCTATTGTTATTATTCTTACCAAATTTGTAAAGTATTTCTCTAAAATATTTACCTCAGTTAAGACATCCTTTTTCAGATTGTATTAAAACCCTACCCCGCTCCAATCAAGCTAGCCGTCAGAGAGATGAGTCCCCAAGTAGCAGTAACGATTAGAACAGCTAGGAGAGTATAAGTAATTACTTTTTTAGCATGGTCAGTCTTTTGTGAATCACCGCTAGAAGTAATATAAAGTATTCCACCATAGATAAGCATTAGGACAGCTCCAGAACCAAAGACGGCCAAAAGGATAGATAAGATATATCTAGCTGTAGGCAGGACTGCACACCAATCCCACCAACCCATGAAGGTTGCATGACATCCTTGAGGTAGCTTGGGAGTAGGAGTAGGAGGAGGAGTAGGGGTGGGAGGAGGGGTTACTTTTTGAGCTACTTTACATTTTACTGAGTTGCCATTGTTTTGACCGACACAAGTCCAAGTATCATCCGCGGGTTGGCCCATTGGTATACCTTTTGTACAAGTCATAATTTGTGAACCACACCTTGCGTCCTGTGCCTTAAGGCTACAAGGCAACAATAGTACCTTTTTTTCTGGCTTCGGAGAAGACGAGTAAACCATAATCGTTGCAATTGCACAAACCAACATTATTAAAGCAACCGGTATTTTCCGTTTTATGATGTTTGCTAGAAGGATTTTATTATTCTGTTTTTTCATATTTAATATTGTCGGAGCATGTGGTTTTCTGCTGCCTCTATTTGTGCCTCTGTCATCCCGCCATCTATTAATTTTTGTTTAGCCTCTTTTTGTCTTATCGTTTCCTCAGGGGTAAGGCTAGTAATCGTTAATGTTTTTTCTTTAGGACAATTGTTGAGACCAGCAACTTTGTAACTTACTTTATATTCACCGAGATGGAAAAAGGTCAGTCCATAACGAATACAATAATCCCCGTACGGCTCACTTGTACCAAAATATTCTCCATTGACAGTCCATTCGCAAATTTCTTGTTCCTTGGGGTAATCTCCCGCAATTTTAGCTTTGACCACAGGTGAATATGGACCAACACCTTCATATTTACCGTCCTCGGTTGTGATTTCGCCGCAGCCTAACTCGGCTTCTGCTTTTGCTTTCTCTGCTTGAGTCTTTTTCTCTGCTTCTTTACTGGTCCACCACCAAAGGGCACCCGCAATTAATAACAATAGTACTAATATGATTCCAATAATTAAAAAAGTTTCTTTCGATTAAAACCTGCCTCTGATGCTCCAATGTCGTCTAAATCTTTTATTTTTGTATTACCAAGCATTGTTTCTTTCTTGTTTCTAATTATAATCTCTTTCTAATATTACTATATGATCTTTTTGAAAACAAGAAAATATAAATTAAATCAGACACAAAGACAGTTTTTATGCTAAAATTAACCAGTAATATGGTAAGGAAAAAACATGGGATTATCCATCGGCATAGTAGGATTACCTAATGTTGGTAAATCAACCCTATTTAACGCACTCACAAAAAATAAAGTTGAGGCTCAAAATTATCCGTTTTGTACTATCGACCCCAATGTTGGCATTGTTGCAGTGCCTGACGATCGTCTCCAAAAACTAACCGAGGTCATCTCTACCAAACAAATTATCCCTGCCACCGTTGAATTTATTGATATCGCAGGGCTAGTCAAAGGCGCCGCAGTAGGTGAAGGCTTGGGCAATAAATTTCTTTCTCATGTCCGATCATGTGATGCCATTGCCGAAGTCATTCGGGTTTTCGATGACAAAAATGTAATTCACGTCGATGGTAGTATTGACCCGACTAGTGACGTAGAAACTATTAAGACTGAGCTTATTTTAGCTGATCTGGAAACTGTCAAACGAAGAATCGAAAAGTCTGAGAAGGAGTTAAGAAGTAATCCCAAGATGAAGGAAATCGTCGTTACTTTGAAGAAAATTGAAGCATCACTCGACAAGAATCAACCAGTTCGCGAGCTATCCTTAAACGATAAAGAGTGTGAACAGATTCTGGATATGAATTTATTATCTGCCAAACCTCACGTCTATATAATAAACGGTGATGAGCAGCATTTAGTTAATTTCAAACCTCAGTCCGTCGGTCTAAATGAAAAAAATACAGTTATTATCTCAGCAAAAATTGAAGCTGAACTCAACGATTTATCAGAAGATGAAAAGCAGGAATATTTACAAGAACTCGGGCAGAAAGAACCAGGCTTAAATGTCCTTGCTAAGAAATGTTTTAATTTATTGGGTCTACAAACATATTTTACCGCTGGCGAAAAGGAAATCAAGGCTTGGACTATCCATAAAGGTTGGACTGCTCCTCAGGCCGCTGGTGTTATACATGGTGATTTTGAGCGAGGTTTTATCAAAGCAGAAACAGTTAATTATAAAGACCTAATTGAATATAAAGGTTGGAACGGGGCTAGAACGGCTGGCAAAGTTAGACTCGAAGGAAAAGAGTACGTTGTTGCAGACGGAGATGTAATGATTTTTAAGTTTAATGTATAGAAAGCTATTGGCTGATGGCCACTAGCTATTGGCCCAGAGAAAAAATGTATCAATTTGAAAAGCTCACAGTTTGGAAAGAATCAGTAGAATTAATAAAACTAACATACAAAATTGTTGGTAAGTTTCCTAACGAAGAAAAATTTAGCCTGTCATCGCAGATACAAAGAGCCATCGTCTCTGTTTCACTTAATATTGCTGAAGGAAAGGGATGCCAAAGCGATAAAGAGTTTGCTAAATTTTTGTTCATTTCCTTGAGATCACTACACGAGGCAGTGGCCGGGATGAAGATTGCCGAAGAACTACAATATATAAATACCGATGAACTATTGATTTTCTACAGTGATTCAGAGAGCTTAGGAGCGCAAATCAGATCGTTTATTAAAAAACTAAAGTCAAACAGCTAATAGCCAAAAGCTTAATTATGAAAATAACCCCACAAGAAATTAAAAACTACGAGCTTGCTGCTCGGAAATATTTAGCAGAGTATGGCGTTGATGGCCAAGATATTATATTAGAC
>Ga0194053_10002022_pt1 | contig 12439 bp, 10 predicted proteins | sample SepL228m_MetaG_FD_161684 | JGI IMG/M metagenome (GOLD analysis project Ga0194053, IMG submission 161684) | Anoxic zone freshwater microbial communities from boreal shield lake in IISD Experimental Lakes Area, Ontario, Canada - Sep2016-L227-8m | ecosystem: Environmental > Aquatic > Freshwater >... | reverse complement strand
GTAAAGACCTCTTGGCATCGTTCTCGAATTACGGGGCCACCACCGTCGATCTCGGTGCTCCCGGCGTCAATATTTGGTCCACCTACATTGGCACAATTCCTCCTCCATTCGTAAACCAAAACATCAATTCCAATTCGGAATATGGCTGCCTGAGCGGGACGTCCATGGCGACTCCCCACGTCGCCGGGGCACTCGCTCTGATCATGTCAACTTATCCAACAGACACCTACTTGAGCATCATATCCAGATTGTTCAGTGGAGTGGACAAACTGACGGTTCTGACAGGAAAATGCACCACCGGGGGACGGCTGAACCTGTATAATTCTCTCAAGGGCATCACCCCGAGGCCAACGCCCACCCCGCGTCCCACGCCGGTTCCGAGAGCAACACCGCCGAGATCCACATCCCCTCGGACCGCACCCACTCCTGTTGCTACCCCAACACCGATCCCGACCCCGGCACCTGTTCCGACGGCGACTCCCGCGCCCACGGCAACTCCCGCGCCCACGGCGACTCCCGCACCCACGGCGACTCCCGCACCCACACCAACCCCTGTCGCCACGCCGACTCCAGCAGCGACTCCCACGCCGACCCCCGGTGGGGTGCCGAGATCCACTCCCGTCCGCACGACCCCGACAAGATAATTTCCCATCGCGGGTTATTCAGACCAATGAACTGGCATCACGCCATCAGGTTTCACCAACCCGGGCGGATGGTTTTTCTTGCCGGGTTCCTTGGGTTGGTTTCGTTGGCTTATGGAATCGCGGCCCCGACGAACGATAATTTATCCGCCGCGCAAACCCTGAGTCCGACCCTGCCTGTCACTGTCGCGGGAAACAACTCGGGTGCCACGCTGGAAACCAACGAGTGGAGTTTCGGAGGAAGTTCGGTCTGGTATTCATGGACTGCGTCCACTTCGGGCTGGGTGGCGGTTGACACGCTCGCAGCCACTGGCACGGCGCAGTTGGATACCGTGCTGGCCGTTTATACCGGGCTGACGCAATCCGACCTCCTGCTGGTCGGTGTCAACGACGAGGCTTGGGGGACAACCTTGGTTTCCAAGCTGGCTTTTTATGCGGTGGCGGGGACGACATACCGCATCGCCGTTTTCGGATACGACGGCGGCACGACCGTCGCGGAAGGAGCATTCACCCTGCACCTCGCCAGCGCCGCCCCAGAAGCCATCGTGACCGGAATTTCCGTCTCTCCTGCCACAGTGGACGTCACTGCCGCAGCCCAAACCGTTGACGTGACAGTGACAATCTCATCGGATGCCGACCTCTTCACCGTCGCGGATCCTTCGCTCCTTCTTCGCAGCCCGGATGGGTGGACCTCGTTGCCCTCCGTTCCGATTGCAGCGACCGACCTCGTTTCGGGCAATTCCCTCACCGGGACGTATAAGAAAACGGTGACCATCCCCCGGGGGATTCAAGCCGGAAACTGGATTCCTTCTGTGAAAATCTATGGAAATAGCGGGACAAACGTCTGGTCGCCGGACGGCAATGGAGCTTACTACGATCACTGGGTCATCAACGGGACCGCCCACCTCCTGGCAGTCCAAAACACCGGCACACTCGATTCCGAAGCTCCTGTTCTCACGGCTTTTTCCCTCAATCCGACATCTGCGGCTCCTTACGATCAAGTAAAAGTGACACTCTCGGTAGCGGATGCCGGAGGATCGGGATTCCAACGGGCTGACGTCTGGCTCGCAAACGGAGGGGTATGGATTGCCGGAGCAACATCCGCGGAGCGCGTGTCGGGGGACGCATCCAGCGGGCAGTATGAAGTGACGTTTGATGTCCCCTCCGACCTTGTGCCCGGAACCTACCATTTCGAGGTCTGGGTGGAGGATGCGGCCGGCAACACGACCGGCTACGATGGAAGCGTGAGCGGAAACATCCTGACGGCAACTCCATTGACTGTGAAAACTCTGACGATCGAAGGGTGGCGGAGGAAGTTTTTCGGCGTCGCGGGGGACATCGGAAATGCCGCCGACTCGGCCGATCCGGACAAGGACGGCACCGTCAACCTCCTCGAATTCGCAACCAACCACGACCCCACCACACCGGATCATGACGTGACTTCGGTGAACTCGTCAGGCGGTCTCTTGACCTTGAGCTACCCGCGCTCACTGGCCGCGGTCGCTGCGGGAGTTCAGTTCTTCGCTGAGTGGAGCGACTCGCCGGGCGGGCCGTGGAGCACTACTGGAGTTACAGAAGCGGTCACAAGCAGTGATTCCTCAGTGGATCAGGTCCAGGCAAGCGTTTCACTAGGAGCCGCACCTCACCGGTTCATGCGGCTCCGGGTATTTTTGCCAACACCTTGATTGACTGCACCCCCTCCCCTGTCGGCTTTGTGCGCCGGTTCAGGTGTCCGGAGATTTTCGCGTTCCGCGACATCGGTCTTTTGTTTCGGGTCGTTTTTTGTTCTGCTTCGTTCCCCTGTGCCAACCATGAGAAAGAGGAATCCCTCACCTGCGATCATCCTGCTGGCATTTTGTCCGCTGATCTTTGCCTACGGCGGGAACAAAGAGGAAGTTCCCGTTCCTCCCCCGATGGCAAAGCCTCTCGATGTTTCCACATTTGTCGGACGGCCCACCGAAATCCACCTGACAATGGGAGGCCGGATTGTCGAACCGATGACGGTGTTGATTCGCAGGTCTCCACGGCAGGGCAGGTTGGGTGAACTGAAACGGACCGGCCGCAACACTGCCGCGGTTCTCTACACTCCGGATCCGGAAGCAGGTCCCGGTACGGACAGCTTTACGTTCGCCGCGAAGTCCGTTGACTCACCGGTCTCCGCTGCGGCCACGATCCAGATTCGTTTGGTCGAGGAACCGCCGCTCATTCAATGCCCGCAGGAATTGGATTTCGGCCCGGTTTTTCTTGGGGACACCGCAGAAAAAAATATCGTTGTTCGAAACACAGGTGGCGGAATCGCATCCGGACAAATCAAGCCGAACCCGCCGTGGAGCATCGGTGGGACGGGATCCTACAGGCTAGCCGGAGGAACAGAATCCGTGCTGCGGTTGGTTTTCGCCCCAACGGAAGAAAGAGATTTCCGCGACAAGATTCAAGTAGCGCCGGATCTAAAATCCGTTTTGGCCGTGAGTGGGAGCGGGGTTCCCCCGGTTTCTTGGAACAAGGAGGGGATCGTTTTCACGCCGAAGCAGCGGGAAACGGGGGCCACAGAATGGAAGGTGACAAACCTCACATCGGAGGAACGTAGGATCACCATCGAGTGGCCGGAAGTTTTGAAAGCTCCCAAGGAAATATCCGTTCCAGCCAACGGCTCATCGGTTTTGCAAATTGGAGTGGCCGGAGACCCTCAGCTCAACTACCAAGGCGAGGCAGCAGCCCGCAGTGGCAACTTTCAAAGCAGGATTCCCATCAGGATTTTCCCCGCCCCTGCCAAGCTGGACGTGGAGCCTCAGAAGATTCTGAAACTTGGCGGGGCCACGAAGGATGGCCCGCTGAAAGGACGGTTCGTGGTCAAGAACACCGGAGGCTCCGACGCGCCGATCGAAATCCTTGCGCCCCCAGAGGTCGTTGTCACACCGAATTCAAGCAATGTGATTCTGCGTGCCGGACAGGAACAGACATTCGAGGTGCAACTAGAAGACCGGGAACAGGATCACTGGAATGTCCGGATCCAATCGCCCGCCTGCGAACCGGTCGATTTTTCGATTGAAAGAGCGGTTTCCAAACAGGCCGGAGCCCCGTTGCCGGTCGAAAATTTTCTCGGCTCTCTCCGGAAGCCCGGGAACAGTTCAGGAAAGGTGGCCCCGGTTCCCGGCGGAGTTCCTCCGATGGAGCAAGCGACCATTCTCTCCAGCGAAACTCACGAGATTGTCCTCACGTGGAAACTTCCGTCCACCGGAGTCTCTGATTTCCGTATCGAGCGCAGGAGCATAGCCCCGGGGGTGGATGGCGGCGTCGCTGTGACTTGGATCCCCTGGCAGGGTGCGCGTCTGAGCCTTGGCGATGGAATGGCAACAGCCCGGCTTGAGAGGCTCCCCGCGAACAAGCGGTGGACGATTCACATCGTTCCTCTGGATGAGAAAGGAAATCCCGGACAACCCTCCCAAGCCCTCCAAATCGCCACGAACCCATTGAATCAGTTCCACATCCCATGGTGGATCTGGCTGGCCCCGATGGCCGCTCTGGCCGCAGTGCTTTTGCGATTTGGGCGGAAATATCAAAGCGGCCTCAAAGCTGGAGAAGATGAACGGATCTCCCGCTTGGAACGGAAATAGAGCCCTCGATCAGGGCTCGATCTCCACGGGGTTTGTGAGGCTACCGATTTTTTCGATCTCGATGGTGACCGAATCGCCGGGTTTCAGCCAGACGGGAGGTTTTCTCGCCATACCGACTCCGCTCGGAGTGCCGGTCAGGATCACCGTTCCCGGAAGCAGCGTGGTGCTGCCGCTGAAAAACTCGATCAGCGAGGCGACATCAAAAATCATATCCGCTGTATTTTCCTCCTGCATCGTCGCTCCGTTGAGGATGGTGCGGATTGTGAGGGAGTTTGGATCAGGGATTTCATCGGGGGTTACCAGACAGGGGCCCATGGGCAGAAATGTGTCGAATGTTTTTCCCCGGCACCACTGGCTGCCCCCGAACCGGACCTGCCAGTCTCTCGCGCTCACGTCATTGGCACACGTGTAGCCGGCCACGTATTCGAGAGCCTCCGCCTTGGAGACATTCTTGGCAGGCTTTCCTATCACCACAGCCAACTCGCACTCGTAATCCACCTCTTGGCTCGCCAGCCGTGAAGGAATGAGGATCGGATCCCCCGGATTTTGAACGGCCGAGGGGGCCTTCATGAAGAGCACGGGATACGCGGGAATGCGGGCGCCGGTTTCCTCCGCATGCTTCCGGTAGTTTAAACCCGCGCAGTACACTGCGGCTGGAACCGCCGGCGCGAGAATCTTGGCGATCTCGACCGCTTCGCCGGTCCGGAAAAAACCGCGCTGGATGTCTCCGGTCAGCTTCTCGGAGCTCCCGTCCGGAAGGAGGCAGGAAAATCCGGTCTCGCCGCGCGAATCGAGATGCCGTTGGATTTTCATCTCAATATTTCGGGGCTTTAACGGTGCCCGCCTCGAGGTCGCTTCGCCGCCGCTGGACGATCCGCTCCGCAATTTCGCGGACCATTTCCTCGAGAAGGAGCCGGAGATGGCTGCCCTGGCGGAAATCGGACGGCGCGATGTTTTTGACCCGGTCGGCGTGAGTGCAGAGCTGGTAGCACTTTTTGAAGCTGGTGCGCGTCGGGTCCTCGGGATTGTAAACCGCGATCGCCTGCCCGCCATTCCTGCGCATCACCGTGAAGCACGGCACATCAGTCGGGCCGTCGCCGACATAGATCATGTTCTGGAACGGGATCGGCCGCAGCTCCGGGGCCATGTGGTCGTTCACATCTTCGTCCATCTCCAGCATCCCTTTGTTGATGCGGAACAGGAACTGCGTCTTCTGCGTGTGGCTGATGACCCGCTTCGGGAACGTGATCCGGTCGCGCTCGTCCACTGCGAATTCGCATCCGAAGATTTTGCGGATATACGGGGCCAGCCGGCTGCCTTCGATCAGCGGTTTCAAACCGGACGAGACGATGTAATGCTCAACATTGATCCCGAGTCCCAGGTGTTCCTCGGTCAAAAGTCCGCTTTGAAATTCCTCGAACATCTCGGGGAGCCCCTTGTAGAAATTCAGACGCTCGCCGAGCTCTCTGAGCCTGGCGTTGGTCGGGCGGTCCATCTCCAGGCAGTCCAGGAGTACTTTCATGTAGGCGAGTTCGTTATCGAACCCCTGGTCTCGCACCAGCTCGCCGCAGCGCTGCCAGAAATGGGCGGGGTTGATTCCGAACACCGGAAACAGAGCCTCGTCCTGCATGTAGGTCGGCGATAGCGTCTGATCGTAGTCATAGATGATCGCGATCGTGTTCTGCGGCGTGGACATCCCCTCATCGCTGCACCCCGAAGACCGTTCTGGCGATCAAAAAATACAAAAAACAATCCCCTACAGCACGAAGAATGTCTTTGAAAATCTCCTCTCCAGGCCCCATCCTGTAATTGCTATGAATGCTCGGCGCTTCGGCAGGACCGGTCAGACCGTCGGGGAAATCGGCTTGGGATGCTGGCAACTCGGCGGGACGGACTGGAGCGGTATCAGCGACCTGCGCGCACGCAGTCTTCTCATCGCGGCGGCAGACTCAGGCGTCAATTTTTTTGACACGGCGGATGTTTACGGAAACGGCCGAAGCGAGGAAGTCCTCGGCCACTTTCTCCGGGAACGCAAAGAAGATTGCCTCGTGGCTACAAAGGTCGGGCGGGCCCAAGGGATCTACCCCTCCGGCTACACTTGGGATGCCATCCGTAGAGCCACTGAAGCCTCGCTCAAGCGTCTGGGCATCCCCGCCCTCCACCTCACCCAACTGCATTGCGTGCCAAAGGGAGTGATCGAGGACGGAGAAATTTTTGACTGGCTTCGCCGCCTGAAAGCCGAGGGAAAAATCCGCGACTTTGGTGCCAGCGTCGAGACGCTCGAAGAAGCGAGGATGTGTCTGGACCAGCCGGGGCTCGCCTCACTGCAACTCATTTACAATGTCCTCCGCCAGGAACCGGAGAAAGACCTCCTCCCTATCGCCATCGAAAAGGGGGTGGCGATCATCGTCCGGCTACCGCTCGCGGATGGTCTGCTCGGCGGCCATCTGACCGGGCCTGCGCCCATGCCGTCCGGCTACACTGGCAGCCCCACCCCTGCGATCCAGCCAGCCAAAGATACGATCACCTTTTGCGGCATCCCGCTCGATCGCGGCATGCAAATTGTCGCGCAGCTTCAGACGATGGTGCCTCATGGTATGACGCTCCCGCAATTGGCCTTGCGCTACATTCTCGACCATGAGGCGGTCTCGGTCATGATCCCCGGCGCAAGCAAGCCCGCTCAGGCCACCTCAAATGCGCAGGCGGCAGGCATGCCCCCTTTGGAACCGGCTCTGCACGCCCAACTCCGGCTCTTCTTTCAAAACGAGGTTGCCCCTTTTATTCAGGGACCTCGCTGAAAATTCGGGGGCACAAGTTCAGACCAAACCATGAAAGTTCATATTCGCCAGATTCCACAGGGGGACACCGTCCACATGGAGGGAGAAGAGGATCCTAGTCGCTTGGACTTGCAGGAGGCAGGCGCCGTGCCTGTCTCTCCTTTGTCGTATTCTCTGGATGTGGGATTGAGCGAGGGAGGGATCTTCGCAACCGGTCGAGTCTCCGTAAGGGTCCGCATGCAGTGCGTCGCATGCCTTGCCGATTTCGAGAAAGACATCGTCGCCGAACCGTTTTCCTTGCAGACCGAACTCACCGGGCGTGAACAGATAGACTTGACCCCGTTCATCAGGGAGGATATTCATCTTATCTTGCCCCCGCATCCTAGATGCGATTCGGGAGCAGCGTGTCCAGCCGGTGTCCCGCGCACCAGCCTGCAGCAACCGGAAATGGGTGCATCGGCATGGGATGCACTAGACAAGCTAAAAACCTGATTACAAATTATTTATGGGAGTCCCAAAACGCAAAACCTCAAAGATGCGGCTTCGCACGCGGAAAGCCGCGAACCGCTGGCGCGCACCAAAACTCGGCAAATGCCCTCAATGCGGAGCCAGCGTGCTCCCGCACATCGCCTGCCCTTCCTGCGGATATTACAATAAGCGGCAGGTCCTGACAATTGGTGCCGAATAATCCGGCGGGCCGGGTTTCTCCCGCATGAAAATTGCCCTCGACGCGATGGGCGGGGATTTCGCCCCGGGGAATCCCGTTGAAGGTGCCGTGGCCGCACTCCGGGACTATTCGGATGTTTCGATCATCTTTGTGGGCGATGAAAAGAAAGTCCGCACGGAACTCTTGCGCCACGATACCGAAGGGTTGACGGAACGGATCTCCGTCCACCATGCCTCTCAGGTCGTGGACATGAGCGACAGCGGCCTCGACAGCGTCCGAAAGAAAAAGGATTCCTCGGTGAGCCGAGCCGTGGATCTTGTGAAGAGCGGCGAGGCGGATGCGATTGTTTCCGCCGGGCACACCGGTGCCCTCGTGGCCGCCGCAACGATCAAACTCAGAACCCTGCCGGGCATCGACCGCGCTGGCCTGGCGGTCTTGATTCCCGCGGACGGCGGGGTTTTTCTCCTGATCGACGGCGGGGCAAACATCGACCCGACTCCCGAGCACATCGTCGGATTTGCCGTCATGGGCAGCATCTACTACCGCGAACTTCTGGGCTGCCCCGAACCGAAGGTCGGGCTTCTGAACATCGGCACGGAAGCCTCCAAAGGCACCGAGTTTTCCAAAGCCTGCCACGCTCTCCTCTCCACGGCCCCGATTAAATTTTCCGGGAATGTCGAAGGCCATGGGATCTTCACCAGGCCGGTCGAGGTCGTCGTGTGCGACGGCTTCGTGGGCAATATCGTTCTGAAAACCATCGAGGGACTCGCCAAATCGTTCTTCGCATGGTTCCGGCAGGAATTGAAAAAAAATCCACTCCGTCTGCTCGGCGCCCTGCTGTGCCGGGGCGCGTTTCGTTCGATCAAGAAACGCACGAGCACGGACGAATACGGCGGCACCCCCCTGCTCGGCGTCAACGGAATCTGCATCAAAGCCCATGGCAACTCCTCGGCATGGGCTCTCCGCAGTGCGATCCGCGTGGCCCGCGCCGCGGTAGAGCAAAAAGTCAACGATCGCATCGTCGAAGCCATTCAATCACATCATGAAAAAGTCTCCAAAGGCCAAACTATCCCTGCCTAACCGCACCGTTTCGATCATCGGCACCGGGAGCTATGTCCCGGAGCGGATTCTCAGCAACGCCGACCTCGAGGCCATCGTGGAGACCACAGACCAGTGGATCATGGAGCGGACCGGGATCCGGGAACGCCGCATCGCGAAAGAAGGCGAGTTCACAAGCCATCTTGCGGCCGAGGCCGCCAAGCGGGCGATGGAAAACGCCGGCATCACCGCGCTCGAGATCGATCTGATCCTGGTCGCCACGATCACGCCCGATACGTTTTTCCCTTCCACGTCGTGCCATGTGCAGAGAATGATCGGAGCGAAAAATGCCGCGTGTTTCGATGTGAATGCAGCCTGCTCCGGATTCCTTTACTCCGTGGAAATCGCTCAGCAATTCATCGCCAACCACACCTACAGCACCGTGCTCGTGATCGGGGCGGACAAACTCAGTTCCATTGTCAACTGGCAGGACCGGAACACCTGCGTGCTCTTCGGCGATGGGGCGGGAGCCGCAGTTTTGCGGAACCGCGAGGGCTCGCACGGAGTGATCACGACGTTCATGGGCAGCGACGGCAACTACGGTGACATTCTTTACATGCCGGGCGGAGGGTGCGCCATACCGATCACCAGGGAGAATGCGGACCAAAAACTCAACACCCTCCACATGAACGGGCGCGAGACGTTCAAGCAGGCCGTCAACTCAATGATGAAGGCCGCCCAGAAGGCGCTCGAGCAAAGCGGTCTCACCATCGACGACCTGAAGTGCATCATCCCCCATCAGGCGAATCTCCGAATCATCGAGGCGCTGGCCTCGCGCCTCAATGTGCCGATGAGCAAATTCCACATCAATCTCGACCGCTACGGCAACACCTCCGCAGCCGCCGTCGCGATTGCCATGGATGAAGCCAACCGCACCGGACGATTCCAGGTCGGAGACTACATCCTGCTTGTTGTCTTCGGCGGGGGACTCACCTACGCGAGTTCCGTGATCCAGTGGTAACACCCGGTCACTTGCATGGCGCGGAATACCGCGACCCGTCGAAAAATCCAACGGCCTGAAATCCCGACGGGCGGAGATCGATCCGCACCGCCCCGGAGACATCCTGGCGGAAAACCCGGATTCCGCGGCCCTCAACCAGCGAGATCCAATTCTCATCCGAGCGCTCGGTCGCCGGAAAACGGGCCGCGGTCGAAACGATCAGCCTTGGATGCACAGCATCGACGAAGGCTGTATCCATGGGGATTCCCGAGCAGTGCATGCCCTTGACGACAATGTCCGCAGGCAGTTCGGATGCCGCGTTTTTCAGCAGCCATTCGAGCGTCGGAGGTCCGGCATCAGACAGAAAAAGAACCCGCGCGCAAGGGGTGTCCAGTCTCACCACGAGGGCCTTGTCGTCCGCCAGATCACGCGGGATTCCGGCTGGAGGAAACAGAACCTTAAGCGTGGCCTCTCCGGAAATCCGTATGGAATCTCCCGAGCGGCAGAGTGACTTCGGGATTCCGAGTTCCTCCAGCCGCCGGTGAAGGATGCGGCGCTGCGAGGAACGGTCGTCGAGCATCGACTCCACCAGAACTCCGGGCGGATCGTTCTCGATGAGTTCCGCCGCCGCCCCGATATGCTTCGCATCCCCATGGGTCAAAACCAAACCCTCGGATGTGGATTTTCCGCGGCCGTGCAGCCAGGGCACGACCACTCCGTCGAACTGCCGCTTCGCCCCGCAGTCGAGCAGCCAGATTTTTCCACCGGACTCAATCGCAACCCCCCCGCCTGCTCCAAAATCGAAAACCGTGACCGTCACAGGCGCGGGAGCCGGGGTCCCCACATAAAAATACGATGCGGGCAGAAACATCCCCAGATGCACAATCCCCAGAAGGAGTTTGCAGAATACCCAGTTCGCATTGTTGAAGATCGCGGCCAGCGTCCCCCAGAAGACACCTCCTATGATTGCGAGAAATGCCGTGATCATTATGAGGAATGCCAACGGCACAATGATCAGATTTTCGGGCAACGCGGAAAACGAGACCATGTGGAAATAGACCAACGTCAGTGGAAGCGATCCGACCCATGCGGACAGCGAGACCGAGGCGAGCCCGCCCAGTTCCTCGCCCGCCGCAGCCCCCCACCTCTGCCCTCTCGTCCAGAGCTGCCGCGGAACAAAGGAATCCGGGTGGCAGCACCCCCGGATCCATCCGTGGATCGGACCGGAAAACAACAGGATCGCCGACACGACAAAAAATGAGAAATGAAACCCGGGGTTACAAATTTCGTTCGTCCATTGAACAAGGATCAGGAAGGCGGCCGCACAAAGAGAGTTGAATGGCACCGGCTGGCGGGACGAGGTCATTCCGATCAGAAAAATGGCCGCCATCACGGCGGCTCGCACGCTCGACGGTCTCCAGCCAGTGAGCAGCGCGTAAAAGAAAAGCGCAGGGATGATGAGGAAAACCGCCCGGCGTCTCCCGATACCGAGGATTTTCAACGCCTGCCAGAGGATCGCTCCGATCATGCCGACATGCAGTCCGCTCACCGCGAAAAGATGGAATGTTCCCGTGTTCCGGAATTCCTCCTGGAGCGAATCTGGAACGTCGGCGATCACTCCCAGCACCATTCCGGACAGGAGTTCGCAGACGACAGGATCGCCGGAAATCCCCAGGCGCAGGGTCTTTTCCATCCACTGTCGGCTCCGGGTGGCCGCTGTGAAGATCGAAAACACGGATGCTTTCTTTTCCATCACGAGATCTGCCGCTGAGGCAACCTCGACCTCGCAAGTGATCCCCTTCCGGGCCATCCAGTCCTTCGCGCTGAATTCCCCCGGATTTCGCGGCGGCTTTATCGTCTGAATACTCCCGGTGATTCGGACGCGGTCCCCACGCGCAGGAGCCGGCGCTGGCATAACGACCGATACTCGGGCCGACGGGCTCAGGATTCTTCCGTCCATCTCCATCTGATCCACCAGCATGGCAAACCGCTCTCGCGTTGCGCCGTAAGGAACCGGGTTTGCCGTGACCACACCAGAGGCCGTCACCAACGACCGCCCGCTTCCGACAATCCCCGCCAGCCTGTAGGATGTGGACTCGCGGGTTTGCCAGAGATGAACGCATGCGAACGCACAGGCCACCGAAACAAAAATCCACGGGCCGCGCTTGAAAATAAATGCCCCGGCCATAAACACCATCGAGGCCGCAAAAAAGCCCGCCGGCGACCAGCTCACGGACGAGGCAAAAACGATGCCTGAAACCGCCGCGATCAGGAGCCCGAAAAATGGAAGCCTCTGACGGAAAAGAACGCCGATGCCTTTCACGGTTGACCGCAAAACTTGAACAGGAAATGTTCAGTAGCCCGCTCGGATTCGAAATAAAATTTCAGGGCCCCGTCCCTTCCGGTGATGTCCTCGGGCACGGCGCAGCTTGCCCGACGGGAGTGGATCTGATGCACCCCCTGGACCCGTTGATGGTAGGGCGCACCCCAAACCTCGATCAAGGTGGCACGCGCACAGTGGTCCATGAGAAGATCCTCCAGCGGCTTGCGTTCGTAGTGTTCGTAAAACACGTTTGAACGGGCCTCGATCTCGGCATAGTCGTTCGCCACGCATATCTCGGCACCCTGCAACGGCAGGAGCGTCCATGTCCCGCGGCTCAGCCCGACTCGGATCCTCGGATCAAACCCGAGGATCCGAGTCG
>Ga0194053_10002021_pt1 | contig 12441 bp, 15 predicted proteins | sample SepL228m_MetaG_FD_161684 | JGI IMG/M metagenome (GOLD analysis project Ga0194053, IMG submission 161684) | Anoxic zone freshwater microbial communities from boreal shield lake in IISD Experimental Lakes Area, Ontario, Canada - Sep2016-L227-8m | ecosystem: Environmental > Aquatic > Freshwater >... | reverse complement strand
TGATCTCGGATTCGGGATCCATTTATTGTCAGCCTCGGTATAGTATTTGAACTTCAAGGTAACCTCGTTACCGTCAACTTTAACAATATAGTATCCGTAATCCGTAGTGTTCAAGTATGTGGCCCGGTCTGGATCGATGACTCTAGGTCTGCCATGGTCCAGAGGGGCTCCCCCGCTGCCAGACATGACTTGCCACATGTCCGGGCTAGCTTCTCCTTTAATTGACTTCACAGCCGTATAGTGCTGGTGTCCGGTCAAGTAAACTCGACAATTACCTCGTCGAAGACTGTCCCAGAATTTATCTCTGATCTCTGGATAACTGAACAGCGATTGGGACTTTTTGCCTTCAACGGTTTGCCACGCTGGTGTGTGACCAAATACAAACACGTGGGGACCTGTCTTCTCTTGTGTAAGCACGTGGTCCAGCCATTCTTGATTCACAGAAGGACCATACCCAGGCTTGACATACTGATCCACTGCTACGAAAAGAGCGTTTTTGTGTTTTACAAAGTAATTCAATCCCTTTTGTGGGCGAATCTGGTCAGACGCAATGGATGGAGGCGGGGGGCCATTTTGCGGCAGATGATTGCCAAATGCACTCATCCATTCGTTTATGACAGATTCCTGAGTGATACCGGTCTTAATGTGATAGACTTCGTGGTTCCCTCGCACAGGATAGATGGGAACATGGGGCACTTTCTTTTCGTGAAAAGCCTCATAAACAGGCTTCATGGCCCCCTTCCATTGCTGGTACGCGGCCTTATTCGACTGGGTTATTTTTTGAGAACACTGACCAAGAATCAAATCACCGCCCACGAGAACCAATTCGCAATTGGTGCTCTGGTCCTTGACGTCTAGGGCTATTTCCTTGGCGATGAGATTCAAAATTCTGGCATTTACACCCTGTGGCCTGTCTTTTATACGGCTTCGTGTATCGGCCATAAATGCAAAGCTCCACGAGCCTTCTTCGCCGAACGAGTTGAACGAAGGCAATAGCAGAAGAAGGCCTATCAACAAAATCTTCACGGAGATCAAACTTAACCTAGCCAGATTTTTTCGAGATATCATTTTGAGATCCTTATTCTGAGTGCTGCAGCCTAGAGACCTTGTCCTGATAGTAGTCCGACTCCGTTGACTGTCAGTCACTCAGTTAGAGCGACTTGCTTTAAGGCACATCATATCCCTAAGCGCCTGTATCAAATGTACTCTTTAAGATGCATTCTGGCAAATAGTCGGATATCTGCAAATCTTTTTTTAGGGAGCATCCTGCAGATGCGATCTTAGACAACTTTGCCCCCGCTTTTGTGTTAAAATGAATCCAGTGCTGACCCCATTGACAAGAGAGGAAAATACCATGGTAAAGGTGTTGATCGTTTACGCAAGTGATCACGGCGGTACGGAAAAGATGGCTCAGACCGTTGCTGAAGGCGTGAAATTGGTTCCCGAATGCGAGGCAGAACTCAAAAGGGCAGATCAGGCAACCATTCAGGACCTTTTTTCCTGCGATGCTTTATTAGTAGGATCCCCCGTGCACATGGGAAGCATCGACTGGAGAATTAAGAAATTTATCGACACTGTTTGCAGCGGTGCTTGGATGCAAGACAAGATGATTGGTAAGGTGGGTGCTGTTTTCGCATCCGGCGCAGGCTACGGAAACGGCGGCGGAGGATGTGAGTTGACAATGCTGGCGCTGCTCAACAACATTGCCGAACTGGGAATGTTGATAGTCCCTCTTCCCAAGAACACCCCTGGGTACCAGGCTGCAGGACTTCAATGGGGACCCTATGGTCTTGCCCATGCTGAGGATCTCAGTCCCAAGGGCCTTTCTGAGGAACAGCTCATCTCCTCAAGAAACCACGGGAAGAACGTTGCGACAGTCGCTAAAGCGCTGAAAGGAATTCAGGTTTTCGGTTAGCGATTCTCTTTTCCACGGCAAGAGATATCCGGAAACGCTCCTATGAGAGTCCATCTGTAATACCGGGGGAGCGCATTCGTGATAAGAGGAGTGGAAATATGAAGAAGATCCTTATAGCCATGGCAGTGGCTGTCTTGATGATTACTGTCACGGTTGCAGCAGCAGAACAAGGCCAGAATAAGGCGTTGATGGGGATCCAATGGTGGACCAACTTCGACGATGCCTTGAAACATGCCAAGGCTGAGGGCAAACCTTTATTCCTGGATTTCTTCAACCCCAACTGAATGGGTTGTAAAAAGATGGATGCAGTTACGTATCCGAACGAAGCCGTGACCGATTTTGTGCGTAAGCATATTGTACCAGTACGCATCAGGTATGATCAACAGCCATTGGCTGGTCAGTACCGTGTCAAGTGGACCCCTACTCTGATTGCTGTTGACAAGGACGGTAACGAGATCTACCGCAACGAGGGATTCCTCCCTCCTGAGGATCTCATACCAGCTCTCATGCTTGGAATCGGAAAGGTCAGGTTGAATGAGGGGAATTACCAGGAGGCCATCTCCCATCTCAGCGAGCTGAGTTCCAAGTACCCAAAGAGTGAGGAAGCGCCCGAAGCCGTATATTTCTTGGGAGTCGCCCGTTTCAAGACCACCAACGATTTCAAAGTTCTCAAGCAGACGTTCGATCAACTCTCGAAAGAGTATCCTAGCAGCATCTGGACAAAGAAAGCTTCCCCGTACCGATAACTTTACGGAACTCATCGAGCAAATGAATGGGGAGGCCATGCGATCCTAACTCCTCGGACGTGATTAGAGGGATTTTCAGTTGACTCACCAGTGAAGCTCGGGTAATTTTCAGATCCTTAAAATAATCAACTTACAACGGTAGTGTGAAAAGGGGTTACTCCTATGACCAAAGCAGGACTCGTTTCCAAGCTGGCCGAAGACTCAAAGGTTACCAAGAAATCGGCCAATGCGATGTTGAATTCCCTCGTTGCCGCCATAAAAGAAAGTCTCAAGAAAGAGGGTAAGGTGCGGCTGGACGGCTTGGGGACGTTTGTCGTGGTTGACCGGAAGGCCCGTACAGGTGTGAATCCTCAGACAAAAGCCAAGATCAAGATTCCCGCGACCAAAGCGCCTCGGTTCAGAGCGGCTCAAGCTCTTAAGGATTCTGTGAAATAGGGTGAGAGACTTATCTTCCGTACATAATGGAGATATTATACGGAGAAGTCCTTGCGGAGATGCTCTTTCCTGCTTCATTTGATGAAACAGGCTCTCAATCAGGGATACTCTAACGGTCGGGTTCAACGGGCGCTGGACGAGACTTTTTTTGAAAACCACGTTCTCCGTGTAGCCGCCGAACGATTGTGATAGACCCGTCGGATTCGAACAAAACCTTCCGGAGATATGGCAACTCCTCATCCAGGTCTACCTGATTTTTTCTCAGGGCGTGCCTAAGGTCCTCTTCTGTCAAGAGTTATTTGGCCAGATTCTGTTGCAGAATCCGGCCATTTTCTACCAACACAGTAGGTTCTGCTTGTATGAGCTTTTCAAAGGTTGGAAAACTGTAGGAAAGTCGTGCGAGACACCAGTTGGCACCAAACATGGTAGTTGCTCCGATTAGCCCACCTGTGAGCGAGTTGTCGGCCCCTATCATAGCATTCTGCAGGACCTTAGAGATCGTTAACCAGATAACCAAGTCGAAAGGTCCAATTGAATCGAGTTCACGCTTCCCAAAGATGCGAAACGCCACCAGTAAAAAGATGTAGACGCTGAGAGGTCGGATCATCTTTTCCAGGACAGAAATTTCAGGAATCAGAAAATCAGGATGCATATATTCACCTCCGAAAAAAGATGCAGACGAACAAATGTTCTAGGCGAACCACTGATAATTACCCCAGTGCGTCTGCGATAACATTTTTTGCCTTAAGAAAACCCGATATTTTTGAGCCATGCCTTACCTTACCCCTGACCTAGATCGAGGTTTTCCCGCACAGTGTTGGTGCAAGAACCGGTGCTTTCCGAAATCTGCCAGACTCTCTTTCGATGAGATGCGGTCACGCACTCTTGAGCCATGGTCTTGAGGCCGGAGCGAGAGAAGGTGTCCATAGTGTGCAGTCACACAGATAAACGCTAACGCTGAACATGGACCTGTTTCAGAGCCAGGTCAGTTCAGTATAGAGTGTGTGGCAAAATGCTTGACAGATATTCTATTTCATGAAATTGAAAATGATATTCATTAACATCAGGGTCCATCACCATGCATGTCCAGCAGTCTCAGGCATTGGTTCTGTGCCATAAACTTCTTAAGAGACGGGGATACCGCATTACAACAGGCCGTGAAGCAGTGGTAAGTGTTCTTGCCGCTGCGGGGATGGGGGAACATCTCAGCGCAGAGGAAATTTACATCAAAGTACACAGTAGTATCCCTGCCGTTGGACTCACTTCAGTTTACCGCACACTTGATCTTCTCACCAATCTAGGAGTGGTCAGCAAATTCGATTTCGGGGACGGCAGGGCCAGGTATGAACTGGCCGAAGGCACCCGAGGGGTCACGCATCACCACCACCTCGTATGCACCGGGTGCGGTACCATCATTGACTACGATGACTTTATAGATGATGAGCTGAGCTTGATTAGACGTACCGAAAAAGGGCTTGCGAAAAAATTCGGGTTTAAAATTAACGGCCATGTCATCCAATTTCTCGGGCTTTGTGCTGATTGCAACGGCAAGGGGGGAGAGGAACCATCGGGATCAACAATGTCACAGAAGTCGTCGGACTGATCAACCATGTCTGGCTCGCTATCCTCTCCCGGGACGATCTTCGCGAATCGGTGGGTGTTCGATACACCAGTCATATGTGGGATGATGACCCTTACTGGTTCTTTTGGTTCAACGACCGTCAGGGAGTGTACCGTCTTGAATTGAAGAGCGCCGCTCCGCTTGACCACTACGACTGGGTCGCCGCCTTTCTTGTCAAGTATTATCCAGCGACGAGCGAGCCGGCTTTTCGGGGATTGTCGACCCTGGAAAGGCTTCTTCGTGAGAGCGACGTCTTCGACACCCGGCCCGCCGATGGAGCAGGAGGGTGCCCTTGTCACGGCCATGCGCACGACCAGGACAGCGAGCGATTCAAAGACCTGGATGGAGGATGCGGCGTTCCGCAGATACGAGACCGTGAAGGTATCCCTCCAGATTTTTTCTTTGCCGGTCATCTCTTCCTTGCGCACTGGGCGGACGCGGGAACCGTAATAACGGCGAAAAGTCAAACGTCCTGGCGTGTCCAAATGATCGAGGACTACGTTGTCCCCAGCGACAATGGATCTACTATCGCCCTCCTGAAAAAGGGTTCCGTCGACAGGGATTATCCGGGTCAGGATATCACTGAGTTTCTCTACCGGCGTTTCACGGCTGGCTGGAAACGATTCTACGATGCACCCCTCGAGAGGGAATCACGATGGGTGAGCGATGGTGTCCTCTTCAGCAGCGACGGACAAACTCTCACTGCAGAGGCATCCCACCAGATCCGGCGAATCATTCTCCAAACAACGCTTACATTCAGCGATGGGATCGAACTGGTCCCACCAGCGGATGCAGATACCGAAGGAATGATCGAGGAATTTTCAAAAAGGGAGGTCTGATCCATGGAAGCAGAGAAGGAAATCAAGAAGGTAATGGAGCCTAAAGAATCCAAAGGTTTTGGCAGTGGTATCGTCGTCGGGGTAGTTGTAGGGATAGCTCTTTTCCTGATGACGGTTCAGTTGCTCCACATGGCAAGGTAAGCAAGGAGGTCGTAGCCAATGGAAAAAGATTTCACAAGACGCTCGTTCATCAGGGGGATGGCGGTAGGCACTTTAGCCGGATACTTCGGTGCCGCAGGTCTTTCCTCCACCGTTTTCAAAAATAAACTCTTACCGGAAGAGAAGCTGAACCAGGTCGACATTGGGGAACTGAAGTCCTTGAAGATCAAGGTGGTCTCCGAAACGAGTTGGTACGACAACAACGTCTTTCTGAACGACGTCAAGGGAGCCGGCGGGCTTCTCGTCAATCAGTATGAGATCCCCTGGACAACGGAAGGCGTCAAGGCGGGGTACAAGGGAAGCAACCTCGGCGGGTTCTCAACGTACATCGAGGCGACCCTCATGGACGGCAAGGTCATGAAGATCCACTTCGACACAGGCTGGAACCCGGAGTGGATGGAGAAGCGCTTCATAGAGGAAGGGGTAGCTGAAAAACTGACCAAGAAGGAAATCGACTTCATGGTTCTTAGCCACGAGCACATCGACCACTTTTATGGTATCGAGGCAACGACAAAGTTTTATCCCGACATACCTCTCTACGTACCCAAGGGGTTTTACCAGGAGGGTTTCGATCTTCTCAAGGGGAAGGCTTTTCCCAAGGCTAACGTGAAAAACGACTATCCCCATAAAGGGAAGGTGACAGTTCTCGACTCCAGTAAGGTGAACGTCCTGTACCCGGGAATTGCTCTGATCACCTTTGACGTGCCCATCATCCTGCGCGTCTTCGGTGAGCAGTCCTTCGTCTTCAATGTGAAGGACAAGGGCCTGGTCCTCGTCACGGGTTGCTGCCATCAGGGCGTGATCAGCTACATGGAGGACGTGCGTAAGAAGATCAAGGGCGGCGAAAAGATTTACGCCGTGCAGGGCGGGCTCCACATCTCACCTTTCGAGGACTGGGACCCCCAGTACGACGATCTCATCTTCGCTTTCAATAAGTATGGCGTGCAGAAGATCGGCTGTAACCACTGCACTGGCTTCATTACCGCGGAAAAGATGCTCAAAGCAGGGCTTCCCGTAGTAAAAGGAAGGGCCCAGTTCATGAGCAAGCGTGACATCTACCTCGGCAACGGGGATGAGCTGGTAATCGCCTAACTCAAGGGGGGAGGTAAATACGATGGCGCATGATGTGCTGGAAAAGCTCTGGCTGGAAGACAGACCATTTATAAACCTGATCAAACAACCTGCACTCAGGGGCATCGTGGATGTCCTGTTGGCCTTTGGCGTGTTCATGGCCCTCTGGTGGATTTTCATGGATCCTCGCGGCTACCTTCGCTGGTATACGCCGCAATACGGTTACATGTACATCCGCTGGCTCCTGATCGTTGCGATCTGGCAGGCCTACATCTTCAATTTCTGGCCCTTTAAGCTGGACTGGATGGAGAAGACCCATCCTTTGGTCAAAGGCATCATTTTAATCGGACTCAACTTCGCCATCACAGGCCTTCTAATATGGGTTTTCTACTACAGTATCTTCGGCAGGCTCGCTATCCCCTACTTCAGTTGGCCCGAACTTCGAAAGACGGGTCTCTCTGACTTCTTTTCACGTGAATACTCATCACTGGCGATACTTATGATGGCCGCTATCGCCTCGTGGTTGAGTCCCATTTGGCCCATGGCCTTCGAGAATTACCCCTGGCATAAGGTGGAACAACCCGCCAAGGGTTTGACAGTGTTTGCTGTAACGTTTCTTCTAACTACCTATGCCTATTTTATCTTCATGCATCCTCACTACCGGGTCCTTTTTTACCCCTGGCAGGAATATACCGCCGCCTTCCCCTGGTGGTATGAGCAATTCAAGACCCTGAGCGGGAACTTCAACGTAGGATGGATCATGTGCGCCACCGTGTCTGTATGGCTCACGGAGACAATCCTCGAACGCTATCCCTTCCGCCTCATCAATTCACAGCCCTGGCGTGGTCTGGCTGGCTTCGCCTTCATACTGCTTCTGGCGTGGATCCTTTTCTTCACCTTTGTCTTCATGCAGGACGTTGTCTGGGGCGTGTCCGTCGAAGGGGCGAAGCGGCTTATGGCCCCCGACTGGCGATACCTACACACGGGTGAGCTTGCCGTCATTCTTCTGACAATAGCCCTGGCACTTTACTTCTATTTCGACAACTGGCCCAGGAAGTTCAGCACTGAGGTGAACATCCTGATCCGTGTGATCATCACCATTGTAGGTGCAGTCATCCTCCACTGGGCCTACTATAAGTACAGCCCAAAGCTTCTCGGGACCCAGGCCGGCTACTCACATCCGCAGCAGTTCCCGATGGCACCCGTGATCCTATTCATTAACGTCATGCTCTACCACAACTGGTTTATGGATGGGTGGCCTGGAAGAAGGATTCAAAAGGCGACTGTCCCTAATTCCTAAAACGTTAAACGTCAGCTAAGACGGGAATCAAGGTGTGATAATGTTAAGGGAGAGTTCGGTAAGTTGAGATTGTATACGGCTGATCAGGAGATTCCTATCAGCTGAATTACTGCCTGGCCCGCTGTTCCCAACAGCGGGCTTTGGCTTTTCATATCTCTGCATTGACTTTCAAATGACACAGGGGGACTGTGGAGGCCATGACAGAAATGCTACGCACAGTTTGTGAGAAGCGGCGAATTTTAAGGAGGCAAATGCCATGAGCGATGCGGCTATGTTGGACAAGACGTTCGAGGTCATCATGCGACAGATGGTGGAAACCGGTCAGGCTCCGCATTATACGGAGGTCGCCAAGCAGTTGGGGCTATCCATGGAAGAGGGGCGGCAGGCCGTACACAAGCTGTTTTCAGCAGGAGTACCAGGGTGGCTGTTTCCAAACACCAGCTTGATCGCCTCTTTTGCACCCTTCAACAATCTTCCCACCCAATACAGAATTAGCGTGGACGGTCAACAGAAGTGTTTCGACGACATCCCATACGCCTGAAGCACGATGAATCTCTTCCGGTCGGATGAGGACATTCGAAGCTGGGTGCAGTTCGATGCAGGAACTGAAGAAGGAATTATAGGCCTGGATGATTTGGTGAAGCTCTTTTCGGGCAGATATTTTCGCAAACGCCTGGACCCGGATTGGGTCTCTCATAGTCGCGAGTATGTCATGGACATGCTTGCAACTCTCAACGAACTTGGTAAGACAGGCCCCTTCTGGAGACGGCCGCAATGAGGACTTAGGAGAATCAACGCATTGCTTGAAAGTAGTTTCCAGATGATTTACGGACAAACAGAGTCAAAACAACACCTTGTGCCAAGCTAGAGATAGTCATGAATTGGGATGTCGACACGTTCAGGCGTTGAACAACACCGCGCTCACGTAAGTCCAGCGTTTGTGCAATTGGACGGTTACTTTTTCCCTGACAACCATATTTATGTCGGGCCGTGCTCGAAGGTCATCAAATTGATGGCCTTTCTCAATCCCTCGTCGCTGATGGCACCGTATCTCTCTCGTACACTGCTCGTTTTATCAGCATGACCCAGAATAGCCTCACGAATCTCCGGCTCCATTCCTGCTCTCCGGGCATTGGTTTTCCATGTGTGGCCGAGGGCCATCAAGAACCTTTTACTTGACCGGGGGCGTTCGGCGAGGTACGCTCAGAACCTGGTCAAAAGAGACTTTTTCATTAACGCTACGACGGTTTTGCCGTCCTCCTGTGTCTTGAGGGATCATCCGGGGTCTCTTTCGGTGTCAGGGGGACACTGCCGAGACCGGATTCCGGGGTAAACGCCTCAGAATGACAAGACCGCCGCATAATTCCGGCTAGGGTAAACTCGTTGGGTATGCCGAAGAGCTAGAGGAGGGAGAAATGACTGAATCCAGGGAAGTCAGAGAGGCGATCCGGGATCTTCTGGATAATCTTGGGAAGATTGGTACATTCATGCTGGGAGAGATGCGAGTATTCCTTCGCAGAAGCTCGGGAGCCTCGAAGGAGGAATTCTTCGCCGCAGTTGATCAGACGGCCAGGACCATGAAGGAGTCCGGAAAGTGGGCGCTAGGGGACATCCAGAGAGCGGTGGAACAGATTAAGAAGAACTGGGCGCTGTTGGATCGAGAGAGGAATCTGGACTGGGACGAATTCCTTGCCGATCTGAAGACGCGGCTGAAAACCGTGGGTGAAATCACTCAGGATACGTTCGACCGTTCCGTGGAGCAAGCTAAGAAGACTCTTGACAAGCAATGGGTGAAGACGGGCCGTACCGGTGAGGAACAGATGGACGCAATCCACAGGCACTCCGACGAGATGGCCAAATCCTTCAAGAAACAATGGGCTGTCTTCTGGGCGCATATGGAAAAGACTGGCAAGAAGGCCGATCGGGCAGTCAATGCCGCCTGGGAAGAACTCAAGAAAAAAGACTAACCGAGGATCCTATATTTCGGCAAGCGAAACTCACCATCCGCCACTCATGGAGCGTTTCCACGAACTGCCCCCTTGCCTGATAACGCGAATGCCGTGGCCACCATGAAGCATCGACTCAAAACATAATCAGGTAAAGCTGTCTATGCAACGCGAAAAAGCACTGTGGATGGGAAAAACCTTATGTTGGAGGCCGCAAAGATCATAAGAGATGAGAAATAGATCCTGAAGTAGACGCGTGAGAAGGTGTCGTATTGATTTATGAAAAACTGGGAACTGCCACAACGATACTTACACTTCGGAACTATTCAGGAGTTAGTTGTCTGCCAGAGATGGCCTATTGATATTATGCTCGTAAAATAGACTCTGAGGAATCTGTACTGGAAGACCGCTTGATTCTCTGCGACTTGCTGGAAGGAACCCATACAAAAAGTCGAAACAAATCGTAATTTCCGTCGAATCAAGTTTAGAGATCTGCGTTCGCATAGATAAAAACGTAATCCCCGTCTTTGATGTACACTGACAGTTTTGCCCCCCGTGTCACTGCGTATTTTACCCAACTGGGCGTCTTTCCTTCCCCTCAACAGATGGCTGGGGAATGCTTCCAGGCTTTTCTGTCAAACCACGCTAACAGAAGAGGATCGACCAGGGTTTGTAGTGCAACGTGTTCGGCCATTTGCCGGGCACTTATGAAGTCAAGCTCATCCTTCGCGACGCGAAGGTCCACGAGACCAACGAGCATGTCCTTTTCAACTAATCTTGGATCTATCATGACACTCTCACATTTCGCTGTTCTTGCAACTTGATTAGTAGTTCTATTTGAGGGAGAATTAGCGGATGATCGTCTGCATCCTTCTTCGGTTTACGCCAAAATCATAATACCCTAATCGAGAGGCCGAGCAAGGTGACTCTGACAAGGTGACTCTGACAAGGGTTTGAATCACTGGGGAATTCGCTTATACGCGTTCGCTCCGGGTTATTCGCTGAGCCAGAGCGCATCCTCAGGGGATTCTCGCATGATTTCTTCCTTTGCGCCAAGGAAGGTCCGGTACCCTCCGCTCAGATTCTTTGACTTGAATCCGTTTTGCACAAGAATTCGATGCGCCAGGTACCCCCTCATGCCGACGGCGCAATATGGAACGTACAGTTTCTCCTTGTCGAGAGTCTCTAATGAATCCCTCAGCTCATCGAGCGGAAGGTGGACAGCCCCTGGTATCTTTCCTGCCGCTTCGATTTCCTTCGCGGATCGCAGATCCAAGAGAACTGCTCCGTCCTTTCGTATCGAGGCCAACTCACTCCATTGAACCACTTCTACGTCTTCTTTGAGGATGTTGCCTGCTACGAATCCCGCGATGTTAATCGGATCTTTGGCCGATGAGTAAGGAGGAGCATAGGCCAGTTCCAGTTCTTCCAGATCAAAGACGGTCATTTTGCCGTGAATAGTAGTAGCCAGGATGTCGATCCTCTTGTCTACTCCGGTGCGTCCGATGATCTGTGCGCCGAGAATCTCTCCGTTGCGTGGAGCGAAAAGCAGCTTGATAGCCATAGGAAACGCTCCCGGATAGTACGAGGCATGGGAGCCGGAATGAGTATAGCTGACTCTGAACGGGATTGTGTGCTTTAGCAGTTGTTTTTCGTTCGAGCCTGTACTTGCGATGGTCAAGTCGAACACTTTCACGATAGAACTCCCTAGAGCGCCCTTGTACAGACTCTTGCGACCCATAGCGTTATCCGCTGCGATCCGTCCTTGTTTGTTCGCAGGACCCGCAAGGGCAACTGAGGTAGGCAATCCGGTAACCAGATCCTCGATTTCCACTGCATCCCCTACCGCATAGATATCAGGGTCCTCGGTCCTCATTGCAGCATCGACTTTGATGTGACCCCTCGGGCCTAATGCCAAGCCGGCGTCTCTGGCCAATTTATTCTCGGGCCTGACTCCGAGAGCGGAAATAATCAAATCGCCGACCAGTTCCTTTCCCTGAGCGGTGGCAATCCCTATGAGGTCTTCTTTTTTTACAAAGGATTCAACACGTTGACCCAACTCCAAGGTGACACCATGGTCTCTCAGATGGCCATGGATGATACCCGCCATTTCCGGGTCCAACGGTGCCATGACTTGTTCGCCCATCTCGACTACCGTGGTCTTTACACCTTGATGAACCAGGTTTTCTGCCATTTCCAGACCAATGAAACCTCCACCGACCACAATCGCAGTTTCAGGCTTGTTCAAGTCGATCAGCGTCTTGATCCTGTCGGAATCCGGTATATCGCGAAGGTGGAAAATCCCCTCCAGATCGATACCGGGTATAGGAGGCTTGATCGGTTCCGCTCCTGGAGCAAGAATGATCTTGTCATACGCCTCACGGTATTCGACTCCGGACGCGAGATCCT
>Ga0194053_10002018_pt1 | contig 12449 bp, 10 predicted proteins | sample SepL228m_MetaG_FD_161684 | JGI IMG/M metagenome (GOLD analysis project Ga0194053, IMG submission 161684) | Anoxic zone freshwater microbial communities from boreal shield lake in IISD Experimental Lakes Area, Ontario, Canada - Sep2016-L227-8m | ecosystem: Environmental > Aquatic > Freshwater >... | reverse complement strand
CGACAAAGTCCTCGGTCACTTTGTCGAGGCGGTCGTCGGCGGTGATGACCTCGTAATCCTTTCCAAGCAGTTTCTCCAACAGGGATTCCTGGTCGGGATCGAGGTCGGCAAGGGCGATGGCATCGGCGATGCGGTCGTTCAGATCGAGCCGGGTGATACCGAGTTTTTCGCCGCGATTCTCGTAAACGAGTTTCACTGTTGCCCCGTCTTCCTCGGATCGCTTGAAGTCGTAACGGGACACGTAGCTGCCGAAGATCCGCTTCGTCAGTTCGTCGTGTTTGAAAAGCGGCGTGCCGGTGAAACCGATGAAGGCCGCATTTGGCAGGGCGAGCCGCATGTTGCGGGCCAGCTTGCCGGCCTGCGTCCGGTGGGCTTCATCGGAAATCACGATGATGTCGTCGCGGAGGCTGTAGGGTTGCCGGGGATCCACATCCAGATTGAATTTGTGGATGAGGCTGAAAATGTAGCGATGATTCTCCTGCAACAACTCTTTGAGACCCTCGCCGGTCGCCGCACGGGGCGTCTTGTCATCCACCACTCCACAGCCGACGAACGTCCGGTAAATCTGGCTGTCGAGGTCATTCCGGTCGGTCATGAGCAGGAAAGTGAAGCGCGCGGAGATTTTGCGCCTCACTTTCTCGGCAAAGAACGCCATGGAATACGACTTGCCGCTGCCCTGCGTGTGCCAGAACACACCGAGCTTTCCGAGATCCGGGTGGGCGGACTCGACCAGATCGATCTGGCGTAGCGAGAGGGCCTGGTCCGCCTCGATCCGCATTTTCAATGCGTGAGTGCTCAGGTTTGCAATCGGAGTTTCGGCGGCTTTCAGAAGCGGCCAATCCACCGTGCGGTAGGTGAGCCGCTGGTCGGGAGGGAATCGTAGGCGCAATGCTTCCTGCGCCCGGACCGACTCCACAGCCTGATTGACGCCGAGGACCTGATGATTTCTCGCGACGACCTTGCGCGTGGCTCCGGGCTTGCTGGAATCGAACAGGATAAAGTTCTCCACGATGTCGAGCAGGCTGTCGTGATCGAGCATTCCATTCAGCAGCACTTCAGCTTCCACGCTTCCCTTGTCCGATTCGTCATTGCGTTTCCATTCCGCAAAATGCCCCCACTGGCTCGTGATCGAACCGTATCGGGCGCGGTGACCGTTGCTGACGATGAGAAACGCGTTGTGGTGGAAGGCATGCGCGATCACATGCTCGTCCATGTAATCGTGGAGGTTGCCGTCGAACCCGGCACGGATATTTTTGTAAACCGCCTTCAGCTCGATAAAGACAAGCGGCAGTCCGTTGACGAAACAGACGAGATCCGCGCGGCGGTTGTAGCCCGGCGTGCGCAGGCCGGTGAGCTTCAATTCCCGCACCGCAAGGAATCGGTTGTTCGGAACCCCGTCCATCCCGGTCCGATTTTCAAAATCGATGACCCGCGCCCGGATCTGGCGAAGCTGGCCGAGTTCGTCTTTGTAGCTCACCGGCACGCCATCACGGATGAACTGGTAAAAATCCCTATTGTGCTGGAGAAGCGTCCGCGTGAAATCGTGCCGGGTCATCTTTTCCACCGCCTCGGTGATCGCCGCCGGCGGCAACTGCGGGTTCAGCCGCTCCAGCGCGGCACGGAGATCGCGAGTCAGGACGACCTCGCGGGTGTCCGCGCGTCCCAAGTCGCAGGCGACACCCTCACCCCGCCCCTCTCCCACTGGGAGAGGGTGGCGCGAAGCGCCGGGTGAGGGATGAGGTGTTCCGAACACCTCATTGTTCCAGGCATAGACGGATTCCCAGCCGAGCTCATTTTCCAGGTGATCGGCGAACGTTTTTTGGACGAGCCGATCTTCGCTGTTGATGTCGGTGAAGGCCATTCCGCCGGATTATTCCTCGGCTTCCGCGTCCTCGTCTTGGAGCGAGAATTCCCTTTGGCCCCCGTTGAAAAAGGCCGGATCGAACCCGTCTTCAAGCTTGATCGGACGGAATGCCACAGCACCGGTTTGCACCAATTGCTGCGCAAATTTGTAAAATGTCCGGGAATCGTCGGTGATGGCATAGGCCGCGTCCTTGATGATCACCTGGGCGATGATCTTCACGTCATCTTTCAGCGCATCGCGGCTCTCGTCCTTCTGCTTCGATTTTGAGAAATCGAGTTCCGCCGCCTTGATGGCATCGCTCCAATTGAATGGCAAAACCACGCAACTCCGCAGGATATCCGCCGGGATCTCCTGCCGGATGCAGAACTCCGATACCACGATAGTTGGCAGGAACACAGGCAGGCCATTCTCTGCAAAATGCTGCCAATACTTCCGGGCCGCCTCATGGTTCGGACGCTTTGCGTCTGCCAGAGTGATCAGAAAGCTGGTATCCAAGACGACGCCTGCAGCCATTACACGCTCCCTCCCCGGAGTTCGCGGACCCACCCCGCCGCGTCGGGGACATCGGACCATGCCTTCGTGCCGGTCGAGATGAATCGGTCGAGCGCGGATTCATTGTAGCTTGGCTCGTAGTCCTCGAAAGAAAGCAGGCGGAGGTTTCTGAGCTGGCCGCTCTTGTGATGTTGGTCCGCTTCGACACGGACCAGCGCCTTCCGGTAGAGCCGGTTATCCTGCTGGTCTTTCAAGTAGCTCTGGTTCGAGCCAATCCGCACGACCTGCCCGGTGTCATCCAGGCGGATGTGCACGTTGGCCTTCTGGACGCCCCCCATATCCATCACCGTGCCAAACAAATACTTTTCGACCTTCACCCAGGGGACGATCTCGCCAATCCGAAAATCCGTGGCGCGCGACAGCTCGATGGGTTCGGTCTGCATGCCGACCGGGCGGATCGCGTAGCTTAACTCCTCGTTGCCTTTGCTGCGGGCCTGCCATTTCGACACAATCTCTGCCCGCTTGGGATCAATTTCCCCCAGCGCATCCTGGCGTTGCAGGCTGTGCAAATCCGGCTCCAGGGCTGCCGAGACAAAAAATGGCAGCAGCGCCACCAATTTGTAGGAGCCGTCTTCGATGCTCACATGCACCTCGTCCACTTTCACCTTCTCCGACCCTGCGATGAAATCCTGAACCTGCTGGTTGAATTCGTTGAAGCGCGACAATCCGATCGTGGCGGGGGTGACATCCACCCCATCCACGCGGTCCCGTAGGACGAATTCGATGGTCGGTTCAGCGCTCATTCTCTCCACTTCAAAATGCCGGAGATTTCATCGGTTATCAAGACTTCATGGATCCGGTCAGGCCTTGCCGCTCCAGCCAGCAAGCCAAGCCACGGCTTCCCGGTGGGGCTCCCAAGCCAATCGAAGGTCTTCAGCGTAACAAGCGGCCTCCTCCTTGCTGCCCGGCGAATACGACTCGGGCATGTTTTTCGGGATGCGCCGGTGGCCCAGAATATATGCCTTGGCGTAACCGTTCAGTTTATGCGCGGCGGCTGCCGCCGTCGCCGCCGCCTCCAGCTTTCCGGAAAGAAACCTCTCCAGCACTTTTCCCCAGGCAAAGACCGCGCTGAAATTTGCTTCCGGGTATTTCTTGAAAAGCCCCCGGGCTTCCTTGAGCCGCCCGAGCGACAGATACAATGCGAGCAGCCGGTAGCGCATGCCCTGGTTGTCGTTCGGGTTCAACTCCAGCATGCCCTCCCACTCGGACATCGCCTCCTCGACCCGGCCCGCCTGATAAAACGCCAGCGCAAGCTGCGCCCGGGCCCGCATGTAAGGCCGGGTCTCGATGAATCCCCAGAAACCACCGGCGTATTTCTCGAATGCTTTTTTTCCGAGGCTTTTCTCACCCAGCCGGACGATGTTTTTCAACGCCTCGATCTCCTGCTCCGGAGGGAGTGGCGGGAGATGTCGCTGCATCATCGCCAGCAGGGCATCGACATTGCCGGGGTCAATATTCAACGCCTGTTCCAGCAGGTCGAACTCCGCCTCCTCCGAGGGCGCATCCATGGCTTCGTAGAACAAGTCCTGCGCCTTGTCGGCAGCCGACCCGCCGCGCTGCGAACGCTCGAGAAATCGCATGATCGATTTCGGGTCAAATTCAGGGCTGCTGCCGGAGGCAGATTCATCAAGTCGGATCATGGATTGGATAGGTTTTTACGGTGATGAGGATCCGATCGCGAGCCATGAGCTACAGATGCTTCGGGCGGCACGTTATCCAGACTACTTTTGTATCAATTCAAAAGATTCAATATCGCTGAGCTGCCTCGGTTGTCGCCCAGGGTGCAGTTTGGCGGCAACTTTCACAAAAACACCTTCAGTCATGTGTGCCTTGTCCGCATCAGCGTATTGCCCGGAGCTTAAATTGGCTTTGACACGCACCTGTTCGCCCTCGGATGTGAGAATGGAAAAGACCACTTCTCCCGAACGTTTGCCGTCAGGCCCCATTTCACCATCGAGTCGTTCAACAGTCCCGATGAACACGTCCTCCAGATGCTGCTCGTTGGAACGAAGTTCCCTTCGCACTTCCTCGATGCGCGGGAAATAGTCGTGCTGAATGCGAACAACAGACACCTGTTTTTCCTCGGGTGGCTTGGGAATGGAGGCCGCCCAGGTGACTCCGATCTCAACGGAATTCTTGAGCGATTCATCCTCAAATCTAGCCAGTGCCTCGCACAGATTCGACGAAATGATCGGGCTGGGACTTTTTTTGGCAGAATCGACAAATGCCTCAAGCGCATCTGTCTCGATCGCATTCACGAGTTCTCCCAACGAGCGGCGCAGAGCAAGCGTCGTTCGCCGCACAAACGGGGCCTCAACCTCGTCTTGGAGCAGCGGTGCCTGAACGTCAAGTCCCTGAACCGGACAGGATACATTCAGCACAAAACTGCCGGGTTGGGTATGCCTGAATCTTGCCATTTCGAGCAACTGTTGGGCCTCTGCCCGATTGAGCCGTGGATGGTGTGACTGTGGACGCAGGACCGTGCAGGCGGAGGCCAGCAGGAGTTGCTGAGCTCCGGTTACCATTTCTCCCACAAATGCCAGCGGCAGCGAACGCTCGTCGGGCCGCTGCGTCGTGATGCGGAAAGCGATGGCATCATCCCCGACCTCAAGCAGGCTCTTAAAAACAGCCTTCGGACTGCGATTTTCGATGGCCGCCAGCTTTTCCACAACAAGCTCGATCGCTTCCGAATAGTCGGGTGCGGTAGTGTCCATGGGGAAGACCAGTTGCCTGTGCCCGAACTGCGAATTTGTCATCAGATAAATGCGATCCTTGGCGGCCTCCTTCAAGAGAGTCCATCCCTGAGCCTTCGCATAATCCCGCAAACTGGTTGGCGCAATGAGGATCTCGAGGTTCATACAATGGAATACTTGGGAAAGTCCCGGTGAGACAGGCGCACGGCAAGTTGGGTGAGAGATTCCGGCGAAAAGAGCTGGTTCTTGGGAAGTCTGACTGTCGTGCCCGATGTGGTCGTTATGTCTGGCGCTCCACGGAGACTTTGCCAATAGGCACATCGGCGCATGACGAGTTGGTCGGGAGAGTGATCCAGCCACTCGTTGGCGTCCGGAGGCAAAAAGACAACCACCAGAATGCGGGGGACCGACACCGTTTCTGTCCGCAGGTCGTTGTAGCGCTGGACACCCTGGAGAAAGTAGGAGAAATTCGCCCCGTCGTCCGCAGGCTCCGCAATCGTCGCCTTGAGCTGCACTTTGATGTCAACCTCCGTGAGCAGGCCCCCTCCTGCGAACGGCCCCCAAGCCGTGAGAGTGGCATCAATGCCATTGTTATCCTCGTGGCGGTTGCTGTCTCGGCACGACATGCCCGACTTGGAGGCCACCGCGTGAAGGTAGGCGTAGCTCAATTCGGATTCGATGTTGGGCGGAGAGAGCGAATGCATGGTCTGATCCCGTGTTTATCCGGTTCTCTATTCTGTTTCAACGCTCATCTCCCCGCTCATCAGCTTCGGCAGGAGCAGGTCGCGCGCGGCGCGGAGCTTTTGGTTTTGTTGTCGGAGGTTGTGGGTCTGATCGAATGTCGGTTCAACCAGGTCGTTAAAATCGTCAAGAAGGCGTTTCGATGGGATCAGCAGTTTCGCACGTTCAAAGTCCTTCGCGACAACAGCCGGGTATGCAGCTCCTCGCGCATGGTTTTCGAGATAGCCAACGAAATCGTCCGACGTTGTGGCAAAGTTGAGGAATGTCGTCGGAACAGCGTTGGGAGTGATCACGGCGAAACCGGTTGATGCAATCAGGTTCTCTGGCGGACTCCAAATGACAGCGTGAGATCGGCGGTTGGGACGAACGCATGACCAGATAATGTCGCCATGCCGGACGATGCGTCTCGCTCGGCTGGGAGCGTCGCAAAAAGCGTAGTGCGTGGTTTCAGTAATTTGTCCGGGGATGACCGAGGCAATATCCACGTATTCGATTTCTCCGTCGAAGGAGCTGGATAGGGAAGCTCGATTCAACTCTGCAACTTCCCCCAGCGTCTTCCGCTCCCACCCCTCCGGAATCCCGTTGGTGATGCGGGCGTGTTCGTGGCCGGGAAAACGGAGGCGGACGAACCACTCCCGGTAAAGCAGCCGCGCCGATTCCTCCAACAACGCCATCCGGCGGCGGTTGTTTTCCATAAGGTCGTCGTAGGCGGAGAGGGTTTCGGCGATGCGCTGCTGGATTCTTGGCTCAGGCGCTCGCACCTTGATCTCGTGCAGAACATTTCGGTCAACACCGGGCACGGCAGCTTTGTCGCTTTGGTAGCCAGCCAAGGCATTTTTCAGAAAGTAGGCCGCGAACTTTGGATGAGTGCCTTTGAAATCGATAACGTAAAGAGCGGTGTTGAGAGGCCAGTAGTCCTGCTCAAGATAAAACACCTCACCAATTGTGCCGTAGCGCCCAGTGACAACTCCGGGAGGGGTTGCTTTGGCTTCGCTGTGGTAGCCTGTGATCCCAGAGGACGAGACAACCGGAATATCTCCATCATGCCGAGCATCAGAAGGAAGATCGTGCCCGCGCTTTAACGTGAGGACATCTCCGAGTCGGCAGTCGCGCCACTTCATACTTCCCGAAATACCTCCGCATGGTTTTCGCAAGCGCGGATGCGTAGCGTCCCCACGATCATAGCCGTGGGTTTCAACCCGCAGATTACCGCGCCGAACACGCGGGGTGTCGCGTCGTGATACATGAATTCCGCCGAGCGCCCGGTATCGCCATTCACCCGTCGCGACGCGACGGTTCCCTTGCGGCCCCCCGAAAACCGTGGGTTGAAACCCACGGCTACGATCATATTGTCGCGATACGACCGGGGATCACCCGTCGCGACGCGACGGACGCCACGCCGGCGTGCCGTTACCGTGGGTTGAAACCCACGGCTACCATCGGGTGTCGCTCCGCGACAGCGACCGAATTCGCGAACAAATCCGCGACCTCGCTCACGGGCGGCGCGGGCGCGTAGCGTCCCAATGATCGTAGCCGTGGGTTTCAACCCACGGATCCCCGCGCCGAACACGCGGGGCGTCGCGACGCGACGCGTGAGATCAGCCCCAGACATACCGTTCGTCATAGTCCACGCCATGTTTTTTGAGGAAAGCGATGTATTCTTCCTGGAAGGTTTTCGTCCGGTGGTGTTCGCGCTGGTTTCGAATGTAATCGGCGACGGAGTCTATGTTGGATTTGCTGACGGTAAAAGCGGCGTATCCATCCTGCCATGCGAACATATTCATGTTGGGAAACGTGTCGTGAATCCATGCCGAGGTTCCGCCCTTGATCAACTGGGCGATCTTCGATGGAGCGAGCGTGGCCGGGGTTCCAAGCAAAAGATGGACATGATCGTCCACCCCGCCGATCTGGACCGGAACCATTTGGTTTTCCTTCGCGATTCCGGCCATGTAGGCCCAGACGCGTTGTTCGGAATCCGTGGTGATCCATCGTTCCCGGTTTTTTGTGCTGAAGACGAGGTGGTAATAAAGGCTGGTGAATGTGTTGGCCATGGCAAATCCGAATTTACGGGGTTTCGGGATCACCCGTCGCGACGCGACGGCGGCTGAATGGATGCTCGGTATCCGTGGGTTGAAACCCACGGCTACGATCACGGGGTCGCGATGCGACCGGAATCGCGCGTGTTTGATGATGCCGTGGAATTTGTGCAAGAGTCCTTTGCACAATTGCCGCATTCGGCAAAGCGGCGGGGAAAGTCGTCCCGTCCCGTCCCCTGCCGCGCAGGATGCGCGATTCGTCTTTGCGGGTTGGCTTGTTCATACCCCCAGTCCCTCGAAGTTTTTCTGAATCTTTTTCGCCAGCGCAACAGCTTCCTGATTCAGATCCGCCAGTTCCACATGGATGTCGCCCAGTGCCTGCTCAAAATCAAAATCCTCGTCCACCTCTGCCGGGGCGACCCCGACATACCGGCCGGGGGTGAGGCTCCAGTCGGCGGCGGCGATCTCCTTTCGGTCCACGAGCTTCACCAAACCGGGCACGGGCACGAGCTTGGCATCAGGGAAACGTGAGAGAAGCCAGTGGGCCTGGCGTTCAAAGTAGGCGGTCGCCTTCAGTTGCTCGACGAGTGCCTTCCGGCAGGCATCGAGTTCCTTTTCCAGTCGGCCGATGGCACGTCCGTCCCAGGCTTCGTGGTCGCGGGTGCCAGCATCGCTCTCCGCCGCATCAACGAGCCGCGTGGCGAGTTTGAAAACGAGATCCACGTCCTTGACGAGATCCCGGCAGTTGGTGGCGAGCGCATCGAGTTCGGCCAGTAGTTTTTTCATGAGCGCGAGGCGCTCACCCTCACCCCGGCCCTCTCCCATGCGGAGAGGGGGAAGAGTTTTCGGGATCCGGGCGGCGAGATCCTCCAGTCCTTGGAAGCAGGCTTTGGCTGCATCATCGCGCTCTTTCACGAGTTGAAACAACTCGCTCCATCCCTCTCCCGGTGGGAGAGGGTGACGCGAAGCGGCGGGTGAGGGTCGCAACGCGATGAGGAATTTTGCGGTGGCAGCCGTGAGCTCGTCATATGCGGTGCGGAAGGTTTCTGCATTCCCCGCGATGGTGGCCGCCTCTGCGAGCGTTTGTTCGAGGTATTGCTGGACGAGGGAGATGAACCGGTCGGATTGCCCCCGGTAAAGCCAGACGATGGCGGTGAGATTTTGAAGCTGCTCGGGGGCGAAGTCGAAAATCTTCCGGTTCACCTTTCGGTAAATGTTCCGCGCATCGATCATCAAGACATTGCCTTTGGAATTCAGGGCAATGTCACCCTCATCCCCGGCCCTTCTCCCAGGGGGCGAAGGGAGAGGCGCGAAGTCGGCGATTTTTTTTAGGGCGGCGTCCGTTGCGTTGAGGACGGTTTCGTTTTGAAAGCGCAGGACGGTCAGACCGAGGGATTCGAGATATTTTTGGCGTTTGGCATCCGCTTTGGCCTTTGCGGGTTTGCCGTGAATGTCTCCGTCCAGCTCGACGACAAGTTTCTGTTCGTGGCAGTAAAAATCGGCCACATAATCGCCGATCTGGTGCTGGCGGCGGAACTTCATTCCGGCAAGCTGGCGGCCGCGAATCAACTGCCAGAGGACCTCCTCGGCAGGCGTCTGCTTTTGCCTCAACTCCCGCGCCTGAGCCACCAGCCCCGAAAAATCATACCCCCCGCGGTAGTTCAATGCCTTCTTCCCCTCTACCTCTGGGAGAGGGGCCAGGGGTGAGGGGGACGGTTTCCCTCGATCAAAAAACCAAAGCTCACAGGGAACCGTCCTGGTGTAGAAGAAGTTCGAGCGGATCGAGACCATCACGTCCACGTCGCCGGTTTCAACGAGTTTGCGGCGGACATCCGCCTCTCCGTGCCCGGCGCTGCTGGCCTGCGAGGACATCACGAATCCGGCGCGGCCGGCGGTATTGAGGTAGCTCCAGAAATACGAAATCCAGAGGTAGTTGCCGTTCGAGACCTTCTTGTCCTTGTTCACTCCCGGCAGACCGAACGGCAGGCGGCGGTCGGACTTCACTTTCTCGGCATCCACCTTGTCCACGTTGAACGGGGGGTTCGCCATGACGAAATCGCATTTGCCAAACAGTTCGTGCGAGTCCTCGTAAAACGTGTTCGCCTCGACGATGTCGCCCTCGAGCGCATGGACCGCGAGATTCATCTTGGCCAGGCGCAGGTTGCTGGTCTTGAACTCCTGACCATAGAACGTGGCGCGGTGGGCGGCGTGCTCGCCCTGGCGTTCGATGAAGTGGCTCGACTGGACATACATGCCGCCCGATCCGCAGGCCGGGTCGAAGACGATCCCGTGATCCGGTTCGATGATGTTCACGATCGTCTGCACGAGCGAGGGCGGGGTGAAGAACTCGCCGTTGTCCTGCGCGCCCTGCATGGCGAACTTCATGAGGAAGTATTCGTTGATGCGCCCGAAGATGTCGCCGCTGGCGGTGCGAAGAATCTCGCTGTCGAAGACGCGGAGGAGATCCTCCAGCAGGGCATTGTCGAAGCGGGTGTAATCCTTCGGGAGCTGGCCGAGGAGCGGTTCAAAGTCGCGTTCGATGCCATCCATCGCCTTCACGAGCGCCGTTCCAAGATCCGAGCCCTTTGGGAGCCGGAGCAATTCGTCGTAGCGGGCCTCCTTCGGCAGCATGAGCGCACGGCGTTTTTTGAAATCCGCGGCGGTCAGTGGACGTTTCGGCATTTTTCCAGCCGTCTGGTCCTTTTCGATTTCGCGGAGGGCCTCGTTGTAGCGGTTCGTGGCGTGGCGGAGAAAAATGACCCCAAGCACCGGCATGCAGTATTCGCCCGCCGTCAGCTTTGAGTTTGCGCGGAGATTATCGGCAGTTCCCCAGAGGTCGGCTTCCAGTTTTTCAATGTCTCCGAGCGAGCTGTTTTTGGTCATTTTGAATGGGTCAGGATTACTGGATGGGGTGGGACAAATACAGGGGTATCCCTTGAAAGAACATTTCGTGCTTTCAAATCCAACGCATTTTTATGCGTTTGGCCCCGCTATTCGCCGCCCGTGGAACCCGGCGCGGTCCCGAACTGGTAGACGAGCGCGGTCTTGGTGGTGCCGAGCGAGACCCAGTCGAAGGCGTCGAGCTGAAGGGTTTTGTAGAAGTCCTCGGCACGCTGGAGGTTTTCCTTGTGGAGCTTGTCCGCGCTGTCGAACCGGCACTGGAACGCGAACTCGCCGCAGAAGGCTTTTTCGTATTTGCGCGTGCGCCAGACCGAGACCGAGGTCTTGCCGCTGAGGCCGCCGCCGAAATGGAGTTCGCCCACATCGACCTGGACCTCCTCGACGGCCATGTCGTTGACGATTTTGACCGGCGCGTCGTTGCTCGCCTCGACCTGTTTGATCGCGGGGAACGAGCTGGTGAGATCCTTTACCGCCATGTTCAAATGCTCGCGGGGCATCGCGAGCACGCAGTTGTGCGAAAAGATCGAGCGGATTCCGCCAAGGCTCTCGCGCAGCGGAAGGAGTTCCTCCTTGAACTTGATCCGCGCCGCGCCGCCCGGGGTCGCGGGCCGGACATCGATCGCGGCCGCGGCTTCGAAGTCCGGATGGCGGAATTTCATCGTCAGCTCGGGGATCCCCTCCGGCCAGCCGCCCTTGTAGTGCGTGCGCAGGCGGAGGATGAAGTGGTTGTGGTAGAGGGCGAAATCCTCGGTGTCGAAAAACAGGACCTCGCGCACGTTACTCTCGAACGCGTTGTCGGATTCCTTCACGTGGACATCGAATTTTTTCGCCGTGTGGCGGACGACTTTCCAGAAGTCCACAAACGCCTGGGCCGTCTGGAAGTGGTCCGGCTGGAGGATGATTTTATATTCCCGGTATTGGACCGGGTCCTGAGGAGTGTTGAGGATTTCGTGCGAGGCCATGCTCTCCATTTAGCACACAACCGCTCCTTGTCATCGCGGAAATATTCAGCAAAAGAGCGCGCCCGCGTTTTTGCTGGTATCGGCCGCAGGAATGTATCATCTCCAAAGCGTTGCTTTTTTGCCCGTCCCCCCAATCCGAAAAGTCATGAAACGACCTCCGAACATCCGCTTTACCGCAAACGACTGGCAGCGTATCGAGCACGATTGGAACGCGTGGTGGGCCGGGGAACTCGACCGGCCGCTGGTGGTGATTGAAACATGCGATCCCGTCGAGGCCGACAGGTCGCAACTGAGCAAGTTTGGAGTCGATGGTCCGGCCGATGCGATCATTGACAACTGGCAGAAGATCCTCGAGGCAACGCACTGGCTCGGCGATGCCTACCCCAAGTGCTGGGTGAATTTTGGTCCGGGGACCATGGCAGCGTTTTTGGGTTCCCGTGTCTCCTGGACGCCTGACACCACCTGGTTCTGGCCGGTCGAGGGCGTGGAGTCGCTCGCGGAGATCGGGATCAGATACGATGCGGAAAACCCCTGGTGGCTGCGCGTGCTGGAGATTACGCGCCGGGCAGTGGAACGCTGGCAGGACCGGGTTCTCGTCGGGATCACCGACATCGGCGGGAACCTTGACATCCTTGCCTCGTTGCGCGGTTCCGACAAACTCCTGTTCGACCTGACCGACACGCCCGGAGATGTGGAACAG
>Ga0194053_10002017_pt1 | contig 12458 bp, 2 predicted proteins | sample SepL228m_MetaG_FD_161684 | JGI IMG/M metagenome (GOLD analysis project Ga0194053, IMG submission 161684) | Anoxic zone freshwater microbial communities from boreal shield lake in IISD Experimental Lakes Area, Ontario, Canada - Sep2016-L227-8m | ecosystem: Environmental > Aquatic > Freshwater >... | reverse complement strand
GGGAACGGCGTGTTCGATGGGCCGGACACCACGGGCATTTCGGGGGTTATGTTGGTCCTGCAAACGACCAACGGGGTGAACCTCGCCACGAACGTCACTGCCTTCGGCGGCGCCTACAGCTTCGCCAACCTCCTGCCCGGCACCTACGTGGTGGTGGAGACCAACCTGCCCGGCTGGACCAGCACGGGCGACACGGCACCGCCCAACGACGACCGGATCCCGGTGACGCTGGCCGGTGGCCAGGCTTCGGCGGGGAACAGCTTCCTCGACACGCAGCCCGCTCAAATCACCGGCAGCGTGAAACTGGACATCAACGGAAATGGAACGGCCGACGCGGAGGACAACAATGCGATCACGCCGGTGGTGATCACCGTCTATACGAACGGCCTCACCCTGGTCGCGACGCTGACCAACAGTGCGGACGGCAGCTTCTCCGTCGCAAACCTCCCGCCGGGCAATTACACGGTTGTCCAGGCTGTCCCCACGGGCTACGTCGCTACCAGTCCTTCAAGTGCGAGCATAGCGCTGGCCCTGACCAGCGCCGGCACCAGTACGGCCAGCTTCCTTGACCTGGTGACGTTCAGCATCGGGAACCGGGTATTCGCGGACCTGAATAATGACGGGAACCGGGACTTTGGCGACGAGGGCATCAGCGGGGTGCGGATGGTGGTGTTTACCAATAATCTGGGAAGCCCGAGCGGCAGCCCCCTGATGGTGACCAATACCGACGCGAACGGGGACTACCGTTTCGACGGATTGAGGGCCGGCACCTATGTGGTGGTTGTGGACCAGGCGAACTCTGCGAACCTCTCCGGTTATGCGAGCAGCACCGGTTGCACCACGAACCTTACCATTGTCGAGGACATGGAAGATCACGGGCAGGACACGCCGGTGAGCGTGGGCGGTGTGGTGAACGGCATTGCCAGCGTGGCGGTGACGCTCGGGCTGGGGCTGCAGCCGACCAATGAAATCGTTGCCAACCCCGCGGGCATGGGACAACACGGCCCTAGCGGCGACCTCTACGACAACCTGGTGCTGGATTTTGGGTTCACGCCCACCTATAGCATTGGCAACCGGGTGTTCTCCGACGCCAACAACAACGGGACCATGGACGGCGGCGAGGGCGGGATTAGCGCGGTGCATCTGAAGCTGTTTGCGGCGGACAGCTCAGGCAATCCGGCTGGGAGTATCCTGGCCAGCGCGAACAGCGATTCCAGCGGCTATTACCGCTTCGATGGGCTGGTGGCGGCGACTTATGTGGTGGTGGTGGACGTGACCGAGTCGGGCAGCGCCCTCACTGGCCTGGTGAGCAGCACCGGGGCGAGCACAAACCTGCTGGCGGCCGGGGACTTGAAGGATCACGGCCTCGACACGCTGGTCAGCGTGGGAGGCGTGGTCAACGGCATTGCCGGCCCCCCGGTGACTGTGGGGGATGGATTGCAACCAACGGGCGAAGCGACCGGCAGCGGGGCTGGTTCCAACGGGCCGACTGGAGATGCCAGCGACAACCTGGTCGTGGACTTCGGCTTCACACCTGCCTATAGCGCGGGCAATCGGGTGTTCCTGGATAATGGGGCGGGCAGTGGCACGGCCAACAACGGCATCCAGGACGGTGATGAGCCGGGCATTCAAAACGTCAACCTCCACCTCTATGCCGCAGACGGTTCGGGCAACCCGACCGGCGCCGACCTGGCCGATGTCTGGACTGACGCCAGCGGCTACTACCGTTTCGACGGCATTCCGTCCGGGACTTATGTCGTGGTGGTGCATGTGCTGGGTTCAGCCACCGCTTTGAATGGTTTGCAGAGCAGCACGGTGGTCAGCTCGGACAACACCCTCACTGGCGATCTGCACAATCACGGCAAGGTGACACCGCTGGGAAGCGGTTCCGTCCTGCCCGGCGGCATTGCCAGCGGCGCCTTCACCCTGGCGGCCAACTCACAGCCGCTCAGCGAGACCGACACGAGCGGCACCGGAGCGGGAGCCCATGGATCGAGCGGGGATGAGAGCGATAACCTGGTGATTGATTTCGGATTCGCATCCGTCAGCGATTTCTTCAGCATTGGCAGCCGCGTCTTCCGGGACGACGGTTCTGGCAGTGGCCATTCCAACAACGGGATCCAGGACGGCACCGAGCTCGGCATCCAGTACGTCGCGGTGAAGCTGTATGCAGCGGATGGTTCCGGGAATCCGATCGGCACTGAGTTGGCGAGCACAACCACCGATGTGGACGGCGATTATAGCTTTAGCTGGGGCCCGGGTAATTACGTGGTGATCGTGGACGTGGCCGGGTCAGTGCACGATTCAGCCAACGTGCTGTCGGGCTTGCAGAGCAGCCATGGGGCCAGCACCGACTTCACCGGCACCGGCGACGCAAGGGATCACGGCAAGGATACTCCCTTGGGCGGCGGTTCCGTGTTGTCTGGAGGCATTGCCAGCGATGCCTTCACGGTGGGGCCGGCGACATCGTCGGCGGACTTCGGATTCGCCCCCAGCGCTGACTTCTTCAGCATCGGCCACCGAGTCTTCAACGACAACGGCACGGGCGGCGCCACGGCCAACGACGGCCTGCAAAGCGGCACTGAGCCGGGTATTTCAAACGTGGTGGTGAAGCTCTTTGCGGCGGATGGGTCGGGAGTTCCGGCCGGAAGCGTGCTGGACACGCAAACCACCGATGTGGATGGCTATTACCGCTTTGACGGCGTGGGGCCGGGAACTTACGTCGTGGTGGCGGACAAGACCAATTCTCCCACCCTGGCCACCTACCTGAGCAGCACGGGCTATCTCAACACGACGAGCACCGCCGGACAGTATTATGATCATGGCAAGGACACGCCGGTTACTGTGACGGGCGCAGTGACCAACGGCATCGCCAGCGGGCCGGTCACCGTGGTCGCCGGCTCGCAGCCGACGGCTGAATACACCAGCGGCAGCGGGGCCGGCGCCAACGGCCCTGCCGGGGATGCCAGTGATAATCTGAACCTGAACTTCGGCTTCACTCCCACCTATAGCATCGGCAATCGCATTTATCGGGATCCGGATAACGACGGGCAACCCGACCTTGATAACCTGGACGAAGGGGGGATCAATGGCGTGCTGGTGGCCGTGTTTGCCGCAGATGGGTCCGGGAATCCAATCGGCAGCGAACTGGGCAGGACGACGACCTCAGGGAACGGATTCTACCGATTCGACGGGTTGGTGGCAGGAACCTACGTGGTGGTCGTGGACAAGGCAAACTCGCCTGCCCTTGATGCTTTTCTCTGCGTGACAGATTTTTCGACGAATACAGGGGCCGGTGGTGACGTGTATAACCACGGCAAACCCACGCCGCTGGGATTGGGGTCGGTGCTGCCGGGCGGGATCGCAACCGTGCCGGTTACCCTGGGGGTTGGATTGCAGCCCCTGGAAGAGGCGACAGGTGAGGGGCAAGGCGCCAACGGCCCCAGCGGGGACGCTGGCGACAACCTGACCCTTGATATCGGGTTCGCGCCCCTCTACAGCATCGGCAACCGCGTGTTCCTGGATAACGGGGCGGGCGGCGGGACCCGGAACAACGGCATCCAGGATGGCAGCGAGCCCGGGGTTGCCGACGTTGTCGTGAAGCTGTTTGCTGCGAATGGTTCGGGCAATCCCACGGGCACCGCGTTAGGCACGACCGACACAGACGACTACGGCTATTACCGGTTCGACGGGTTGCCCGCGGGGTTGTATGTGGTGGTGGTGGACCAGGCGCACTCCGCGAACCTCACCGGCTACGTGAGCAGCACCGGCGCCAGCTCCGATATGACGGTGACCGGGGATGGGAAGGATCACGGGATAGACACGCCCCTGGGCTCGGGTTCGGTGCTGGAGGGCGGCATTGTCGGCGGGGTGGTGTTGCTGGGACAAGATGTGGTGGCGCCAAAACTGGAGCCGGATACCTCCGGCACGGGTGCGGGCGCACATGGCCCCAACGGCGACGACGCGGATAACCTGGTGATGGACTTCGGGTTTACCCTCATCCGCCTGAGCGGCACGGTGTTTGATGACGCCAACGGGCTGACCGACGGCATCGTCAATGGCAACGGGACGAACGTCAACGGGCTGCTGTATGCGAACCTGGTGGCTGCCGGGACCGTGCAGGCGCGCGTCGCCGTGGCCAGTGACGGAACCTACAGTTTCAACAACCTTCCGGGCGGGAGCTACACCGTGCAGGTGACCGTGAACGCCGGGACGGTGGGGCAGTCGAGGCCGGCGACGGCGTTGCCCTCCAACTGGGTGAACACGGGTGACCACCTGGGCGCCGGGGCCGGAAGCGACGGGACGGCAAACGGGCTGCTCGAGGTGACCGTGGCGGTCGCTGATGTGAGCAACGCGAACTTCGGGATTGAGTCGTTGCCGGACAGCGCGGCAGCCAGCGCGAGCCAGATGAACCCGGGCGGGACGGCGACGGTGACGGTGCCGGCGTTGGCGGGGAGCGACCTGGAAGACGGAGTGCTAGGGAGCGGCAATACGGTGATCATCGAGACCGTGCCGGGGAATGCGACGCTCTATTACGACGGCAGCGCGGTGACCGCAGGGCAGGCGATCACGGGTTATCTGCCGGCAAAGCTGACCGTGGACCCGGGCTTCGAGGGGAGCGGGACGGTGACCTTCACGTTTGCGTTCAAGGATGCGGCGGGAGAGGTGGACCCGACCCCGGCGACTGCGACACTGACCTTCAACGCGGTGAGCCTGGCCGGCACGGTGTTTGACGACGCGAACGGGCTGGCGGACTCGGCCGTGAACGGTAGCGGGACAAACGTGAACAGCCTGCTGTATGCAAACCTGGTGAGCGCGGGAGGGACTGTGCTGGCGAGCGTGGCGGTGGTCGGCGACGGAACCTACAGCTTCAGCAACATCTCCAGCGGCAGCGACACCGTCCAGGTGAGCACGAATGCCGGGACGATAGGGCAGCCGATGCCGGCGACGGCGTTGCCTTCGGGTTGGGTGAACACGGGTGAGCACCTGGGTGCCGGGGCTGGAAGCGACGGGACGCCGAACGGGCTGCTGGCGGTGACCGTGTCGGCGGCCAATGTGAACAACGCGAACTTCGGGATTGATGCTTTGCCGGAGAGCGCGACAGCCAGCGCGACCTACATGAACCCGGGCGGGACGGCGACGGTGACGGTGCCGACGCTGGCGGGGAGCGACCTGGAAGACGGAGTTTTAGGGAGCGGCAAGACGGTGGTCATTGAGACGTTGTCGGACAACGCGACGATCTATTATGACGGCGGTGCGGTGACCTCAGTGCAGACCATCACGAGCTATGATCCGGCGAAGCTCACCGTGGATCCCAACTTCGAGGGGGGCGGGACGGTGACCTTCACCTTTGCGTTCAAGGATGCGGCCGGGGAGGCGGACCCGACGCCGGCGACAGTGACACTGACCTTCAACGGGGTGAGCCTGGGCGGCACGGTGTTTGATGACGTGAACGGGCTCACGGACTCGACGGTCAACGGCACGGGGGTGAACCTGGACGGGCTGCTGCATGCGAACCTGGTGAGCGCGGGCGGGACTGTGCTGGCGAGCGTGGCGGTGGCCGGCGACGGAACCTACAGCTTCAGCAACATCTCCAGCGGCAGCGACACGGTCCAGGTGAGCACGATCGCCGGGACGGTGGGTCAGCCGATGCCGGCGACGGCGTTGCCCTTGGGTTGGGTGAACACGGGTGAGCACCTCGGTGCCGGGACCGGAGACGACGGCGTGCCGAACGGGCTGCTGGCGGTGACCGTGGAGTCGGCCAATGTGGATAACGCAAACTTCGGCATTGATGCGTTGCCGGACAGCACACCGGCCAGTGCGGCCTGCATGAACCCGGGCGGGACGGCCACAGTGACGGTGCCGACGCTGGCGGGGAGCGACCCGGAAGACGGGGCGCTGGGAAGCGGTAGTTCGGTGGTCATTAAGACCCTGCCGGACAGCGCAACGCTCTATTACAACGGCGGGGCGGTGACGGCAGGGCAGGCGATCACGAGCTATGATCCGACGAAGCTGACCGTGGACCCGGGCTTCGAGGGGGGCGGAACCGTGATCTTCACATTCGCGTTCAAGGACGCGGCAGGGCAGGTGGATCCGACGCCGGCGACAGCGACGCTGACCTTCAACGGGGTGAGCCTGAGCGGGAAGGTGTTTGACGACGGCAACGGGCTGGTTGACGGGATCGTCAACGGCACCGGGACAAACATCAACGAACTGCTGAATGTGAACCTGGTCAACAGCGCGAGCGGGATCGTCCTGGCGAGCGTGCCGGTGGCCATAGATGGAACCTACCTTTTTGACAGCATATCGAGCGGCAGCTACAAGGTGCAGCTGAGCGTGAACATCGGGACGGTGGGTCAGGACATGCCGGCGACGGCCCTGCCTTCGGGTTGGGTGAACACGGGTGAGAACCTGGGCACCGGCGCGGGCAGTGACTGGACGCCGGACGGGTTGCTGTCGGTGACCGTCGTGGCATCGAATGTGACCGATGCCGACTTTGGGATTCAGCAAACGTTCAGCATCGGCAACCTCGTTTATGCGGACGCTAACAACAACCGTTCCTTCGACGGTGGCGAGACCGGGATCAGCGGGGTGCGCATGGTGCTGTTTGCCGCGAATGGCGCGGGCAATCCGACCGGCAGCGCCCTCGCCGCCGTCACCACGGATGCCAGCGGTTATTACCGCTTCGACGGCCTGTCGGCCGGTACCTATGTGGTGGTGGCGGATGTGATTGGTTCAGGCGCGGTGCTGAACGGCAAGGTCACCAGCACGGGGAATAGCACGAGCCTGACGATCGCGGGCGACTCGTGTGATCATGGCAAGGACGCAGTCCTGGGCCATTTCTCCGTGCTGCCGGGCGGAATTGCCAGCGTGCCGGTTACGCTGGCCCGTGACTTGCAGCCCACGGGTGAAAGTGTTTCCAGCAACGCGGGAGCGCACGGCACCTGGGGCGACGCCAACGATAATCTCGTGGTGGACTTTGGCTTCTACACTCCCGATGCGACGGCGGCGCAAATGGCGTGGCTGGGTGCCTACGCGGATCAAGGTCGGGCCTGGGTGGTGTGGCAGACCCTGTCGGAGCTGAACCTGGTCGCCTTTGAGGTCTGGCGCTCGACCCCGGCCGGGCCGGAGGAACTGGTGACCCCGGACTTTGTCTGGGCCGGCGGTCAGGCCGAGGGGAATACCTACCGGGAGCCGGATTCGAAGGTGCTTCTGCCGGGCGAATATACCTACCGCCTGGTGGGTTGGTATGACGACGGCACATCCGAGGAACTGGCGAGGGTGAAAGTGTCCCTCGCTCAGGAATCCAGTGCCGACGTGGTGCGCGTTACCGGCCTGGAGGCAGAGGGGGATGGGATGCGGGTGAGGTGGCTTGGCGGCCAGCCGCCCTACACCCTGGAATCCAGTCCCGGGTTGGGGACCGATGCGGTTTGGACACCGGTGGGCCCGGCGCAACCGGGCGAAACTGAGGCGCTCGTGCCCGCGGATAGCGGCAGCGGGTTCTTCCGGGTGAGGGGTGCGGCGGGGAAGCCGTGATGCGTGATGCGTGATGCGTGAGCTTTGATGAAACCAATCGTTATGAATCAATTCAGATCGTTGTGCGGGCTTTTGTTGGCGGGCTGCCTGTGGACGGGGTTTGCGCCGAGTGCCCGGTCGGCGTTGTTCACTGGTGCTTTTGACCCGGACAACTGGGAGCAGGTGAATATAGGCGGCAACGACGGCGGCTATAAGTTCAGAGAGACCTCCATCGGGACAGTGCTGGATATCTCGTCCTCATCGGCGACGGGGTTTTCCGATACGCTGATCGGGCTGAAGGCGCTGTACCTGAGCACGCCTGCGACAATGGACATCCGCTGGTCGCTCACGGCCAATGGCAACGTCGGCTTGCCCACGGCCTATCTGCATGTGGGCGACACGGACTACGAGCTGCAAGGCACCAGTGGGGATCTGTGGGGCATTAGCATTCCGGCGAGGACGGCGGTTTACTTCGAGCTGGTTGGGGATGTGAATTCGGGCAAAGCCCCGGCGATGCTGGAAGTGACCGCCGTGCCCGAGCCCGGCACCATCCTGGCCGGGTTGTTTGCAATCGCAGCCGTGGCAGGATTGGAGTGGTCCCGGCGCAAGCGATCGGCCGCCGGGACCCGCTGAGTGCGGATGACACGTGAAAACCAGGGATGCGTGAAAGCCGCGGCGACCAGGATACAACGGTCCGCTGGGTTCGGGGCATTGGTGCTCGCAGCGGCGTCCCTGCTTGTCCCGGCGTTCGCGGCGCGTGCGGCTGACCCATGGCCGCCGATCAAGATCTCAACCCGCGAAGCCGGCCTTCACCATGTCACGGCCACCAGCCTGGCCGCGCTGGTCGGCGCGACCACCAACGATGTGCGGGACCGGATTCTCCAGGGCCGCTGGCTGCTGTTGAATCGGGGGCAGCCCGGGCGCTGGCTGGCAGGCAGTGACGGGGGCGATCTGGTGTTTTACGCCGAGGCGCTCCGCAATAACTACACCAGCACCAACGTCTATTGGCTCGTGGAGGGAACCAACCCGCCCCCCGCAACCGCGGACGGCGGGTCGCCAGCTGCGGTGGGTAACGCCTGGTACCTCGCCGCCACCAACTGCGAGCAGGACCTTTACTGCCGCTACGAGCTGGGAACGCATCCCGACTCGAATTACTGGTTCTGGGCCAACGCCGTGGCAGGTCATCCGCTGCGCGGCAAGTTCGATGTCGCAGTCCCCCTGGACGCCGTGGGCGACACCAGCGCCCTGGCCCGGCTCACCGTCCGGCTGTGCGGCGCCTCCACGCTGACCAATGGTGTCGCCGTGTCGGTCAACGGAACCACCAATGCCGCGTGGGTGGGATGGTGGCCGGGGAAGGTGCCGGCCGTTTTCACCTTCGATGTTCCCGCCAGCCTGCTCAAAGCGGGCAATAACACTATCCGGTTCACGGCCGTGGGCGCCACGTTGACGCAGTGGTGGTTGGACGGCTTTGTGCTCCAATTCCCTCGCCCCTACGCGGCGGTGGCGGGGGCGTTGCAGTGCGCGGCTAACTCTAATGCCGTGGTCACGCTGACGGGCTTCAGTGACGCCAGGATCACCGTCCTGGACGTGAGCCAGCCCTTGGCACCCGTGCAGGTTACAAACGCCCTGGTGGAGCCCTACGCGGGGCAGTGGCGGGCCAGCTTTGCGCCGGGGTCGGGCGCCGCGCGCTATTCCGTCGCGCAGGCCGGCAGCCTGCTCGAGCCGTCGGCCCTGCAGGCCGTCTGGCCGTTGAACCTCTCCAGCCCCACCAACCGCGCTGCCTGCGTGATCATCGCCCCGGCGACGCTCCAGCTTTCGGCGGCCGCGCTGGCCGGCTACCGCAACGCCCAAGGCCTGGAAACGAGGGTGGTTCCGCTGGAGGCGGTTTATGACGAGTTCAACGGCGGTATCCGCGAGCCGGAAGCGGTGCGCACATTCCTGGCCCAGGCTCACCGCCTTTGGCAGCTTCCTCCGGCCTACTCCGTCCTTGCCGGGAACGGCACCTACGACTATCGCAATCTGCTGGGCAAGAATGACAACCTGCTGCCGCCGCTCATGCTGCCGACCCGGAACGGCCTGGCTGCCTCAGACAGCGATTTCGGCAACCTCGGTGGATACGACGCTCCGCAGATCGCCGTCGGCCGCCTGCCCGCCGTCAGCGCGGGCCAACTGGATGCGATGATCGGCAAAATCCAGTCCTACGAGGCGCAGCCGCCGGCAGCCGGCAACCAGGCGCTGCTGGTGGCGGACTCGTTCGCTGATCCCCTGGCGGGGGATTTCCCGACGGAAACCCTGGCAGTGCAAAGCCTTCTGACCCCGGCCTTTCAAACCACGGCCGTGCTCCCCTCGACGGTGGTGCAGATGCACAACCAGGTCCTGGCCAGCCTCACCGCCGGGGCCGACCTCATGTGTTACCTCGGCCACGGAGCCTCCACCCAATTCGGCGCCGGATCGCCCGGTTACCTGGCCAATGCCGACCTGTCCACGCTGAGCAATTCCGCGAGGCTCCCGTTGATCGTCGGCATCACCTGCCTGGCCGGCAGCTTTGCTGAGCCGGGCGGCGACTGCCTGGCCGAATCGTTCGTCACTGCCAGATCTTCCGGTGCGATCGCCTTCATGGCGGCCTCCGGCTTCTCGGTGGACGCCGAGGTTGTGAATTTGAATTGGGCCCTGATGACGAGCCTCTCCGATGGTTCTAGCGGCCGGCTTGGAGATCAGCTTCGCGGCGCGATGGCCAGCTACAACCTGGCTCCGCATTGGACACCCTCGGGCCTGTTCAACCTCATGGGAGATCCCGCCCTCTGGCTGCGCTCCACACCCCGGCCGCCACCGGTCATTTCGGCGGTGACCTTTACCCCCGCCCGGGGATGCCAAATCACCCTGAGCGCCACCCTCGGCCAGGACTACACCCTGCTGGTCAGCACCAACCTTTCGCAGCCGCAGACGTCCTGGTCCGTGGTGAGCAGCGGCGTGGTGCCATCCAGCCCGTTCGTCCTGCTCGATCCCGCGGCCACAAACTCCCCGCACCGCTTCTATCGCCTTCGTTTCCCGTAGCGCAGCCAACCCCCAAGCAGACCTGTCCCGGGTCGAGCTGCCCACAGCCTCGTAACCTCGTAGCCGCCGACGTGAGTCGGCGCTAATCTCCGCTCCAACTGGAGAAAACAGAGGACCGGACGCCCCACCCGCGGGTGTTCGTCTTTACCGCCAGCAGCCGCTGGGAACTGGCTGTTGAGCCGCTTCACGGTGCCGGGCCGCGCGCCGGGATCGGGTCGGGCCTGGCTTTCGGTAAACTTAGAGCAATTTGTTACGTTACAAATCCAAGCCCTGTGGCGTTGGAAGGGTGGCGCAAGCGTGTTCCAACGGTAGTACTACGGTATTGCCCCGGTAGCACTACGGTAGCGGCCCCATGTTGATCTGATCAACATGGGGCCGCTACGGGGGCAATACCGTAGTGCTACGGGGGCACTACCGTTGGAACACGCTTGGAGCGCCGGGGAGGCACGGCACCGGGGCCGCCGGGAAGGGCCTTGGGGCCGTTTGTTACATTGTCACGGCGGGGGCGCAGCCTGGGAATGTAACAAACGGCTCCAAGGCACCGGCAGATTATTTCGGGCAGGAAGTGGGAGCTTGTTACCACGGTAACACGTTTTGTGGACCTATAAAGGGTGAGATGAAGAACGAGTTGATTGCCAAATGGCCGGTTTTCACCCGGCCCGTGTTGACAGCGGGTTTCCCGGTTGTAGAGTTGAATTACATCGTGGGCAACGGGCATTGCGATGAGCCGATTCTGCATTACAGCCGGAACGCCGGGTTCCGTTCCTTGAACGGATTTGCTCGACCAGCAGTTACGGCAGCTTCCGAAAGCGCTGTTCCAGGATTGCCGATGAGAGAGATAGCATTGATGCAGATTCACTTGATGAGAATAGTCGCCCTGGCCGCGATGGTGATCGCCTGTCCTTCCATTGCGACCGCCACGGCGGCTTCCGATCGCGCGGGTCTTCCCAACTACGACCAGCGGGCAGGCCGGAAACCGGCGGGGGAAGCAGCCTCTGCCGAGCAGCAGGCCGGCGCCAGGCGGTTGCGGATGCTGCTGCCCGGGGTGCGGGTGGATTTTGATCCGGTGACCGGGGCGCCAAGGCGGGTGGCCGCTGTCGGCACCGCACTGAGCGGAGGCAACAGCACGGGAAAAGCCGTTTCGGCGGCAACAGCCGGCGCGATCCCGGCAGGCGATCCGCACCGTGCCACCAAGGCTTTCCTGAAAGAGCACAGTGGGCTCTTCGGGCACGGGCCGGAGGCGCTCGACCAGGCTCGTGTGACCAGGGATTATACGACACCCCATAACGGGCTGAAGACCGTGGCATGGGAGCAGCAGGCGGACGGCATCCCCGTCTTTGAGGGCGCATTGATCTCGCACACCACACGGCAGGGGGCGCTGGTGAACATTTGCAGCCAATTCATCCCGGACCCGGTCAAAGCCGCCGTCCGCGGGGTGTCCGCGGGTTCGGCATCGCCCGCGGCGCTGTCCGTCACGGCCCGGCAGGCGGTGACCCTGGCAGCCCGGAACGTCGGGCAGGAACTGACCGATGCGAAGCTCAGCGCCGACGGCGGCGCGGCGGCGGGTGCCGAGCAGCGGCAGGAGTTCACCTCGCCCGGTTTGAAGGGGCGGGCCGAGGCGAAGCTGACCTGGCTGCCGCTGGACCGGCAGACGCTGCGCCTGTGCTGGGATGTGGTCTTCATGGGCCGGACGCGGGGAGAGATGTATCGCACGCTGGTGGACGCAAGCACCGGGGAGGTCCTGTTGCGGCGCTGCCTCACCAGCTACCTGACCGAGGCGAGCTACCGCGTCTTTACCAGCGACAGCCCATCGCCGTTTTCTCCCGGCCACCCGACGCCCGCGACCACTCAGCCGCCGCTGATCTCGCGCACGCTCGTGACGCTTTCGG
>Ga0194053_10002016_pt1 | contig 12464 bp, 5 predicted proteins | sample SepL228m_MetaG_FD_161684 | JGI IMG/M metagenome (GOLD analysis project Ga0194053, IMG submission 161684) | Anoxic zone freshwater microbial communities from boreal shield lake in IISD Experimental Lakes Area, Ontario, Canada - Sep2016-L227-8m | ecosystem: Environmental > Aquatic > Freshwater >... | reverse complement strand
CACCGGGGCTGGCAGAGGTCGTCGAACCATCGCCCGTGCAGACCCATAATTCCGGCTCGATCTCCAGCGGTCCGGCGGTGACAGCGGTTTCCACGACCAAGACGTTTTGCGTGGCGGCAACCCAGGCGCGGAGTTCCACAATCACGCCGGGTTTGGAAAAGACGCCGACCAATTCCCCGGAAGCCAGATTGACCTCCACATGGTAGGAAGCGCCCTGGAGCGAAGGCGCGATCAGGTCGAGCCCGCCGATCGGCCGGGGTCCGCCGTTGGGAAAGCCCGGCTTCGATTTCCAAAAGTCGTTCTTGGAAATCGAGAACCTCAAACGCTCAGGCGGGCCGCTCAAGATGATGCCGACATCACCGTTGCCGAGCAGCGGTCCGTCAACATTCTTGTCGGAGGGAACCCGCTCGGAAGGGCGGTCAAAGACAGCTTTGTGTTTCCGGATACGGGACAATACGCGGTCAAAAGGATTCATGGGAGTCGATTAATGTTTGTCTAAGCATTTAACCGCCACAACGATCCATCGCCCCCGTTCAGGTGGACGCTCTGCCCCATCGGTTGTGTGGTGCCGGCAAACACGTCGAGTGCCGGACGGCCGCGCAGCGGGAGGGGAACCTGGAACACTTGAGATTCCTGGTGCCAGTTGATGATGCCCAGCACCGATCCGCCATCATCATCGCGCCTCCACCAGACATCGGGTGCGCTTCCCTCGTTGGCGGTCCAATTGTAGCCGGGGCATTCCACGATTTGCCCGTGCCGGACGTAGGCGACCGCCCGCAGGAAGGCGGGCATGCGCGGATCGTGCTCCTGCTCGCTGAGGCGTCCTGCCAATTCGACGCAGGCCCCGGAGGCCACCAATAGCGCAGTGATGGCCCGCCACTGGGGATCCGGGGTGTTCTGGTTCCGGAAGAGAGAGAGCTCGTCAGCGTCGGGAGTCCAGAAGTGCCGGTGAGTCTGCTTGAGCCCGTTCAATGAGGCGATCAACACCGCGAGCTCCTGGTATGTTTCCAAGCTCAACCCGCCTGAGTCCGGGCCGATGCGGTGCATGTCCCAGACATCCGATCGGAACGGATCCCCGTTGGCAGGTTCGAGGCAACTGAGCATGAGCCCGTCCGGACCGAGGCGACGGCGGATCTCTTTTTCCAGCCAGCGCATCCAATGAAGGTTGGTGTGGTCCTGCCGGGCGAGCGGCAGGCGGGCCTGGAGAAATTGATAGGTCCAAAAGTCGAGCTTGATCCCTTCGAATCCCCATTCATCGAACAGGCGGTCGAGGGCTTCGCCTGCCAATGTTCTGATCTCAGGTTGGGAAAAGTCAGGGAACGCAAGTGTGGGTGCGAAATGCAAGCGCGCCTCTGGGAAGAAGAGATCCGGGCGCTCGCGAAACAGGTCGCGCCCCACGACGCATGCGGGGGAAAACCAGATCATCGGACGGAGGCCCATCGCCTTGATGTCGTCGGTCATCGCCCGCATCCCGCGCGGAAAGCGCTTGGGACACACCCTCAACGCCGCATCGGCATGGACCCCGAGATCCGCCAGCGCGAACTCCGGATTAGGGTTTTCAGGATCGGCATCAACCTGGAAACCGTCATCGACCTGGATCCATCGCACATTAGGTAAATGGCGTGCAATCCAGGCCGCCTCACGCAAAACAAGCTGCTCGCTGACTTTCTTTTTGATGCCATCGTTCCAAGTGCCCCAGAACATTTCGTGACGGGATAGCGGGCCGATGCGGGCGCGTGAGCGAAGGCCTGCTTCGCACAGTGCCGCGTGGTAATTGTGAAAAACGGACGGGCCAAATTCGGCGCGGTCAGCCGGGGCTTCCACCCAGAATGTCTCCCCTTCGAATTCCTCGTGATCCAGCTTCCAGCCGGGCAAGCCGAGCGGTTGGAAGACCGCCGTGATTTCCACGCAAGAATCATCAACCAGTTTCCATCGGTAGCCGGCAAAGGACTCTTTTTGCGTCAGCGGGCCGGCAGTCCATCGGGGGCCTCCGGGTTGGAAAACCACGCACGCGGGATGCAGCAGCATATCCTGGTGGCCTGCCGGAAGGTCGTAATTGCCGGGCGTGGCAAAATCCGACCGGGGAAGCGACGAATCTCCGAGCGATTGCGACACGGGCACCGTCATCCGCCGGTGCATCCGGGGAAGCGATTGGTGATGGATACGAAGCTCTTCGCCAATGGGGAAATTGATGCGAAAGACCAACTCATACCGTTGCAGAAGCGCTGGCATTGAGGCCTGGAAAAAGGCCCGGATCAGTTGCGGGTCGTTAGCCCCTGCATCCGCGACCTCGACACGCATGGGCTCGCGGTCCGGCGAAAAGGCAACCGCCTCCACCGTCCAGTTGGCCGACGGGGTTTCGTTCACGCTCTGCTGCTTTGGCAAAGTGGGATTGTTCACATGTTGGGGAGGTATTTATCCTAAATTCCGCAGAAAGCTTAGCCGCAGGTTCACGGGATTTACGCAGATTTAACGGATGCGCAGAACTCCCGCTTTTTCCACATGGCTCGCGCCCGCAGGCGATCCCGTCCAGAAGGCTTGCGACTTGCGGCCACCCGCGTCGTCGGCGTCATCCACGGCGACGTCAAAACCAATTTCGTCGGCCATCGCCGGGACGATCTGGAAGCTGCCTTCGATCTGGTAGCCGGAGGCGGTTTTCTGTGATGTCGCGGTGAATCCCGGCGGCAGCTTGTCGCCTGGGGCCTGGATGCGGCCATCGGCTGCGACGCACGGCTGGTAAATGTCGGCTGCGAGGCCTTTGCGTCCGAAATCGAGGAAGAATTCCACGCAATCTCCGGTCCATACCGGTTTGTCGGCGGGAGCTGGGGCGGCGTGGTCGTCGGTCACATCGACGTGGAATTTTATCCGGTCGCCCTCGCGGACGAGCTGCATTTTGAGGCTGCAATCTTGTGGGCCTGTCCATGCGGCTGGGCTGAGGATGCGGTTTTGGAGGTCCATGATGGCGGCACCCATGCGCAACTGCTCGGCCTGGTTGATTTCGAGCTGCGCGGGTTGTCCCGCAGCCACGTTCAAACGTTGGAAAATAGGCCGGTTCAGCGCCAGATCGAAGCGCTCGGTCAGCCCGCCGGTGGCGATGACTTCCAAATCCAGCGGCCCGGAAAATGCCGTGGCGTCGAGCGCGAGCAATTTCTTGTCTCCCGATTCCATGGTCACTTCCTGCGGGGTTCCAGAGACGTCGGCACTCGAAAGTGCCAGCTTGAACGTGGTCTTCGATTTCGAGGGGTTGAACAGGTTGACCGTGATGGCATCGGACGAGCCCTGCGCAGCTTGCATCGAGACAATCTCGCGCAATTGGATCGGCTTGTCAGAGAGGAAATAGACCGGGGCGGGCGTCATTTTGACGAGGTTCGGAGCCCCTTTCGCAAGCGGCGCAAGGTTGCCCATACGATTGATCACTTGGAACCGCTTGGCTCCCGGGCTCTCGACGGCCAGATAGCCTCGTCCCGCCATCGTCCAGGCAATGGTGAGATATTGCTCGCCTTTGGTGAAGGCATGGACGCGGTAATTGGGGGAGCAGGGCTCGTCGCGGAGGAACTTCGCGCCCGACAAGATCGACGATAGGAAGGCTTGGGCGGCGTAGGCGGGCTTGGGCGACAGATCGCCGTTCACGATGCCGTCCCCGCCGATGAACCCATACCAGAACGTCCGCTCCACGCCGACCGAAAGGCTTTGCACGTGGAGTTTGATCAGCTCGTTGGCTTGGTCGCTCTCCGAGATATATGGAACGTTGCCCCAGCCGCCGCTCTGGCCGACTGGACCGCTATACATGCTGGTTTCGCTGTTCCAGAGCGGCTTCTTGTCCTCGCCGACGGACTTCAAAAAGCCGTGTCCCGCTTTGACGTCCTCCCGAACCCGATCCCACGATTGCCCGGGCTCCCCGATGCTGTAAAAATGGCAGTCAACGATATCGTAATAAGGTTGAGGGCTGAGGGCATAAAAGGCACCCGCCGGCCATGCACTTTCTTTTTTAGTGAAGGTGGTCTTGGGCGACAGCCCGGCAGCAAATCCTCCCAGCCCGATTTTCGCTTGCGGATCCGCCGCCCTCAGGACCTCGGCGCTCTCTTTCAAGACCGAAAAGTAGGCCTTGGGATCAAACGGGTAGAAGTAGCCCTTCGAATCGGGTTCGTTCCAGATTTGGTAAGCAGGAATCCGCCCTTTGTATCGGGTGCCCAAGGCACTGAGAAACCGCTTCCATGCCTCTCTGTCCAAAGGCGCAGAGCCACCCGGAACCAGATCCACTGCCCAATCGTCGCCAGGCGCAGCAGGAGTTTTTTGAAAAACGCGCTCGCCCCCCATGATGTTAACGTAAAGGTTCAGCCCGTTTTTCTCCGCCTCGGCAACAACCGCATCGAGGGCTTTCCAGTTGTATTCCGACTTGGTCGTCTCGATGTCATCCCAGTGAATCCATAAACGCCACCAGGCGACTCCCGCTTGTGCCACTCGCAAAAAATATGGCGCGTTCTCTTTGCTGTGGAATCCTGCCTGGATCCCGCAGGGGTTGGCGAGCGCTGCCTCCCGACTGATGACCGGCGGGCAAACCGCAAAAGGTCGCTTGCTTTCCAACTGTGCGCCATCCGTCTTGAGGCGGGCATGAAGTTCATACCACCCCAAGGGGAGCTTGGGCATCTTGAGTTTGCTGGCTCCGGCGGTCTTTTCGGCCACGGTCGGTTTTTCCTCCAGCCGCTTCCCGGATTCGCTGGCAATCCAATATTCCGCGCTGATTTTGTCCCCGTTGTTTTCCGGGAACGTGAGCCCCCACTCGTGAGGGCCGGAGCCGAAGAAATACCCGCCGTCGTTGCCGCCGGAGAATTCCGCCACCAGTTTTGGCTTCAGAACCTTCAGGATCAAGCCGAGGATTTTGCCTCGGAAAACCGAGTCACTCGCGGACTCGCCGCCGATCCAGAAGGTTTTCTGTTTTGGCCAGGAGAACGGTTGGCTCATCTGTGCCTCACCCCGCTTTTCGCCGTTCCACCAAAGCTCCAGCGTCGTGGAATTCCATCGGATCTTCGCCTCATAGTGCTGCCCCTTCACCCACCTCAGCTCGGCTTTGCCGAGACCTGTAGAGACGGAGGTGGTGCGTGACGTGAGTCGGGCCATGAGCTGGGTGGGCCCCCAAAACATGAGCGACATCGAATTGGGTTCCGCAGGCCCGGACATGTTTCGGCCCAGGACAAAAAGAGCCGCATGGAGATCCTTGACGTTGTCAAAATCGGGAATGAACTGGACGTCGACTTCGTAGCGCAGGGTGGGGCTATCGCAAAATGCATCCGGGAGCACGAAGCCGATTGGCAGCCCAGTTGCTCCAACGCTGACGGCGGGCAGCGAGCCGCCCGGTGACACAAGTTCGGGCTTTGTGCCGCTATCATTCTTGAAGGTGTAGGAGGCGATCTCCTGGTAGGCATCCTCCGAAGCCACTGGCGTCTGCTCCGCCACCCCGGCCTCCGTCGTAAATGCCAGATCCGCCACGTCGAACGTCCCTTCCTGCTGCTGCAACCTCAATTGCATCCCGACGGCGACGGCCCCCTTGGGCGGTGCCAGCTCGATCACTTTTTCGCGCCATGAGGGGGAATAGCTAAAAATGACGTCTTTCCTTTCCAACGGCTTGCTCCCTTCCCCCACATACGAAATCATGAGCCACGCACCGTTATCTCGCGCAGAACCTTTGACCGTGGTCCGAAAGCGCAGCGAAAACCGGGCTTGCTTGTCCTTTTCCAGTGCAAAGCGAGGGGAATTCATACTGGCAGTTTCGGTTTTGGAAGCCGACTGCAACCGGATGAATGGTTCTCCCAGCGGGGAGTGCATCGCGCTGACATTCTTGCCGAGGATCCAGCCCTCCGCCGGCTTGTCCAGCGCGACCGCGGCTCCCGACGCTATCAAAACCAAAAACCACACGCCAACCCACCGGGCGAAGTCCTGCCGATAATAAAAAGAGGGGACTATCATAATATTAGAATTATTTAGAAAAGCTCACGTCATCAATCCAGCAGGTGCCGGGTGCCGGAAATTCAAAAAAGAGGTTGTAGCTTGCCGGGTTGAAGTCGTCGGGAACGGTGAACGTCGCGTTGAATTCTTTCCATTCCCCCTCCAAGTCAGCCGTGTTTTTGCCGAGATAAGTGTAGGGGGGCCGGGTGGTGCGAAGATACGCGTTTGCCTTCAGGGAAGTCGCTGAGCGCGCCCAGTAGTTCAGGGTGTAAGTGGCTCCCGCTTCCAACGCCGGAGGGTGCTGGTAAAGCTGCGCGCCAGGGGAAGTGACCGTGATTTTCGCGGCGCTGTCCCCAGAGTGCGGATTCTCTTGCGACATCTCGAATGCGCCAGCGGATTCCGGACAGACTTTCCACCCGCCCTTGGAGTCAAACGCCGGATTAGATGCGGATGCCGGAGCGGCCGTTGAAATCTTTCCGTTTGGCCCGGTCACCGATGCGGCCGACGCCAGTGTCGCCCGGGCTTCAGCGGCCGACGCCTGTTTTGCACCCAACGCTTGCCGGATGGCGTCAGCGACCTGCTTGGCCTGCATTTTGCGCGCCGCGTCGTTGTAGTGGTAGGTGTCAACCCAGAAGGCGTTCCTGTCGAGCGGATCCATGAGCGCGAAGAGATCGTTAATCGGGATGCCATTGGGCTTTATCACCTCGTCGGCGATGAGGTTGAGTTCCTTGGCCTTTTCGGTGAGAGCCGGATCCTTGAGCGGCGTGGAGGTGGCCCAGATGACCTTCGCCCCCTTGCCTTTTTCCTTGATCAGATTGAGCGCGGCAGCCAGCCCCGCCTTCCACGCCCCGCGGTCTGCGTTCAAGCTGTGCAGGCCGTTGTTGAGCTGGATGACCTTGTAATCATACTCTTCCAGCATGAACCCGAGCGCCTTCAAATACGTCGGGTCGCTGACGCACTTGGATGTCGCAAAAAAGGAGACATAGGCCGTCCCTGCGAGCTCGTCGCGAACCAAGGACTCGTAGCCTTTGCAGATGGAATCCCCGATGAGAAGCACTCTCGGCAGGTTGCTGTCGCTGGCATTATACCAGTAGCTTGTCATCCATTCCGTGGCTTCTCTTCCAAACGTGCTCCCAACCACAAACATGGGAAGGAGGATCAAGAACCACCGGGAAGGGACACCGAAGAATGTTGTGTGCTGTATGAGGTTCATCGTGGAGGTATTCATAAGTGTTTTTTTGTGTTCGGTGTCGCCGCAAAAACCAGCGGCGAATCATGTGAGTCTTGGCAGGATATTGTCAACACAATGACGCTAACGGATGCGGAGGACGCCGAAATTTTCCGGTTGGGTGGGGCTCGCGGCGGGACCGGTCCAGAAGGCCTGGGATTTTCGTCCGGCGGCGGGGTCATCGGAATCGTCCACGGCGACGTCGAACCCGATCTCGTCGGCCATCGCCGGAACGATCTGGAAGCTACCTTCGATCGAATATCCGGTGGCGGTTTTTTGTGATGTGGCGGTGAACCCCGGCGGGAGCTTGTCGCCCGGGGCCTGGATGCGTCCATCGGCGGAAATGCACGGCTGGTATTTTTCGGCAGCGAGGCCTTTGCATCTGAAATCCAGAAAGAGCTCGACGCAGTCTCCTTCCCAGACGGGTTTGTCGGCCGGGGCCGGGGCGGCGTGGTCGTCGGCCACCTCGATGTGAAATTTCACCTGGTCGCCCTCGCGGACGAGCTGCATTTTCAAGCTGCAATCTTGCGGCCCTCTCCATGCGGCTGGGGTCAATATGCGGTTTTGCAGGTCGATGGTTGCGGCTCCCACACGCAACTGCTCGGCCTGGTTGATTTCGAACTGCGCGGGTTGTCCCGAGGCCACGTTCAAACGTTGGTAAATGGGCCGGTTCAGCGCCAGGTCGAAGCGTTCCTCCAGCCCGCCGGTGGCGATGATTTCCAAATCGAGCGGCCCGGAAAACGCCGTGGCGTCAAGTGTGAGCGGCTTCTTTTCTCCCGCGTCCAGTGTGACTTCCTGCGGGGTTCCAGAGACGTCGGCGCTCGAAAGCGCCAGCTTGAAGGTGACTGGGAATTCCGACGGGTTGAACAGGTTGACCACGACGGTGCCGGATGTGCCCGGCGCGGTCTGCACCGAGACGATCTCTCGCAATTTGATCGGCTTGTCGGAGAGGAAATAGACGGGGTCGGGCGACAGTTTGACGAGCGTCGTGGCCCCCTCCGCGAGCGGGGTCGGGTTGCCCATGCGGTCGATCGATTGGAACTGCTTGGCTCCAGGGCTCTCTGCGGCCAGATAACCCCGCCCCGCCATCGTCCAGGCAACGGTGAGATATTGCTCGCCTTTTGTGAAGGTATACGCGCGGTAGTTGAAGGAAACCGGTTCGTCCCGAACGAACTTGACTCCCGATAAGATCGACGAGACAAAGCACTGGGCGGCAAAGGCCGGCTTGGGCGAGAGATTGCCGTTGACGATTCCCTCGGAGCCGATGAGCCCATACCAGAAGGTTCGCGACACGCCCGCCGCGAGGCTCTGGACGTGAAGCTTGATCAGTTCGTTGGCTTGGGCGGTTTCCGAAATGTAGGGGACGTTGGCAAAGCCGCCACTCTGGCCGACGGGACCGGTGTACATGCCTACTTCGCTGTTCCAGATCGGCTTCTTATCCTCGCCAACGGTCTTCAAATACTCGATGATTTCCTTTACGATTAATCGAACGCGGTCGCACGATTGCCCCGGTTCCGACATGCTGTAGAAGTGGCCATCGACGATGTCATAATAAGGTTGGGGATTGAGGACGTAGAAGGAGCCGGCGGTCCATGCGGATGCGTTTTTGGAAAAGGTGGTGCTGGCGTTGGGGAACGCGGCGCAGAAGCCGCCCAGTCCGATCTTGGCCTTCGGATCCGCCGCACGAAGTGCCTCGGAGCTTGCTTTCAGGATGGCGACGTAGGTTTTGGGATCGAAGGGATACAATCCATTTTTGGCATCCGGTTCGTTCCAGATTTGGTAGCCGGAAATGCGGCCTTTATATCGTTCGCCCATGGCTTTGAGGAAACGCTTCCACGCCTCCATGTCCGCAGGCGCGGTGCATCCCGGGCCCATGAGGTCCCATTTTTCTCCATTAGCCCAGGGGGTTCTTTGGAATGGCTGTGCTCCGCCAGTGATATTGACATAAAGTTTGATGCCATACTTTTCCGCCTCGGCGACAGTCTCGTCGAGCTTGGTCCAGTTGAAATCATTCGGGTTCGTCTGGATCTGGTCCCAGGTCAGCCACCAGCGAATCCAGGCGATGCCGGCATTCGCCACGAGCGGAAAGCAAGCCACGGGTGCGCTCACCATGCCGCACGGATTGGCTAACGCAACCTCGTTGCTGCTCATCGGCGGGCAGACGACAAACGAGCGGCTGATCTCCCGCATTGCGCCATCGGTTTTGATAAGGGCGTGGAGTTCATACCAGCCCCGGAGCAGCTTGGGCAGCTTGAGATTGCTCGTTCCGGAGGTGCGTTCGGCCTCGGTCGGTTTTTCCACCAGCCGCTTCCCGGCCTCGTCGGTGATCCAATATTCCGCGCTGATTTTCTCTCCGTTGTTTTCCGGGAACGTGAGCCCCCATTCGTGCGGGCCGGGACCGAAGAAATAGCCGCCGTCGTTTCCGCCGGAGAATTCCACCACCAGCTTTGGCTTGAGAACCCGCAGGTTGAGGCGCGTGATTTTCCCTCGAAAAACCGACTCGCTCGCGGATTCGCCACCAATCCAGAATGTTCTCCCTTTGGGCCACAGGAACGGCTGGCTCAGCTGGCTTTCTCCCCGCTTCTCGCCGTTCCACCAAAGCTCCAGCGTCGTAGAATTCCATCGGATCTTCGCCTCATAGCATTGCCCCTTCACCCACTTCAGCTCGCCTTTGCCGAGTGTTGTAGAAATGGAGGTGGCGCGTGACGTGAAGCGGGCCATTAAATTGGTGGGTCCCCAAAACATGAGCGACATGGAATTGGGTTCCGCAGGTCCGGACATGTTTCGGCCCAGGACAAAAAGAGCCGCGTAGAGATCCTTGACGTTTTCAAATTCCGGGCTGAACTGGACGTCGACTTCGTAGCGCAGGGTCGGGCTATCGCAATAGGCATCCGGGAGCACAAAGCCAACTGGTAACCCGGCTGCTCCCACGCTGACGGCGGGCAGCGAGCCGCCCGGGGATACCAGCTCGGGCTTAGTGCCGTCTTCACTCTTGAAGGTGTAGGAGGCAATCTCTTGGAAGGCCTCCTCCGAAGCCACCGGAGCCTGCTCCACCGCCACGGCCTCGCTCGTAAATGCCAGATCCGCCACGTCGAACGTCCCTTCCTGCTGCTGCAAACGCATTTGCATCCCGGCGGCGACAGCCCCCTTGGGCGGAGCCAGCTCGATGACTTTTTCGCGCCACGAAGAAGAACAACCAAAAACCGCGAACTGTGTTCCCAGGGGCTTGTCCCCTTCCCCCACATACGAAATCAAGAGCCATGCACCGAGATCGCGCCCGGAACTTTTGACCGTGGTCCGAAAGCGCAGCGAAAGCCGGGATTGCTTGTCATTTTCCAGTACAAAGCGGGGGGAATTCATCGAAGCCATCCCGGCCTTGGAAGGCATCTCGAGCCGGATGAACGGCTGCCCCAACGGCGATTTCATGGCCCGCGCGTCCTTGCCAAGCGTCCAGCCCGCGGCCGGCTTGTCCTGCCCCATCACCGCCCCCGCTGCCATCAAAACCAAAAACCACACAACAACACGCTGGGCGAAGCCCAGCCGATAAAAAAATGAAGGGTACATCATATGATTGGAATGAGAAATGCTGGCAGAATTAAACGACCTGTCCGAGAAGAAACTGACATTAGATGAGACCACGTAGCCTGTTGCCTACCGGCCGTCGAAGACCGATAAGTCCCACTCGTCCTTCCATACCACCTGCATCGACTTGGTTTTAAGATCCATGTTGATCGGCAGCCAGACGTGGGTCGCCTTGCGAAGATCTGGGACTTCGTAAATCGACGTGGCATGAAAAACGTCGCCCATGAAAATGAAGGCGTTCGGTTTGCCTGCCACTGGCAGGACAAAAGTCACTTGAGAGTCGAACGTGGATGCTGCCTTCGGACCCTTGGCGAAGGTACCGCGAGGGGTCCAGGGGCCGTCCAGTGAGGAGGCGGTGAAATAATGGTTGGCGTTCGGCGCCCAGCCGAGCAGGTCGGAAGTCACCAGAAAATAGGTTCCCGCTGCCTTAAACAGGGCCGGAGCCTCGCCGGCTGCTCCCTCCATCTTCCGTACTTGGGTGACCGAAAGATAATCTTCGCTCAATTCATAGAGGAAAACATCGTGGTGAGCGGTTAAGAGATAGGCTTTTCCATCGTCATCCTTGTAGAGCGTCATGTCCCAGCCCCGGATGCGGGTCGGCGGGTCGTTTTTCGCGCCGGGATAGGCCCGATCCCAAAGCCCTGATTGATTGGGAGCGCTTTTCCAGCCCAGCTTGCCTTGAAGCTTGAACGGCCCCGTTGGGGAATCGCTGACGGCAACGACCACATCGTTGAAGGAGTCAAAATCGGGGCATGTCAGCGCGGCCATCAAGAGATACTTGTGCGTGATATCGTTCTTGATGATCTTGGGGCGGACCAAGTTGTTGAGCGGTTGGAGGAGGCTGTCGGGCTTAAAACTGACATCGGCCAAAACCGTGCTGGCGTATTCCCAATGGATCAGGTCCTTCGATTGATAAATCGTGATGCCACGGTTAAAGAACCAAGTGTAATTCAGGCCCGGAACGGTATTGCGGGGGATGGTGGGCCCATCAAAGTTTGTCCCATACCAGTAATAGACGCCTTGGTCGAACAGGACGCCCCCCATATGGGATTCGATGGGCTTGCCCTTCGTGTCGTTCCAGGTTTGTCCGGGTTTGATGACTGCGTCCGAATTCGGTGCTTGCGCGAGAATGAGCGTGCCCGTTGTCAACAGGGCCGCTGTGATTGCTATTGTTTTCATAGATGTTAGATGCGATGCATATCGCAGAGTGGCAAAATGGAACATTGCCTTATCGCCGAAACCGGCGACTTGTTCCCGTCCGTTGCGGTGTCGAATGCGCTCACGGTTGCACCCTGACCGGGCCGCCCAAGCCGGCGGGTTGTCCCGGCGCGGTCTCGACGAGCACGCTCAGGGCGTGGGGGCCATCGGCGGCGGGGAGCGGAGCTGTCAGCCGGGCAGGACGGCTGTCGGTCTTGGTCGCGACCAGTTTTTCGTCCAGCCAGATTTCGGCTTTGCCCGAGATCGATTCGAAGACGATGGTTCCGCCGTTCTTGCGCTGCGATTCGTAAGGCCGGAACTTCTCGCAGCGAAAAACCGCCCAGGCCCCACCGCCGAATTTTTCGAGATGTCCCGGCGAGACATTTGCCCAGGTATTCATGTCGTTGTCGGCAACCTGCGCGCAGGGGTCCGGTTTCGTCGTGGAGGCGGACGACATGCGCCATTGCCGCAGTTGCAGCGAGGGGGCGGCGGCCGCGACGGAGGGGGTTTCAGG
>Ga0194053_10002015_pt1 | contig 12466 bp, 11 predicted proteins | sample SepL228m_MetaG_FD_161684 | JGI IMG/M metagenome (GOLD analysis project Ga0194053, IMG submission 161684) | Anoxic zone freshwater microbial communities from boreal shield lake in IISD Experimental Lakes Area, Ontario, Canada - Sep2016-L227-8m | ecosystem: Environmental > Aquatic > Freshwater >... | reverse complement strand
TATGTAATTACTCTAAATTTGAACTTTTTGAAATTAATCATTTTCATTACTTCATATGTAATATTTGATGGTTCGCAATCAAGTTGTAAATAATCAACTATTCCATCGTCGCATATGCTTGATAATAATTTTTCATAATCAACCGTTAGTGCATTTACACACATTACTTCGTTTTTTCTATTGGCCTTGTGCCTGTTGGCCAAATCTTGATTCCATTCAATGCCTTTTCCAAACCAGCCAAACTTTAATTCAAGCAAGGCCGTATTACTCAAATGAAATGGATCTCCACTTCCAATTTCTAAATATGTACCATTTTTTTTCCCATCGTTCACTATCAAAACAAATAAATCTTGTGCTACTTGCGAATAATTATGTTCAATTAATTCATAATTAGCAAATTCATATCTTAATTTTTTAGTTTTACTATCATATGGAACTCTACATGTTTCTATTGGCCCACAACCCAATCGCAAAACTTCTTTAGTTATATGTTCTTTTTGAGTATAATTCAATTCTTGATTATGTTCATGAATTAGCAATTGAAATATTTTTCTAGCCCCATCCTCATCACCATCACGAAGATAAAGCATTGATTTTTCAAATAATTCAATAACACTTTCACTTTTCATGTTATCATTCCTTGTTTTCTAAGTCCGTCATCAATGAATCTAACTGATCTTCCGCTTTCTTTTACAAAATCATTAACGGCGGCTAGCACATTTGAATTATCACAATCATCTGCAAGAATTGCCGGCACATGAGAAACTAACCGAAGATCCTGCAGGGCTCCCCCGTACGAATGATCTCCATCAACATGTGCGAAGTCTGCCGGGGGCAAGCATTGTACTTTGTGACTATCAACTACGATCAGTTGAGCATCTATTGATTTTTTGCTTACTATATTTCGCCAATGTTCGATGCATTCTTTTGAGTCATGATCCAAAGCCCCGTCTAGACAAAGAAATCTTGATTTTGGAGATGCCAGAGAGAACGCAGCAACAGAATAGCCGCAACGAGTTCCAATCTCTATTATTTGTTTAGGCTGTAGTTCGGCAACAAAACTTGCCTTCAAAAAATAGTGATTTTTTACTTTTTCGTCAAGTCTAAACCAGTCACCCTCTCGCCACACATCCGCAAGAGTGTCCGCAACCGATTCAAAACAAAAAATGCTCATGATCAAATATGTATAGTGATCGGTTTTTTTTACAGCAGAAAATTTCGACCACAGGAGTCCAAATGGATGGAATTATAGAAAGGCACATAATAAGGTGCGATAAAAAAAGGATGTTCAATGCCGGAATATGCAAATTTTACGATGGCTACATAGTCTGCATAAGGACAGGAGAATACAGCACGGAACTGAAGTTTCTGAACCCGGACTTCACCCTGTCCGCCCACGGATTTGAAGGAACCCCCGGCCTAACAGACCCCAAGATAATAGACATGGGCGAAGGACGATACAATCTGATCGGGTCATGGCCGCTAGACGGGCATGAGTACATGGAGATATCCGACTTCCGCGCAGAAAAAAACAAAATAGAATATCTTGAAAACAAAAAAAGGTTAAAAACTGTTTTGAAATATCCGAACTACAAAACACAAAGAGAAAAATCATGGGCTCCTTTTTGCATTGACAACAACTTGTACTTTATATACAAAAAAAAACCTCATGAAATTTTGATTTACGATAAAAAACTAGAATCGGTAGTTTACATGCCAGAATGTAGTTTTAACAATTCAAAATTAAATGTGCACGGCTCAGACATACGAGGAAACGGAACGGCGTGTTGTTTTGATTCAAATCTTATGATCACCACATTTCATGTAAAGATGTCAAGCTATTATTTGATAGGTTACTACACATTTGAATCAAAATATCCATTTAGGCCGCATTCTTATTGCAAAAAAATGTTGATTGACAGCAGAGAGTGCGCCGCAGGGGCTAGAAAAGGCCCACTCATAACCAACAATGCCTCCTGCGTCTTTCCAGGAGGCGTTATAGATGAACAAGACACAATCCTAATGTCTTTGGGCGTCAACGATGCGGAGAATCATTTTTTAATATACGACAAGAATTGGCTGTCTGACAATTTGACAAGATTTTAGTCAAACGAGACAGATTTGAAAAAAGAAGTAGAAGGGCCTATGTTTAAAATACGCTCTTCTCCGGACGATTTTTCCCTCAAGACTAGATTCAAATCTTGCCCCCAACCACATTCTTTGTCTTTTCTAATGACCGTTACTTTGTCTTTGAAAATTGCTATGTAAAATGCGTCTTCAAATATTTGTGTTTCAACTCTAGCGTCCCAATCCGAAACTCCTTCATAGGCAATGCTGTCTGATTTTGTTTTTTTAGGCAATGTCCAGACTCCTGTTTGGTGATGTATTGCACATTTGTTGTCTCCGCCCAAAGAAAACTGATTCCTCGGAAGTATGTTCAGAAAATCATCGGTTCCCAGGTATTGTTTGATACACTTGTCTAGAAAAATGGGACCAGTCGCCTCAAAGACGCTTTTATTTTTTGCGTCCTCAAGCTTGGTGAACAAGAAATCCCAAAACTTGTGTCCTTTAGGACTTATCATAAGTGCATTCTCAATTCTGCACACACTTATCCCGCCAGATTCGGCGAAAGATATTTTTTCTTGAGGAAGCTTGTCCCAAAAATTTTTTACGCATTCAAAATCCATGTCTGCATAAATTCCTCCAAATTCATGTAGTATGAAGTATCTTGATGCGTCAACTCTTTTTATATTGATATCATAACTTCGGTATGATTCATGAAACCATCCGTTTTTTGATCTGATGAGATCATCTAAATCTTCGTCTGTCCATAATTTGTATTCAAAGTCAGGAAAATTTGTTTGCCACGACTTCTGAAATTTTTTCCATGAAGGATGCCATCTTGATTTGTCGGCCATTGCTGTTTGGTGTATTATTTTAGGAATCAAGGATGTCCTCCCGTTAGTCAAAAAACCCACCGCCAAAGAAAATTCAATATCGTGCATAGTCCAGATAAGAAACATACGGAATAAAATACAAAAAGAAGACATCCCGTAACAACAAATTGTGCCTGAACTCCCTCGGCGGCCTTTTTCCTTGCGAGCAAAATGTAAGTCCCAGAAAGGACAAAAACCGCTAGCCAGACCCACCAAAAATCGCTCACAATATGCATTTTTACCTCCAGATAAGGTATATACGCTCATGGCAGGATTTAGACACTGGCTAGAAAACACCGTGGGGACTGACGAAGTTCAGAGCAAGATAGACCACTTGTACAACAAGGCAAAGTACGCAATAAAACTCGTCCAGCTCTACGGCCGTGCAATCAACCAGAAAATACTGAATAACATAAGTACAATAGCCCCTCTCAACAGCGGAGTTTACGGTCTCTATACATCCGCCGAGAACAAGAAGGTCATAGGATCCGCGGTTGCAAACAAGGTAAAATTCAAATTCGGACAAAACGTCATGCAGCAGAATGCCTTGAACAAGGTTCCCAACGCGGTCATAAAGCAATACATCCCCGACATAGACGAGAGGCAGATCGTCCCCTCGGACGTGATCCATGTGAACGTTCAGAGGATAGTGAGGGAACTGGGCGACACGAAGGAGGCCGTCGTGGAGATCGCAAGCACGATAGTCCACGAGGCCACCCACGAGATCGAGTTCCAGACCACCGGAAAGACCAGCGAAATCGGCCCCAAGGCCGCAGAAAAGTCATTCCACGACTGGGTTCAAAAGAACTGGAACATGATTGTCTCAAAGATACCGCAGATCAACCTTTGAGAACGACGTAAACGCCATGCACAAGCCCGGGAACGTACCCCAGGAAAGTCAAGGCCAGATTCAGCCAGAACTTGAGTCCGAACCCGAATTTGATGGCCACGCCCAGCGGGGGCAGAAATACCGTAACAAGAAGGATCACGAGATCCTTGGCGTCCATTTCTTCCATTTTGAACCTCCTTTGTTCTATCCTTAATTATGTATTGATCGGATATATAAATCCGTGAAGACTTTCTACCAATATATGATGATGGAGGCGACGCCCCCCGGACCACCCCCAGGAGGTCCGAAAGGTCCGCCGGGAGGATCGGGAGGCCCTCCGGGAGGCGGACCACCGGGCGGAGGCCCTCCGGGAGGCGGACCACCGGGCGGCGGAATTGGAATGGGAATCCCTCCTGGGCTAGGCGGAGGCGGAGGGCCGCCTCCGGGTCTCGGAGGACCGCCGATGGGAGGCATGTCCATGGGTCCCGGCTCCGAAGGAGGAACCCCTCCCGCACCCGCGGCCAAGGTTCAGAAGATCAACAGCGTAGACGTGTGGAAGGCGCTTGAAAAATCTCTAAAGAAATCTGGACAATGAGAAAACTTTAGATACAATGGGCGTCCAAAAGCCCATGAAAGTTCTAATATTCAGCGACCTCCACATACACCCACACAAGCGATCCTCAGAAAGGCTTGACGACTGCATTGAAGTCCTGGACTGGGTGTTCAGAACCGCAACGGAGAGGGAGATAAAGAACATAGTCTTCCTCGGAGACCTCTTCCATGACCGCCAGAAGATAGACGTCCTCACATACCAGAAGACCTTTGATGTGCTAGAGAGGCACCTTGACGGAAAGAAAAATCTCTTTCTTTTGCTTGGCAACCACGATCTCTGGCACTACCAGAAACTTGACGTCTCCAGCGTCAACCCATTGAGGAGCCTCCCCGGAATCAAGGTCATCAACGCGCCGAGTGTGGAGGTCATCAAGGAGGGCGACGAGGAATTCCCCTTCGGATTCCTTCCCTACACCCACAACCCGATAGAAGACCTCAAGGCGGTTGAAAAGGACTGGAAGATCAAGGGAGGCAAGAACATGAAGGTTCTCGGGGGACACATATCCGTTGATGGAGCCGTCTGGAACGTCAAGTACAAGACAATGTCCGAAGTGACAATAGAGCACGACGGAGACATGGTGCGCGTGGGATCAGACATATTCTCCAACTGGGACAGAGTTTTCCTCGGCCACTACCACGCCGAGCAGAAACTGGACGAGAAGGTGGAGTACGTAGGCTCGCCTCTGCAACTGTCCTTCGGAGAGGCCTTCCAATCCAAGCACATCGTAGTCTTCGACACTTCAGAAGGAGAATGCGAGTACATAGAAAACACATTCAGCCCCAGACATTATATCCTCAAGGAGGACGAACTCGCCGACCACGATCTGGAAGGCCACTTCGTGAGGCTGGAGGTGGAGGACATCGCGAGCAGGCAGATGACGGAAATACGGCAGAACCTGCTAGAGAACTCCAAGGTGTCGTCGCTTGAGATCAAGCAGGTTCAGAAGCAAGAAGACCACGCCATCAAGGACGCGAAAGCAATTCTCTACAAGGAGGAGGAGATGCTCGAGAAGTACGTGGAACAGGCCAACTCCGAGAGCCTCGACAAGGAGACGCTCATAAGGATCGGCACGGAGATATGCCGGGAAACAGAATGAAGAGCCTGGACATCAAATACATATACGCCCAGAATTTCCTCTGCTTCGGCCCGGAGGCGTTTGAGCTCACATTCAAGGATCATGGAAACATAGTCCTCGTCAAGGGATTCAACCTTGACGTGGTCGACAGCGAGTCCAGGGTCGCGAGCAACGGAGTGGGAAAGAGCAGCATCCCCGAGATCATCGTCTACACGCTCTTCGGCAAGACCATAAAGCATCCCAAGAAGATCAACCACAAGGACGTCATAAACAACCAAGTTGGCAAGGGTCTGAAGACTGAGGTCAGGTGGGGCGACTTCAGGGCTGTCCGCACAAGGAAACCAGACACCCTGAGGCTATGGGAAAGTCCGGATGGAATATGGGACGACACCACCGAGATCACCCTAGGCGGCCAGCCGGCAACCCAGAAATTGCTCGAGGAGAAGCTTGGCATCAACTATGAAACATTCGTTAACATTGTGGTCTTCACCGACAACAATGCAGGAAGCTTTCTTGAGTGCGACGCCTCAAACAAACGCGAGATAGTGGAGAACCTCCTCTCCCTGGACAAATACAAGGGCTTCGCCGAAAGGGCGAAAAATCTGAAGAAGGAAAAGAAGGATGCAATTAAGGTTCTTCAGATAGACTACGAGAACATCCGCAAACAGCTGGAGCAGTCCAAGTCAAGGATCAAGGCCGCCAGGGAGCAGGAGTCCGGCTGGACGGTTCAGCGGAAGAGCGAACTTGATTCGCTTCTTTCAAAGATAAGTTCGCTCAAGGAACAACTTGAACTCACCTCGGAGGGCACAGAAGCCTCCAGGTACCACGAGGCCCAGGCAAGGATAGAGGAACTGAATTCCGAAATCCCGCAGGCCGAAGCCAAGCAACTAAAAATCCAAGAAGTCCTTGACCTCGCACAGGAGAAGTCCTCGGGCATAAAGCAGAAACAGAACGAATGCAAGATATCCATCGACACCGTTTCAAGCTCAATAAAGACCCTTGCATCAAAAATTGAGGAAAATCAGAAGGAAATCGGCAGACTGGAGAAGAATGAGGGAGCCACCTGCAAATTCTGCCTCGGCAAAGTCTCCAAGGAGAACTACAACAAATACACGGAACAACTTCTGGAGAACATAGGGGCCCTCCAGGTAGAAATGGGTTCCGAGAATGAAAAGAAGGATGGACTTTCTTCAAAATTGAAGGCATTTGGAGATACGCTTTCTAAAATATCCGACGGTATATCATCTGCCAAAGACAATCTCAACAAATCCTCCAGAGAACTTTCCGAAAAAAGAAAAGAACTCGCCGAACTCAACAAGGTGGAAAAGCCCCAGGGCAAGGACATAAAGAACCAGCTTATAACACAGCAGATGGAGGGACTGAACGAACAAGTTTCAGCCAAGAAGAAGGAGATGGAGGGGGACACCCCATTCAAGAAGATAATAGACGAACTGGCGGAAGAAATAGAAACAAGGGAGTCGGAATTCAATTCGAAGAACAAGGAACTTGACGAACTGGAGAAGCAGCTCCCTTACTACGAATTCTGGTCGGTGGCCTTCGGCGATTCAGGAATCAGGAAGTTCATCATTGACGGAATAATCCCGGCACTCAACTCCAGAGTGGCCTACTGGCTCCAGTTCCTCATAGACGGAAAGATAAGACTTGAATTCAACAACGAACTTGAGGAGAAAATAGAGCGCAATCCTTCGGACGGAGATCCGTTCGTCTATTACGCGATGAGCGGCGGAGAGAGAAGAAGGCTGAACCTCGCCGTGTCCCAAGCGTTCGCCTACGTGATGATGCTGAGTTCGGGAATGTGTCCGAGCCTAGTTTTTCTAGACGAAGTCACAACTAATATTGACCAAATAGGGGTGGTTGGGGTATATAATATGATTCTGGAACTCGCAAAAGACAGGCAAGTTTTCATCACCACCCATGACCAGAATCTGCTTGAAATGCTGGACGGATGCGAGTTAATAAGCCTTGAGAAAAGAAAAGGCTTTACGAATTTGAGAAAATCCAGTTAATAGACTTACATACCCTCACCAAAACAGACGACCAACAGGAGAACTCATGATTTTTGAAGAGCAGATCAGCCGCAAGCCCGACAATTACCCCTGGACTCAGGATTTCATCGAGGCCATGCACAACGGGTTCTGGACGGACAAGGAGTTCAGCTTTTCAAGCGACACACAGGACTTCAGAGTCTCCCTCACGGAACAGGAGCAAGAGATAATAACCAGAGCCCTTGCAACCATCGGCCAGCTTGAGATCAGCGTCAAGAAGTTCTGGGCCAAACTTGGAGACAACCTTCCGCACCCCAGCATCAACGACATGGGCTACGTCATGGCGAACACCGAGGTCATCCACGGAGACGCCTACGAGAGGCTCCTCGAGGTTCTCGGAATAGACGGAGCCTTTGACGACATACTAGAACTCGACATCATCAAGGGAAGGGTCAACTATCTCAGAAAGCATCTCCACAAGTTCCACTCCGACAACAAGAAGCAGTTTATCTACTCCCTCATACTTTTCACTCTTTTCGTGGAGAACATCGCCCTCTTCTCGCAGTTCTATACAATCAGCTGGTTCGGGAGATACAAGAACGTACTCAAGGACACCAACAAGCAGGTAGAATACACGAGCAGGGAAGAGAACCTACATGCGATGATCGGAATGAAGATCATCAACGTGATTAAGAAAGAGCATCCCGAACTCTTCGACGACGAACTCAAGGAAAAAATCGTCCACGAGGCCAACGAGGCTCTGAAATACGAGATGCAGATCATAGAGTGGATCGTAAACGGCTATGGAGAAGAAAAGCTTAACTCGGAAATACTCAAGGAATTCGTGAAGAACAGAATGAACGAGTCACTCAAGGAGATTGGATTCAAGAAGATATTTGACGTTGATAAGAATCTGCTTTCAAAAACAAATTGGTTTGATGAACAGGTTTTGGGAAATAATCAATCGGACTTTTTTCATTCTAGACCTGTAGAATATTCAAAGAAAAGTAAAAGTTTTGCGGCAGAGGAGTTGTTTTGAATAGTCTGACGACACAGGAGTTTGTCAAAAGAAGTAGAGAAAAGTTCGGAAAAAAATATGGTTATGAAAAAACCAAATACGTCAACAACAGAACGCATGTAATAATAACCTGCATAAAGCACGGCGATGTGAAAATGCATCCCTTTTCGCACATGGAAGGATGCGGATGTAGTTCGTGTTCAAGGGAACTCAATGGAATGTCTCACAAATATACGACCAAAGAGTTTGTCGCCAAGGCAAAGTCAATATACGGTGAAAAATATGACTACAGCCATGTCGTGTATGAACACAGTCTGAAGAAGGTGACTGTAGTCTGTCCCTATCACGGTTCGTTTGAAATACGTCCTTCAAACCACATAAACAACAAACAAGGCTGTCCCGACTGCGGGAATGAATCCACTGGAAGCAAGCAAAGAAGAACCAAAGATAAGTTCCTTGCTCTCGCCTCAAAAAAGAAGGGATTTGAGAACTACGACCTCTCCGGGGTAGGGGACTTCAAAAACAAAAAGCAGAAGGTCAAAGTGACCTGCAAGAAACACGGACCCTACATGAAGAGCACGGAGGACATCCTCGAGAGCAAGTACTTCGGATGCAAGTCGTGCAGAATAGAAGACGACAGACATGACACAGAAGTCTTCGTTCAAAGATCCGCCGAGGCTCACTCGAACCGCTATTCATACGAGGAATCAAACTACTCAAAATCCCACGAGCAAGTCACAGTAACATGCTCCATCCACGGTTCGTTCAACACGATGGCATACACACATGTGGCTGGCGGGGGACACTGCCCGAAGTGCAACCCGCAGCACAGCGCTAGTCAAGTTGAAATAATGGGCTTCCTCAAGTCAATCTGCACGGACGACTTGGTGATGTCTTGCCGCGACATACCTGGGGTCACTGAAATAGATGTCTATTGCCCCAAAAGAAAAATTGGAATAGAATTCAACGGCCTCTACTGGCACAGCGAGGAGTTTAAGAAAAAGAGCTACCACATAGACAAGACAAAGGCCGCTCAGCTGCAAGGCATCAGACTGATACATGTTTTTGAGGACGAATGGAATCTGAAAAAGGACATATGCAAGAGCATGCTCGCAAATGCCCTAGGGTCGTCCCAAGAGAGGATTTATGCAAGGAAATGCAGAATAGAGGAGGCAAATCCGACAATCACTCGGCGCTTCCTAGAGGAAAACCATATCCAAGGGTACTGCCCGTCCAAGTTCAGGTACGGCCTCTTCATGGAAGACAAGCTCGTAAGCGTCATGACCTTCGGCTCCAACAGGCTGTGCCTCGGGTCAAAGGCGAAGAAGGGGGAATACGAGCTGCTGAGGTTCTGCAGTCTCAAAGGCACAAGCGTACCCGGCTCCGCCTCCAGACTGTTCCGTCATTTCATTTCTATCCAAAAACCAACTCGTATAGTGAGTTACTGCGACATGAGGTGGGGAACCGGCAAGGTCTATGAGATTCTTGGATTTGAAAAAACCAAAGATACTTCTCCAAACTACTTCTATATCAGAGGATCCTTGAGGTACGGCAGATTTGCATTCAGGAAGGACAGGCTCGTCTCCAAGGGTCACGACAAGTCAAAGACGGAAAGACAAATAATGTCCGAACTCGGATATATGAGAATATACGACTGCGGATGTCATAAATTTGAATGGAAAGCAAAATGAGCAACAAAGAATATTACTGGCTTAACTCCCATAGCCGCCTCTTCCTCGAAAGGGGTTATCTTGAGCCGGACGTCACCCCGGAGCAGAGAATCAGACAGATAGCCGAGAATGCCGAGAAAATACTCAAGATCAAGGGCTTCGCGGACAAGTTCGAGGGCTACATGAGCAGGGGCTTTTACAGCCTTGCAACACCCGTATGGACGAACTTCGGCAACAAGCGCGGACTTCCAGTTTCTTGCTTTGGGTCTTTCATCTCCGACAACATGGAGGCCATCCTCACGAAGGCCGCCGAAGTCGGCATCATGAGCAAGCTTGGTGGCGGCACGAGCGGCTTCTTCGGAGACCTCCGCCCGCGGGGAACCAAGATCAGCGTCGGAGGGGAGAGCAGCGGAGCCGTCCATTTCATGGAGATATTCGACAAGGTGGCGGAGGTGATCAGCCAGGGCAGCGCCAGAAGAGGATCGTTTGCCGCCTACATGCCCATAGAACACTCGGACATAGATGAATTCCTTCAGATCAGGGGCGAGGGCCACAGCATACAGAACATGAGCATCGGCGTGACGGTCACCGACAAGTTCATGAAGGATCTTGTGGAAGGAGACAAGGATAAGAGGAAGGTATGGGCCAAGGTCATACAGAAAAGGTTTGAGACGGGCTATCCCTACATCATGTTTGTTGACACCGCGAACAAGAATGCCCCTAAAGTTTACAAGGATAAAAAACTCAAGATAAAAGCCTCCAACCTCTGCGTCTCGAGGGACACGATTCTACTCACCAGAGAGGGCGAAATCAGAATCAGCGACCACGAGGGCCGGGAGGTCGAGGTCTGGAACGGCAAACAGTGGTCAAAAACAAAGATCGCAAAGACGGGCGAAAACCAGAGGCTCATCAAGTTCAATTTCATCAAGAGGGAGTTTGACGACGAGGACACCGAGACCATCTATAGAAGCACCCTTTCTTGTACCGAGTACCACAAGTTCTACCTCAAGGACGGACGCGAGGTCAGAGCCGGCGAACTCGAGCCCGGAGACACGCTCCTTCCCTTCATGAATGAACGTGGCAAAATGTTCAGGGCGGAGATCATAGACATAAAGGATGACGGATTCGGGGACACCTACTGCGTAAATGAACCGCTTGAACACAAAGCCGTCTTCAACGGCATACTCACGGGAAACTGCTCCGAAATTCAACTCTTCTCGGACGAGGAAAACTCCTTCGTCTGCGTACTATCCAGCCTTAATCTGCTCCATTGGGATGAGATAAAGGAAACAGACGCCGTAGAAACTATGGTGCGATTCCTTGATGCAGTTTGCGAGGAGTTCATCAGAAAGACCGAGGGCGTGAAGTACATGGAGGCGGCCAGAAACTTCGCAATCAAACAGCGGGCCCTCGGAATGGGCGTCCTCGGATGGCACTCCTACCTTCAGAGCAAGATGATCGCATTTGAGAGCATGCAGGCGAAGCTTCTCAACACCGAAATCTGGAAAGTCATCAAGGAGAGGGCAGATACAACTACAGAGGAGATGGCGAAGGAATACGGCGAACCCGAACTGCTCAAGGGATATGGAAGAAGAAATGTCACGACGCTCGCAGTTGCGCCGACGACATCGAGCAGTTTCATACTCGGTCAGGTCAGCCCCAGCATAGAGCCTCTCAACAGCAACTACTTTGTCAAGAACTTGGCCAAGGGCAAATTCACCTACAAAAACCCCTACCTCAAGGAGATCCTCAAGAAGCACGAGAGGAACGATGACGAGACATGGAAGAGCATTCTTGTCAAGGGCGGATCAGTCCAGCACCTCGATTTCCTCACGAAGGAGGAGAAGGACGTATTCAAGACCTTCGGCGAGATCAGCCAGAAGGAGATCGTCATCCAGGCGGCTCAACGACAGAAATACATTGACCAGTCGCAGTCGCTAAACCTGACAATTCCCCCCTCCGCGTCGCCGAAGGACGTCAACAGCCTTCTCATCGAGGGGTGGGAGATGGGGATCAAGACCTTCTACTACCAGCGTTCCGCCAACCCAGCCCAAGAACTTGCCAGATCAATCCTCACCTGTGCTTCGTGTGAGGCTTGAAATGAATGCAATATCAAGCTGGTTCTATAAAACAGAGACAGACTCCGACATCCCCAATATCAAGGTTGTCAAACTAGACAAAGACGCTAGAATCCCAGTTCGTTCCAATCCAACAGATGCCGGGGCCGACCTTTTATCCACGGAGGCCGTAATGATACACCCCGGCGACAGAAAGACCGTCGGCACGGGCATATCCATGGAAATACCGGAAGGTCTATAC
>Ga0194053_10002013_pt1 | contig 12480 bp, 9 predicted proteins | sample SepL228m_MetaG_FD_161684 | JGI IMG/M metagenome (GOLD analysis project Ga0194053, IMG submission 161684) | Anoxic zone freshwater microbial communities from boreal shield lake in IISD Experimental Lakes Area, Ontario, Canada - Sep2016-L227-8m | ecosystem: Environmental > Aquatic > Freshwater >... | reverse complement strand
ACGAAGAGCACGACCAGCACGCACTGGATGAGCGTGATCGCGATGGACTGGAGGAGGGTCGGAGTCGGCATGGCTGTTGATCCTCGTCGGCTAGCGGTCGATCTCGCCGAGCACGATGTCCAGGGTCCCGATCGCGGCGACAATGTCGGCGATCAGGCCACCCTCGGCCATCTTGGGCAGGGACTGGAGGTTGATGAAGCCGGGCGCCCGGACGTGGAAGCGGTAGGGATTGGTGGAACCCTTCTCGCCGACGAGGTAGTAGCCGATCTCGCCCTTGGGGGCTTCGGTGGCGTGGTAGACCTCGTTGACCTCGGGCTTGAGGATCTTCGGGATCTTGGCCATGACGGGCCCTTCGGGCATGCCGTCGAGGCACTGCTGGATGATGCGGGCGCTCTGCCGCATTTCCGCCATGCGCACCAGGTACCGGGCATAGGTGTCGGCCGCGGTCTGGGTGGGCACCTCGAAGTCCATCTCGGCGTAGGCTGCGTAGGGGAAGGCCTTGCGGATGTCGTAGGGCACGCCGGCGGCGCGCAGCACGGGACCGGTGACACCCAGGGCGATGGCATCCTCGGCGCTGAGCATGGCCACCCCGACGGTGCGCTTCTTCCAGATGCGGTTCTCGCTGAGCAGGTTCTCGTATTCCTCGAGGCAGGTCGGGAACTTGGCCAGGAACTTCCGGGCCATCTTCTCGAAGCCCGGAGGCATGTCCTCGCGCAGGCCGCCGATGCGGAAGGCCGTGGTGGTGAGGCGGGAGCCGCAGAAGGCCTCGTTCATGTCGAGGAGGTCTTCGCGCTCACGGAAGGCGTAGAGGAAGACCGTCATCGCGCCGATGTCCAGGGCGTGGGTCGCCAGCCAGATCAGGTGCGACGCCAGGCGGTTGAACTCGTTCAGCAGCGTGCGGATGTACTGGGCGCGCCGGGGCACCGTGATGCCGAAGAGCTTCTCGTTGGCCTCAGCCCAGCCGAGGTTGTTGGCCACCGCGGAGCAGTAGTCCATGCGGTCGGTCCAGACCTGGCCCTGGAAGAAGGTCTGGTTCTCGCAGATCTTCTCGACGCCCCGGTGCAAGTAGCCGATGACCGGCTTGCAGTGCGTGATGGTCTCGCCGTCGAGCCGCAGCTTCACCCGGAGCACGCCGTGCGTGGACGGGTGCTGGGGGCCCAGGTTGATCTCCATTTCCTCGTTCTTGAACACCGTCCGCTCCTAGTCCGCCTTGGGTTGCTTCAGGTTGATGCCCAGCTGGCCGGCCTTCTGGAGGGCGATGCGCTCGATCATGCCGCCGCGGTCTTCCCGGAAGGCGACATCGCGCTGACCCCAGCCCACCACGGGGTAGTCCTTCCGCAGGGCGTGGCCCTCCCAGTCGTCGGGGCAGAGGATGCGGGTCATGTCCGGGTGGTTCGCGAAGCTGATGCCGAGCATGTCGAAGATCTCGCGCTCCATCCAGTTGGCACTCGGATAGACCGAGCAGGCGCTCTCGGGCACGAAGCCCTCGGGCACGAGGATCCGGAGCCGCAGGCGCTTCCGGCGGCTGATGCTGGTCAGGTGGTAGACCACGCTGTAGGCGAAGTCACTGGCCGCGGGGTAGTGGGTGGCCGACTGGTCCGCGAGCATCTCGTAGCGGAGTCCCTCATGGTCCCGGCAGAGCAGCAGGGCCTCGTGGAGGGCGCTCTTCTCCAGCTGGCAGGTCAGCTCGCCGGCCTGCTCGAAGATCTCCTCGACCTTGGCCCCGAGCAGTTCCTGGAGCAGCAGCAGGTCGGCATCCTTCGCCTCCTGGGGCCAGGGGGTCTTCAGGTCGTTGTCGTCCTTGCGGGGCACCGGCCGCACGGGCGGCTTGGGGGCATCCTTGCCCTCGGCCTCAGCCTTGGCTTTGGCGGTCTCGTAGTCGGCCTGCATCTTCTTCCACTTGGCCTCGTCGGCCTCGGCAGCGGCCTTCACTTCGGCCAGGTAGGTGCGGTAGCTCGGCAGGGGCACCGTCTTGGGCATCACCACCTGCCGCTGGGGCGAGGCGGCGTAGTCATAGACATAGGGTCCCGCAGGGGCCTCCGGCACTTCGGGGGCCGGGGGGATGATCGGTTCCGTCATCAGCCGACCTCCTCGAAGATGTCCTTGTACCGGTCAGCCAGGCTGCTGGTCATGATCTTGTCCTGCAGCTTCATGAACCCGTAGATAAGCGACTCAGGCCGGGGCGGGCAGCCGGGGATGAAGACATCCACCGGGATGATCTTGTCTACGCCCTGGATGGTGTGGTACGAGTCGAAGGGGCCGCCGGCGGTGGCGCAGGAGCCCATGGCGATGACCCACTTGGGCTCGGGCATCTGGTCGTAGAGGGTCTTGATCACCGGGGCCATCTTGTAGGTGACGGTGCCGGCGATGATCATCAGGTCCGCCTGGCGGGGGGTGGCGCGGAAGATGCCGGCCCCGAAGCGGTCAAAGTCGAAGCGGCTGGCGCCGGCAGCCATCATCTCGATGGCGCAGCAGGCCAGGCCGAAGGTCACCGGCCACACGCTGGTGGCGCGGGACCAGTTCATGACCTTCTCGACCTTGGTGGTGATGAGGATCTGTTCGAAGGCGGAGGGCTGCATTACTCCCATGTGAGGGCTCCCTTGGACCAGATGTAGCCGTAGCCGAACAGCAGCAGGAAGAGGAAGAGGCCGAACTCGATGAAGCCGAAGACCGCCAGTTCCTTCATCTGAATCGCCCAGGGCATGAGGAACACCGTTTCCACGTCGAACACGAGGAACATCACGGCCACCAGGTAGTAGCGCACCGAGAACTTGGACCTCGCCTCGGACGTGGGCGTGACGCCGCACTCGTAGGACGAGTATTTCGCCGCGCTTGGCCAGTTGGGCCGCAGCAGCCACGACAAATTCCAGATGATGATTGGCAGGGCCACTGCTACCAGTATCAGCAGCAGGATGGACGCGTACCCACGCATGGAGCCTCCAGGACCAGTCATTGTGGAGCCTCGGCGCTACTAAGGTCAACGCTCGAAGCCAACCCGACCGTCCTTTGTGACCCATGCCCTATTCTCAGCCATCCTCCCGGCCCCCGATCCGGTAGGATGCTTTCATGTCCGTGCCGAACCCCCCGAGCCCCGCCGATTCCGCCGAGGCAGCCGACCGTGCCTTGACCGACTTCAAGCCGGCCAAAGAGCTCTACCCCACCCTCGACCTCACCCGCGAGCCGGTGGACTTCGCGCTGTTCCAGGCCCTGCCCCTCGATCTGATGTTCAAGCACCACTTCGTGCCGGTGCAGGAGCGGGATGGCGCCCTCTGGCTCGCCATGGCCGATCCCCTGGATATTCCCACCCAGGACATGCTGCGCCAAAGCCTCAAGCGGCCCCTGCGCTTCGCCGGGGCCCCCCTGGCCCAGATCCAGGAAGTGCTCAAGAAGTCCGAGAGCGGCCAGAAGGTGATGGATGAGGCCGGCGAGGCCCTCAAGGTCCAGGTACTCCATGAAGAGGACTGGGACGACGAGGTCCTGGACCTCGAACGCCTGACCGACAAGGACGAGGCCCCCATCGTCCGCCTGGTGGACACCACGATCTTCAACGCGCTCCAGCGTCGCGCCTCCGACATCCACATGGAGACCACGGCCACAGGCTTCCAGATCAAGTACCGCATCGACGGCAGCCTCTACACCGCCGCGGACCCCATTGACCGGCGCTTCGCCTCACCCATCATCAGCCGCATCAAGGTCATGTCCGAATTGGACATCGCCGAGAAGCGAAAGCCCCAGGACGGCCGCTTCAAGCTCAAGGTGCGGGGCCGGGCCATCGACTTCCGCGTCAGCATCATGCCCACCATCCACGGCGAAGACGCCGTGATCCGCATCCTCGACAAGGAGAACCTGACCGAGGAGTTCCAGTCCCTGACCTTGGAAATCCTTGGTTTTTCTGACCACGAGCTGAAGCGGCTTCGCCGTTTTGCCCACGAGCCCTATGGCATGTTCCTGGTAACGGGCCCCACGGGCTCCGGCAAGACCACCACCCTCTATGCGGTGCTCAGCGAGATCAGGACCCCCGAGGACAAGATCATCACCATCGAGGACCCGGTCGAGTACCAGCTCGAAGGCGTCACCCAGATCCCCGTCAACGAGAAGAAGGGCCTGACCTTCGCCCTGGGCCTGCGGTCCATCCTCCGCCACGACCCCGACAAGATCCTGGTGGGTGAGATCCGCGATCCCGAGACCGCCCAGATCGCGATCCAGTCCGCGCTCACCGGCCACCTGGTGTTCACCACGGTGCACGCCAACAACGTGCTCGACGTGCTGGGCCGCTTCCAGCACATGGGGGTCGAGGTCTACAACTTCGTCTCCTCCCTGAACTGCATCCTGGCCCAGCGGCTCATCCGCGTCCTCTGCCCCAAGTGCAAGCGGCCGGCCCCCCCGCCGACGGCCCAGGAGCTGGAAGAGAATGACGTCGACGCGGCGTGGCTGAGCGGTGCCAAGCTCTTTGACCGCGTGGGCTGCGTGGACTGCCACGGCACGGGCTTCCGGGGCCGGCAGGCCATCATCGAGTTCATGGGCCTCAACGACGAGCTCCGGGAGCTGCTCATCCAGCGCGCCCCGGTCCGCGAGGTCAAGGCCGCGGCCCGCCGTGGGGGCATGCAGTTCCTGCGGGACAGCGCCCTCGAGAAGGTGCGGCTGGGCCTCACCACCTTCGCCGAGATCAACAAGGTCACCTTCCGCGATGGCGCCTGATCAGGCTTCCCTGTCCCGCAGTGCTGCAGCCAGGTGTTCCTTCAGCTCCTCCAGGGAGAAGGGCTTCGCCAGCATGCTGACAGCAGGAGTGCCTGCCGCCAGCTCGGCGACCTGGTGGGTGGCGCGCCCCGTGGCCAGCACCACCGGCAGCTCTGGCCGCAGCTGGCGCAGCAGGGGCAGCGTCCCCGCTCCCCCCAGTCCGGGCATGTTCAGGTCCAGGATCACCAGGTCGAAGGCCGTCCCGGTTTCCAGCAGCGCCAGGGCCGCCTCTCCGGAATCGACAACCTCCGGGGCGTGCCCCAGGGACTCCAGCAAGGTGCAGAGGCTCATCTGCAACAGCTCATCATCATCCACCACCAGCACCCGCAGGGGCTGGGCCTTGGTTGCAGGCGGCACAGCCACGGGAGCCTGGCTCGGTTCCTGCGTCGCGGCCGGCAGCTGCATCGTGATGCGGGTGCCCACCCCCTCGGTGCTGTGCAGGTCCAAGCGCCCGCGATGGGACTTCACAGTGCTGTAGACGATCGAGAGTCCCAACCCGGTGCCCTTGCCCTGGGGCTTGGTGGTGAAGAAGGGGTCCATGGCCTTGGCCATAACCTCTGGGGGCATCCCCTTGCCTGAGTCCTGGATCTCCAACTCCACCAGGGTGGGTCCGGCGTTCCGGGTCCGCAGTGTGAGGGTGCCGCCCCCGGGCATCGCATCCACCGCGTTGACACAGAGGTTCATCAGGGCGTGGCCCAGCGCGGCGGGATCCCCCAGGACCAGTTTCAAGTCTGGGTCGAGGTCCATCTCAAGGCGGACCTGCTGCAGGGTGGTGTGTTCCAGCAGAGCCGCCTGATCCCTCACTGCCTCATTCAGGTTGAGGAGCCGCTCCTCAGCGATGCCCTGCCGGGCGAAGCCGAGGAGGCCCTGCACCAGGGCACGGCCCCGGAGGCAGGCCTTGGTGATGGTCTCCATGCTGCGCTGCTGGGAGGAGCCCGGGAGCGCCTGGGCCTCGTGGATGGAGGACAGGGCCATGATGGCCCCCAGCACGTTGTTCATGTCATGGGCCACGCCGCCGGCGAGGCTCCCCAGGCTCTCCATCTTCTGGGCCCGCTGGAACTGCTGCTCCAGGTCGTGGCGCTCCCCCTCAAGCCGCTTCCGTTCGGAGATGTCCCGGAAGGTGACAATGCCGTAGAGCAGCTCACCTCGGTCATCGCAGAAGGGGACACCGCTGTAGGAGCCGTGGAACGGCTCGTCGGCGCCCTTTACCTTCATGGACACTTCGTATTCGGTGAACCGCTCGCCGCGCAACACCCGCGCGGAGGGCCGTGCCGACATGGGCAGGTCGCAGTCCCCGGAGCGGATCCACTCGACCAAAGACAAGGTCTCAGCCTGATTGGCAGGAGGGGCCAGCCCCCACCGCTCCCAGATCTCGCGTGTGGAACGGTTCGCCAGGATGACCCGGCCTTCGGGGTCGTAGAGCGCCAGGCCCTCGCTCAGGTTGGAGAGGATCGCCTCATCGCGCAGGGCCAGGTGCCGCTGGGCATCTTCGCTGCTCCGCAGGGCCTCCTCGGCCCGCTTCCGCGCCGTCATGTCCCGGATATAGACCACGAACAGCCCGGTGTCCGGCAGGTGGGTGGTGGACACCTCCACAGGGAAGGTTGTGCCGTCCCTCCTCCGGTGAACGGACTCGAAGAGGTCCGAGCCGTTTGCAAGGATCAGCGCGAAGTGGGCCTGGGTTTCCGCCTGGCTTTCCGCTGCCTCCAGGTCACCCGGGGCCTTACCTAGGAGATCCTCGCGGCCGTACCCCAGCATGAGGCAGGCCGCATCGTTCACCTCGAGGATCCGACCCCGGGCGTCCAGCAGCCAGACCGCGTCCATGGCCGTGCGGAGCATGCTTCGGTAGCGCGCCTCGCTCTCCTGGAGCAGAGCGGCGTTCCTGGTCTGCTCGGTCAGGTCGTGGAGGGTGACCAGCACCTGGTAGGGTTCGGACTCCCCAGGCCGAAACTCGGGAACGGCGCTGATCTGCATCCAGACCCGGAGCCCCGTGCGCGGATTCAGAACCCCACCCACCATGCCCGTGACTTTCTTGCGGGTCTTCAGCGCCACCATGGAGGGGTGTTCCTCGCCCGGCCAGGGCGAACCGTCCGGACGGATGACGTCCCAGCCTGACGACACCGGGGTCCGGCTCAGGAATTCCTCCCGGGTGAGCCCGTAGAGCTCGAGGCACGCAGGATTGGCCTCCAACAGCCGGCCATCCACAGCCTGGATGAAGGCCCCCTGCTCCATCAGCTCAAACTGAGTTCGGTAGCGGGCCTCGCTGCCCAGGAGCGCCTCTTCTGTGCGCTTCTTCTCCGCGACCTCCCAGGCCAGGTCCGCGAACTGCTGAACCGTCTCCACATCCCTCGGGCCGTAGGGGGCGGGCTTGTTGCCTACCCCCAGCAAAGCAACGATGCGCCCCCCACGCAGCACGGGCACCACCAGCTCCCGCAGCACCTGCGCGTGGCCCTCCGGCAAGCCCTTGCGATGGGGGAGGCTGGCATAGTCGTTGTGGATGATCGGCACCCCCTGCCTGACCGCGTCCACCCAGACTCCGGCCTGACTCACTGGGTAGTGGAGGCCATGGCCCTCCGCCTTGCAGAAATCCCTGCCCGTGCGGGTGCTCCAGGCCTGGAGGGTGAGGGCTTCCTGCTCCGCGTCCATGAAGTGGTAGAAGCCGATACAGCTGTCCGTCAGGAGCTCGGCCTCATCCAGGGTGGCCCGCAGGATGGCCTCCAGCGTGGCTGCGGCTGCCAGATCCCCGATGCGGGTCCGGGCCGCCAGGATGGCCTGGGCATAGTAAGCCTCGGTGCGGTCCTCAAAGGCCAGCACCAGTCCGCCATCGGCCAGGGGCGAGGCTGAATACTCCACCCAGGCATGGACGCCATCGTCCCAGCCCAGGCCGAGCATGACCCGCGCCTCCGGGGCGAGTCCCTGCCGGAGCTTCGCCCCCGGAAAGTGCTCCGGGGTGAGTGCCAGCCCACCCGCGGCCAGCAACCGGCAGTCATCCCGGAACAGACCTTGGCTCCGAAGGCCGTCCCGATCCTGCCGGAGCAGACGCTGGGCCGCGGCGTTGGCCTCAACCACCCGTCCAGCGCGATCCAGGAGGACAATCCCCTGGGGCAGCGCCTCCAGCAACGGATCCCAGCCCTGGCGAGCAGGAGACCTGGGGTTCTGGTCCGGATCAGGCATGGGACACGCGGAGGAGATCCTGCTCTCATTCTATCGGACCAAGCGACCTCTTGATGAATTTAGAAAAGTGGTAACCAAAATCCACGTCTCAGGTCAGGCCCCCCGCACCAGCTCTCGCTCCAGGCTCTGGAGCTTCCGCAACCGGGCGAACAGGCCTGGCTGGGTGGCCAGGGCTTCCGGCGTGCCCAGCTGAACGGTACGACCCTCCTCCAATACCAGCACCCGAGCGCAGGTCTCGGCCACGAACACACGGTGGGTGGCCACCAGGAGGGTGGACTTCCCAAGGAAGCCACGCAGGTTCTCGAGGATCCGGCTCTCGGTCTCGGCATCCACCGCCGAGAGGGCATCGTCCAGCAGGAGCAGCCGGGGGCGGCGGAGCAGAGCCCGGGCCAGGGCCGTGCGCTGGCGCTCGCCACCACTGAGGATCACGCCCCGCTCGCCGACCACGGTATCCAGGCCGTCGGGCAGCCGGCGGATCAGCTCGTCCATGGCCACCACGCGGGCGATCTCCCAGATCTCCTCCTCCGTGGCCTCGGGCCGCCCCATGGCCAGGTTGACGCGCAGAGTATCTGAGAACAGAAAGGCGTCCTGGGGCACCCAGCCCAGCCCTGCCCAGTGGCGGCGCAGGTTGGCGTCGGTCAGGGGCTCGCCATCCACCCGCATCTGGCCGGACTGGGGCTCGCGGAGCCCCGCCAGGACCTGCAGCAGCAGGGTCTTGCCGGAACCGATGCCGCCCACCACCGCGAGGCTATCCCCGGGCGCCAGGCTCAGGTCCAGCGGCCCGAGGCCCCGGCCCGTCTCGAAGCGGTGGGTGACACCCTCCAGCGACAAGGCCGCGGGGGTCTCCGGCAGAGTGATGGGCTCCGCGGGCGGCAGGGGGCGCTCGGGGCTGTGCAGCAGCTGGTCCAGGCGCTCCTGCCCCGCCCGGGCCCGCTGGAACAGGTTCGCGGACCAGCCCAGGCTCATGACCGGCCAGGCCAGGGCCACCAGGAACCCGGTGAAGGCCGTGAGGTCACCCAGGGTCAAGGTGCCCTTCACCACCAGGGCGCCACCGTAGGCCACCAGCACCAGGGCCGAGGCGCCGCTCATGAAGGCGGACAGGGGCGCGTAGGCACTGAAGATCACAGACTGCTTCATGCTCAGGGATGCGTGGCGCCGGCTGAGCGTGTCGAACTGCGCCACCCGGGCTTCCTCCAGCCCGAAGGCCTGCACGACCCGCTCGCCGCTGATGGTCTCGTGGCTGAAGGTGGACAGGGCCGCGAAGGCGAGTTGCAGCTTCTGCTGCACCAGGTGGCTCCACTTGCCGATGACGTAGAAGCCCATGGCCAGGAAGGAGAAGGGCAGCATCACCGCCAGGGTGAGTCGCCAGTTGGTGTGGAACATCAGGCCCAGGGTCACGGGCAGGATGGAGATCACCTGGAGGAAGCTCATGAGCCCCGGGCCGGTGGCCATCCGCACCGTGCCGACATCATCCCCGACCCGGGACATCAGGTCGCCCACCCGCTGCCGCTCGTAGAAGGCGAAGGGCCGGGCCAGCAGGAACCCATAGAGGGACTCGCGCTGCTCCCGCTCCACCTCGCGGCTGAGGCCGATCAGCGTGTTGCGCATGAGGTAGCGCCCGATGCCCGCCGTGGCGGTGAACACCAGCATCCAGGCCAGGTAGATCCGGGAGCCGTGCCAGTCCTGGTGCTCCAGGGCGTTCACCGCCCGGCCGGACCAGTAGGGCACCACCGAAGCCGCCACGCTGCACCAGACCGTGGCCAGCAGGCCCCAGTGGAGGGTGCGCCGGTGGCGCGCCATCAAAGGCCACCACCACCACAGCTTCGACTTTGAAAGATCCACCAACGGGTCCTCCCCTTCGCAATCAGAGTAGCAACACCCATCCACCCCTGCCGACAGATCTGGACAGAGTTCCTTCGGCCTTTCCCCAGCCTCTCCGCGGACGCATCTTCGGGGCAGTCCCCGGAGCCAGCCATGCGACCCCTTCTGCAGGCCCTCGCCCTGGCCCTTGCCACCCTGCTCGCCCCCGCCCAGGTCGTGGAGGAGTCTCTCCAGGCCGATCCCGGTCCCCTGGACTTCATCCAGGGAGACAGCTACGAGCAGTGGATCCTCCAGTCCCTGGCGGGGGACGCCCTGGTGGGCATCCGCCCCGACGGGGCACTCACACCGCGCCTGGCCACCGCCTGGACCCGGCAGCCGGACGGTACCCTCAGCTTCACCCTGCGCAGGGACGCCCGGTTCGCAGACGGCAGCGCGGTCAGCGCCGAGGACGTGCTCTGGACCTTCCGCGAGCTCCAGCGCAACCCCCGGGCCAGCGCCACCAAGCGGGCCATCCTCGCCGGCGCCGAGTTCGGCGAGCGTCAGGGCCGCCCCTGGCTCCGCTCGCCGAAACCCCTGGGACGGCTCCTCCTGGAGCTGGCCCGGGTGCCCATCGCCCAGCGGGGCCAGCCCGGGCAGGGCTCTGGCCCCTTCGCCTTCCGCCAGGAACCCGGCGCCTGGGTGTTCACGCGGCGAGAGCACTTTCTCCGGCCGGGCATCGACGGCCTCCGCTTCCACCTGCTGCCCGATCCCAGTGCCGTCCAGACCGCGCTCCGCAAGGGTTGGCTGACCCTGGGCGCGCCCCTGGCCAGTCCCGGGGCCGAGCCACCCCCCAGCCACCGCCGCCTGGTCCACCCCCTGCATGCGCAGTTTGTGGTGTGGAGCCACCTGGGTCCGGGTCCGCTGCGGCTGCTGGAGCGCTGGCGCCGGGACGCCTTCCCCGCCCGGCTCCTGGGCCGGAACGCACGTCCCAGCCGCGGCCTCTGGCCCGAGACCCTGGGCTTCCCGGTGCGAAGCATCCTGGCGGACCGCACGCCCTCGCCGCCCACGCAGCTGGTGCTGCATCATCTGGCCGGCGACGTCGCGCTCGAGCGCCTGCTCCTGGCCCTCCGGGAGAGGGCGCGGCGGGACGGCTTCGACCTCCGCCTGCGGCCCCTGGAGCAGGGCCTACTCTTCGAGCGGCTCCAGAAGGGTGACTTCCAGCTGGCCGGTTCGGTGGTGTTCTTCGAGCCCCAGCCCTGGGCCGTCCTGGAATACCTGGAGCCAACCGGGCCCATGAACTTCACAGGCTGGCGCCATGCCCAGCTGGAGGCTGTGACCGCCCGCCTCCACCAGCCCGACGTGGCCGCCTGGGAGGAGCTGCAAGCCCTCTGGTCCCGGGAGCCCGCGGCCCTGCCCCTCCTGGATTTCCAGAGCGTCATCTGGGTAGACCGACGGCTCCAGGTGGAGCCCAGCCCCATGGGCCTCTACCTGCATACGCCAGGGGCCGCGGGCTGGCGCTGGCGATGATCCGGCTGCTGCAGGGCCTAGGACTCTGGGGGCTCGGTCTGGCTCTGGCGCTGACCCTTCCGGGCTCAGCGTGGAAGGCGGCGGCCCCGCCGGCCTTCCCCTGGGCGGCCCTGGGCCCCGCGGCTCTGGCCACCGCCAGCCTCGCCCTCCTGGCGCCGCTGCTGGTCTGGCTCGGCGGCCCAACCCTGGCCTCGCGACGGTCCCTGGCGCTGCTGGAGGCGCCCCCGGAGCTGCTGTGGGCGGCGCTGCTGCTGGCCCTGTGGCCCCCGGCCTGGGGACCTCCCGGGCAGACCGCCTGGCTGGTGGCCTTCCTCGCCACCGCCCTGCCCGGCGAGGTCCGCTGGCTCGCCCAGGCCCTGCCCGGGGAGCACCCCCTCCCACGGGCCTGGGGTGAGCGGGCCACGCGGCGCGTGCGGTGGCTGGTGCTGAGGCGGCTGGGGGTGCGCTGGCTCGCGGCCCGCCTGCCCGTCTGGCTCACGGCCACCCTGGTGCTGGAGCGGATGCTGGGGGTGCCCGGCCTCGGCACGGACTGGCTGACCCGGGTGGCGGGCCGCGACCGCCGCGGTCTGGCGGTCTGGGTGCTGCTTCTGGCTGGCCTCTGGCTCCTGACCCGGCCCTGGCAGCGGGAGACGGCGTGAGCACGGTCTGGCGGCTGGCCTTCCTCGCGGCCCTGCTGCTGCCGGACCTGGCCCTGGAGCCCTTCCGGGGCGGGCAGCCGGGCAGCCTCCGCCACCTCCTGGGCACCGACGAGCTGGGCCGGGACGCCCTGCTGCGGCTGCTGCTGGCCGCGGCGCGGAGCCTGGGCTTCGCCAGCGCCTGTGCCCTGCTGGCCCTGGCCCTGGGCACGCTGCTGGCCTGGCCCGGCCGCTGCCTCGCCGGGGCCTGGTCCGCCCTGCGCGGCCTGCCGCCCCTGCTCTTCCTGCTGCCTCTGGCTGCCGCCGCCGGGGGCCTCGAGCCCCTGCCCCTCGGGTTGCTGCTAGGGACCCTGCTGGCGCCGCACCTGGAGCCGGCCCTCCGCACCCGGGTGGAACTCTTCCGGCGCTCCCCCGCCTGGGCCGCGGAGCGGACCCTGGGGGCGGCGTGGCCTTCGATCCTGCGCCGCTGGGCCCCCTACGGCTGGCAGCAGGTTGCCGCCCTCTTCCCCAGCGCCTGGCTGGCGGCCCTCTGGGGCGAAGCCACCCTCGGCGCCCTGGGGCTGGGCCCCGGGCCGGGCCACGACAGCCTGGGCCGCCTGCTCGCCGAAGA
>Ga0194053_10002012_pt1 | contig 12480 bp, 10 predicted proteins | sample SepL228m_MetaG_FD_161684 | JGI IMG/M metagenome (GOLD analysis project Ga0194053, IMG submission 161684) | Anoxic zone freshwater microbial communities from boreal shield lake in IISD Experimental Lakes Area, Ontario, Canada - Sep2016-L227-8m | ecosystem: Environmental > Aquatic > Freshwater >... | reverse complement strand
ATGTGATCAAGTTCGTCTTGGAAGCAGATCTGATAAGGGCCATTGCCCAAACTTAGGGGGAAAGCATGAATAGAGTCCATCACCTAAGTGAACGGACGGTAAACTGGCGTTTTCGGACTATAGACTTGCCGGCATGAGGTTCTTGCGCAGGGACTTAGAAGAAAACGACACCCGTGTCCTGCCGCCAATGCTCCTGGAAACGTTAAATCAACTTGAGGCCGATGCAATCATTTTTGCCCCAGGTGAAATCCCAATTTTTATCACCCCAGGTATAGAAACTCTTGGAATTCTGCGCGGTGGGAAAATTCAAAGTTCTGAATTACTAGCCACAGTTCGTGTGGTCCGCCGTACTAATTTTCGCCAAGTAGGTGAAATTACAATCCCTCGCGGTCCTATCGGAAATGGAAAACACGAATTAACGGTAACGATTTTCCCTCTATCTAAAGATGACTTAGTTTTAGTGTTAGTCAGTGATGAGAGCGAAGTGCAACGTGTGCACGATGTACGGCGTGACTTTGTAGCAAATATTTCACATGAACTTAAAACGCCTATCGGCGCACTTTCACTTTTAAGCGAGGCGGTGTTAGGTTCGAAAGATGATCCAGAATCAGTCGTTAAATTTGCCACCCGTATGCAGTCCGAAGCTAAGCGGTTGACCGACTTAGTTCAAGAAATTATTAATCTTTCAAGAGTTCAGGACTCAGATCCACTTGAGCTAGCTGAAGAAGTGAGCATCGATTACATAATTCGAGAAGCAATTGATCAATGTCGAATCAGTGCAGATAGTCGAAAGATAGAGGTGACCTACCTTGAAACCGGAGAAACTAAAGTTCTGGGTGACCGTGACCAGTTAATTATGGCAATACATAACCTCATTGAGAACGCCATCAATTACTCCCCTGAAAATACAAAGGTTTCAGTTACTAAAACAAAATCTGATGGGATTATCGATATCTCTGTGACTGATCAAGGAATCGGAATATCTGACTCTGAGCAAGAAAGAATTTTCGAACGTTTCTATCGCGTGGATCCAGCTCGATCTCGCCAAACGGGTGGTACCGGTTTGGGCCTTTCTATCGTTAAGCACGTTGCAGCAAAGCATGGCGGCGAAGTCAAAGTATGGAGCGTTGAAAACATCGGGAGCACATTTTCTCTTCGATTACCTATCTATGCACCACAAATGGAGATAACTGAATGACAAAAATTCTTATTGTTGAAGATGAGTCATCATTTTCTGAAGCCCTAGCTTTTCTTTTGGGGAAAGAGGGCTTTGAAGTAAGTGTTGCCGAAGATGGACGTCAAGCACTCAATATCTTTGCAAAAGAAGGCGCAGATTTAATTTTGTTGGACTTAATGATTCCAGAAGTGTCAGGCGTCGACGTATGCCGTGCTATTCGAACCACTTCACAGGTGCCGATAATTATGCTCACGGCCAAAGATGCCGAAATTGATAAAGTCGTTGGTCTAGAACTTGGTGCCGATGATTACGTAACAAAGCCTTATTCGTCACGTGAGTTAATTGCAAGAATTAAAGCAGTGCTCCGTCGTGGAATCTCCGATGCCGATTTAAATGGCGATCTAGATGTCGTTTCTGTCGGCCCAATTAAATTAGATACTGCCCGTCATCAAGCTTCAATTAATGGCGCGCCGATTGGTTTGCCACTTAAGGAGTTTGAATTACTGGAGTTCCTTATGCGCAATGCAGGCCGAGTGCTTACACGTTCACAATTAATTGATCGCGTGTGGGGTGGGGATTACTTTGGTGATACTAAGACTCTTGATGTACATATCAAGCGCTTGCGATCAAAATTAGAAGTAGATCCGGCAAATCCCGTACTCATTCAAACTATTCGTGGCCTTGGCTACAAATTAGAGAATTAAAGGGAAGCAAAAGCCTCTTCTAGAACGCCAAGGGCATCTTTGAGCAGTTCATCAGTAATTACCAATGGTGGCAAGAAGCGCACAACATTTGAATAAGTTCCGGCAGTAAGAACCAGTACGCCTTTACTCTGGCAATACTTCACTACCGCGTTCATCGCTGCAGTGTTTGGATTCTTAGTTCCTGGCTCTACTAATTCAATGGCCTGCATCGCACCGCGGCCGCGAACTTCACCAATGACTGGATACTTCTTAGCAAGTGCGTGAAGTGAATCACCAAGGATTTCGCCAATGTGGCGTGCACGTGCAACGAGATTTTCCTCTTCCATAGTTTCCATCGCACCGAGTGCAGCAGCGCAAGAAATTGGATTTCCGCCGTATGTGCCACCTAAACCTGATGCGTGAACTGAATCCATGACTTCGGCACGGCCAGTTATTCCAGCTAGCGGAAGTCCACCGGCAATTCCTTTAGCTGTTACAACCATATCGGGCACAACGCCTTCTTCTTCAACAGCAAACATATGGCCAGTGCGGGCAAAACCAGTTTGAACTTCATCGGCAATAAAGACGATGCCGTTGTCCTTTGAATACTGTGCCAGCGCGGGTAAGAAACCTTTAGGTGGAACGATAAATCCACCTTCGCCTTGAATTGGTTCAATTAAAATCGCTGCAACGTTATGCGCACCAATTTCTTTATCAATTTTATGAGTGATCATTTCGATTGCATCTTCAGTAATTGTTGCTTGATCGCCAACCCAATGGAATGAATACGGCATTGGCACGCGATAAATTTCAGGTGCAAATGGACCGAAGCCTTCCTTGTATGGCATGTTCTTGGCAGTTAAGGCCATCGTTAAATTTGTTCGACCGTGATAGCTGTGTTCGAAAACAACAATTGCCGGACGCTTTGTGTAGTGGCGTGCAATCTTTACGGCATTTTCTACCGCTTCGGCGCCTGAGTTAACAAGCAATGACTTCTTCTTATGCGTTCCTGGCGTCATTGCATTAAGTTTTTCACAAACTTCGATGTAATTCATATAAGGCGCAACCGTGAAACATGTATGTGTAAATGCTTGCACTTGATCGATAACGCGATCGACTACACGTTGAGCTGAATTACCAACATTAGTTACGCCGATACCTGAACCTAAATCGATAATCTGATTTCCATCGATGTCGAGCAAAATGGCATCACTTGCACGTTCGATAATTACTGGAATCGCCATACCCAATCCCCCAGAAGTCGCTTCCGTGCGACGCTTTAGCGCCTCAGTAGATTTTGGTCCCGGAATAGCGGTAACCAAACGACGTTCTTGAGTCAGATTAGTAAGTGTGGTCATAGGAAAAGTCTAAGGCCTCATTTCCGCTCGGGGCACCTTGAAGTTACCCTTAGCGCTATGAGTTCACTGAGAGATTCGGCACCGCTACTAGATGCCTACCTTTCTTACTTTGAAAGTCAGCGCACTCCATTCACGATCCCAGGTCACAAGCAGCGGGCCTCACGCTTGGATGCAGGCCTTGGCGCAGTAGTCGATAGCGATACACCTTTATATGGTGGCTTGGATGAAATTAAGTTAACCAACCAAACGCTTAAGAAAGCTGAAGCTCTGGCGGCCACATTGTGGAAGGCGGATTACGCACGCTTTTCTACGGGTGGATCAACGCACGCTAACCAAGCAATTGTTTTAGCTCTTGGAAAACCTGGCGACAAAGTTGCATTATCACGCACGGCACATCGATCAATTCTGAGCGCGTTAGTTCTAGCAGGTTTAGAGCCGATTTGGTTAACACCAGAGATTGATTCAGCAACTGGCGTACCAACCGGAATTTCTGTGGCCGAATTTGAAAAAGTAATTGATCAAAAGCCCATTGCGCTTTTACTTACCGAGCCGGGTTACATGGGCACAATTTCAGATCTCTCTGCTTTAGTTAAAAGTGCACATGCACATTCGATTCCAGTAATTGTTGATGCTGCGTGGGGTGGCCATTTTGGTTTTTCTTCTGCGGTGCCACAGCATAGTTTGCAGTTAGGTGCTGATGCACTCATTACGAGTGTCCACAAAGCTTTGCCTGGATACAGCGCTTCGGCTTTATTGCTGGCACAAGGCACACTTCTTAATTTAGATCGTATTGAACAAAGTTTTGAAACTACGCACACAACCTCACCTGCAGGTGCGCCTTTGGCATCTATCGATGGCGTGCGTGCTTTATTGCAAACTCGTGGAGATGAATTAATTTCTCAACTTGTTTCACATGTTGCCGATTTCAAAACCAAGGTGCAATCACATTTTGATATTCCTATCTTTTTAAATGAAGGCGACTTTGCCCCAGGACGCTTCGATCCAGCAAAACTAGTTCTGCGCACCAATCAATTAGGCGCATCAGGTGTCGAAATTGAAAAGAGATTACAAGCGCAATTAATACGTGTTGAGATGGCTGACAACGACACCATAGTTTTCCTTGCCACACTCTCGGATTCGGCCGCCGAATTTGATGCACTTGCCGAAGTTTTAGTACCGATTCTAAAGTCCGTACAAAGTGCGCCTCGCCCGACGGCTACTTCATTGAGTTGGTCAGTCATGCCTTCCCTTGCAATTTCGATGCGGGATGCCTACTTTGCTTCAACACAAATGGTTTCGGCCAAAGATGCTCAAGGGCAAATCTCTGCCGATTTAATCGCGCCGTATCCCCCAGGTGTTGCCGTGGTGGCGCCAGGTGAAATTCTTACCCCAACTATTCTCGATGGTTTAGCGGCCACTAAAGCCGCTGGGGTTCGCATCGCGTATGCCACCGATCCAACGCTTTCTACTTATCGCGTAGTTAAAAATTAACCTCCAGCCGATAGCATCAGCCACATGTCGCAGAATAAAAGTTGGCAAGAACGTGCTCTTGAGCTAAAACCACAATCCCAACTATTTATCGATGGCAAATTCGTCGATGCCGCTTCTGGAAAAACTTTTGAAAATTTCTCGCCAAGTGATGGCCATCTAATTTGTAATGTAGCTTCTGGCGATGTTGAAGATATAAATCGTGCAGTTGCTTCAGCTAAGAAAGCTTTTGACTCCGGAATTTGGCGTGAGATGAATCCGCGGGATAAAAAAGCGATTATGTTGCGCTGGGCTCAACTTCTTGGCGAACATAAAGAAGAGTTAGCTTTACTAGAAGCCATCGACACTGGCCGACCAATTAGTGATGCCTTGAGTGTTGATGCACCTAATTCAACTCGAGTGATTCAGTGGTATGCCGAGACAATCGATAAGACTTATGACGAGATTGCACCTGCGCCACGTAATGCTTTAGCAATGGTTACACGTGAACCACTGGGGGTAATTGGCGCAGTTGTTCCGTGGAACTATCCCATGATGATTACCAGTTGGAAATTAGGTCCAGCAATTGCAATGGGCAACAGTATTGTTGTTAAGCCCGCTGAAAATTCCTCACTGAGCGCACTCAAGATGGCTGAGCTCGCAGTTGCCGCGGGCCTTCCCCATGGCGTATTTAATGTTGTTCCCGGCCTTGGATCAGAAGCAGGGCAAGCTTTAGCGCGTCACATGGATGTAGCCAAGATTGCATTTACCGGTAGCGGACCAACTGGTCGCAAGATGATGCAGTACGCCGCAGAATCAAATATGAAACAAGTCTCGTTGGAACTGGGCGGAAAGAGTCCGCAAGTAGTTCTCAATGATTGCGTTGATTTGGAAGCTGCCGCGTCAACAATCGCTTGGGCAATTTATTACAACGCCGGACAAACCTGTAATGCCGGTTCACGAATCATTGTTGAAAAAGGCGTTAAAGAAGAGTTATTTGCGCATTTACATAAGTTCCTTGAAAGCTTTGTTGTTGGAAATCAATTTGACCCAGCTACTCAGATGGCTGGTTTAGTCTCCGAACTTCAGCGCGATCGCGTTAATGCTTATTTAGATTTAATTGGTCAAGATGGCGAAAAGTTAATTTTCGGTGGCGATAAGACAACTGGAAGTGACTTACTTATTAAGCCAACATTGATAGATAACGTCAAACCCGATTCACGCCTTGCCCAAGAAGAAATCTTTGGCCCAGTCCTTGTCGCTATCGATGCAAAAGATGAAGAAGATGCTCTCCGTTTAGCAAATGGCACTGAATACGGTTTAGCCGCATCCGTTTGGACGAACAATGTGGCCAGAGCTCATAAATTTGCGCGCAAACTTCGCGCAGGAACTGTATGGGTAAATACCTTTGACATGCTCGATGTCATCACACCATTTGGCGGCTTTGGTGCTTCTGGCAGTGGCCGTGATAAATCACTTCATGCCTTGGATGCGTACAGTGCACTCAAAACAACGTGGGTAGACCTTAACTAGTAATTTGCTCAGCAACAACTGCGCGAACTGCGCCTAATCGAAGGAGTAATACGGTGAAAATGAAGGCGGCGGTTCTAGATGGCATCGGCTCGAAATTTGAAGTCAGAGAAGTTGAATTAGATAAACCTAAATCTGGCGAACTCTTAGTAAAAGTTGCGGCAAGTGGTTTATGTGCAAGTGATTTAAATGCTGTTGATGGAAAGCGCAAACTTGTTCCATTTCCTGCCGTCATTGGTCATGAAGCTGCAGGAGTTGTTGTTGAAGTTGGCGCCGATGTGAACGGTGTTGCTGTCGGAGATCACGTGATCATGTCGATTGTCCCTAATTGCGGTACATGTGATTACTGCCAGAGTGGTCGTCCAAATTATTGCTCAACTGCAGGAAATGCGATGTCGGTTGGCGGTTTATTTGATGGAACTTCACGTCTGAGTCATAATGGCGAAAAACTTAATCACTTCTTAACCGTTGCATCATTTGCCGAATACGTTGTAGTCCCAGCATCAGGTGCCGTCGTTATACCTGAAGAGATGCCACTGGATCGGGCAGCTTTAATTAGCTGCGCAGTACTAACGGGTTACGGCGCAGTTGTTAATACCGCGCAAGTTAAAGCGGGTTCCACGGTTGCAGTCTTTGGTTGTGGCGGAGTTGGCTTAAATATTATTCAAGGTGCACGTATGGCCGGTGCTACAACAATCATCGCCATTGATGTCACTCAAGAAAAGTTAGATTTAGCAAAAAAAGTTGGCGCAACTCATGTCGTTAATGGCGCAACCGGTGATCCAGTTGCACAAGTCAAAGAAATTTGTGGCGGAGTGGACTATGCCTTCGAAGCTTTGGGCCGTGAAAGCACGATCCAACAGGCATGGGGCACGGTCGGTGTAGATGGCACGCTCATTTTGGTCGGCCTCATGAAAAATGGCGCCACCATCACGCTGGATGCCGGCCCATTCGTCAATGAACAGTCCATTAAAGGCTGCTATTTCGGCTCAGCTAATCTGAGAAAAGATGTACCTGCGTTAGTAAAAAGTTATCTAAATGGCGAACTATTCCTCGACGAACTCATATCTGAGCGGATAGGTTTAGAGGGCCTTAACTCAGCTTTTGATCGTTTAAGAGCTGGGGAGGGGGCGCGAAACGTATTAGTTTTTAACTAAATACGTTTTACGTAAGTACAAAATTCCAGATCACTTGCAATCAACACGTGTATTGCAATGGATAAGGATGTATGACAAAACACATACCACTTACAACTAGGAGGAACGTAGTGAAGTTTAATAAATTCACAAGCGGATCAGTAGCTGCAGCACTTGTTGTTGCACTAGCGATCCCAGCACTAAGCACTACTTCTGCATCAGCTGCCGTTAACTACGCAAAGATCACCAACGCCTCACAAGGTGGCGGCATGGCCGGTCTTGCAGCTGCATGTAAGAAAGAAGGACAACTTAACGTCATCGCTCTGCCTCACTATTGGGCAAACTATGGCGACATGATTACAGGATTCGCCAAGACTTACGGCGTCAAGATTGATGAAGCTAACCCAGAAGGTTCTTCACAGGAAGAAATTGATGCTGCAGTCACAAATAAGGGAACTAACCGTTCACCTGACGTATTCGACATTGGTCTAGCAGTTGCAGTTAAGTATTTGGGAACTGGAACATTTGCGCCATACAAGGCCAAGACTTGGTCATACTTGCAGTTCGCTCAGTCAATTGATCCAACTGCTGAAGTTTCACCAAACTACACAGGAACAATGACAATCGGTTACAGCGGAGCACTTGGAACAATCACATCACTTAATGATCTGCTTGATCCAAAGTTCAAAGGCAAAATTGCTCTTAATGGAGATCCACTAGGTTCTTCAGCTGCTATGAACGGTATCTTCATGATTAACAAGGCACTTGGCGGAACATTTGATGATGTTACAAAGGGTGTTGCATTCTTTGCCAAGCTCAAGGCAGCTGGAAATTTCATCAACGTTAACCCAACAGAGGCAACTATTGCTTCAGGACAGACACCAGTTGTTATTGACAACGGTTACATCCAAGCTGGCGTTGTAAAGACAATGGCTGCAGCAGGCAAGGTATGGAAGATGTACACACCTGCAGCAGTTGGTTCTACATACAACAGCGCAGTATCTGCTTGGGCACCACACCCAGCATGTGCACGTCTATGGATGGAATACTCACTCGGCGAAACAGGTGCAACTATCTGGGCAACCGGTGGAGCTACTCCAACTCTATGGGTATGGCTACTAAAGACTGGCCGTGCATCTGCTGAAGGAAAAGCAGCTATCGGTGTTAGCAAGATTGTTGCTGAAAAGGCAACTGCCGATCAGACAGCAAAGGCTCGTGTATATCTAAAAACTGCATGGCCTGCAGCTGTAGGAACTAACTAAGTAGCAAAATAAGGTCAATTAATTGACTCAACTTCAATACAAGGGAACCGGTTCTGCCAATGGCAGGACCGGTTCTCGGTATTGGCGTGGAAAGAGCGCGTACTTAGGTGTTGTCCCATTCTTATTAGTCAGTGGATTATTTTTACTGTATCCAACTTGGAATGTTGCTTCAGGTGCTTTCCAAGACAAACATGGAAAATTCAGTACATCAGTATTGAAAGAAGTTTTTAATTCAAAAGTTGCCAGGCATGCATTTGCTAACTCATTAGAGATTTCAGCCAAGACGGCGATCGCCGGCGCAATTCTCGGCGGTTTATTTGCCTGGGCTTTAGTAAATGGAAAACCTGGTGGTTATTTTTACCGAGTTGCTGTGGCTTTGAGCTCGGTGCTCGCCCAATTCGGTGGCGTGATGTTGACTTTCGCTTTCCTTGCAACTTTTGGCTTCAACGGTTTAGTTGCAAATATCGCACTTAAAGTTGCACCGCACTCATTTTTAGCAGATTCATCATGGTTATATGGAAAATTTGGAATCAGCGTTCTCTATACATTTTTCCAAATCCCACTGATGGTCTTGGTTTTCTTACCAACACTTGAAAACTTGAAGCCGCAATGGCGCGAAGCATCCGATGCGTTGGGTGGCAAAGCCCATGAATACTGGGTTCGAATTGGCATCCCAATTTTGACACCATCTTTTGCCGGTGCGGCACTTTTACTTTTTGTTAACTCGTTCTCAGCCTATGCAACTGCAGCAACGCTGATTAACTTGTCAGACTTCTTAACTCCTCTTGAAATTGCAACGGCGCTTACCAGTGAAACTGGTGGAGCTAATCCAGCCGAAGCGAAATCTCTCTCATTCTTTATGGTTGTTGTAGTGATTATCGCAATGACGTTTTATGCTTTGTTGCGTAAGCGCGTGAGCCGTTGGGAGCAGCGCCGATGAAGCAAAAACTCCCCGTCCGCATATGGCGTTGGATGATTATTGGATTTGTTGGAACTTATCTCATTGTTCCGCTGTACTCCATGTATGACTTTTCAACTAAGCCTTTTGGTTTCCAAGATAAGGGCCGCACTTTCAGAGCGTGGAAAATTATTCCTGGACAGCCAGATTTAATTGCAGCAATCAGTCGCTCATTAATCACTGCGGCAATTGTTATGGCATTAATTTTGTTCTTAATTGTGCCTACTGCGATTTGGGTACATTTGAAACTACCCGCACTTCGCCGCCCATTTGAACTTCTGTGCTTACTCCCCCTAGCAATTCCAGCGATTGTTATCGTGGTAGGTATCGCCCCGTTGTATCGCTGGATTTCGATTCACTTAACTGAATCACCTATTACGTTATCGGGTGTTTATTCAATGTTGATCTTGCCCTACACCTACCGATCTTTATCCGCGGCTCTTGATGCCGTCGATATTCATACGCTGGCAGAGGCTGCGCGCACGTTGGGGGCTGATACACGCCGTGTCATCTTTGGAATCATCATGCCAACGATTAAAACGGGAATTGTGAACGGCTCATTTATCGCCATTGCGCTAGTACTTGGCGAGTACACAATCTCAAATATTCTCAACTACAAGACTTTCCAAGTAGTAATTGCACAAATCGGCCGGACAAATGGAAATGTGGCAGTAGCAGTTTCACTCGCCTCGATTCTTTTTGTACTTGTTCTACTTCTCCTCATCCCTACTAAGAAGCGTCGTAGTGCAGTTCTCGACGTCGACCTCGTCTAAAATCGAAAGGACATTACGTTGAGCTCCTCGACATATGTACAACTAGTTGATCTGTCCAAGCATTTTGGAAAGGTTCGTGCCCTCGACGGATTAAATCTTGAGATTGCACAAGGTGAATTAGTAGCACTCCTCGGTCCATCAGGATGTGGAAAGACAACGGCGCTTCGCGCACTAGCGGGCTTGCAAGAATTAGATCGCGGTCAGCTCATCGTTGATGGTAAAGATGTTACTTTTCAAAACGCTAATAAGCGCGGAATGGGAATGGTCTTCCAGGCATATTCCTTGTTCCCACACATGACTGCGCGCGAGAATGTTGAATATGGTTTAAAACTTCGTGCCCACAAAACCGCGTCAGATAAGCGCAAAGCACGTTCAGCTGAACTTCTTGAACTTGTTGGTCTTTCAACACACGCTAATCACTTTCCACACCAATTATCGGGCGGGCAACAACAACGTGTAGCGCTAGCTCGTGCGCTAGCGATTTCACCCAAGGTTTTACTATTGGATGAACCGCTATCAGCGCTGGATGCAAAAGTTCGTACACAGTTGCGTGAAGAAATTCGCCGCATTCAAATGGAGCTCGGTACAACAACTTTATTTGTAACTCACGATCAAGAAGAAGCTCTCAGCATCGCCGATCGCGTAGGTGTTATGCGCAATGGGCAGCTGGAACAAATCGCTGCCCCTGCCGAACTTTACGACCGCCCAAAGACGGCTTTCGTAGCTGAGTTCGTCGGTTTAACTAATCCCATTGCAGGCAAAGTAAGTTCAAGTAGCATCGAAGTTTTAGGAAGCGTCCTTAAAACTCTGCCAGGGTCAGTTACTTCAGGCAACGGAATTGCACTTGTTCGCCCAGAAAGTATTGACGTTGTTGCAAGCAAATCCGGTAATGCCACCGTCACTTCGGCCAGTTTCCTCGGTGCTTCATGTCGCCTTACAATTTCTATGACTGATGGCACCCGCATTACTGCCCAGTTACCAAGTTCAGATTCCGCAGGAATCGGCGCAGGGGCATTAGTACAAGTATCGCTTCTTGATATGCCGGTTTTCGTAAAGGCTGCGGGATGATCTTTGGTTCGATTACAAAGCTAGAAACTTTTTGTAATGATTTTGTTGGTTTCGTAAAAGTAACGACTTCTGATGGTCACATCGGATGGGGTCAAGTTTCAAATTATCACTCAGATATAACTGCGCAAATATTTCACCACCAAGTTGCACCGTGGGTTTTGGGTAAAGATGCATCTGATATTGGTGCACTGGTCACCTTAGTTGAAGCCCGCGAACATAAATTTCCAGGAAGTTATCGCTGCCGCGCAAATGCAGGTTTAGATACTGCGCTATGGGATTTACGTGGCCGAGTTGAAGCTAAACCCGTTGTTGAACTATTGGGTGGGACCGCTAAGAAATTGCGCACGTACGCATCATCTATGCGCCGCGATATCACTCCGGCCGATGAAGCTGCGCGCCTTGTGAAACTCCGCGATGAGTTTGGTTTTGATGCCTTTAAGTGGCGTGTGGGTGCAGAATGTGGAAACGATATTGATGAATGGCCAGGACGCACAGAAGAGGTTGTCCCCGTTGTGTCGCGCGCACTAGGTGATGGAATTTCTAAACTTGTTGATGGCAACAGTGGCTTTTCGCCAAAGCGCGCCATCGAAGTTGGAAAATTGTTAGAGACCGAAGGAATCAGCCACTTTGAAGAGCCTTGTAAATATTGGGAGTTAGAGGAAACTAAACAAGTTACCGATGCCCTAGCAATAGATGTGACTGGGGGTGAACAAGACTGGGATCTAGTTACGTGGCAGCGCATTATTGATATGCATGCCGTAGATGTGTTGCAACCTGACATCATGTACATGGGTGGAATTTGGCGCACATTAAAAGTTGTAGAGATGGCTAAGAAAGCCGGTATGCCTATTACTCCACACAGTGCCAATCTTTCACTGGTAACTATCTGCACGATGCACTTACTAGGAGCGATTCCTAACCCAGGCAAGTATCTCGAGTTTTCTATTGAAGGTTTTGATTACTACCCGCTTCAAAAAGATCTTTTTCTCGGCAATCCTTTTGCAATCGAAGATGGCGCAATTCAAATTCCGCAAGGCCCAGGTTGGGGTGTAGAAATTAATCCTGACT
>Ga0194053_10002011_pt1 | contig 12481 bp, 15 predicted proteins | sample SepL228m_MetaG_FD_161684 | JGI IMG/M metagenome (GOLD analysis project Ga0194053, IMG submission 161684) | Anoxic zone freshwater microbial communities from boreal shield lake in IISD Experimental Lakes Area, Ontario, Canada - Sep2016-L227-8m | ecosystem: Environmental > Aquatic > Freshwater >... | reverse complement strand
CATTTTTCCACGGCATCGCGAATACTGCCCTCCGCGTCGGGGTGGGCGTCGCGCGATTGTTTCGCCATGCCGAGCGTGAAGCCTCCGCAGCCGCAGAAGAGATCGAGGCGGGTTGGCCGGTTCATCGTTCGGGGAAGGTCATGGATTTTTCATACCAATTTGATCCAGCCCTGGAAAGCAGAAGTCCGGGAATATCTTTCCGGGCGGGGCGAACAGCCGGCCTGCGTCGGGAATCGAGCGAGACATGGGCAGGATGCCCATGGCACGCCGGTATTCGATCCTTTCCGGCGGGGCCGCCGGAAACCACGCCCGGGCCGGGCATGTTCCCCAGCGGTTGGAATGGGGGATGATCGCGAGTTTGGTTGCATGATACCGGGAAGCGTCGCACGGGAACCCGGTCAACGGGTGTCCTACACCGGGAGGAAAAATTGGATGAGGAATGGCTTCATCTCCGCTTGAGCACGTCCGGCTTTTTGTGCGATTTCTTTTCCTCACTGGCGAGGCGACGTTCGACCTTTTTCACGTCATCGGCGGGCGGGAGGTCGCGTCCCAGCTCGGCCTCGATTTCCTCGATGGTGGGCAGGCTGCCGCGCAGTTCTTCCGGGATGGAGTTGGAGAACATGGCCCCAAGGCAATCGCGCAACAGCTTGTTGCGCAATTGGACCATCGGGGAATTCCCGGGCGAATACTTTCATCGCCAGCAGATTGCGCGGGGAGAGGCCGCTCATGTCAGGGAAGGATTCTTTCAAGTCGGCGGCGAGCCGGTCGATAACTCTGGCCCCCCAAGCGGCTTCCTTTTGGCGGGCGAGGATGATTTTCCCGGTGTGCCAGTAGGCTTCGATGAATGGGGAATTATGGAAGAGGGAGCGGAAATTTAAAATGGTCGGCGGCGCGGGAGATTTCATTGGCTGACGACCTTCCAATACCCGCCTTTGTCGGGTCCGATGCGTTTGAGGATTCCCTGAGCCTTCAGTTTTCCCAGGTGATATTTGATTCCATCCTGCGTGATGCCTCCCAGGACATCGGCGATCTCCTGCCTGCTGGCAGTCGGTTGTCTGGCGAGAAACTCCAGAATTTTCTGGGTAGTTTTCTGGGCAGTCTCCGGCAAGCCAGTCTCTGAGGCGGTGGCCGGTTTCCTGGCAACAGCGGCGGTGAACTGGCATCCGTTCCGGTCGTCGGTGAAGGCGATATCCGGCCAGTCCGCCAGCGCCCGCTTGATGCCGGAGCCGAGACCACGGTAGGGCAGGCTGACCGACAACGAGATCTTCGCCGCTCCCTGCTGCTTTTGGTTCTCCCGGTCGAGGACGGTGATGGGATACGTCAGATCGCACACCCCCACCTGGTCGATGGCGATGCCTCGGGTATCGGGGGTGTTTTGGACGTCCTTCATGGGGTGGCGTTGATCAGCCGGGTTTCCCAAATGGCAGCCAGCGGCTGCCAATCGGCGCGGTCGGCTGCCTCCAGCGCCTGAAAATAGGTTTGTCGATCCGCCTCGCTCTCCGGCGCAAGGACAACTCGGGGGAGGTCCAGGCGGCGAAGGATTTCGAGCAGGAACAGGCGGATCGTGCGACCGTTGAAATCGGTGAAGGGATGGATCGTCAGGAAGCGCCCCTCGGCGAAGGCGAGGCATTCCAGGGTGAGCTGGCCCAAGCCTGCGGAGGCGTCGGGCCAGCGGGCGGAAAGGTCGGCCCCGTATTCCCGGATCAGGACGGGAATTTTATGCGGCAGCGGCGGCTCAAGAGTGCCTACGCGGATCTCGATGGCTCTCCACTGCCCGGCCCAATCCGGCACAATGTCGGCACAGATGAGCCTGTGAAGCTCTGAAAGGAGGTGCTCGTCCAGCCCGCGCCCTTCAAAATCCCTTCCGTAAATCCGGGCCTCGGCGCGCAGGACCCGCTCCGCCAGAATCTGGGCTAGGTCGGAATAGGAGAGGGTTCCGAGGGCTGTTTCGATGAATCGGGTAGCCCGATCTGGCCGAGTATCTCTTGAAGGCGGCTGATCTCCACAGACTCCCTCTCGAACGCCATGCTCTGGGCCACGTCGTAAGGAATCGCCCTCCATCGGCGCAGGAATTTCTCCTCCGCCGGGAGTTGCCGCCACGAGTTGACGCTCTCGATCCAGCTCATTGCTCATAGTTTGCTTCGGGAGGTGGGATATTGCAAGGCTGGTTAATCTCCATCCAGCATTTATAGGAAATCAAGGTTGCCGTCCCCGTTGGCAGATGCCGGAGGTGGGGGAATTTTGGATGTTGGATGATGGATTTTGGATTGGGGGGAGGAAGGCAAATAGCCGCCGCGGTGGGGGAATTTTGGATGTTGGATGATGGATTTTGGATTTGGGAAAGGAGGTTTTTAACCACGAAAGTCACGAAAGGGGCATGAGAATTTCTGAACCCACCCCTTCTGCTGCTTTTCTATTTTCGTGTGGTTCGTGTTTTTCGTGGTTCCTGGTGCCTCGGATTATTGAAAGGGGTTGATGACGCGGACAGCGTCGTAAGATTGGCCGGGGTTGAGGTCTTCGGAGAGGAGTTCTGTGCAGCCTGCGGTGTCGGCGGCGGCCAGGATGGCGGCGTCCCAGTAGGAGGTCTGGTAGCGGTCCTTGAGGCGCAGTGCGGTCTGCATGAGCCGCACGGAAAGCTCAACGACGTGGAAGCGGAGCCAGAGGGCGATCAAAGCCGTGGCATCGGCATGGGAAAGAGGCTGGGTCCGGGTGGGGCGTGTGGCTTGGACGTAAAATTCCTGAAGCACCTGGACGGAGAGCGCCAGGTCGTCGCGCCGCAGAATGCCCCTCGCCTTCTCCGCCTTGGCGCGTTCATGGCTGCCGGGGCAAACCGCGTAGAGGAGGATGTTCGTGTCAATGAAGGTCATTGCCGTTCATGGAGTGCGTCGCGGGAGAGGTTTTCCCTCGAGTTGAAGCCGGGATGTTTTTTCCAGAGTCCGTCGAGAAAAACTTCCTGCTCATGCTTCAGATCACGGGGTGCGGGGGCCTCCGCCGTCAGGGAAAGCAGAAACTTTTTCACGATTGCAGAGACCGAGGAATCGCGGTGGGCGGCGACGACGCGGGCCTTGCGGTAGGTCTCGTCATCAAGGGCGACGGTGATGTTTTTCATGGTCTCACATTATCACGTAATCACGCTTTCACAAGTTGAGTTTTGATCGTCCTAACGGACGAGCGTTTTAACCACGAAAGGGGATAGGGTTGAGATCATTCGGAGCCGAGTTCTTTTTCGATTTCCTCGATGGTGGGCAGGCTGCCGCGCAGGTCTTCGGGGAGGGAGTTGGAGAACATGAGCATGATATCTTGAACTTCCCTCTGTTTGGAATGGGGAATTATGGAAGAGGGAGCGGAAATTTAAAATGGGAAGCGGGGCGGAGGATTTCATGGGCTGATGACTTTCCAATGCCCGCCTTTGTCGGGTCCGATGCGTTTGAGGATTCCGGCTTTCTTCATTTCTCGGATCTGCCACTCCACCCCTTTGGCCGAGATGCCGAGTTGTTCAGTCAACCCCGCCATCGAAATCTCCGGACTGGCAGCCAACACGCGGAGGATTTTCTCCCTAGTTTTCTCCCTAGTTGCGTCGGGCTTTTCTGCGGGGGCCTCAATTGATCCAGCGGCGGCAGGTTTCCTGGCAACGGCGGCGGTGAACACCCGCGCGATAGCGCCTTGTAGAAGTGAGGGGGAGTCGAGTGTGTAGCCGGGAAGGCAACCGGAGCACTTGGTGCGGAGACCCTGGCATCCGTCACGATCATCGGTAAAGGCGATATCCGGCATCAAGCGGGTGCTGGAGGACTGGGTGCTCTGGTCGGATTTCATTTTCCTTCCTCCAACTCCGCCCGCACGATATCGGCGAGCTGTTTTTGCGTGGGGAGCTTCCCTTTCAGATCCGTGGGGAGTTTCGACTGGAGCTGGTAGGTCGCGACGCCGATGGGTTCGCCTTGCTGCGGAGCGCGTACTCGACCTCGATGTCGTCCTTCTCGGCGCAGAGGATGATCCCGATGGAGGGCTGGTCGTTCGGGCCGCGCTCCCTGTCGTTGAGGACGTTCAGGTAGAAATCCATCTTGCCGGCAAACTCGGGTTCGAACAGGCCGACCTTGAGGTCGAAGGCGACGAGGGCCTTGAGGAACCGGTGGTAGAACAGGAGGTCGATGAAGTATTCCTTCTTCCCTGCCGCAATCCGGTGTTGGCGGCCGACGAAGCAGAAACCGTAGCCCAGCTCCAGCAGGAACGCCTGCAGGCGGGAGATCAGGCGGGACTCCAGCTCGCGCTCCCGGACGGCTCGGCGGATCCCGAGAAATTCCAGGCTGTAGGAGCTCTTGAGCATCTCATCGGCCTGCTCGGCAAGGTGCTCCGGAAGGGCGAGGCCGAAGTTGTGGGATTTCTTGTCGGTGACCGATCTCTCGTAGGCACCGGCCTTGATCTGGTTCAGCAGGACGTTGCGCGACCACCCGAAGCGGGCGGTGGAATGGAGGTAGTAGAGGAGTTCGGGTGCGGACTTGATCCGTCCGAGTAACAAAACATGATGCCCCCATGGAATCGTTGCAGCCAATTCTCGCACAGCTTGTGCGAGAATTGCGTTATCGGGCACTTCAGCGCTGCACGACCGTGCCTCCAGAGTGGCCTTCTTGAAACTCGAATGCGCACCTCGTCGTGAGGCATTCTTCCCAAATTCTCGCGCAACCTGTGCGAGAAAATCCTGTTCGGAGAAGGTTGCGTAGAATTGCCTCATCCGCCAGACGTTCGCGGGCGAAAACCCCTTAACCTCAGGAAATGCCCGCCGCAGGTCGGCCGCGACAAGTTCCACGACCGACTCCCCCCATCCGAGCGCCCGCTGCCTCTCGACGATCCCCTGACCGATATCCCAGTAGAGCAGGATGATTTCGGAGTTCACCGCGCGGGCGGCGGAAATCCGGGCGGCCTGAACCCTCGACTTCAGGCCGGCGATAAAGTCGCGGTATTCCGGGCTGACCAGCAGGGTGGCGTCGGAGCTTCCAAGGAGTTTGAAGCGTGGTTTTGACGATGCCATGGGTTGATCCTGTCAGATTTCGGTTCGCTTGAAACGTGATTTTCTTTTAGGCCTATGCACTTGACACAACCGACCACCGTCCCATGCGGCGCATCTCGATGTCCGAGCGGAAAACACCACAAGATGTAGCGTCAGGTTGAGTCAAGTGCATACCCCTATTTTCTTTTGATGCGAAAGGGATTTGCAGGCGGTTAGGTTCTTTCAGTTTGCTGAGAAGAGAACCGATGCCTGCTCGAGGGCGCGGTGTTTGAGCCTTTCTCCGTCACCGAAGCAGATGCTGTTCATCCGTTGCCAGGGTGTCGTGAAGCGGGAATGGTGGTCGACCAGTTCGGTGACTCCGTTGTAGGCCGCCCAGAGCGTGCCCCGGATTCCGGGTTCCGCATTGCCCTTGCCCTCTTCAAAAAGGCGGATGGCATCACTGCGGGTTGCAGACACCTTCTCTTTTGCTTCTTCAAAGCTGCGGTCGTTCTGGCCCCGTTTGCGGGCGGGAGTTGGAAAAACACCGAGGACATACCGGTCGATCCGGTTTTTCGTCATTTCAAATCCCGCAAACTCCTGGAACCGCTTTTCGATGTCGTCGTAATATCCCAGAATCTCTTTGACCCTCTCCTGCGCGTGCTCCAAGCGCAGGTGCATCTGTTGATCATGGTAAATCTTGAAGAGGTCGTCACCCTGGGCGAATGCGAATGAAAGGGTGTTCTGGCAGACCACTCGGACGGGGGTGAACCGCACACGGACCGCCGTCCTGCCATCGTGGCCGTTGGCGAGCAGCAGGTATTTCTGAACGACATCTTTTCCCTTGATGGCGAATTCGCCTTTGGGTCCCGTGACCTTGGCGAGAACCCAGACCCGTTCGCCCTTGCCGAGCGATCCGGCGGTTTCGTAGCTGACGGCTCCTGATCCGACAACGGGATCGAAGAACGTGAACGCATCCCGGTTCTGAAGCGGGATGTAGTCGGGGCCGACGAGTCCATATACCGGGCAGTCTTCCTGCCCCCATTTATCCGTTCGAACGACAGCCTGCCGGCTTGGAATATTGTAGAACATTCCCTTTCCGCCGGCGTAGATCGGCCTCAGTTCCACCTCCCAGTCCAGATGCGCGGCGGTGATCGCCTCCTGAGCAGTTTCGGGTGCGGTTTCGAGGCGTGTCCCCAAGCCGTGCCACGGGACGTCGCCGACATACATCATCGAAGCCTCGCCATTTTCAAAATTCAGTTCGTGTGCCATGTTGTTAATTTTTAAGTCTTAAGTTTTAAGTATTAAGTTTTAAGTGATCGGAAGAAGGATTCAGTTGTCTGCGGGCGGTTCATCCTCCGGGGCGTCCGTTTTTTCGCCTTTGTCCCAGAAGGCCGCTATGGCGGCCTCTGCCTGGTCGGCGGCGAAATCCGGGGCCATTCGGCCCGACAGGACGCTGGTCAGGTAGGGGAACACCACATCCGCAGTGCTCGTCACCGCATGGAAGATGGACCGGAAGAGGCCCTCGGTCAGGGGGCCGCTGATGGTGTCGGTGTAGGCGACGAGCCGGATCTCTCCGTCGTTGTAGTCGAACTCCCAGAATTTCCGCTTGGCGGTGTAGTTGAGCCGGTGGAGGAACTCGCCGGTCCTGGCGCGGAATTCCTCGGTCGCACGGATCGGGAGACGGACGATGATGGTCGCGACATCGCCGACACGCCCCCAGCAGTGGACAGTGACGTCCAGGTTCTTGAGCCCGAGGCGAAGCGTCAGCCTGCCCTCGTCTTCCTCGAAATGGAACTCCGCATCCTGATACGCCTTCCGCATCACATCGAGAGGTTCGGGCGCTTCGGCCCTCGGCTGTGGATCTTGTTCGTCTTTCATGGCCAACTTATATCACAACAAATCATGGGCAGTCTGATAGGCCAACATCTGCGACCAGAGCCGCGAGTAGGCGGGAAGCTTGTCCTCCTGGTCAGGCGTGTCATGGATGCGGGCCTTGAAGTTCGGGTAGCCGATCGTGGCGGCAAGGGCAGCCATGATCGCGCTGACTTCAGCCTGCCCCACGATGATCCGCCAGGCGTAGTCGCCGTCGGTCGTGTGATGCATGGTGACCTCGATGGCTGCGAGGGATATCAGGTTCTCAAGATCCTGTTTGCAGCGGGTCCGGACATGGAACTGGCCGGCGGGTTTTTGGACGATCGAATAGAATCCGTGTTGGGTAGCGAGCCACATAGGGAAGTTTTCAGTTTTCAGTGTTAAGTGGAGCGGTCAGAGTGGGAGCCTTTACTGAGCCAGGATGCTGAGGTGAATGGGTTCAGCAACAGCCGTGTCGCGGGTTTCGAACCGGAGCTGGGATTTCGCCCTGCGGGTGGAGAGTTGGGTCCTCGGCGGGAGGTTTTCCTCCTCGGCGGCGGCCGCAGCGGCTTCATCGAGCCAGCCCGAAACCCCGGCACTGTCGGGGAGCGGTTCGGCCGGTTGATCGGAGCTCTCGCCGACCGCCTCGAATGCGGCTGCCCGGAGGAGTTTCTTCCAAACTTTCCGGAACAGTGCGGGGGAGCCGTAAATGTCGGCGTGGCTCATCTTCCCGTTGATTGCCCAGACGACACCGACGCTCTCTCCCGAGGGCGCGGATTCCAAACCGCCGAGATATTCCTCCAGTGCTGCCGTGGTCTCCTTCATCTCGTAAGAAAGTTGCAGGCTGGATGGCGACATGGCGGACTTTGCACACAGTCCGATGCTCGCGCTCAACTTGGTCTGCTCCTCCTCGACCGAGGCCCAGACCGTGTTCTGGCTTTTCTTCTGATTAACGGCGGAGCGGAGCTTCTTCGAGGCGATAAAGTCGCTGGACTTGGAAAAATACACATCCGATTCGCTGCGGCGTTTGTGCCAACGGGCCCCTTCCACGCAGAACACCGGGATAGGCACCTTTCCGGATTTCGCCGGAACGATGAAGTCCGCTCCGAGGGTGCGGTCCTGCCGGCCGCCTTTGACGATGTCTCCGGCCTGGATAAAGAGGTCGGTGTCTCCGGGATTCTCGATCAGGAGCTCGTTGACGTCCCCGGTCTCATGAATAAGGCCTTCCTGCTTCTCCATGGCCTCTTCAAGGACGGTGTAGTTGGGAATTTCTTGCCCAGGGGGAACGGAAACGAACCAGGCTGTGAGGTTGCGGGCGGTGGTGGGCTGAGTGAGCGTTTTCATAACGCGGAAGAGAATCTCACAGCAACCCGGTCAACGAGTGTCCTACCCTGAAAAATATCTATTTTTTTATCCAGATGAACTTCTTTGAGAATGCCGGGGAGCCATTCTATCGAAGGCAAGCGTCCGGGAACGGGATCGCTGTCTAGGAAATGGAGCCAGCGGCAGGGACGAATGGAATATAGGACTTTACAAAGGTCCAATGTGAGCGTTATTTGGCCTATATGGACGATCAACTTCAGCAAGTCATTCGGGAAAAGATCCTCACTGCTGTGGAGACATTGCCGGTTGCGTTGACGCGCCGGGATGCTGTTTTTCCTGATATTCAGGGGAAGGCACTGGCTGTGATCGGGATGCGTCGCTCCGGGAAGACAACCTTTCTGCATCAGATCCGGGGCGACAGGATCGCAGCTGGCCGTTCGGCTCAGCGGCTGGTCTATTTCAACTTTGAGGATGAGCGATTGGCGGGGCTCGATGCCGGTGGGCTGCATGTGATCCCGGAGACGCATGCCCGACTGTTTCCGGCCACCGCAGATGAGCCGCCGACCTTATTTCTCGACGAAATCCAGCGGGTGCCGGGCTGGGAGGTATTTGTCCGCAGGATGCTCGATACGCCCGGATATGAGATTTTGCTCTCCGGGTCGTCGGCGAAGCTGCTCAGCCGGGAGATTGCGACATCTATGCGGGGACGGGCGTGGGAGGTTGCGATTTATCCATTCGGCTTTGGAGAATTTCTCAGACATCACGGCCACGGGCTGCCAGAGGATCCGGACCGGCTCACGTCGCGGAAGGCGGCGGCTCTCGACCACCATTTTGCCGAATACCTGGCCGTCGGGGGATTCCCGGAAGCGCAAGGGCTTGGCCCTGCGGAGCGCCGCCAGTTGCTTCAGGGTTATGTGGATGTGCTCCTGCTCCGGGATGTGATCGAGCGCCATGAGGTGGCGAATCCGACCGCGTTGCGGTGGATGGTTCGACGCCTGCTGGGGAGTCCTGCCGGGCTCTTCAGTGTGACGAAGTTTGCCGCCGACCTGAAATCGCAGGGGATCGCTGCCGGACGCGAGACGCTTTACGAATTTCTTGATCACTTGGAGGATGCGTTTTTGTTGCAGGCAGTGCCGGTGGCGACAGACTCCGAGAAGCGGCGCCAGGTGAACCCGCGCAAAGTGTATCCCGCCGACACCGGGCTGATTCCGGTCTTTGATCGCAGCGGCAAGGCCAATACAGGCCATGCCTTGGAAACATCGGTCTTCATCGAACTCCAGCGCCGCGGTGCCGGGATCGCCTACGTCAAGACACCCGGAGGATTCGAGGTGGATTTTCTGGCGCGCTATCGTGACGGCAAGGAAGACCTGATCCAAGTATGCGCGAATCCGGATGATCCCGAGACGCTGGCACGTGAAGTGCGCGGATTTGAAGATGCGGCAGCCGCATATCCGCGAGCGGGACAACTTTTGCTCACTTTGGAATCCAGGCTTCCATTCCCAGCCGTCCCCGATCCAATCCGAATCCTCCCTGCCTGGCAGTGGATGTTGGGAAAAGATTGAGGTTTTTGGCGTGAATCCGCATTCGCTCCAGGTCGCGGATCCCCCACCCGAACCACGAAATGACGAGGCGGGACGGTGGATCTTCAGCAGAATCCCGATTGCCCGCCGACTCGCTGGCGGCTCCGTCATCGGCTGCCTACCGCCTTGGCCAAAGAAGTTTTTCCAAGGGGATTATCATTTTTCCACCCTCCCTTTCCAATCGGCCCGGACGGCGGCCTCGGCCTGGTCGGCGGCGAAATCCGGGGCCTTCCGACCGGAGAGAACGCCGGTGAGGTAGGGAAACACGGTGTCGGCGGCGTGGACCAGAGAGTTCAGGAGTTCTCAGGCATGGGTCTCTCATGTGCGGTTGCATTTCCCTTTCTGAGATGCGCCCTATCCCGGCGGCACCCTGTCATCCGGTGCGCGGTCTTCGAACCTTGTGATGGAGTCAAAAAATGTCAGCGGGATGGTGCCGACCTCGCCGTTGCGGTGTTTTGCGATAATCAGATCCGCCTTCCCCTCGGCTTCCTTCTTTTCGTCGCCATCGAGGTAATAGGCCTCGCGCCACAGCAAGCCGACCAGGTCGGCATCCTGCTCGATGGCTCCGGATTCGCGAAGGTCGCTCAAATTTGGTTTCCCCTTTGTCGCTCCGGGCCTGGCATCGGGATTCCGGTTGAGCTGGGCCAGAACAATGACGGGCACTTTGAGCTCCTTGGCCAGGGCCTTGATTCCGCCCGAGATTTCCGAGACCTCCACCTGCCGGTTGTCCTGCCCCCGGCGCGAAGGGGACCGCATGAGCTGGAGGTAATCCACAACGATCAGGTCGAGGGGATTCTCATTGTCGAGGCGTCTGGCGTTGGCCTGGAAGTCCATCACATCCAGACTGGGCGTGTCGTCGATGAAGAGCTTGGATTTTGAAATCTTTGTTGTCGACTGAACAAGGCTGTTCATTTGCGCCTTGTTCAGGAAACCTTCGCGGATCTTTTTTTTGTCCATCCTTGCCATGGAACAGAGTAGGCGCAGCGCCAGGTGCTCGGCTGCCATTTCAAGGCTGTAAACAGCGACGCATTTTCCGTCTTTGACGGCAACATGCTCGACGATATTCATGGCCAGCGCGGTTTTTCCCATCGATGGCCGTGCGGCAATGACGATCATTTCCCCCGGTTGGAGACCATTGGTGATTTCATCCAGTTTCGCGAAGCCGGTCGCCAGGCCGGTGAGGGCTCCGCGATTCTCATACATCTTCTCCACCGACTCCAGGGCTCCCAAGGCAAGGGATTTGATGGTTTTGGAGGCGCCCGCGAACCTGTCCCTCCCGATCGAGAGAACCTTTTTCTCCACCTCGTTGAGCAGAACCGGCACCTCGTTCTGCTCGTCATACGCGCGGGCCGCATATTCCGTGCAGGTCGAAATGATCTGCCGCAGGAGATACTTCTCCCTCACGATCTCCAGGTAGTAGGACGCATTGGTTGCCGTCGGGAGGAACGTAAACAGTTCCGTCACGGCCATGGCACCTCCCGCGGCTTCCAGCCTTTTGGAATCCTCAAGGAATTGGGTGAGGGAAATGAGGTCGATCGGCTTCCTCTTTTCCTGCATCTCAACGAGCATCGAGAAAATCAGGGCATGGGCCGGAAGATGGAAATATTTCGGACCGACCTGCCTATTGATGCATTCATCGAGGACCGTCGTTGGCGACAGCAGGATCGAGCCGAGAACACCCTTTTCCGCATCGAGGCTCTGTGGGAGGGCGCGCAGGGCTTCAGGAAGATAGCTCTCGGGCCTGCGGACGGGCTTTCTCCTGCCACGCCCGCCCCCATCGCCCGTTTGGGAAGGAGCATCGCTCATTTCTTCCCTTTCCGACCCTCGGCATCCTCTTCGGCGACGATGGCGCTCATCGGGGCAGCGGCATCGGACTGTTCCTTCACGTTCATCGTGGCCCCGGAGGACATTTTCCGCATCGCGGTCGTCTTCCGGCTTATGGCCTTGCTGCTCGAGTAGGTGCCGATGTGGTCGCCGGTGTAGCCGGAGGCGTTCGCGGCGGCGATGTTCAGGCTCGCAGCCGTGGCGATGGCGTCCTGGTTCGCCCCGAGGAAGAGGAACTGCCACTTGTAGTTGTTCGTCTGCTCAAGGATTTTGTGGGAGATATCCTTCCAGGTGAACTTCTCCGACGAGTTCTCGAATCCGTCGGTGGAAATGGCGACGAGGACCTGTCCGGGGCGATCAGGTTCATGCATGGCGGAAATGCGGGCACCGAGGCGGTCGATGGTGGTGCCGATCGCATCGAGGAGTGAGGTCGAGCCACGCGGGACGTAGGTCGTGGTATCGAGCGCGATGGCTTCCTGCACGGGGATGCAGTCCAACGGCACGAGGTATTCGTAATCGAAGAGGACGAGCGTGAGCCGTGCCTGCCCCTCCGCCTTCTGGTGGTCGCGGAGGAATTCGTTGAACCCGGTGATGGCGGCTTCCGTGACGGAGGCCATGGAGCCGGAGCGGTCGAGGATGAAGGCGATTTCTGTGAGGTTTTTGTTCATAACGCCCGGCAGCCTCGCAGGGCAACCCGGTCAACGAGCGTCCTACCCCAAAGATATTTCAGATTTTTTTCGTCTGCCAGATGCCGCCGCACCCGCGGCTCAGCGCTCTCCAAAGCGGGACAGCAAACGGCTTCTCGCACCAGCTACCGGAGCCCGCTGACAAACGGCTCCCACTCGCGGAAGAGAATCCCGAATTTCCGTTTGATGTCATCCCCCGGCACGAACCTGCGAGGGGCCTGCGGCCTGTGCAGCAG
>Ga0194053_10002008_pt1 | contig 12508 bp, 3 predicted proteins | sample SepL228m_MetaG_FD_161684 | JGI IMG/M metagenome (GOLD analysis project Ga0194053, IMG submission 161684) | Anoxic zone freshwater microbial communities from boreal shield lake in IISD Experimental Lakes Area, Ontario, Canada - Sep2016-L227-8m | ecosystem: Environmental > Aquatic > Freshwater >... | reverse complement strand
AGGTTTTGCGGCCCGCTGCGCAGTTCGATCTCGAGGGAGCGTCGCAAGTCGGCCATGCGAAGATCCAGTTTGTGCAGTTCTTTTTGCGGGAGTTGGGCTGCTGGGTTGAATCGGAATTGCGCCTCGCACTGCCGCCGCCAACTCAAGAGCACTGAGATGAGGCGCGGCCCAAAACCGGGAACATTCATCGAATTGACAACATCGAGTGCTGATTCAATGCCATAAGCTTGGAGCGCCTGCTTTCGCCTTGTTCTTATTTCTGGAATGGCGTGGTCACGAATCAGAATCTTGTCGAGAAACTCATTCATTTGAAGCTCGCGCTTCCTTGCTTCCAGTTTCTGCAACTGCTCGCGCTTTTCCTGATCAAGCCGCAGGTGGCGCTTGTAAGCGGCTTGAAGCTCTGATTTCCTTTTCTCGAATTGTTGCTGGTAGTCTGCGATAATCCCCTTGGCGGCGCTCCGGCATTTCTGGATTTCAGCCGTTGCCTGTGCCGCGGCCTGCCGCCCGAGATTCGACTCGCCTGAAAATTGAGCGCGTCTCGACCCCGCAGCCACCAGTCCCCAGCCGATGAAAACTCCAATCGCGGCAAAGTAGCCAACGACCCAGAAAAGCGGCAAGGACATCGCGATGATCATCCAGCCTAGAAAAAACCCGGGCCGGCTTCTTAACGTGCCGGCTGGCAACGGTGCTCCAGTGGCTTTCGGGAGAGCAAAAGCAGCCAGTTGTTTTACCGTAAGCGGCCGTCGTGACATCTGCTGGATTGCGAGCCAGTAAGCGCCGGCATTCGCAACAGCAAACTGCGGCGGCAGATGGACGACGACGCTTACAAAGAAGTTCGGCCCGCCACCGTCGCATAAGTGGCACCAAGGACACTTGGCCAGATGTGATGGGTATTTATGACCGGTCTCGCGTGAGCAGTCGCGAAGGTTCTTGGACAAGGAGTCCAACGCCCGGAACCAATCTCGGCCCGAGGGCCGCACAGAATCTCTTTCCGAGCCGCGAAGAAAAGCGCGCTCGAAAAGCCGGGCGATGTTGTCCGGCAAAACACTCAGCGGCAGCGCGTGAGGTGGCGGACGGATTCCGAGCGAGCGAGTTTTTCGAGTGAATGCGAAGAGGAACCGCCCGATTGATTTCTCGATTTCAAATTGCTCAGGACGGTCAGGCACGCCTGCGAAAGGGTGGCGGCCCATGAACAGCAATTGAAACAGGAGCACGGCCAAGCCAAACCGGTCGTGGTTTTTCGTCCGTGTCAGACCGCGAAAGTCGTGTCCCTGCAATTCCGGCGGTGTCCACAGAGGGACGCCTACGTCGCAATGGAAGATGCCAGAGGTATGGGAAAACTGGTAGGAATCGCAATCAATCAGCCGAACGTAACCAGCGGATGTGACCAGCAGGTTCTTCTCGTTCACGTCGGCCATGATCACCCCGTGCTCGTGCAGCGTTTCAAACGCAGCCGCGCTATTCTTGGCGACATGAACGAGAAAGTCCCACGCGGCTGAAGGGAATTCAACGTAACGGTCGTGCGGGCCATATAAGCGATGGATTTCTTTGCCCTTCACTAACGGCATGATGAATCCGCGAGCCGTTTGCCGGTGATTGCCATCAAACAGCAGACTTGCCGGCCAAGCTGCGATTTCGAGAAGGTTTGGAGAGGTGAAGGTGCGGAGGTGCTTGAGTTTGTTGACCTTCTGGGCGGACGGAGCTTGGTGATAGATTTTGGCGACCTTGCTCGGATCGTTTGCTAATTCGTAAATCACCCCTTCGCCTCCGGGCGTCGTGAGCCTCGCCCCGAGACGAATTACATTTCCACTTTCATCAACCCATCTCATTTCCAATCAAGCCTGCAACCACGCGCCGCGCGAGCACCAGCGTCTTGTCGTCATCTGTTCGCTCGTTCACCCGGTCTGACGACAGGAAGCTAATGAGCGGGGAAAGCAGGCTGGTTTCATCCTCGCAGTCCCGCAAAGCAGCAAACATTGACTCAAAAAAGGGAGCATGGACTCTTTTCGCCGCGAGATCGAGTGCCAGAGCCTGAACGCCGTCGGTGAATCCCGCCGCTGCAGTCAACGGTTCGCAACACTGCTGAAATTGCAATGAATCAAGCGCATCGGGCGACGTGATAAACTTGGTCTCATTCGCGAACTCGCCATTCTGGGGCCACGTCACCGCGCCAAAAACGCCATTCGTCTCGACTATCCATGCCCCATCGCCAATCTGGGCAAATACAGCGTGACGATCGCCGAGAACAGCAACCAGAACCGTGCATGCCAGGTCTTTGATTTCGATTTTCTCCCGCTCGGCCACCGCTGTCAAATGCGCCAGCGTGTTTGCCAACCAAGTGCGGACGTCTTCACGGGTGATGTCGGCGATTGCGCGCTTGAATGAAGCCGCCTGGCGCATCAAAGCGGCTACCGCTTCTTGTGAACCGAGGTGAGAATGAGCGGCGCTCCCTGCGCCATCGCTTATTCCGATAATGAGCGCCGCCTCCCCGTCGATTTGGCAGCGCAAATAATCAGAGGAATCCTGACAGGGCAGTTGCCCTCTCAGATGAGAAGCTCCAATAACGCTTTTTCCAACGGCTTTCCACATCCAACAAAGAGTTAGACCGATGCCCAGCCTTCTGGTGTGGCGGGATTCTTAAGCGGAACAGAATCTCCGGGAGTCGAGCGCGAGACGGACTGCTGCGAGTTGGACAGCCACTGGAACAAGTCACGGAAACGAAGTCCTTTCAACTTCAGCGGCTCACGTTTTGAAAGCTCTCCGAGCTTGTCCATGTCTGCGTTCTCTACGCCAACTCCGAAAAATGAAAACGTCTTCGCCTCTTCGCCTCTGCGAACCTTCCTTACGGCTTCCGTCCACTGCGGAGTGTTGGCATCGGTCGGCGCGCCGTCCGTGATCAGGAAAATCCAAGGCCGATAATACTGAATCCCGTTCTCGCGATACTCTTTCTTCCGTTCGTCGAGCAGGTTCAAGCCTGTGAGAACAGCTTGCGCCATCGGTGTGTCACCCTTGGAAACCAATATTGGCGGGATGAAATTGTCCGCTGTTGAAAAGTTGTGAACCACATCCACCGAACCACCGAAAGCGACCACCGCAATCTCGACACGCTTCCGCGCAAGCGCGTCGGCTGCAAGCTCGTCGCGATAAACCGCCAGACCTGCCTGGAGTTCTGACAGCGGGTTGCCCTGCATCGAACCTGAAACATCGAGCAGTAGAATCGAAGCGCAGCGCGGCTCGGGATTGTCAGCGAAGCCAATTTTGCCTGGTTCAAATGGTGTCTGTTCCATATTTATTCACCGTCAGTTCCTGGTTGGGTCACGACCATCAAGCTGATAAGGAATTGCCCATGGCAGCCCTGCTTGTTCCAGGCCCCGATAATTCTTTCTGGATACATCTCAGGGGTTCACCAAGCGGTAGAAGCCCGCGTTGCCGAGCCGGCCGACTTGCACTTGGAACTCCGCGCCCAGCGTCGTCGGCGTATTGGTCACGTTGTCCCACGCAACTGCTGGGGGCAGGGTTACCGCCTGCTGAAGCCGGAAACCGATTGCGTTGGTCGGCCAGAACAGTGAGACCGTCCCGGGGGCGGCGGTAATTCGCAAGCATGGCGCCGGTTTTGAAACCGATGTCATATAGATCCCGAATTCGCCAGGTTCGGTCACCGCATAGAAGGCCAGCATCCCTCCCGCCATCTGGTTGTCTGCCAGCCCCAGCGAGTGCTCATCCAAAGGCTTCTTGCCCTCATCAATCGGAGTGTTCAAGTCCACCACCTTGAGTAACTGCCCGCCAGTGGCCAAGTAGATGCCTGTGTTGGACGTGTCGTCATCCGCGTGGAACGCCACATTGCCCCACTCGTCCAGTGAGACGGCCGGGGCAATAAAAGTGATGTGCGCCGTCGGAGAACCGGGCACGGGTGTTCCGACCTGCGCCAGGGTGGTCCATCGGTCGCCCGTCCAAAACCGCAGGCTTCTAAGAGCACCCTCCGCGGATTCTGCCACGATAGCGAGCTGTCCTGCGGCGTTGACCGCCTGATGGCCGAAGGCGGAGTAAGGAGTGCCAGAGCCAGGGTCAATGTCGGTGTTATTGATCACCGGCTGAATCGTGCCCGACTCCGTGGCGCGGTAGATGCCAAAACGCCTGGCATCGCCCGTCTGCAGGTTATTGCCAAAAAATGTCAGACCTTTTTCGTCTGCCACCGGGAAGTAGAAGGTCCCAAAGGTGCTCCCGCTGCCGCCAGGCACCGGCGTCTGGAAGGTAGCCACGGCCGCCAGCCCGGTCGCCGAATGGCGGTAGATGCCTTCGGTCGAGAGGTTGGCATTGGCGCGGAAGGCCACACCCCAACTCGCTACGCTGAAATCGCTGAAACTCTCAAACATGCCCGCGCCCCCTGGCAAAGCAACCGTGGTGTCGGCGATGCGCTCAACGGACCCACCGCTGGCCAAATACAAGCCGCTCACCGTCGTGTTGCCGGCAACAAAACCGACCCGCCCCTGATAGGCGTGCGGACGATCGAAATCCTCGAACACGCCGCTCGCGCCGGGAATCGGCGTGGTCCAATCCGCCAACGTGGTCAGCGCGCCGCCAGTGCCGCCAAAGACGCCCTGGTGGTTCGCCTCGTCGGCCCCGTTGAAATAGACGCGCTGGCCATCGGTGCATGGGTAGGCCATGAAGTCGAACGGGCCGCTCCCGCCGGGCACCGGGGTGACCGTCGAGACGACCCGAGTAAAAGCGAACTGGGCCAGGGCATCGGACAGCCCCAAGGCAAGCGTCATGGTGGCTATAAGCAAATGTTGTTTCATGCGTGTTTTCGTTGGCGATGGCAGATTGTGAGGATAAGTTGCGGCTATGTCGTCATTTGGGAGACTCACGGCGGCAGCAGTCTCAACCTGAAGAAACGATGTGAGGCGTCGAGGTCATTGGTGAAGCTCGCGCTGCTGCCTGTGCCAGCGATGGGAGGACCGAGAGAAATCCAATTGCTGGTGCCAAGATCGTCGCTGTATTCCGGTTGGTACATTTGGCCCACAACGGTCGGCCAACTGAAAGTGACATTCGTTCCAGATGATTGGATGGTCAATGGCACCGGAATGGAGATTGGCTGATTGATGGCCGAAAAAGTGAGGTTATCAATGCCCAGTCCCTGCGCTTTTCCGGTCGGATCCGCCATTTCCCATACCAGCCAGAGTGCCGCGCCCGGAGGCCAGTTAATTGGCTGGTTCACAACCCCAAGGTTGGTTTGGTTGACCGACGAGGTGCCATCCACCGCAACACCGCCCGTATCTGCCGGAACGGTCGGGAGGCTCACGTTCAAGCTGGGCACCAAAGCGGTTAAGTTGGTGGAAAAGGGGACCGCTGCCGTCGGCTCAACTAAGTAGTAAAACTGGAGAGTCTTTGGCAGGTTGGATTGACGCCATACTTCGCCCGTTAACTGTAGCGTCATAAGATTCAGTGTCTGGGCTGTTCGATTGATGAACTTGGCGCCGAAAGCGGTGAATCCTGTGGTGCTGGTGGCCAGCAGGCCGAGCGCGCGGTTCCCGCTGTTCGGCAAGCCAAAGCTGAGAATACCGCCCGTGGTTTGATCGCCAGCGGTGGCGCCGAACCGGGTGCCGACGCCTGCCGCCGGGTTGGCCATCCCATGCCAACCTGCCAGAGTGGCGATGCCCAGGCCCCCGGTATTGCCGCTGGCGGCGACTGGGGCTGCAAAGTCGAACGGATTGGCGAGTGAATAGGTAATACCGTTGATGGTAACCGGGTTGGCTGTATTTACCGAGGTCGAACCCGGATTGGGCAGGGTGTCAAAGTTCTGCGCATAGACCGAACCGGGGATGGTGTAAGGGATGAACGAGACCGGGGGTCCCATTGGCACATGCGATGCCGAAAAGTTGAGGTTGTCAATGGCGAGGCCCTGTGCTTTTCCCGTCGGGTCCGCCATTTCCCATACCAGCCAGAGCGCCGCGCCCGGAGGCCAGTTAATTGCCTGATCGACAACACCAAGATTGGTTTGGTTGACCGACGAAGTGCCATCCACCGCCACACCGCCCGTATCTGCCGGAACGGTCGGAAAGCTCACGTTCAAGCTGGCTATCAAGCCGGTTAGGTTGGTGGAAAAGGCTGCCGTTGCTGTCGGGTCAATCAAGTAATGAAACTGCAGTGTCTTTGGCAGGTTCGACTGGCGCCACACTTCACCCATCAACTGCAGACTCATATAATTGAGCGTCTGAGCCGTTTGATTGATGAATTTCGCGCCGAAGGCGGTGAATCCGGTGGTGCTGGTGGCCAGCAGGCCGAGCGAACGGTTCCCGCTGTTCGGCGAGCCAAAGCTAAGGATGCCGCCAGTGGTTTGATCGCCAGCGGTGGCACCGAATCGGGTGCCGACACTTGCCGCCGGGTCAGCCATCCCATACCAACCTGCCAAAGCGGCGATGCCCAAGCCCCCGATATTGCCGCCGGCAATGGCCGGAAATGCAAAGTCGAAAGGATTGGCGAATGAATAGGTAATGCCGCTGACCGTTACTGGATTGGCTGTGTTCACCGACGTCAAACCCGGGTTCGGGAGAGCGTCAAAGTTCTGCGCATAGACCGAGCCGGGGCTGGTGTAAGCGATGAATGACGGCGGTGGCAGGTTAATCCCGAGGTTGGTGCCTCCGGGCGTCGCGGCGAAGAACTGCTGCCGGTGGAAACTCTGTCCGTCGGGGAACGAACCGTAGGAATAGTTGGCGGGGAGGTTCGTGTAATCAATGAAATCGAGCACTTGATACTGGCCGTTGTAGAAACGGCTCAGAGCGAGCGACCCGCTCCCGCTGGGAAGCGTGAAGCTGGTGTGGAGTTCGTCAGTGGTCGAGAGACTGGTCTGGCTGTCAGCGAAGATCACCTTGAATTGCCCGGGGTTGATGACCAGGTTCGCCGGGAAGGGCCACTGGCCCAGGTTGGCGTAAGTGTCGGCGAGCCACAGGTCATTCAAAGAAACGGTATTGGTCCCTGGATTGTAGATCTCCAGCCAGGCGGTCCGCTGGCCAGCGCGGTTGGTGATACCGGTCAGATTGTCGGCTTGCAGTTCGTTGATCCACAGCGGTGGGAAGGGCGTCAGCGCGAGCGCAACGCTGTTAGTCTTTCCCGGCGTGGACGAGCCAGGGTTGCTTTGGATGGCAGTCCAGTTGCCGGCTCTCCAATTGTCTTGCAAGGGATCGATCAACTGCAAGGAAGCTCCGGTCCCTTTGGCATTCATCGGCCACGGCGCCCAGTTCTGATACCGCACCTGCGTCACCACCTGGCCGCCCGGGGTAGTTAGCGACAGGGTTTCTCCATCGGTCTGCAAGAAGCCACCAAACGTGTCGAACACAGGTATCGTTGCACCGTAGGCCGCTGCAAACTGCGCCCGATTAACCGCGAGCACGAGAAAACTGCCCGGCCCCATGAGCGACCCGGCTGGGAATGTGTAAGACAATCCGTGGAACTGCCAGCCGGACAGATCAAATGTGGTGGTGCCGGTGGTGTTGTAAAGCTCGACATATTCCGTGCCAGCCAATGGCGGATGATACATAATCTCGTTAATCACGACCTGCCCGACGGGCGAGGGCACGGCACCACTATAAACGGCAGTGACATTACCGGTATCGCCGGCGATCGGCTGGCCATGGATATCGACCCCGACGACACTGAACTGATTGGATCCCGCGTGGAGAGGCACCGAGACTGTCCAGCTCGACACACCGGTCCAGGTCACCGGATACTCCGTTCCGTTAAACCAAATCGTCTTCACACCGACGGGCGCCGTCCCGCTCACCAAGGCCACGTCGTTGCTGACCACCACCGATGCGTTCACGGTGAAGGCGGCGGCATTCTCCGCGGCAATTTGCGAGGCGATGCTGTCGTGCGCCGCGCGCAGCCAGGGTTTGATCCTGGTGTTGGGGTCTTCGACACTCAGGCCATTGGCCACGAAGGCACTGTATTTGGCGTCGAGCAACGGTCCGCTATTGGCGGGGTTGAGCGGCCCGTTAACCAGTTCCTGTAATGCCCGCAAGTACATTCGGCGGAACACCGGTTCGCGGTAGATGTTGGCGGTGTTAGTATCCTGGTCGTTCACCGTGAAGAGATGCTCCCCCGGCCCCCAGGAACTGCTATTGCTGAGCACGACATTGAAATCGAACATCAGCAGGGTGGACTTGGTGCCCAACGGACCGATGTAGCAGTAGAGGTTCTGGCCGTAGAGCGCTCCGAAGGAGTCCCAATTGCCAGCCGCGTGGTTGGCGGCGAAGACGCGCATCCAGTTTTCCATGTCGGCCAGGTTTTGCATATTGCCGGCGTAGCCCGGCGTGCCATAAGAGCTGGCGGCGTCCACCAGGGAAAAGACGTTGGTGAAGTTACTGGCCGAGTCGGGCGTGCGCCGGAGCAAAAAATTCCAGCGGTAACGCGCCGGTTTCTTCACTCCGCCCGTCGTCGTATAAGGCATCAAATTGCACCAGGACATGTTATAGTAGTCCATGTAAGGGCTCGTCCGCTGAGGCTCGAATTCAAGCCAGGGCTGCATTTTGTAGAGCCAGCCGTCGCTGTCGTTCGGGAAATGTTCCTTCACAACGTCGGCATCGGGCGTCTGCGCGTCTTCCATCAGCGCACCGCGACGGCTGCCGTTGACGTACACGACGACGTACCGGCGATTGAGCCAAGGCACCCCCAGGGCGCGCAGGAACATGTTGGCCGTTTGCTCGCGTTGGAGGCTGGTATCGTCGCCCGCGGAGTTGCCCGGCTGATGCAGCTTGTTGAACGAAGTGGCGCCCAGGAACTGATCGTCATCCGGAAAAACCCATTTGTAATGGCACAGGTTGCCAGAGGGCGTGTCAAAGTCCTGATGATAAGGGCTGCCTTGAAATTGGCCCTGCGCGTTATAGATCACCCGCGTTCCACTTACCATTGTGCAACCGTTCGGCTCGTTGCTCAAGTCGGATAGCCGAGTCCACCGGGCCGCGTTGGTCTGCGTAATCCACAAGTGATAAACCCCGAAACTCCCACCCGGATTGGCGTCGCCAAACCTCACGACGCACTCGCGCACCGGCGAGTTGTCGTTCAGCAGCGGAGGGAATCGCGTCGTGGCTCCCTGGGTGTCGGCGGCCGCGATATAAAACGCGGCGATGCTGTTCGAGCTTTGGCCGGGTATGGTGGCGCTGAAAATCCCGTCACCCGCAATCGCGTCGCCGCCGGTGCTGTCGTCTTTCATCGTTACCGCCGTGTAGCTCGTCGCGGGATCAAGACGGTAATTGAGCACAAGGCTCTGGACGCCGTTGGGGTTGTGAGCGCGGGCCGTGACCACCACCGCCTGGTTGGCGGCTGGAATGGCCGGCGTGTGTTGCACTTCATAAATCGCTGGCCCGGCGTTGGGCACATACTGGCTGTTGCGCATGCCCGGCGTGCCGAGGTTCGCCGGCACGGCCAGGCGGCCGGTGGCTTCGAGCCAGTTCCCGTTCAAGCGCAGCAAAGCCTCCGGCCACCCTCGCAGCCAGCGCGCTTTGAATCGGAGCGTGGCCGTTTGGCCGGCACCCAGCGAATTGGCGTTCAAGTCCCCCTGGCAGGAATTCTCGCCCGTCCAAATTCGGTTACTGGAACGAAGGTGCAGCGAATAGCTGCTGGCGTATCCCGAGTGTTCGAGGCTGGAGCGGCAGTGATCGCCTTGCAGCGACCAGTTGCCTAATCCGCTCTCAAAATCCGGGTTGGCCATAAGGTTCGGGCCATTGACTCCGGCGCGTACTTCGATGGCATCGACGAGACACTCGCCCACATCCAAAAGGCCGATCTGGACGCGCTGAATCGACGGGTCGTAATTCTGGCCGTTGTCCAAAACGCCCATGGTTTGGATATCGACCCAGGCGGACTTCTGGGTGTCATCGCTGTCGGCCCAGTTGGCTGCCAGACGATGATTGGCACGGGGATCGATCAATTCCAGGCTGCTGCCTCCGCCCGCGGCCCATTGGCCCCATCGACCGCCCGTGCCGTAGGTCACTTCGTCTTGCACCACATAAATCGTGGTAGTGATCGTGGCACCCTGGCTATTGGTCCCGGTGAGAAGTTGCGGCATCGCCAGCGCGACTCGCTCGCCATTGTGCGAGAGCTTGCCGCCATAATTGCCCAGTGTGTTGCCGGCGTTCAGGTTGGCGTATTTGGCAAATAGATTGGTCAGATTGCGCGCAATGACCAGGTAACTATCGGGCGCCAGGGTGATGTTGGCCGGGAAGGTGAAGCTGATTCCCGCGGTGAACATCCAGTTCGCCAGGCTTACCGGGCTGCTTCCTTTATTATATAGCTCGATGTATTGGTCATCGTCATTGGCGCTGATCGGTTTATACATCAGCTCGTTGATAACGATGTCGCCAATCCGAACCGCGCTATTGCTCGTCCCGGGTGTCTGCGAAGCCAGCGAATAAAATGCATTGGCCCCATCCGGCCACCTGCCAAACGACACGCCGTCTGCCTGCCCCTCGAATTGCACCGCGTCGAGAACGCGGCTGCCGTCGGGTTTGATGAAATAGACCGTTCCCCCCCCGCCGTTAAGAGCAAAACCAAGTTGCGTCAGGTTGAACGCTGCAAACCCCTGCGGCTCAATCAAAGTGTTGGCCGGGACGATAAACTTGTTCGTCGTGACATCGTCAGTGAGAATACAACCCGACAGGTCGTTGGTCTGGGTGCTATGGTTGTAGAGTTCGATAAACTGCGGCCCCCCTGGTTCTTCCGAGTGTGCCAGCAGTTCATTGATGACCACATCGCGCAGCGGGTTGGGGTGGAACGTATCGATTTGGCCTGGCGAACCGCCGACAACGTCACTGATTGCCCAGGCGCGCGCATCCCCTTCACCGTAGGTGGGGTTGGCGAGAATAATCGAGTGGCCCGTCCCGATGGCCGCGACCGGCCACGGGTACACGTTTGAATAGGGCACGGTCAGCAATACAGCCCCCCGCTCGTCCATCAACTGGAGCGACTCCGCTCTCTTCAAGCTGCCAGTGTATGGCCCCATCACATTGGCAATCCCGTAAACATTCTGGATGCTCTGCGGCGAAGCAGCAACGACGAGATACGCTCCGCCCTGGATAATGGTCCCAGCCGGGAATGTGTAGTTCATGTCGGCGCAGACAATCTGGTAGCCGCTGATGTCATGAACCCAGGGGTTGGAGTTGTAGATTTCCACGTACTCCAGGTTATTGGCATCCGCGCGGAGGGCCGGCTTGTACATGATCTCCGAAAAGACAATGGGAGTTTTGCGGCTCGATGGCCCCATCGGTTCATGCGGCGGCGCAGGCTCGGTGATCGTGACCGTCACGGAGGCGGTGCAACCTTTGGTGTCGGTGACAGTATAAGTGTGCGAGCCAGCCGGGGCCGTGAAGTCGCCGGTGCCGGTGTAAGGGGTCGTGCCGCCGGTGGCAGCGACGGTTACAGTCGAGGTTCCGCCATACTGCGTGATGGGCGTGAAGGTCGCACTGGCCAGCAGCACCGCCGGTTCGGTGATAGTGACCCTCGCCGAAGTGGTGCAGCCGTTGGCGTCAGTGACGGTATAAGTATGCGAGCCAGCCGTGGCCGTGAAGTTGCCGGTGCCGGTGTAAGGGGCCGCGCCGCCACTGGCCGTGACAGTAACGGTTGAGCTGCCGCCATGACAAGCTATGGCCGTGGAGGTCGCACTGGCGTTGGGACCCTGCACGCTCACCGCCGCCGCGATCGAGTAAACCGGGTCGCACACCCCATTGGTCACAATGGCGCGAAAGAGCGTGTTGGTCGTCAGGTTGCCTGTCGCCAATGGGTTGTCGCTGGAAGCAATGTCGTTGATCGTGGTCCAACTATCGGTCGAGGACTGCCACTTCGCGACCGCGCCGGTCATGTCGGTCAGGGTGATGGTGGTGCCGGTATTGTAGCAGACCGCGGCCGGGCTGGCCGTCGCCGTGCCGCCCTCCGCCAGCGCCGCCACGCTCACCGCCGCCACGCTCGAGTAAACCGGGCCGCACGCCCCGTTGGTCACCACGGCCCGAAAGAGCGTGTTGGTGGTCAGGCTGCCTGTCGCCAGCGAGTTCGTGGTAGAGGCAATGTCGTTGATCGTGGTCCAATTATCGGTCGAGAACTGCCACTTCTCGACCCCGGCGGTCAGATTCATCAAGGTGATGGTGATAGTGGTGCCGGTGTTGTAGCAGACCGTTGCGGCGCTGGCCGTCGCCGTGCCGCCCTCGGCAAGTGCTACGACGCTCACCGCCGCCACGCTCGAGTAAACCGAACCGCACAGCCCGTTGGTCACCACGGCGCGAAAAAGCGTGTTGGTCGTCAGGTTGCCTGTCGCCAGCCAGTTGGTGCTGGAGGCAATGTCGTTGATCGTGGTCCAACTATCGGTCGAGGACTGCCACTTCTCGACCGCGCCGGTCACGTCGGTCAGGGTGATGGTGGTGCCGGTATTGTAGCAGACCGCGGCCGCGCTGGCCGTTGCCGTGCCGCTCTCCGCCAGCGCCTCCACGCTCACCGCCGCCACGCTCGAGTAAACCGAACCGCACAG
>Ga0194053_10001998_pt1 | contig 12537 bp, 6 predicted proteins | sample SepL228m_MetaG_FD_161684 | JGI IMG/M metagenome (GOLD analysis project Ga0194053, IMG submission 161684) | Anoxic zone freshwater microbial communities from boreal shield lake in IISD Experimental Lakes Area, Ontario, Canada - Sep2016-L227-8m | ecosystem: Environmental > Aquatic > Freshwater >... | reverse complement strand
TAAGGTAACTAATAGTACTATTGACGTAAGGATTAATTCCCAGGTTGCCACCGCCCTCAACCGTGTAACCGTTGCCGATGGTCAGCGTCCTCAACGTGGCGTTACTGCTGGCGATGTAGTTGTACGGACTGTTAGTCAGCACCGTTGCGCCGCTACCGGCCAAGGTAGTGTCGCCAGCCAAACTCAAGAGAGTATATACGTTCGAATATAGGCCCAAAGAGTTCAGCGACATCGTGCCGGTATTGGTGCTGATGCCACCATTTAAGGTCAATGATCTGCCGTCGAGTATACTCAAGGCATCCCCCGCAGTAATGTTTAAGGCGCCAACCGATGCGTTAATATTTAGATTTACCGCCGAGTTTAGCAAGTTGCCGCCGTCAATAAAAACATTGCTGGAAACAGCATTAGGAAATCCTGAGACATTCCAATTGGCATCATTCCAGTTGCCGTTGCCGCCCAACCAAGTGTAATTGGTTGCCTGTGCGACTGGGGTAATTCCGATAAAAAGCAAGCTGGAGACTAATGTATGTTTTAAATTGCGAGAAAGATGATATGCCATGGGTTAACCTGAAAGTTTGAGGGGGAAGGTAACTAACTCTAAAGTTGGTGCGCTTTGGTGCATTACAATTGTTAACAGCGGTCGTCATTTTTTATTCACAGGACGGTCGTTCTATTAGAACCAACAGGAGCTTTGGGTCGAAAGTGAACGTTCAAAAAAAACGTTAAAAGCTTAAATACCTAACTTGGATCATAAATTAAACTAATTCAAACAAAAAACAATACGTAAAAATACCTATAAACACTAACTAAAAAAATAAGTTACTTTTGGTATTCCAAACCGGTTCACGTTATTAAAATGTAAACAACGCATCAAGATTAACGTCCACTCAATGACTGTTAATGGCCAATTAAACTGAGCCAGTGATGGCAATTTGTCCTCAGGCGTGACGGGGTTTGCAACCCCGTTACTCATGTTTTTACCCTACATTAACTAAACAGCTAACCATAACTAACGCAAACTTTTTGAATAACTGCGGCATCAAACGTTTGGAACGGGGTTGTAAACCCCGTCCCGCCTTGTAATTACTGCTTTTTCCAAGCTTAAACACGAAAAAATTCAAACGCTTATTTTCAAAAGAGATGAAATAAGAAAAGCACTGACAAGCTATTTAAACTCTAAATACGGCAAGCTAAATGCCTAGCATAAAGGCTTATCATGCCGGTGATACAAAAGAGATTGAACAGTTCGTTATAAATCAACAGTACATCACACCTTCATACAGCAGCAAAAATTGGCTTGGTCAGGGTCTTTATTTTTGGGAGGATAACGCTAATAGAGCTGAAAAATGGCAACTTGATCAAGGTAAAGGTGCAATACTTGAATGCGAAATTGATAAGCAAAATCTGCTTGATTTACTAGTTCCGTAGGTCGGAATAAGACCACCCAAGCGTAGCGCGTGGTGGCGTTTCCGACACACTCGGTGGGATGCCGGAAACGCTTGTTCTCGCTTGCGCTTGAAAAGTCATATTCTTGCCTACAAGGCAACGTATACCGGGATTAACTACTCGCTTTATCGGGCCAAATTATTCATCAGCCATTTTGTATCCTGCAAGTTTACAAGGCATCAGGGTATAAATGCTTGTCAGCGAACCGTTAAGGTGGATTAATTACCTTAATTTGTTTATCCGGCTGTCGCCAATTTAATCTACAAGTGGTATAGTTTGCCCAATAAAACTATTGAGCGATTATTTTACATAGTCAAACGAAGCTCATATAGAAATAAAGGTTTATTCTTGCTAAATCAGGAAGAATATCTATACGTGTAGTCTCTTTTTAAGGCCGGAACAGCTTATTAATATGAATGAAATTTTAAAAACCATCATTGCCAAGATAAAACAATTACTTAATTTGTCTCCAAAGCCTGTCGTTCAAGCAGTTGCAAAAAAGCCTGCAGCAAGCACTGAGCCTAAAAAAGAACCCTCACCCACCGCCGTACCCATCAATAAACCAGTCAGCGCAATTAAACCCGAGCTTATTGTTAAGCCGAAAACCATCAATGATAACCTTCCACAAGATTCAACACTGAGACGACATGTTATCGCGCATTTACGCAGCTTGATTGAATCGCTTAATCCCGCACATCCCGCTGACTCTACTTTAAGCCGTCATTATGACGCGCTAATTAATGCTGAAATCGAACAATGCATTAACGATAAAGGCGCAATCGAGCGTTTAGTTGTTACTGTTGAAGCCCATAAAAAAGCGTTGGCTCAATCAGTTACAGCACCAATTGAACCCGTGATCAACGCAGAAATTAGCGTTGAAGAAACTGTTGTTCAGGCCGAAGCCCCCGTGTTGGAAGAAACAACCGTTGAAGCCAACAGCCCACTTCCGCCAACTGATTCAACTTTACGCCGTCATTACGATACGATGATTGACTATGAACTTAACAGCCTCTTGGAAGGCAAATAAGTTTAGGAACGTACACGAAATAACTTGACCATTTATATCCCCTCACCCCAGCCCTCTCCCGGTGGGAGAGGGAGCAAGATGCCGAAGTTATTTCATGCGCACTCCTTAGTCACGTCACAACAGCCGGGATGGGCTGACGATAAAAGCCCATCCTGAATGTAAGTATTCAGCCCCTCGCTTTGCTCGCCTGCCTTTGAAAAAGATGGGCAAGGGTAATGCTGTTAATTTAAGCATACAACTGGAGTAAAACCGCTTTAGCTGTTTTTACAGGCAATAGCTGAAGCGATTGCACTCCACTTTTTTAAACAACTTGCGCTTAACTTAACGGCATTGAGGCTGCGGAGGATTTATCTAATAAAATCCCCCTCAGCCCCCCCTTTTTCAAAGGGGGAGGCCAATATTTACAACTCAGTCTATTTGCAAGTCGCCAAAATGGCCAGGCTCAAAACATCGGCATGACTTTCCAGCAGGGTAAAGTTTTCTTTGGCTCGGGTAATGGCGGTGTAGACCAGTTCACGCGTGAGTACCGGACTTCTGGTTTCAGGCAGAATCAACGCCAGATGGTTAAACTCGGAACCTTGGGATTTATGCACCGTTATGGCATAAGCCGCCACCACATCCGGTAGTCGCATCGGTGATATCCAAATAATCTTCACGTCATCGCGTGAGTCTTCGCTGGGAAAAGCCACCCGCAATTTCCCTGTGCTGTCTTTAAGCGTGATGCCCACATCGCCATTCATCAAACCCAGATTATAATCGTTGCGCGTGATCATAACCGGGCGACCTTCATACCAAAGCGCCGGTTTTTGTTTGGGAAACAACCATTGTTCCATGCGCTGATTTAAGCCTTCCACGCCCCAAGCACCGCGCCGCAGGGCACAAAGCACCTGAAAGGTATCAAAGGCATCCAACACTTGTTTGGCCCAGTGATTATAGTGCGAGCTATCCGTGGGGCGTTTTCTCTGAATAACATCCAGATAATAACCGTAGCCTTGACGGGCATTGGGCTTGCCGTTGTCGGCCACACCCGTATTGGCTAAAACCAACTGTTTTAAATGATTGTCCGCAGGATGGGTCAACAGAATGCGACTGAGATCCTGATAGCGTGCTGTATCTTTTAAAATGGCCTGAGCTTGTTCGGCATTACCCTGATTGACTGCTTTCGCTAATTGCCCGATACCGCTGTGCTCACCAAATCGATGGCTATAGCGCAGCATAACCGTCTGCTGATTAATGGCTGAACCAACAGCGGCGGGTTCATTGAGTGCTTCGTCAATATAGGGTCTGATCCAGGCGCGGGTTTGTTCATCGTAGGCTTGGTTTTCTGCGCCGTGACATAAATCACCCATCACCGAACCCGCTTCGACAGAAGCCAATTGATCCTTGTCACCCAGCAATATTAATTGGGCTGACTCGGGCAGCGCATCCAGTAATGACGCCATCATTTCCAAATCAATCATGGACGCTTCATCAACAATGACAATATCTGCCACCAAGGGATTATTTCGATGATGGACATAATGCCGCGAGTCGTGCCGACTACCCAGCAACCGATGCAAGGTACTCGCCTTTTTGGGAATACACTGTTTAAGATCATCAGGCACCGCCAGTTTTTCCAAGGCTTTGCTAATGGATTCACTGACCCGCGCCGCCGCTTTTCCGGTCGGTGCTGCCAGCAAAATAACCAGCTTGCGGGTGTTGTTGGATTCGTCGTTGGCCAGCTTAAGAAGCAAGGCCAACAGCTTGGTTAAGGTGGTGGTTTTACCGGTGCCCGGGCCGCCGGTAATAATGGCAAAGCGTGCCCGCAAAGCTAATAGGCAGGCAATTTTTTGCCAATCGGGATTTTCGGGGCTTTTTGACGCAAACAAATTCTGTAATTGCGTCTGCAAGCCAGCGGGCAAATCAGTTCTGATGGGTTGCAGCCGTTGTTGAATGGCTTGATCCAGTATTTGCTGATACTGCCAATAACGCCGTAAATATAAGCGGTTGCCCTCCAAAACCAGGGGTGTGTTGCCCTGCCCTGATCCGACCAACCCTGAGTTGTTCAATGCCGCTTGCCACTGTTCGAGGTTATAAGCGCTAAGCGCGGAAAATTCTGCCAACGCTTCGTCAGACTCGGACAAGTTATCGTCATCACCGGGAATAGCCAGCGTTAGACCGGGTTGTTGACATAGCTTTTCAAGATCCAGATAGACGTCTCCCCGACCCAATTGATGACTCACCAGTGCGCCGGCCCAAAGTACCGGATCACTCGCATCGGCGTCCTGATCCAAAAGAAAGCGCACAAAAGCCCTGTCCATCAGATTTAACCAACCCAGACTGATCCATTTATCCAGACTTTCAAGTACTGATAACCCCGATTTCATGCCATTTCTCCGTGACGGGTCGAACCCAAAAACAGGCTGTCCAAACCTTCAATTAATGCCTTGGGCGGCTTGTCAAATACCCGGCCACCGGCTGCGTTATTTGAGCCGCGCAAAAACAGATAAAGACCGCCGCCGACATGGCTATCGTAATCGTAACTATCACCCAATCTGGTTTTTAATAACCGGTGCAGCGCCAACAAATACAGGGCATATTGCAGATCATAACGCTTGCCTAACATGGCGGTTTCCATTGCTTCCGGGGTGTAGGCCGCATCATTGTTACCCAAGCCATTAAATTTGTAATCAGCGATGTAGTATTGACCCTTATGCACAAATACCAAATCGATAAAGCCCTTCAACAAACCGTTCACCTGAGTCGGCAACAATCGTGGCCGCGCTTTTCCGGCAAAAGTGTAACGAGTCACCAAGCGATCCAACGCTGGCACGTTCACGCTGTCTGCGCCCAGCAAAAATTCAAGTTCAGCCTGATAATGATCAACTTCAAGCACGCCCAAGCTGACCGTTTCACCGTCCAACAAAGGCATGGTTAACCATTGCGTTAAGGCCGTGGCAATAATGTCACGCTTTTCATCCCAAGTATCGCTGCTAAAAATCTTATCAATTACTTTCTGCTGTTGCGCGGGGTCGTCTTGCATCGCTATAAAACCATGCTGCGCACACTCTTCCAGCAACCCATGAATCAACACGCCGGGGCCAGCGCCCCGTGGCAGACTATGCACGCCGGACAGCTTTTTTGTTAACGCGCCAACGGTGCTGTCCGCTTCATCACTTTGTTTATCTTCCTGAGCGTTTTCAGGGGCGTTGGACAGCGTGAGATCATTATTTTGAAGCGTGTTTTTATGTTCCATCTGCAAGGCGCTGTAACTGGCAACCCACCAGTTATCGGTAATGGTGGCGGTTGATTTTAGCGGTGCCTCCAGGGCTTCGGCTTGCTCTAAAGGCCGGTAATAATCAGGGCTGGGTTCAGGTATTTTTAGCAGCGCGATGCCGTCACAACTGCCTTTGAGTTGAGTCAGATGAGCCACCAAAGCGTTGGCGGGTGTTTTAGGCTGCCAGCCAAGCAAGTAGCCCGCCGCACTTTTATCCAATTGACTGTCTTTGGTATTGCCGCTTTTAATCGGTGCAAAACCCAGCCAACAGGCATGTTGTGCCCGCGTGATGGCGACATAAAATAAACGCAAATCTTCTTGAAGCCGCTCCCGGTCGCTGATATTTTTAACAGCATCGGCCTTGCTTAAATCAATGCTTAAATTTTGCTCCGCATCATGGTAACGATAATAGTGGCTGTAACGACCGCTAACTTCCCTAAAGCTACAGATAAACGGCAAAAATACCAGCGGATATTCAAGACCTTTGGATTTGTGAATGGTGATAATCTTGATTAAGTTGGCATCGCTTTCCAGTCGAATCACACTGGCTTCAGCGGCTTGATCGGTGGCGGCAATTTCTTCTGCCATCAGCCTGATTAACGCCTGTTCGCCTTCGAGTTGTGCGCTAGCTTGTTGCAGCAATTCGGCCAGATGCAGCAGATTGGTTAAACAGCGTTCGCCTTCATTTTCTGTCATCAGCCGCGCAGGCAAACCGTAGTCACTCATCAGTTGCCGCAAGGTTGGCAAAATACCATCTTGTTGCCAGCGTTGCTGATAACCCAAAAAGCGTTCCAACTGTTGCTCCCAACTCGGCTCATCAATGGTCAGTTGCTGAAGCGACTGATAAGACCAATCCAAAACAGCGGTACTTAAAGCCGCCCGCACTTTGCGCTCGTTGCGGGGTTCGGCCATTGCCTTTAGCAAAATCAACAAATCAGCCGCTTCGGGGGTTGCATAAATGGAATCACGTTCAGAAAGATAAACGCTACGCAGTCGCCGGTTTGCCAGCGCATTGCGGATAACTTTAGCTTCTGTACCGCTACGCACTAAAATGGCAATGTCGGAAGGTTGCAAGGGTTTAATCATGCCCTCTGGCGATATAAATCCGGTTTGTCCCTGCTTTACCAAATTTAGCAAGCGCACAATCTCGCTGGCGGTCACTTCGGCCATGTTTTCCCGATAGTCCGGCATACCGATGGCATCCGGTGAATCCCAATGCCACAAGGTTAAAGCGGAACCCGCTTCACCATTAACCACCCATTGCTCATCCCGGCCTTGGGCATCAACCGGTACAAACGGCAATGGATTACTGTTGTCACTTTTGAAGAGAAAAGCGCCTTCAGTTTGTTTATCCGCTTCAACAAATACCTGATTAACCGCTGCCACCAAGGCTTTGGTCGAACGAAAGTTCTTGCCCAGCGTGTAATGTCGGCCTGCCGTAACGTGATGCGCTTTAAGATAGGTATAAATATCAGCCCCTCGAAACGAATAAATCGCCTGTTTGGGATCGCCAATCATAAAACAACCCAAGCCGTTATCACTGTCTGCCGGATACAAATTGGCAAAAATCCGGTACTGCACCGGATCGGTGTCCTGAAATTCATCAATCAAGGCAATCGGATATTGCTCACGAATCACACCGGCCAAACGCTCACCGTTGCCGCCTTGCAGCGCCTTATCCAAACGCGTCAGCATGTCATCAAAGGTCATACGTGCCAAGCGCTGTTTTTCGGTATCGTAACGCTGCCTGATCCAATGGATAGCGTGCAACGTTAGCGTTTCTGTCACGTCTATTTCTTGCTCAACATGACTAACCAAATCATCAATAGCTTGAAAGCCAGCGTGCTGTAATTGACCGGCTTTATCTTGATGGGTTTTGACCAGCCCTGACACTAATTTTTCTTGACCGAATTTTGCCAGATCATCAATTTTCAGGTTAACGCCACGTTGCGCCCACGCACCCAAATCCGACAACTTGCTGTTAAAAGTGGCTTGCCGATATTGATTGCCGTTTAACCAACCCCCACCAGAAGCCTTGTTGAGCAAATCTTTTATTTTATCTTTCTGCTCGGCCCATAAAAGGCGTGCAGTCTTTTCCAGATTACCTCGCTTTTGCTCCCACGCCTCCCAGCTTTTAAAGACAGCCGCTATGTCGGTATTGGCGCACTCAAGGCCCTTCGCTTCGGTTTCAGACAACAACGACTTAAGCAATTTAGTTAATGCTTCTGGCGAAGCGGCCAGCTTAAGCGCCGCCTGACAGGACACTTCAGATAACGGATAAAAAAACGTTCGCCAATAATCCCGCACCACTTCATTTAAAAGTTCGGTATCATCGGTGTTAACTTCCTGACGAAACAGGCTGCCGCTGTCAAAAGCGTGTTGCTGCAACATGCGGTTACACCAACCATGAATGGTGTAAACAGCGGATTCGTCCATCCAGTTGGCCGCCAATTCCAAACGACGGGCACAAGCAGGCCATTCATGATCCGGGTAACTCGTGCGTAGCGATTCCAAAAAATCATCACTCTCTACGGACTGTTCACGAAAATAACCGGCGGCTTGGGTCAGTCGTGCGCGTATGCGTTCACGTAATTCTTTGGTTGCTGCATCAGTAAACGTGACCACCAAAATATCGGGCGGCAATAAGTCACGACCGGATTGCGCCTCCTCTTGAACATGTCCCAAAATCAGCCGTACATACAAGGCCGCAATCGTATAAGTCTTGCCGGTACCGGCACTGGCTTCAATCAGACGGGTGCCGGACAACGGGAAATCAAGCGGATTTAAGAGATTGGCGACGGTCATTTTTTTGCATCCTGTGCAGTTTGTTGCTTAAGTTGAGTCCATGCAGATCGATAAAGCGTTTCCGTCCACGTCTCAAAATTACCGGAGGCAGTTGCTTGAATCAAGCTGGCAAAGGTTGGAAAAAACCGCGCCAAATACGCATCGTAAGCCACTTCACCCGGCGTCCAGTCATCCCCTTGATAGGCAATCTTTGCTGCCTCCCTGGCTTTATCCGGTGTGGCACTTAACCAGGCAAATGCGGTTTTACAGGCAAGCGGTAACGGCGCCTGCATCCCCACCAGCCACGCCTGGGTTACTGTTTTAAGTTGTTCAAAAGCCTCGGCTTGAGTCTGTGGGGCAATCTCAATCACGCTATCCGACCCCATCACCACCGTTTGAACATTAATACCGGAGGCGCAACCTGCAAGATGTTGCACCCAGTACAACAACAGATTGTGGTATTTTATTTTGCCGGTGTTGGTCAGCAACGTTTGTGCGGTTATATGAATCAAACCCGTACGCAATCCATCGCTGCTTTGCCGCAAATTAATTAACTCGCCGGTTAACTGTACCGTCATGCTATCCGCCAACGCAAAATTCAAATTAATAACGCGTGCCTCAATTTCAGTCGGCCATAAAACAAGCAATGACTGATAACGCTGCCAGACCTGACTGACAGGGTCTGCAATATCCGCATACGCTGCATGGGCAAAACCGCCGAGCGGAAGTTTACCTTGTCGTGCCATAGTCGTGCGCTGCTGCTCCAAGAAAACCGCCGTGTTGTCGGGTGTTTCACTTTGCAGGGCATCCAGCAAACTTTTACCCAGCACATAACTTTCCAAGCGGTTAAAGCCAAACGGTTCGTTATCTTCACTGGTGACGGTTTCTTGATCAAAGCCAAATTTAAGCGTGTTATTACAGAACGTTTTTACCGGCGCTTTAAGAAAACGCCCCAAGGCTTCCAGACTCAGGGCAAAGGCTTTTTCATACGCCGTGGCAATGGTTGAACCGAGCAAACCAAGCAACGCCGGCGGCTCAAACCATTCCCGTGCATAAGTGAACAAACGCGCATCCCGATTTTTGATGACATACTGCGTGCTAAAAGGTTGCAACGGGTGTTCAACGGTTAATGCTTTCAGCAACGGCGGCCGGTTATCGGCCAGTTGCCAACCCAAAGCCAGCGTATCACGTAACTGACTGATAAGCACCGAAGGCGGACGCTCACTGTTGTCGCGAATATTGCGGCCTACCCAGCTGATATAAAGTTGTTGCCTTGATGACAGCAACGCTTCCAGAAACAGATATTGATCATCTTGCCGGCGTGAACGGTCGCCCGGTCGATATTGCCCGCGCTGACTCATCAAATCAAAACTGTGTACCGGCTGACTACGCGGATAATCACCGTCATTCATACCCAGCAAACAGATTAACCGGAAAGGGATGGCACGCATCGGCATCAAGGTACAAAAATTGACCCGGCCACTTAAAAAACGCTGCTGAAGATTAGGCTCGTCCACTGACTCCAGCCAGGCTTCGCGAACCACATTCAAGGGCAAGGTATCCTTAGCGGTTAAACCGGCTTTTTCGCAAATTTGTCGCCACTCTGCCAAGGCACGGTCAAGCGTCTCCAGCGTTTTTTGCTCCCGCTCGCTGCTGCCGACCTCAAAAAAATCGGCCAACAGGGCAGACAGCGTGCGCTGCCAGTCATTGGCACTGAGCGCATGACGCAACAAGTTAGCGTACTTTTCAAGGGTTTCCAATAGATAAGTAAGCCCGCCAACCCATTGCGCCTCCAGTCCGCCAATTTCATCGTAAGGCTCAATACCATTAAACGCCTCACCGGCACCGACCGCATAGCCCAGCAACATCCTGCGCAAACCAAATTGCCAAGTATTGGCTTCCATCAACTCAGGCATCGCCACCGTTTGCACACGTTGCGCTGCATTTAAACCCCAGCGGATACCGGCCTCTTCAAGCCATTGATGTAATTTCGGGATAGCCACTTCATCAATGGCAAAACGCTGCCTTAAAGCCGGCACTTCCAGCAAGCCAAGAAATTCACTCACGGCAAAGCGCGAGTCAGGCAGATTAAGCAAGGCTTCGACCGCAACCAGTAAGGGATTTTGGCCTCGCTGTTGCTGATCGGCCAAACTATAAGGTATGAAACGGGCATCATCGGGCTTCATGTTGCCAAATACGGCGCGGATATGCGGCGCGTATTTATTAATGTCCGGCACCATAACAATCACATCGCGTGGATGTAAGCTGTTAGCTGCATTAAAGCAGGCCAACAACTGGTCGTGAAGAATTTCAACCTCACGCTGCGGACTATGGGCCACATGAAACACCAGCGAGTCATCGACTTCAGGCAAGTCAACCGGCATCGCTGGCAGTGGTTCCAAATCCAGTATGGTCTGTTGTAATTGCTGCAACAGACTGCCTGCTCCCGGCTCGCAATAATCTTTGAACAGATCGATTTTACTGTCCGGCCAATACCAGTTTCTATAAGCTTGGGTGTCATCAAAATGATCCAGCAAACGAATATAATCACGCCCCTGTTTACCCCAGGCGGCAAGCAACGGTTGTGAATGGAGATGCAAATCGGCTTCGGTCAATGATGTCGTCGTCCCCGACTTATAGGCGTGACGGTGGCGCTCGGCTTTTAACAGTTCTTTGTCTTCAATAATATCTGCCCAGTAATGCTGGCAAGGGTTATGAACAAACAACACAATCTGGCAAAACTTGCCCAACTTGGCTAATACTTCAAGCGATTGCTGCGGCAAAGACGACAAACCAAACACGATGATCCGGCGGGGTACACCGACAGGACGCTGTTCCAGTGTACCAATATGAGCCATAAACAAGGTATGTACCGAAGCGCGACTGGCGTAAGGCATCGTGGCATCATCCAAATCAGTCAGCACTGCCCGCCACAAGTCAGCCTGCCAGCGTTGCGCCTCAGGCATATCCTTCTGGACGCCTTCCGCGTTACGCAAGCTATCAAGTCCGCCAGCCCAATCGGCAAGCCAGTCCGAACGATACACCTGATATTGGTCAAATAGATCCGCCAACTGTTCAGCCAGTTGATAGCGTTTCCGGCTGTTGTTATCGACCGCCAAAAATGTCGCCAGAATCTCAAACTCAGGCCGGGTAATCAGCGTCGGCAACAACCGGTACAAGCGCCAGGTCAAAAACGCTTTTCCCAGCAATTGCTCTCTGGGTACTTTATCACCCACCAACACCGCACGATAAACACCCCAAATAAACAAGGCGGGCAATTGCATGCTAATCGCCGCCGCAATCCCCAGCGCACTATTTTTCGCCAGACTTTGCTGCAACCATTGCCCCATGCCGTTACTTTGCACCAGAAACACCTCATTTTCCAACGGTGCCAGCGGATGTTCCCGCAGCCAATACTCCACCACACTCCCCAGCTCTTCCAGCTTGTTGGAGTGAATGACGGCAATACCGCTGTCTAGCGAGTTGGTGTGGTTGGTTTCTGTCATGGGTGTATTCTGGTGAAATAACGGTGGGTTGTTGGAGTAATTCCGAGAACTGTAGCATCTTGGAACCAATACGAATATTTTCGTGTACCTGATCGAGTAGTTTTTTCGGCTGTGCTGGTGATATATTTGTTTGCATGCTTTGTCGCATTCATTTATCCTTTGGCTAGCATAAATAATAAGTTATATTAATAAGATATGATTATACGATAATTAATGTCGTATATATTACGTTGAACAACATACATGACTACGTTTGTGTTATTTTCCAATTTTGACAATGCGTAGAAAAATACTAAATAGTTGTAGCAACCTGCAATCGAAAACCCGCAAACCAGCAATCAGCGCATTTTTCGACCGGAATTAAATGCAACTGACGGAGGCTAAAACCGACATTATTTGCAACTGAACCTGCAATCAATCGCCTCAACCTGCAATCATCCGTCGCAAACCAGGATTATTTGCAACTGAAACGTCAGTCTCCGACCAGTACGTTATAGATCACCCGCTTAGGCCTGTTA
>Ga0194053_10001997_pt1 | contig 12540 bp, 12 predicted proteins | sample SepL228m_MetaG_FD_161684 | JGI IMG/M metagenome (GOLD analysis project Ga0194053, IMG submission 161684) | Anoxic zone freshwater microbial communities from boreal shield lake in IISD Experimental Lakes Area, Ontario, Canada - Sep2016-L227-8m | ecosystem: Environmental > Aquatic > Freshwater >... | reverse complement strand
TGACTGCGCATAATAATAGCGATGCGCAGTCATTATCTATGCGGTGCCGCAATTACCTGGCAATGTTGGCATAAAAGTAATTGCGGAGAATTCTCCTGCGCCAAAAGGCAGCTTAACTTTTACAATTATGCCGGATAGCTACGTCGAAGATTCAAAAGAAGTCAAATACGAAGAGTATGGCATAACCTGGCTATACACAACTGCCAAGGTTGATGTATTTAAAACGTCTGCAGAAGTAAGAGCTTTCTATAAAATTCGCGGCATTTATACAGAAAAGACCCTTGAATCAGGCGATATCTTAATGACAACCGGCAACAAGGCGGAGTTTAGATTGATTACCATCTCCCCGCGCAGTAATTTTTGCCTGGTTACATTGGAACATGTCAGGCCTACACCGGATGCGTTGAAAGAATTGCCAAAACCAGCAATAAAAACAGTAACGCCAGTTGATATATCAGTTAACAAACCAATTGCAAAACCGAAAGTTCAACATGCAAAACAAATAATTAAAAAAGCACCGGCAGTTAAAAAGATGGTTAAAAATAAAATTGTAAAAAAAGAACAATCAAGAGTAGTTAAACCAAATATTATAATTAAAGATGTAAAACCGATACCAGTAGAGATTAGAAAAGAAGCACCGCCGGCAAATACAAATATAACACCGGTTAAAATACCTGAAACTAAATTGCCGTCTGGTGTAAAAAAAGTAGTACCAAAATTAACAAAGCCAAAACCGGTAGATAAAAAATCGACACCTTTTTTTGAGGGGTAAAGATTGAAATATTCTATAATGTTGCTGCTTATCGGGCTGTGCATTTTTATATTTGCACAGCCTGCTCCTATAATATATCATGGCGTTTTCCCCGGTGGTCCACATGGCATCAGCGAAGATGCCACCCCAGAACACTTAGACGCTTATGAAAAAGCAGTCGGTCGCAAAGCCGATTGGGTGATGATTTCAAATGAATGGGGTATTAATCGCGCATTCCCGCAGAAAACGGCAGCTTGGATTGTAAAACGAGGGAGTACGCCATATATTCGCATGATGATTCGGACATCCGAGGATAGTTCCTGTACGGAAAAGACCTTCACATTGCCTAATATCATTGCCGGAAAATTTGACAATGACTTGCTATTATGGGGAAAAGCTGCGAAAAAAATAAAAAAGCAGTTGATTGTTGAATATGGGCTTGAATGTAATAACACCTGTTTCCCATGGTCGGGTATAAATAATGGCGGAGGAAAAACAAATGGTTTAGGCGATAAAAAACTTGCGAATGGACCGGAAATGTTTGTTACCGCTTACCGTCACATTATTGAACAAATACGCCTTAGTGGTGCTAAAAATATAACCTGGGTATTTCATGTTGATGCTTACGACGATCCTGAAGTGAATTGGAATCGCTTTGAAAACTATTATCCCGGTGACGATTATATTAACTGGATCGGGCTGAGCGTTTATGGTGCGCAAACGCCTGATTATACCGGTGCGGAACAATTTACTACAGTTATGGACCGGGTATACCCTCGATTAACTAAACTGGCGAATAAACCAGTAGTTATTTCAGAGTTCGGTACAGTAAAAAATAATATAGAAATAAACCAGGGTGAATGGGCAGATAATGCGTTGAAAAATATTCTCAGTCATCGTTGGTCCCGATTAATAGGGTTTAGCTGGTGGAGTTCAAAATGGCAGAACGATGATAATCCAAAACACGATTCGGACATGATTGTTGCAAGGAACTCAGTGCTTTCCGGTATTTTTAATAAAAATTTAATAAAAATACCTAAATAATGTTTAAAACCATTATGATTTCGTGTATCATAACACAAGGTTTACAACTTTAGATACATTTATTCCATGTATTTATATTTTTAAAGTTGTTTTTGTATTATTTAATATTTTGAAGGGTAAGAGGTAGTAATTATGAGAAAATTATTGATCGCTTTAATGTTAGTTATGTCGATGATCGGTTTATCTATCGTTGCGCAATCAGCACCTACGGGTTACTCAGTACCATTAGTATCAAAGGAGTTAGTATTTGCTAACCCCACTAACAGTTGGTCATATTGGTTTCCTATTCGTCCTGGTATGGTAATTACCGGACCGCCGCAGGTATCGATATATTACACATATTCTGATACATTAATGGATGGTACCGGCAGTATTACTATTCTGCTTAATAATGTTCCGTTAGTAAGTCGTAAATTACCTGATACAGCAGCTGCTGGTAAACCACTCGTCGCGACATTTCCCAGTTACTTGTTAAAACGCGGTTTTAATGAACTACGCGTAATGACTCGCCAGCGTTCAATTGAAGGTGATTGCAGAGATATAGACCACGCAGGAAACTGGCTGAAAATAAGTCCTAAATCCACTCTATTTATACCGGTTAGTCCGCGTCAGCATTACCCAATAGCCATGTACCCTTATCCGTTATTGGATACCCTGGCTGTAAACGCTGTACAATCAACCTGGTATTTGCCGCCGTCGCCAGACAAAACCGATATTGCAGCTATGTTGCATATTGCTTCTGATTGGGGTTCGCGTGAACCCGGTCGTGATTTGCCAATAAAAATATCAACTAATTCACCTTCATCTGAAATCGGCAACCAGTTAATTATAGGAAAAACCAGTTCCTGGAAATCGTTAACTGATGCTCAGCCAAGTAATGGTACTGGTTATATTGAAAGTCTGCCTACCAGCGAGACAGACCAGCGTGCACGCATGTTAGTTACTGGTTCCGACCCCGAAGGTCTGTTGAAAGCTGCTCACCTGTTATCAACTCGCGATTCAATATCACAGCTTGAAACAATGGCTGCAGAAATTTCATACTCACCGCTGATGCCAAACCCGAATGATAAAGCTTATAAAGGCACTTTCACCTTGCGCGATTTGGGATATGAGAATATGAAATTAACCGGTGCCTGGCATCAATCAGGTGCTATTACGTTAAAACGGCCAGTGCGATGCTTATTAGGTCGCGGCGCGAAAGTTAAAATTCATTTCCGCCACTCTGCTACACTAAATCCGCTACGTTCAATATTGACTATTAAAGTCAACGGTTTGCAAATCGCAAGTACTATATTAAGTCCAGAAAATGCTAATGACCCGGTAAAACAAGATGAACCTAAAAAAGGTATTTTAGAAGCATACATACCACTAACTGAAGTGCAAAAAGATACCTGGGTAATTAGTTTTGAGTTATATCACGACCTTGGTACTTTAGATTGTTCAAAAACTTATGATGATGTCGCCTGGACAGTTATAGATGGTGATAGCGAAATATCATTGACTGACGGTAAAATCAAGGGTATGCCTTCACTGGAAAATTTCCCGTATTTAGTTAAGTCGGATGGGAAATTAATACAGCCGGTCATGTGGTTGTCAGATTCGCCGACTGATGCTCAACTCACCGCCGCGGCACGAATAGCCATGCGCGCTGGTCAGCAATACATGTATCCTATCGATTGGCGTGTGATAACCGGTAATGAATCACCTGGTAAAGGCGGCAATGCAAGTGCAGTTATCATGATCGGCTATCCAAGTGAATCGGATAGATTTGCTGAATTGAAAGACCTGGCTTTAGCATATCCAGAAGGTAAAGGCAGTTGGAAAGTTAACCCGATAGCAAAAGTTTTGATGACCAGCGAATTAACTAAATCTGGTTTGCTGCAAGCATTTAATTCACCATGGGACAAGGTTGATGGTGTTGTATATTCAGTAATTGTACCAAATGATGAAGTTTTAGCACGTGTTTCAGATACGTTCTCAAGTGTTGCTGCTATGTCAGAACTGAAGAATCAATTATCGGTACTTACAAGTAAGGGACGCGTTGTATCAATAGCCACTCGTGGTGCAAATGATTTGAAAGATGAAATCAGAACAGAAAACACACGATATACTCCTCTTATGTGGGTTATATTTATCATTCTGATCATTCTTGCGTTATTGTTTATTCGCTGGTTTGTACGGAATTTCATTCCAAAATCAAAAAAACGTGCAGCGAAGCCTACTCAGGATACAACACCACCTGCAGGAACTGCGGGATAGTGGTAATTGAATGAGCCTTCAAGACATTCTGATAATCTGGCACGATGTCATATTTGTGATTACTATGTTCGCTTTGAGTATATTTATTCTTAGCGGAACGCAGGATCTTGTCTATGACATCGGTGCTTATATATGGTCATTGTATAAATATCTAAAGTTTGCTAATCGTGAACGACTAACGATTCAAACTTTAAGATTGCGCGAACAGCAGCAAATTGCTGTAATGGTGCCGGCTTGGAAAGAGGCAGATGTAATCGGCAAAATGGTGGAAAATATCATCAAACGCGTCGAATATCGCAACTACACCATTTTCGTCGGCACTTATCCAAATGACCTTGAGACCCAGCGCGCCGTTGATGAAGTCGCGGCTATATATCCTCAAATTGTAAAAGTTGTAACTACTCGTCCGGGACCGACCAATAAAGCTGACAATCTTAACCAGGTTTACCAGGCAATTCGCAACTGTGAACGATCGCTTGACATGACTTTTGATATTTTTGCCATGCATGACGCGGAAGACCTGGTACATCCATTTTCATTTTTATTATACAACTACCTTATCCCCCGTGCTGAAATAATTCAATTGCCTATTTTACCGCTGCCAGTGCCATTTTGGAAGTTTACTCATTGGGTATACGCAGACGAGTTCACCGAAAATCACCTGAAAGATGTAGTAGTACGTGAAAAAATAGGCGGTTTTGTACCTTTCGCCGGGGTGGGGACAGGTTTCAGTCGTCGGGCACTCTCTATCCTCCAGGAAGAAACTGGTGAAAAACTATTCAATGAAGGGTCGCTGACAGAAGATTATTCGATGTCGCTGAGCGTATACATGAATGGCATTAAAACTATCTTCGTTCGGCTTATTTTAGATGATGGTACCCCGTGGTATGTGCCATTGTGCAAACGTCCAGGATTCATCAGCAACTGGGCATATTTCCCCATGGATTTTGTACGGTCGGTACGGCAAAAAACCCGCTGGATAATTGGCATCTCATTGCAGGAATGGGAAAGTCTTGGATGGCAAGGCAACTGGCATATCCGTGAAAATCTTATGAAAGACCGCAAAGTATTCATATCATCTATTGCAAATATGTGCGGGTATATAAGTTTGATTTATTTCTACCTGGCAAAAAATTGGTTTCACAATTGGCAGCCTTTGATGGATAATCAGCCATGGTTGGCTAATTTATTATTTATAGCAACAATTTTAATGTGTATACGGTTGGCACAACGATTTATATTGGTCACCATTGTATATGGCCCTGTTGCCGGGTTGTTATCTGCCCCACGTATGTTGTATGCCAACTATATTGCTATTCTTGCTGCTTATCGTGCATTGACTACTTTTTATCAGCAAAAACGCAGTAAGAAGACTGTAAGTTGGGATAAGACCGACCATGCTGAAGGTGTAGGTGAAATGCCGCAGTCAAATATGCCTACCGGCAAGAAATTTGCTGCTCATGAACACGCCACACTTGATGTCTGTCTGGATAGATTACGTTCGCCTGATATGAGTACTGTAATCGCTGGTATGGAATTGCTGCCTCGCGAGATGGATGATAATGGAAAAGTGAAAATTATGGAAGAATTACATAAGCTGGCTAAAAACAGTGAATTTCATATCCGTGCAATAGTAGCCCGTGTTTGCGGTTTTTTACAATGGGAAGGTACCATAGAAATTATCTTTTCTTTGTTATACGACAATGAATGGATAGTTCGGTCAAACAGTGCGAGAGCATTGCTTAAGTTTACCGCTTTAAACACGAATCTAATTCGGGTTTTCAGTAAACCCGATAAATTTGCCTGGGATATAATGGTGCGCGAATTAGAACAGAATGACCATGCGCGCAGAGTTATTTTGGCTGACATTGATAATGAAGAAATGTCGCCGGTTCGGGATGCATTGGCGAAAAATTCCCGATTGTTTGCATTTGAGGTTGGACGCGAAATAACTGATGACAGTGGTGATAAGACTTGTGATATGCGTCAAACATTCAGGCCTAAGCATAGTACTACTTGAGGTGAAAAATGCCCGTTAAACTCCCGATATATATGGACCATCACGCTTCCACTCCGATTGACCCGGCAGTGTTGAAAGCGATGATGCCGTATCTTACTGAGAATTATGGCAACCCGGGTGCGTATCATATCTTTGGGCAAAAAGCAGCACTGGCGATAGAAACTGCTCGCGAGAAAACCGCGGCATTAATTAATGCAGACCCTGGTGAAATAGTATTCACCAGCGGTGGTACCGAGTCTGACAATCTGGCTATTAAAGGCATTATCGAAACTCTGGAAAGACGTGGCAAACATATTATCACCAGTTCGATAGAACATCACGCGGTTTTTAATGTCTGTAGGGAAATGGAAGAACATGGCCTGAAAGTATCATATCTGCCAGTGGATAAATTCGGCAATATTAATCTTCAGCATCTGAAAGAAGCTATTCGCAAAGATACTATATTAATTTCACTGATGACAGCGAATAATGAAATCGGCACACAATACCCGATAGATGATATTGGTGATATTGCCCATGAAAATAATATATTCTTTCATACTGATGCTGTGCAGTCTGCTAATTATATCCCCATTGACGTACGGAAATCGCCGGTTGATCTGCTCAGTCTTTCCGCGCATAAGTTATATGGTCCCAAGGGCGTCGGCGCATTATATATAAACCGCGATTTGCCATTTAAATTGAAGGCGCAGATGGATGGCGGTGGTCAGGAACGTAATCGCCGAAGTGGAACCCATAATGTGCCGGGAATAGTAGGCATGGGCGAAGCGTGCGGAATTGCTCTTGAGAAAATGCCAAAAACTTGCGAAGTTGCCATTTTGCGTGATGAAATGTGGGAGCTATTCCAAAAAGCAATAAGTGGTGTGGAAATGCATGGGAACCAATATTTTCGTTTGCCAAATAACCTGAATATATTCATTCCCGGGGTAAATACCACCGACCTGGTACGTATGTGCGGCAGCAAAATAGCCTTGTCTACCGGTTCTACCTGTAATGCATTTCAGCGCGAACCATCTCATGTAATAGCCGCCCTGGGTTTTTCCATGAACCGTTCATTCAGCACACTCCGCATAGGACTGGGTAGAAGCACAACCCGCGATGAAATATACTTCGCAGTAGATTATATAGCAAAGCAAGTCTCCATGTTGCGGGGAGAATAATAGATAATATATTGTGGATAATAGATAATAGAAGGTTTTTATGCGCATTCTACATCTGCCATGCAATGTAGCATCACAAATATCTGATACAGTTCGTGGAATGCGTAATTTGGACGTTAAAGCTCGCGGTTTATGCACTTTGGATATTATCACTTCAAAAGATGATGTCGAAATTCTCCCGGAAATTGATAAATCAAATTTAATCAGGCATTTTTTTTCGTATCAGAAATATAAAGAATGCATTTTAGATGCGATAGATTGGGCAGATGTTGTTCACTGGTATTGTAAACGGGCATTACCCGGGGCAATTGATGTAAAATACGCACATAAAAAACACAAAAAAATGGTTATTGAGTTTGCTGTTTTGATATTCGAATTCCTGGGATAGAATCAGCGGACAACCCGTATTATGCCGAAATACAAAAACAGGACTTATGGGAATACAGAAATGAATCTTTCTGTCGTTCAAAAAGGCATCAAAAATTATTTGCCCGTTATGGCGCGGCAGTGCTATTGCCATACCGGGCGTTGGATCCGTATATATTACCCAATATTTTTCCGGTTATACATAAGACAAGGCACAGAATATCTATAGAAAGATTCAATCCGATTTTTCCTTCAATTGATAACCATAAACCATTGATTATTCATAGCCCCAGCAAAATAAATGCAAAGGGAACCTCGCGGTTATATCTGCAATAGAACAATTACAAAAAAATATAGTTTTGATTTTCAATTAATTCATAATATGCCATATCAACAAGCAAATGAATTACTGCAGAAATGTGATATATTTCTTGACCAGTTCGTATTGGGTGCACATGGCGTAGCCGCAATAGAAGCAATAGCTTATGGAAAACCGGTATTATGCTACATAAAACCATCACAAATCAATCTTTACCCGCCAGATTTGCCGATAGTGAACGCCAACGTAGAAAAATATCATGACGCCACCATCCTTTCACGCGAGTTGTTAACCTTATACGAATCACTATGATGAGTCGTATATGGAAAAGTCATGACTCCAGCGGAGTCAAATGTATATAGAAAATTCTGAAAGATCTAAAATCGACCCCAGCGCGGGTCGGATATAATTACTGATAAGATGCCTGTTTATATGCGACCCGCTCTGGGGTCGGGTTTAACTTGATGGATTTATCTATAATTATGTGACCCTGCTGGGGTCGATATGAGAACAAAGAAATTGGCTTGCATCTGATATTTATATTAAAATAATTTGATAACTGAATACAGAACACTTGTCCAATTTATTGGGGTTAGAATGAAAATCTATAATTAAGAAACAATAGATTTTGTGAGAACCACAATAAGTGTTATGATGTTTTTAGTTCACGGTTACTTAGATATAATTATTTTATTGGCTTTCGTTGTGTAGTACCTTAAAAAAATTCAATCCTACAATTCTTCCAACCGCACAGTGATTATCTTTTCGAGCAGTTCTCTTGTTAGCGGTTTATTGCCGGAGAAATGAATTGTTGTTCCGGCTATTTTGTATCCTGCCAGTTTATCTTTCAGCTTTTCTGGTATGCTGTGCCGCATGGTTACCAGGCTTAGATGGGTTTTGAACTCCGCGTATACCAGGAATGGCTTGCCTTTGTATTTGAAAGTTGGCATTTGGTAATAGATTACTTCCTCGGCATCGGGGAGAATATCAAAGATGTTTTCTCGCAGTTCCTGCATAACAGCCTGTGATTTTTCTGCGACTTTTGCAATGTATTCATCTACTGCCGGGTTGCGTTTATTCATTATAAATTTTCTTATCATGGACGCAAATGATGCCGTTATCAGTCACCCATTTGTTGCGTTCATTTTCAATAAAATTGTCTATGCCGTTATCGCGGATGTTTTCCAGATTTTCAATTTCGCTCATGCCGTATTTAGTCTGATATCTTTTATCCAGGTGTTTTAATCTGTCGCAGGGAAATTGCCCGCAATCAAAACAGTATCTGCCTTTTAGTTCCGAACAATTTTTAATTTTGCATGATACGCGGGTTTTTGGTCCGGTTGCACCAATATTCCGGCATCCAACGCACCGGTTCTTCGTTCGCAGATATGCCTTGCAAATGCCGCAGTTCATCCCGCAGGAAGCAATCAGATTTTCGTTAATCTTTTCCATGCAGGTATTATATCACTGCCATCCCCAATAAATCAAAACCCTGTGATAATATATCTATAAATAATTTACCCAAAGATATTTTTAACCACGAAATACACGAAAATAATTCAGGACTTTCATGCTTAAAGATAAATCTGCTATTATAGATTTATTTACCATCAGTATCAAGAGATTTTTTATAGATTTCATAAGCGGATGCGTGGCGCAGATACATGTAATAGGCATGGACAAGGCTGTAAGTCAGTCCTGCCGCGCCATCCAGAAAACCGCCTTTAAGGATGTAATATTTTATAAAATCCAGCAAACTGTCACCGATTGCTATGCCTATTGAACGTGTCGGGCCTTTTTTAGCTAAATCTTTCGCGGACAATTGGGCATAAGACGTCCATTTTTCCACACAATGCGCCAGACTGCGGTAACTGTTATGAATTAAATCGCCATTTAAATGGCCTAAACGTGCTTTTGGATCAAGTGGAACCCAGGCTTCATGTACTGCTTTGTCGGGAAAATGCCCGGCGTCGGTGCGGAATAACCGCAAGTGGCTGTCTGGGTAAAAAGCACGCAGTTTGCGACCCCAGAAAAGATTGCAGGTATTTATTTCATAACCGACATAAGAAGTTTTGTTAGCCAGCAAATGTAAAATTTTATCACGTAATGGTGTCGAAACCTGTTCATCGGCATCAATACGCAATACCCAATCCTGCTTTACATATTCTAAACCGAATCTTAGTTGAGCCGCAAAACCTAACCAGTGGTGTATCACTACTTCTGCACCGAATGATTTACATATTTGTACTGTCTCATCTGTTGTAGCCGCGTCAACCACTACTACAACCTGATCTACCCATTTTAAACTTTCCAGACAGGGAATAATACGATCTGCCTCATTTTTTGCCAGTAATAAAGCACAAATGCCCATTTTAATTTTGCTTCCTTATCTGCACAGCATATATAGAGATATAATAATATCGTTAGCATTGTGCTTCAAATAAATTATACCTGTCAATAATAAAGATGTAAACGGTTTTCAGCTTAGCATTTTTACCGCATCGATGACCTGATTGATTTTAATAGATGTCATACATTTTGCGTGACATTTTTTAAGTATACATTGGCCAATATCTGAACAAGAATTACTGGTTACCACTTTGTTTTTTACACCATAAGGTGAATATAATATCGGGTTAGTCGGTCCAAAAATTGCGACACATGGAATTTTTTGTGATGCTGCTATGTGCATCGGACCAGAGTCGCCACTTATAAAAACCTGACATTTGCTATAAAGTGCTGCCGACTCGATTATAGATAATTTTCCAGTAAAATTTGGTAGATTCAAATCGCCATTTATTTCAGCAGCCATTTTTACATCAGTTGGCCCACCAAATATAATTGGGTTATAATCTAAATTGACTAATTCTCTACATACATTCTGCCAGATAGAAGGTGGCAATCGCTTTGTTTCCCATGAAGCACCTGGATTAATTCCAATTACTTTTTTATTATTCAGGTTGTATTCATCCCATAATTTATCGGCTAAATCTATCGCACTGCACGGTAGGAATAATTCCATCAGATTTTTTTCGTATCGTTGTATTCCCAACATCTTGATATTTTCCATCAGTAAATCAATTACATGAATTTTGTTTTTACCCTGTCTGGAAAATTTAATATCTAATTGAGAAGAAAATAAGCGCGACATTCTTCCTGCAATATATTTTGGTCTGGCAAGTGCAGCGAGTAATGATAGTTTTTCGCTTCGATGAAAGTTAATTATTAAATTATATTGATTGTCTTTCAGTTTTTTGATTAACTTGAAATAATCACGGCAACTATTTGTTTCAGCGACAATTTTATTATCAATTAGCGGGTGATTTTCAATTAATCCGATATTATTGCGTTCCATCAGCCAATCAATTTTTACATCAGGCCATGATTCTTTAATATTTCGTATCATCGGGGTAAGAAACATGATTTCACCGACATACCTAAGCTGCATTATTAATATACGTTCAGGACGCTCTATCATATCCTACCTTTAATCATTTCCAATTAAGCAGAACTTTCGCTTGTTAATTGGAAAAATCGGCAACCTGATTGGGATTGTCTTTACAAAATTTTCAAAAAGCAAAAGTCATGATAAAATAAAATTCAATGGATTGAATCTATAGTTAAGAAAGTTATATCTACTTTTTCTTAACATACATTTGAAATGCTTTGTTTGTACCCATGATAGATTTTAAACATATTTCCAGAAACTGGTATCCCCAGATAAATATGCATTTCGCAAGGGTTAAACCTGTGGTGGCACATAACATTGGGGTGGGAATAATTTCAACATTTGTCCGTAAAATTAACTGCCGCAACGCCTTTGGTGAAAAGGAGTATAAATGTTCTGCCGGCCAAAAGTTTTTGTAGCGCAAGCCGCGTTTATGCACGCGCCGACAGGTGGCATTAGGAGTTTCAAGTACCAGCAATCCACCAGGACGAAGCACCCGCAGCCATTCACGTAATGTTTTTTCAGCGTCTTCCACATGTTCTATCACATGCCAAGCGGTAACACAATCAAAGCTGTTATCAGGATAGGGGAGATTAAAACCATCAAAAACATGGCAATCCAAACCGCGGTCAGTACAAAACTTTATCACTTCGTCATCCAGGTCTACCCCGCTGGCGTCCCATCCGATATTTTTGGCAACCTCTACAACGTAGCCTACGGAACATCCGATATCCAATATTCTGCACTTGTCATTCTTTAGCAATTTACGAATAATTTGCAATCGAGCGAAAGAAACTTTCAGCTTTTCATCGCGCCGGCGTGCATAATGTTCATGGTAATCTTTCTCGTAACTTGACGCCGTGATGGGGATGCCTTTCTGGTAAAAATCACAATTTGGACAATATTGCAGGATTAACACACCGGGGACTTCAAATTTTTGCAAAGTATCTTTTTTACATGCTTCACATTTAATAGCCGGGATAATATCTGTTTTAATTGATGTAATAACACTTCCCCTAATTTTTGTTCATAAAGTATACTCTTGCATTCGGGTTACGTCTATTTATGTATGCTAATGCAAAAATTATGGTGTTCAGGAAAATGATTATTAATAACCATATAAGATTATGGTAAAATAATATTATATAACGATAATGATGGGAACCATTGGAG
>Ga0194053_10001995_pt1 | contig 12557 bp, 10 predicted proteins | sample SepL228m_MetaG_FD_161684 | JGI IMG/M metagenome (GOLD analysis project Ga0194053, IMG submission 161684) | Anoxic zone freshwater microbial communities from boreal shield lake in IISD Experimental Lakes Area, Ontario, Canada - Sep2016-L227-8m | ecosystem: Environmental > Aquatic > Freshwater >... | reverse complement strand
GCTTCAGTGCCTTTTAAACGGCAAATACTAAATTGTTCCGGCGTCAATTTATCCTGCCATTGTTCATCATTTGTATGTTTTTTTTCTGTCATAATTATTTATTTCCCTATTATTCAATGGTAGTTATTGTTCTCAATGGTATGACATTGCCCAAAACTAAAGTTACCTCTATTTCGGCCATCATTTAATCTCAAAGGTGATTATAGCGCATCATATAAAAACTGATACCTATCAGAGGGTGTGACCGGTAAAATGATGCGTTACAGAGATGACTTAACAGGATCGATGTTTCGCCCTCTGAGGTTAATACAGAAATATATTTTAATGCTCTATTTCCTGAATTCAGGTTGAAAGCCTATACCACAAACCAGGCAACCCCACCCAAGACAAATAAGGAAATAGTCAGCATAATCTGAAATTGACTATCAATCGTATCGATATGTTCGATAACGACCGATTTCTGGATTTCGGGCGCACGTATAAGTCGATTGGAGCCCCAGAGAAAAAGTACAAATAGAATCAAAATAATGAAATAGCAAATATTATAAATCATGTCCATATAGGTTATATAAGGAAGCTCCGGTAACTTATCCTTATAACCTTGTTGCAAAAAAATCAAAGTAAGTAATACGGTCGGTGGTACGCTTAACCGGACATCCCAAAGTGATGCTGATAACATCGGCGAGAAAAGCGCCAAGGTCATAACTATAAGCAGTGGTAAAAAAAGAGTAAGTAACGCGGCATTCACAGACGGTTTATAAGTTGTCTCAAAAACAACCTGACTGGTGCGCATCGGCTTGGCATTTATCCGTTGCAGACCGAAATCACTGGCATATTGATGTGTATTGGAAAAAATATTAAAAGCCGTCATCTTGTAACCAGCGATACCGATATAGTTTCCCACGCCGGATGAAGACTCATCCGGTACCAATTGCGGGTCGTGTAGGCTGACTATTGAGTCGGTTTCTGCAAAGTCGACAAGTTCAAAAACCAGTGGCAGCTTTAAGGTCTGAAAGGGGAACTTCTGAAACTGGATATCATTAACGTAAAAATGGCCTGAAAACTTGTAACCTTGGTAATAATGACCGTCTTTAAGTTTAATGGACTCGTCATAAATTTGTTCCAACTTGTAATCCCAGCCATGAACCTGATTAACAAAGCCAAGCCATTTATCGGGTGTTAGCTTTCTAACTTGAAAAAAATCCTCGGCTTCTTGGGGCCAATTAACCCAAATTCTTCCGGCAACATCGAAAGTCTTGTCGCTGGATGAAAAAAGGTAAATATTTTCAATGTAGGTACCAATCTGAATCAGATTATCAGAGGGCACAGGCTTGGAGTGAGTTATCAGTTGATCATTTATTAGCACTTCTTGAGGCTCAAGCACATCATAATGTACCAAGAACCCCACTACGATAATAAAAACCAAAAAAAAACCGAACGGCAATAAAGTTTCATAATCCCGTTTATCAAATTTAAAAAATCTCATGGGTAATGTTTCAAATGCTTTTGGGGTTTATGTTCAATTATTATGATCGACAAAAGCCCCATTTTCCTAGATTGCATCAGATAACGAAGGGATAAGTTTAGTAAATTTAAACCCTTTTTAAATTATCGCACCACATATTGGCTGAAGCAATGACTTTTCCATCTTATAAAGCTATGCAGAGTCGAGCTTGAACGACACACAAAAAAAATCAGTTCATGCAGCCTTGAATTTGCAGATTGTAACAGGATGGTATTTTTGAGTTGATTTATTATTTAATGCCACATCAACTTGGCAGCCATAACAAAAAGTAACAACGAAAAGTAACGTTTCAATTTTGCAGCCGGCAGGTTGTGAGCCAATTTTGCGCCTATCGGTGCAGTCATAATACTGCTCAAACCTGTCCCTATAAATACGGGCAGGTAGACATAACCCAAACTCCATTCAGGCAAGTGCGTGGCATTCCAGCCCAAAAGTGCATAACTGACGGTGCCTGCAACCGCTATCGGTAAACCACAAGCACTTGCTACTGCCACCGCGTTGCGCATAAGCATTTGACCGCTGACCAAATAAGGTACCGTGAGCGTACCGCCACCTATGCCAACAATGGATGACAGCAAACCAATAAAGTTGGCTACCAAAAAATCCAAAGCCCTGGATTGCTTTACCCTGCCAGGTTTTGGTTTTACCTGAAAAGCCATTTGTAACCCGACGTATAATAAAAAAACCACCAGAATGTAGCGCAACGTATCGCCATTTATTTGCTTGGCAACCACTGCACCCAACGCTGCACCGATCATAATCCCCGGGCTTAAGGAGAATACTTTGGCCCACACGACGGCACCCAATCGGTGATGCGCTGAAACGGAAGCAATGGCCGTCAAAATTATCGCTGCCAAAGACGTTGCCACCGCCATCAGCATCACCAGTTCCGCAGGGAAACCTTGCGCCGTAAACAACATAACCAAAACCGGTACAATAACCAGCCCACCGCCGATCCCGAATAGTCCGGCCAATAGCCCGGTGACGATACCCAACAAAATACTTATCAAAAAAATTTCTATCACAACAACCCTTGATTATTAATAACCGACATTAGCATCATACGGTGGACATCTGCCATTCGCACTGACTTATGCCACTGTTTTGTTTAAGCTTGTGCTATTCTAGGCGCAACCTACAAATAACTGATAGTAAATTAATGGAAATATACTTGGTTGGCGGTGCGGTGCGCGATAAATTGCTTGGGCTTCCTGTCATAGAAAAAGACTGGGTAGTGTTGGGTGAAACGCCTGAATCCATGGTGAAGCATGGATTTAAACCTGTTGGCAAGGATTTTCCGGTATTTTTGCATCCACAAAGTCATGATGAATACGCACTGGCCAGAACAGAACGAAAAACCGCACCCGGCTATAAAGGTTTTATCGTACATGCCTCGCCTGATGTCAGTCTTGAACAGGACTTAATACGCCGCGACCTGACTATCAATGCCATAGCAATGACGTCAAAAGGAGCACTTATTGATCCTTATGGCGGACAACAGGATCTGGAAAATAAAATTTTTCGGCATATTTCACCGGCCTTTGCTGAAGATCCTGTGCGCATCTTGCGTGTTGCACGTTTTGCGGCACGCTACCAACATCTTGGTTTTACACTGGCAGAAGAAACCAGAGAACTGATGCAAGCTATGGTTGTAGCCGGAGAAGTCGATTACCTGGTGCCTGAGCGCGTATGGGCAGAGTTATTTAAAGTACTGAAAGAACCATCGCCCCCGGCATTTTTTTATACCTTAAAAAGCTGTACCGCACTGGAAAAAATATTTCCGGAAATAAATGCCCTGTTTGGCGTTCCGCAACCGGAACAATACCACCCGGAAATTGATACCGGCTTACACAGTATGCTATGTCTGGAACAGGCGGTTCTTTTATCATCCAGTCCTGAAGTCAGATTTGCGGCATTGGTTCACGATCTGGGCAAGGGCATGACGCCAAAAGAAAATTGGCCGCATCATTATGGTCACGAAAAAATCGGCCTGCCCATTCTGGAAAAATTATGTGTCCGTTTGCGTGTGCCTAACACATTTAGAGTATTAGCGATGCATGTCATGCAATATCATACCCATTGCCATAAAGTTTTTGACTTACGTGCGTCAACCTTAACCGATGTTTTAAATGCCTTAGGCGCGTTTAAACCCAACAATACGCTAGCTGATTTTTTATCGGCTTGTGAAGCAGATGCCAAAGGCCGAACCGGCTTGGAAAATGCGCCCTACCCTCAGGCAGAAATGCTGCAGCGAACGGCTAAAGCGGCGGCATCTGTGGACACGGCGGCGATTATAAACAGCGACCTGCAAGGGTCGGACATTGGTACAGCCATTCGTCACTTACGCATTAAAGCGGTTGCCGAGGTTATCAATGCCTGTAAACCGTTGTAAAATAATCCTATCCATTAACTACTTTTAACTTAACGCCATGCCTACCTTTGACATTATTTCCGAATTTGATACCCACGAAGTTAAAAACGCTATTGATCAGGCGAATAAAGAAATTGCCACCCGTTTTGATTTTAAAGGCACCAATTCATCCGTTGAACTGACTGATGACAAGTTGACTATGATTTCTGAATCCACTTTTCAGTTACAACAAATATTCAGTGTGGTCTGTACAAAACTCAGTCGACGCGGCGTTGACGTTGGCTGCATGGACGTGGGTGATGCAAAGGGCAGCGGTAAATTGATGCGCCAGGAAATCACGTTAAAGCAAGGCCTGGAAATCTCGCTGGCAAAAAAAATCGTTAAATTAATTAAAGATAAAAAACTTAAAGTGCAAGCGGCTATTCAAGGCGACAAAGTCAGAGTCACCGGTAAAAAACGCGATGACCTGCAAGAGGTTATTCAAATGCTAAAAGACGAAAAGCTGGAAATGCCCTTACAATACGACAATTTTAGGGATTAAAGACTTAGGTCACTGGCAATAAATAAACGCCAACGATTCACCCTATTTTTATAAGCTGTGAATCTGTAGCAACTTTTGCAGGGGTATTTTCTTCGTGTCCTTCGTGTCTTCGTGGTGATAAGCTTTTAATCCGTTAAGCCTTATCAAGCTGTTGATAAACAAAATAAACGGCAATTGCCAGCAGCAGCCAACCCGCCACTAATGGCCCGACAACGCCATCATAGTTGCTGACCAGAGCGTGATAGGGTGAACTATAATCCGTGTCGAATAATTTTTTGTTCATTTTTATTTGCCATACCCAGCAAGTATGGCAACCGATACAAAGACCCAGACTCGCCTTTACCTGCGTTCTGAGTACGCCTAAAAAAACACCCACCATCAACAAGGCAAAAAATGCCGATAAAATTGCCGGATTCAGCAAGTGGGCAAACGCTTCGCCCAGCAATTTAAAACCACTGAACAGGGTAATATCCTGAACCGGTATGTCAGTATTGCTGCTAAAAAAATGCAGTCCTGCATAATAAATCGAGCTAATTAAAATAGCCGCCATAACCGGTAACTTCTTGTTTAAAGACACCAACATAATCCCTCGAAACAGCGGTTCTTCAATCAGCGAGATTAACAAGGCAATTAATAAATTAATGGTCATGTTTTTAGCCAACAGCCCAATTGTCCAGACTTGAGTCTCATCAAGCACATTGATTTTAAGCACATAAAGGACAATAAAAACAGGTATCAAGGTCATAAAACCCAAGCCGAACCCTTGCAACAATTGTTTTAAAAAAACGGGTCTTGGGGCAAACCCCAGCTCATCTTTACTGATTTTCAGGTAAGCCATCGCCGGAAAAATACTTAACACCAAAAACAACTGTGCCGACCGGTTTATAAGTTGACGGAAAGAGATGGCATCCCCGATGCCCAGCACAATAAAATAGCTCACGATGCAAGCCAGCGATAAAGCGGCCAGTAAGATTAATAACGGTACAAGCGTATAAAAAAGATAACGCATTACTTGATATCCAGAGAAGAAGGCAACACAGGTAACACCGGCGTTCCAAAATCGCCCCACAACATCTGCACGGCAGCCAAGGCGGCAAGTGATGCAGTTTCGGTTCTTAATATACGACTCCCCATGCGCACAGGAATAAATCCGGCCGCTTTTGCGATATCACGCTCCTGACCGGAAAAACCGCCTTCCGGGCCGGTGAGTAAAGTCACATGCCTGTCTATGGGTGCGGTATCTGCCAAGGTTTTTTCTGCGTAAGGATCAAGGAACACCTTCAATCCTTGCTGTTTACCAACCCACTGTTGCAATTGTTCGATTTCAGTCAATTCAGGTACGGTGGTTCTGCCGCTTTGTTCGGCGGCATGTTGGACTATTTTTTGCCAATGCAATAAACGTTGCGGTTTTTTTTCACCTTTAAATTGCACCACGCAACGCTCGGTTAATAACGGTGTAATAAAATTAACGCCCAGTTCCACCGCCTTTTGTACGGACAAATCCATTCTGTCACCACGCGAAATACCCAAGCCTAAGGTTACCAACAACGGTGATTCGACGCTACGATCCAGCCATGTGTTAACCCTAATCAGCACGGCTTTTCGACTGACTTCGGCAACGATGCATAAATATTCTCCGCCTGATCCGTTAAATAAAATTATTTCTGCCTCTTTTTTTAAACGCAATACCGTTCTGACATAATGGCCATTCTCATCATCCAATTCAATTTCTTTACCTGCAGCCAAATGCGCTGATGTATATAATCTGGAAATCCGCATATTAATCCTCAGAAATGATAATTTTACAACGTGAACATTTTGACTTGTCTTTTTATCTGTATTCTGCGTTGTATCAGCAGTTACATAGCTAGCTATGCGCCTATTGATACGCCTTGAATACGAATAAAAATCCTACGTCAAAATGTCCGCGTTATTTCATTCTCATTCCTTAACCGCTCGCTGTATGCCATCCCAAGCCACTTCAGCGATAACTAAAAGTTCCTCCCCGGTTATGATATAAGGAGGCATAAAATAAATGACGTTGCCTAGCGGACGTAATAATACCCCTTTAGACAACGCGTATTGATAGACTTTAAGGCCTCTGCGCTCTTGCCAGGGATAAGGCTCGCGCGTGGTTTTGTTTTTGACCATTTCAATGGCCAGTATCATGCCGGTCTGACGCACTTCTGAAACATGGGGATGCTCGTTAAAACGCTCAGCGACTTTCGCCATGATCACAGCCAGTTGTTTGTTCTTTTCGATAACAGCCTGTTGCTGGAAAATTTCCAGCGTTGCAAGCCCTGCCCTACACGCGAGCGCATTTCCCGTATAACTATGCGAATGCAAAAAGCCGGTCAGTTTTTGATAATCATCATAAAACGCTTGATAGACTTGATTAGTGGTTAATACTGCCGACAAAGGTAAATAACCACCCGTTAAGCCTTTGGATAAACACATAAAATCGGGGCTGATGGCAGCTTGTTCACAGGCAAATAAAGTTCCCGTACGCCCAAAGCCAACAGCAATTTCATCGGCAATTAAATGCACATTATATTTATCACAAGCGGCACGCAGCAATTTTAAATAAACCGGATCATACATACGCATATTGCCGGCGCACTGCACTAAAGGTTCAATAATGACGGCGCATACCGTTTCGGCGTGTTCTTGTAACGCCTGCTCCATCAGTGTAAAACGGCGCGTGGAATAATCCGCGCATGACTCGCCCGGTTCACGGTAATAACAATCAGGCCCCGGCACCGTTATCACATCCATTAATAACGGCGCATAAGTTTCTTTATACAACGACACATTACCGACCGCCAAAGCACCCAAAGTCTCGCCGTGATAACTGTTTTCCAGCGTTATAAATTTTGTTTTCCGGGTTTGCCCGTTATTTCGCCAATAGTGAAAGCTCATCTTAAGCGCCACTTCGACCGCTGCCGAACCATTATCGGCATAGAAGCAACGATCAAGCCCTGAAGGAGTCATTGCCACCAGTTTTTCCGCCAAGTTAACGGCCGACTCATGGGTGAATCCGGCAAAAATAACATGTTCAAGCGTATCAAGCTGATCTTTTAGCGCCACATTGATAGCAGGATTGGCATGACCGAACAGATTAACCCACCACGAACTGATCGCATCCAAATAGCGATTGCCGTCAAAATCTTCCAGCCAAACGCCCTGCCCTTTTTTTATGGGAATAATCGGGAAGGTTTCATGATCCTTCATTTGTGTGCAAGGATGCCACAAAACGGAATGATCGCGATTGGAAAAGGATTGGTTGGTCAATGGGAATGGCCTAAACTCTAGGTAAAAACACGCTTACCCCAATATCCAAATCGGGGTAAGGTCTATGAATCGTTTACTTCCTATCATACGAAACGGGATCGTCACCACAGTACTCCCGAACAGGAACTTGTGAACGAGAACATTATTACTGTAAACCGATCTGAGAAAAGCCCATTACTGCCAATAACGTCTACGATAGATGCTCATAAGCCAACAATCCTGATTGGTGACTTTAGTCTTGCGTATAAATTTGTAATCTTTCCAAAATTGCAAGGGTAGGTACAGCTTGGTTCATGGTATAAAAATGCAGTCCTGGCGCACCGTTATCCAATAAGCGCTGGCAAAGATGACTGACCACATCCAGACCAAAGGCTTGAACAGACTCTCTGTCATCACCAAAACTTTCCAGGCGTTTTCGCATCCAGCGAGGAATATCCGCACCGCACATTTCCGAAAAACGGAACAGTTGCGCATATTGCGTAATGGGCATGATGCCGGGAACAATGGGGATTGTTATACCGTTTTTTTCACAGGTGTCCACGAAATAAAAATACGCTTCGGCATTATAAAAATACTGGGTAATGACGGCATTTGCACCGGCATCAACTTTGCGCTTGAAGTTTTTAAAATCGTCTGTTGCATTTGCCGATTGCGGATGCACTTCCGGGTAGGCTGCAACGTGAATCTGAAAGTAATCACCGGTTTCCTGGCGAATAAACTCGACCAGTTCATTGGCGTAACGAAATTCACCGGCTGACAACATGCCGGAAGGTAAATCACCTCTTAAGGCAACAATTTTCGCAATGCCATTGTCCTGGTAGTTTTTAAGAATCGCGCGAATATTGTCTTTGGTCGACGCAACACAAGATAAATGCGGTGCAGCAGCGATACCTTTTGCCTGAATATCAATAACGGTATCGAAAGTAAGATCGCGGGTTGAACCGCCTGCACCAAAGGTAACAGAAAAAAAATCAGGATTGAGCTCTGCCAGCTTGCTATGCACTTGCTGTAAATTTACCGCACCTTCTTCTGTTTTAGGTGGATAAAATTCAAAACTGAATAACTGTGGATGTTTTTTTTGTGATTGCATTTTGGCCTCACTGACGGGAATCTACCAAGTAGATTTACCAAGGTCTTCATGAAAGTAACGCGATGAATACTATGCGTACTTGGCTACTATAATTTGAGACGCAAGATGTAAAGACGCAATAGTTGCGTCTTTACAGGCTTTACATTCCCAAGCCGAAGCGTGAGAACAATGATAGATCAATAACGATAATGATCCGCTTTATAAGGGCCTTCAACCGGAACATTAATATACTTGGCTTGCGCATCTGTTAAGGTTGTCAAATTAACGCCCAGTTGTGCAAGGTGTGATCTTGCCACTTTTTCATCCAGATTTTTAGGCAGAATATAAACTTTATTTTCGTACTTGGCGGCATTTTTCCACAGTTCTATTTGCGCCAAAACCTGGTTGCAAAATGAATTGGACATTACAAAACTGGGGTGACCCGTACCACAACCCAAATTAACCAGACGGCCTTCAGCCAAAATAAGCAAACGTTTGCCATCAGGAAAAATGACGTGATCAACTTGAGGTTTAATATTTTCCCATTCATAATGGCGCAATGAGGCAATTTCGATTTCAGCATCAAAATGACCAATATTACAAACGATTGCCTGATCCCTCATGGCCAGCAGATGTTCATGGGTAATAATGCCAAAGTTGCCGGTTGCCGTCACAAAAATGTTGGCGATAGGTGCCGCTTCTTCCATAGTGACTACGCGATAACCTTCCATTGCCGCTTGCAAAGCACAAATGGGATCAATTTCAGTAATCCATACTATTGCACCCAGACCTCGCAAAGATTGGGCACTACCTTTACCCACATCGCCATAACCACAGACTACCGCTATTTTGCCGGCAATCATGACATCGGTTGCGCGTTTAATGGCATCAACCAAAGACTCGCGGCAACCATACAGGTTATCAAATTTTGATTTGGTCACTGAATCGTTCACATTAAAAGCAGGGACTTTTAACGTGCCTTTTGTCACCATTTCATACAGACGCAACACGCCTGTGGTGGTTTCTTCAGACAAGCCTTTAACATCCGCCATTAATTCCGGATACTTGTTATGCATCAGGGTGGTCAAATCACCGCCATCATCCAGAATCATATTGGGCCGCCAGCCATCAGGACCTTCAATGGTCTGGACAATACACCACTCGGCTTCTGCTTCGGTTTCGCCTTTCCAGGCAAAAACCGGGATACCTGCCGCCGCCATTGCTGACGCAGCATGATCCTGTGTAGAAAAAATATTGCATGATGACCAACGTACTTCTGCACCTAAAGCAGTCAGGGTTTCAATCAATACCGCTGTTTGTATCGTCATGTGCAGACAACCCGCGATACGGGCACCTTTTAACGGTTTTTCCTGACCATATTCTTCACGCAAGGCCATTAACCCCGGCATTTCTGTTTCAGCAATATTGATTTCTTTACGACCCCAGGCTGCTAAAGCAATATCAGCGACTTTATAATCTTGTTGGCTCATTATTTTACCTACCTTGTTTATTTTTATTAGAGGCCAGCCGCATCTTTTAATGCGTCAACTTTATCGGTCTTTTCCCAGCTAAATGTATCTTCAGTACGGCCAAAGTGTCCATAAGCGGCAGTAGTTTGATAGATGGGTCGTAATAAATCCAGCATTTTGATCAAGCCTTTAGGCCTCAGATCAAAATTATCCCTGATAATTTGTACCAGTCTGTCTTCGCCAAGTTTACTGGTGCCAAACGTTTCCACCGTAATGGAAGTAGGTTCTGCAATACCAATTGCGTAAGAAACCTGAATTTCACAACGCTCAGCCAAGCCGGCAGCAACAATGTTTTTTGCTACATAACGAGCCATATAGGCTGCTGAACGGTCAACTTTTGAGGGATCTTTACCCGAAAAAGCGCCGCCGCCGTGTCTTGCCATTCCGCCGTAAGTATCAACGATGATTTTACGACCCGTTAAACCGCAATCGCCTACAGGGCCGCCAATAATGAATTGTCCGGTCGGATTAATAAAATATTTGGTATCTTTATGTAACCATTCTTTAGGCAGAACCGGAAAAATAATTTCATCCATCACCGCTTCATGCAATGATTTGTTACTAATTTCCGGTGAATGCTGGGTAGATAAAACCACTGCATCAATGGCTACCGGTTTATTATTTTCGTATCTGAAAGTAATCTGACTTTTTGCATCAGGGCGTAACCATGGCAACGTTTTATTTTTACGGACTTCAGCCTGACGCTTGACCAACAAATGTGAATACGTAATTGGAGCCGGCATCAATACATCGGTTTCATTACTGGCGTAACCGAACATTAAGCCCTGATCGCCGGCACCCTGCTCATGATTGTCATCTTCGTCAACGCCCATCGCAATGTCAGCAGATTGTTTGCCGATAGCATTTAATACCGCACAACTTTGGCCGTCAAAGCCTATGTCACCATGATCATAGCCAATATCACAAACCACTTTTCTGACCAGTGCTTCAAGATCTACCCAGGCATTGGTGGTAATTTCACCCGCCAGAATAACCATGCCGGTTTTTACCAGTGTTTCACAAGCAACTCGTGACCGTGGATCTTGCGCTAATAACGCATCCAGGACTGCATCGGAAATTTGATCAGCAACCTTATCGGGATGACCTTCTGAAACGGACTCTGATGTAAAACTAAAATTATTGCTCACGCTACCACCTTCATTAATGATAAAAGCCAGATGTACAAAAGGCTGCATAAGCAGCCTTTTCATAAAGGGCTGCTTATGCAGCCTTTTGTATTAATGGTGGGCCCTGTAGGACTTGAACCTACGACCTGCCGATTATGAGTCGGACGCTCTAACCAGCTGAGCTAAGGGCCCCTTTTCTTTATCTACTCACCGTCCAGAAAACATCTTAATTGCTCTGACCGGGAGGGATGTCTCAATTTTCTTAGTGCTTTTGCTTCAATTTGACGAATCCGCTCACGCGTTACATCAAACTGTTTGCCGACTTCTTCCAAGGTGTGATCAGTATTCATATTGATACCAAAACGCATCCGCAGAACTTTCGCTTCTCTTGCCGTTAATCCTGCCAACACATTTTGTGTTGATTCACGTAATCCGGCAATGGTTGCAGCTTCAACGGGTGAAAGTACTTTAGCATCTTCTATGAAATCTCCCAAATGAGAATCTTCATCGTCACCAATAGGCGTTTCCATTGAAATAGGTTCTTTAGCGATTTTTAACACCTTACGAACTTTATCTTCGGGCATTTCCATGCGCTCAGCCAATTCTTCAGGTGTTGCTTCCCTTCCCATTTCCTGCAAAATCTGCCTGGAAATCCGGTTTAATTTATTGATCGTTTCGATCATGTGCACCGGAATTCGTATCGTTCTGGCCTGATCCGCAATAGATCGGGTAATCGCCTGTCTGATCCACCATGTTGCATAAGTTGAAAACTTATACCCACGACGGTATTCAAACTTATCTACCGCTTTCATTAACCCAATATTACCTTCCTGAATCAAATCCAGGAACTGCAATCCACGATTAGTATATTTTTTTGCAATCGAAATAACCAGCCTTAAATTAGCCTCGATCATTTCTTTTTTTGCACGCCTTGCTTTAGCTTCACCGATTGACATGCGTCGGTTAATATCTTTTAACCCGGCTATAGTCAACCCATACTCTGCTTCAGTTTCAGTCAGTATTTTTTGTGCTTTTTTTAGCTCTTTTTCACGGGCTTTCAAAACATCCGAGTAGCTATGTCCGCCACTCAAATGATGATCCAAC